>Ga0209253_10003191_pt1 | contig 14433 bp, 11 predicted proteins | sample FrelakmetBRP12BR_FD_187145 | JGI IMG/M metagenome (GOLD analysis project Ga0209253, IMG submission 187145) | Freshwater lake sediment microbial communities from the University of Notre Dame, USA, for methane emissions studies - BRP12 BR (SPAdes)... | ecosystem: Environmental > Aquatic >...
GGCAACCTCGACGCGCTGCGCTTCGATCCACGGCGGCCGACCTTCGGCGCCGTCTACGGCATGCGGCCGGGCAATCTCTTCCTCGCCGAGCTCGACAAGACGCCCGTCGCGCCGGGTGTCACGGCGCATTCGATCATTCCGGTGCGCGGCGATCTCCCGCCGGCCGGCCAGTCGGACGGCGTGGTCGACTATGAGAGCGCCAGCCTCGACTGGGTCGAGTCCGAGCTGGTCATCCCCCGCTCGGGCCACTCGGTGCAGGGCAACCCGCTGGCCATCGAGGAGGTGCGGCGCATCCTCGTCGAACACGCCGACCAGGTATGCGCGCAGGACGGCGTGGCCTGCCCGCCGGCGCGATAAGAGGGCTCTTCCACGGAGAAACGGAGAGGGGTGCCACCAGCAAGCCGCCGGTCCTCGACTCCGGTGACCAAAGGCGGTTCTCCGTTGCTCCGTTTCTCCGTGTGAAGCGTCTCTGTTCAGCGCTGCATCGCGGGCAGGGATTCCCGGATGCGGTCGGAGAAATCCCGCGCGCCGGCGGTGGCCTGCGCGGCGGCGTTGATGCGCGAGCGGCGGCGCAGCTCTGGGAACGGCAGCGTCGTGTCGATGCGGCCGGTGGCGTAGAGGTAGCGGTCGATCAGGCCGTTGAGGATGTGCCGCACGTCCAGGCCGCCGCTGCGCCCGGCGGCGTTCGCGCAGCGGACGATGTTGATCGTGCAGTTGTTGCTCAGCAGGTTGTAGAACTCGGCCCGGTCGGCGAGCTCGTTGATGCGCTCGAGGTACACGAGGAACAGCCTGTGCCCCATGGGTCCGGGCATCCAGTAGGCGACCGCTACGTCAGGCAGTTCAGTACCGTTTCTTCCAAATGATTCCCCCCTCGCTGTTGCCAGCCGTGCTCGTCGAGGTCTGGACCTGCAACCGCGGCGTCAACGAGTATTCGATCGTCGCTTTGGTACCGCCCTTGCCAGAAATGTCCTGGTCGATGGCGATGTACGTGTTCTCCGTGACATAGGCACCGAGCCCGACCGTGCCGCCCCGGACGTCGAGTTGTCGGATATCGATCCCCAGATGATCGAGCCCGAGCGCGTCCGAAATCGACCGGCCGAGTTCCTGCGCCGCGAAACTGCTGGCTACGTCCACGGCCTGCGATTGCAGACTCGTGCGTTCCCCCTCGCCCAGTTGGGGCACCGTCCTCCCGAAGAGGATGAGCGCAAGGATATCGGCTTGTTCCAGTGCCGGGTCGCTGCGCAGCGTCAGCGTCGGCTTGCTCGCCGTCCCACCAGCCACCACCTCGACGAGGTAGTCGGGGAACTGGTGCGAAGCGACGATGTCCAGCGACGGGTCTATCGGAACGCCCCCCGTGAAGCGCACCTGACCGTCGCTGATGGTAAACCGTCTCCCCCGGAAGGCCACCCACCCGCGAACCGTGTGTACCGCACCGACCAGCGCGAGGTCACTGCCGCGCGGCTTGTCGGCACGGACGTTACCGGTGAGCTCGACGACCGCGTCACTGTGACGCACCCACGAATTGCGCGCGATGCCCACGGTCACGTCCAGTAAGAGGTTCTTGTAGATCTCGGGCCCCGCCGTGTCGCCTTCGGCAGCTTCCGCGGGTGCGGTGACCACCGTTTCCTCGCTCCGGCCCACGACGGTAATGGTCGGGTCGCGCGTCAGGCTCTGCCGGCTCAACATCGCCAGGTCGGGACGCAAGCTCGCGCGGAGCACGTCGACGCGCCCATGCACGCTCGGCGCCGCGACGGTGCCGTCACAGCGGAGGTCCGCGGCAAGCGTCGCCCGATACCGTGCGGTATCGATCGCCGGCCATTCGTCGAGCCGCAGCCACACATCCACGTCCTGCGGCTGGTAGTCGCGAATGCGGACGGTACCACCGGCCGACAAGAGTCCGTCTCCGGCCTTTGCCGACATCTGCTCGATGCGGACGGCCTGTTCGTCCACGCCGACCCGTGCGGTGCCATCGGTCACCGTCACGGCGAGACGCTTGAGGTGCAGGCCACCGTTCTGCAGTTCCATCCGGCCGCGTGCCTGCGGACGATCCATCGGCCCGGTGAGCGCAAGGTTCAGGTCGAGGCGACCGCCGATACCGCTCACGTCGTGACTCGCAAGCGCATTCAACAGACCGAGATCAACGGCCTCGGCACGGGCGGTGAGCGCCAGCGTCGGTGCGACGCGCCCGCTCACCGCAACGAACTGCTCCCCGTTCTCGAGGCGCAGCCCGTCGATGGAGACACCTGCCGCGTTCCGCACGATCAGCGCGGGGGTGCTGAGGTGCCAGGGCCCCGCCGGAGTCTCGAGATCGGCCCTTGTAAGGTGGATGGCCGTCTCCGCGCCGCCGTAGGTCACGTTCGCGGCGAGCTCTTGCGCGCGCTGCGCCCCGTCGCGTGCGGTGATGCCGATGGTGGCCGAAGCTGGCGGACCCGCGGCCAGGCCGACGCGTACCTCGAGGCGCTCGAGAGAGAGGCCGGCCTCTACCCCTTGCAGCGTTGCCGACGCCGACCCGCTCGGCGTGCCCGACTGTACGCCCGCAAGATCGAAGGCCACCGCGCCGTGTCGCAGCCGGAGGCCCGCCGCGGCGAGCGCGGCCACCTGCAGCGTGCCGTCCACCTGCAAGGCCGCGACATTGCCCCGGGCCGTACCGCCTGCCGTCACCGTGCCGCTACCGCTCTCCGACGCCAGCCGCAGCCAGGGCCCGACGTCGGCGACGCGGAGATCGTATGCCAACCGGCCACCGGAGTTGGCGCGCATGCCAAGGTCGCCCGACACTGTCAGCGAAGTCGAGGGGGCGGACAAGCGGAAATCTTCGATGTAGAGCCGCTGCTGCGCGACACTGGCGCCGAAGTGCCCGTCGTGGAGCGCTACCGGCCCGATCGTCGACGGCCGCAACTCCACGTTCAGCCGCGCCGCGAGCGCCTCGAGATCGGTGCCGCTGCCATCCAGGTCGGCATCGAAGTTGATCGAGCCCTTCAGATCGGCCCGCCCGCCTGGAAGACGCGCCGGATCGAGCTGGCGCACGACAGCTCGGACCTGGTAGTGCAGGGGCTCTTCGAAGCCGACGCGGCCGGTTGCGTGCACGGGCACGGGCCCATCGCGCGCATCGGTGGTGAACGTGACCGCACCGTCGGCCAGGGTGGCCTCGAGCCTCGCGGCACCGAGCGCGCTGGCACGCCACGAGAGGCCTTCCGCCGCCAGCGTCGCGTGCGCACGCATGCCCGGCAGAGCGGTCCCGGTCCCCGAGGCATCGGCGGTCGCCGCAACGGTACCGCCCGGGAACTCGCCCTCGAGGAGATGCGCCACCTCGACGCCGGCGATGGTGGCACGAGCGTCCCACCGCAGCGGCTCCGCCAGCAGGTCGACGTGCCCGTCGGCAGACACCGTCGCGGCGCCCGCGTCGAGGGCAAGCGCAACCTGCAACGCATTCAACGGTCCGGTTAGCCGGACGTTTCCTCCTACACTCGGCCGCAAGGCGAGGCCCGCGACGTCGCGCACGTCGGCCGCAGCCACGTTGAACATCGCAGCGAGATCGAGGATCGGCGCGTTCAAGTCCTGCACTCGTCCCGTAAGGCGCGCCGTCGAGTCGCCGGAACGGGCCTCGGCAGACTCGATCGTAACGAGGGCGGGCGCCACCGTGTCATCGTACCTGGCCGCAGCGCGCACCTGGAGCGAGGGGACCCCGACGATGGCGAGATCGGCCGTGAAGCTGCTGATGCTCGCACGAACCCCGGCGGATCGGAGCATGACGGTAGCCTCGCCCGCGACGTTTCCGGCGCGCACCGTGTCAGTCGGCGCGTCGGCCGTACGCAGCGTGACGGTCGCATCGCGGAGCGTGACTGGCGCCACGTCCAGCGCCAGCCAACTCGCTGACGGCTCTGTCGGCTGCGCCGGCGCCATCGGCGTTTCGAACGCGGCGACGACGTTCCACGTCCCATCGCCGCGTTGAATGGCCTGCACCACGGGATGTTCGAGCGCCAGGGCAACCCCCGGCGGCTTGCCGGCGAGCACGCCCTGCAGCGACGGACTGACGGCGATACGGTCGACGCGCACGACGTCGACGCCGTCGTAACGGATCACGACGTTGCGCAGGGTGAGTGTCCCAAAGATCGAGCCCTCGACCGCATCAACCGTGAACGTCGCCGGAATCAACGGATCGACGGCAGCGACCAGTCGGGCCCGCAGCCACTCGCGGAAGCGGTCGGTGTAGGCGACGGCGACCAGGGCCACGAGGAGCGCCGCCAGCACAAGGCTGATGCCGAGGAGCAGGCGGAAGAGGAGGCGGCCGATCGCGCGCATGGCTAGAAGAATTGTCCCACACTGAACGTCACCTGCCAGCTGCGTTGACCGGCAGGCGAATCGATGGGAAAGCCAACGAAGAGCAACAGCGGTCCGACCGGCGTGTCGACCGACACCCCGGGGCCGGTCGAGAACTTCAGCGAACCGATGGGAACGTCGTACGGGTTCAGCGACACTTGCCCGAAATCGACGAACACCGCGCCACCGATCATCTTGTAGAGCGGCCGCCGCAACTCGACCGATCCCTCGAACAGCGTGAGCCCTCCAAGAGGCTGACCGGTGGCGCTCAGCGGACCGAGCATGCGCCGGGCGTAACCGCGCACGCTGTTCTCACCACCGGCATAGAAGCGGTCGAACAACGGCATGTTCTCGGCCGCACCGATCGCATCGCTCAAGCCGAGTCGGAGGCGTGTGGCCAGGATGGTCTGCCAACCGATGCCGAAATACTTCCGTCCCTCCACAACGACCTTCCAGAAATTGAACGCGCCGCCCCACATTGCTCCCGCCTGCTCGGCGGTCAGCGTCAGAATCTCCCCTTCCTGCGGGTTCAGCGGGTTGTCCGTGCTGTTCCACAGCAACCCGAGGCGCGGACCGAAGAGGCCGCCGTCGCGCTTGATGGGTCCCAGCGCGCCGCTCACGGACTGATCCACGTTGCTCAGCGCAGCGTACTCGGCACGGTAGGCAATGAAGCCCGACAGGTCGCTCACCAGCCGACGTTCGATCCGGGGGCGAAACTGCGTCGCGGTCAGCAAGTACGTGGATTCGGTATCGAGGTCCTGGACGAACTCGAGGATGCCGGTGTTCCGCGCGTCGAGAAAATGCGGCTGCACGAGCTTGGCGGCAGCAAAGCTGCTGTACTGCGTGCCCCTCAGCGACAACGACAGGCGCCGACCCCCGCCGAACCAGTTGAGGTGTTGCCAGTCGATCCGGCCGCCGATCTCGTCCTGCGTGTTGTATGTCACTCCGAATCTGATGCTGCGTTGCGGTCCCTCGCTGACACGAACGACCATGGGCACGACGGATTCGCCATGGGCGGCGGCGTCGGGCCCGATCTGCACTGAACGGAAGAGCCCCAGGGACAGCAGACGCGTGCGTGTGGTGGAAACGGGCGGGGTCGAGAAACGCTCACCGGGCTCGTACTGGATTTCGCGGCGCACGAGCAACGGATCGACGCGTTCCACGCCCTCGATGCGCGTCTGGCCGAAGACGCACGTGGGGCCGAGGGTAATCTCGTAGTTGACGCGAGCGGTATCGTCGCGCACGTCCACCACGGCGTGACGAACGACAGTCGCCCACGCGTAGCCTCGATCCCGTACGTGCGTCAGCAATGCTTCATCACCCTGCTGGTACGCCTCCTCGGAGAATCGGTCGCCGACTTTCAGGGGCACGAGGCTCTCGAGGGACGGCTCGTCCGTTTCGGCCGGATACTCGGGCGCGGTGACCGTAACGGCCACGACCATGACGGGCGCGGCCTCCTCGATGTTGAGCTGAATGTCAACGACGTCGTCATCGGGATGCGGAGCCAACGCGTAGTCGATCCGTGTGTCGTAGTAGCCCCGCGATTCGTAGAAGCGGTGGAGACGTTGCAGGTCCGTCTCGAACGCAACCGGGTCGAACGCCGGTCGGGGACGCCACATGGCCCACCACGCTCGCGGCTTCGTGGAAATGGCACCGAGCAACTCGCGGTCGGGAAAATGTTGATTGCCGCTGATGTCGATCGACCCGACGAGCCACTCGCGGTCCGGGTCCAGTCGCTCGAGCGTCAGCGCACGAAGATGACGCGCGCTGCACAGCAGGAGGACCGCAGCGACCAGCAGTATCGGGCGAGGGGCCAAGGCGCGACCGTTTCGACTGTCGGGGGGGCGAGTGCTCGATCGCGTGCAGTATCGACGGCGGGTCGGGGGGCGTCAACACTGCGGGCGGATAGGCGCCATAAGGGCCCTGTTGACGTACTTCCCATTCTCAGACGCTCCCACCCCTTCGACCGTCCCCTGGGAAATCCCAGCCAGACCCCTTTGTAGTCTCTCAACCGCCTCCTGCCTGTACTGCAACAGGTACCGGCAGGACTGGAACCGCTCCTACGTGATGGAGCCCTCCGGCCCGCCCAGGGGCGCCGTCGTGCTGCTTGACATTGCGTGTTTCTGCTCGCTGAACGCATCTCAAGGGTGGGGGGGCGCTTTGTGTTGCTCTACGGCGGCAGCGGAGCCGTCGCGACCCGTCGGCACAATTCGCATCCACTTTGCAATGTTGCTGTATTGCCAGGCTCCGCCGGCAACGGCGAGAACCAGTGCGAGCAATGCTGGCAACACGCCGCCGGCAGCGCGATCGAACAGTCCGACATCCGGTAGAATGTGGTGCGCGCCAATCATCACCAAAGCTGCGCCACTGACAGCACTCGTGGCGACGATAAATACGTCGAAGAACAACGGCACAACCAAGCCACCGATCACGCCGCACACCAGCGCCATGACGCTGCCAAAGAAGCCGCCGAACCAGCCGTCCAGGCCGAGGGCGCCGGGCACGGCAAGACCGAACAGGACGCCGCTCGAAACTCCGATCAAGAGGCGTCGATAGGGCTCCAAGAAATAGGACGCGGCGGCAAGAAGGACCGCCCCGGCCCCTCCGAAAAGGATGCTGACTACTCCGACCTCGCCGGTCAGTGTCCGGGCTATCAGAAGTCCAATGTCGAAGCCGACGAAAGCGTAGAGCAGCGGAAGCCATGCATAGAACAGGAATAGGCCGAACGTCATGATCCCGAGTCCACCCAAGATCAAAAGCAGCGCAAACGTGAACGTCATGATATCAACTCCTCTGCTCGAGGGCTGTGAAACGTTTACGGAGACCCGGCAAGCGTTCCTTGCGATTTAGACGCGCCTCCATGCCGACGAAGATCAACAAGACCCGCGCCAGGATCGCCCATCCGCGCCTGGGCCGCTCCGCCGCCACCGTTGCTCCGGGATTCCCCATGTCACCTCCTCTTCGGGCCACGTAGAACGTCATTCCGCTGGCGAACGCAAGCCCGGGTCAGAACGCGACCCCCGCGGCCAGGACGGCGGCGATCAGGACGAGCAGGATCCCCATGAGGGGCAGCATGAAGCGCACGTAGCGATCGAAGCCCACCTCGGCGAGCGCCAGGCCGGCCACCAGGATGGCGTTGGTGGGCAGGACCAGGCGGAGCCAGCCGCCGGCCGCGGTCCAGGTCGACACGACCAGGGCGCGGTCGACACCCGCGAAGTCGCCGAGGGGCGCCAGGATCGGCATGGTGAGCGCCGTCCCCGCCGATCCCCCGCCGACCAGGAACGACAGCGGCAGCGACACCAGGAAGGTGAGCCCCACGAACACCAGGCTCGACGCGCCGCCCACGAGCCCCTCCATGGCGTGTAGCACGGTATCGATGGTGCGGGTGTTGGTGAGGATCACCGACACTCCCCGCGCCACGGCCACAAGGATGGCGGGACCGGTGAAGTCGACCACGCCCTGCACGAACGCCTTCGCCGTCCGCGCCTCGCCCAGCCGCCCCACCACGCCGGCGACGATCGCCATCACGCAGAAGAGCGCGGTCAGCTCCGGCATCCACCAGCCGAGCTCCCACCAGAAGGGGTCGGTCACCGTCTCGTGCGTCTCCGGGTCGGCTGCCGCGCCGCGCAGGAGCGCTCCCCACGGCACGATCGAGAAGGCGAGCAGCGCAAAGGTCGCGACCACCAGCACGAGGACGGCGCGATGGCGGCCGGTGAGCGGCGGCGGCGGGCCCGCGTCGGCGGCGGCCAGCGCGGCGTCGGTGGCATCGATCCCGGCCAGCGACCGCGACGGGTCGGCCCGCACGCGGCGCGCATACCACAGGATGTAGAGCACCGTGGCGGCCATCACGAGCACGAACAGCACGAGGCGCAGCCCGAGGCCGTCGCCGATGGTGACGCCGGCCTTGGCCGCCCCGATGCCGGTCACGAACGGGTTGACGGTCGAGCCGATCGAGCCGACGAACGGGGCCACCGTAAGCACGCCGACGGCCACCATGCGGTCGTAGCCCAGCGCGATCATCAGCGGGACCATGAGAGCGTAGAACCCGAGGCTCTCGTCGCTCCAGGCCATGACGGAGCCGAGCAGCCCGAAGAGCAGGCTGAGCGCCGCAATCAACACCGGCCCGCGCGTGCGGAAACGGTGCGCCAGGTGGTGGATGCCCAGGTCGAGCGCGCCGGTGGCGAACACCACCGTCATGAAGCCGCCGATCGCCAGGATGAAGAGGAACACCTGCACCGACCCGAACAGCGCGCCGTCGTTGAAGGGCCCGACCTGCCCGGTCGCGGGGTCCTTGATGCCGTACATGCCGTTCACCGGCGCCAGCAGCAGCTCGCGCACCCGTTCCGCGCGACCGAGCGGCGCCTCGACGTGATGGAACGACCCGGCGATCGGGCTGCCGTCGCCGTCGAGGCGATAGGCGCCGGGAGGGATGAACCACGTCGCCGCCCACACCAGGACGAGCACCGCGAGCAGGATGGCCAGCGGCGAGGGGAAGGCCCGCGGCTCGGGCGGGGTGTCGGCGGGCGCGCTCACAACGGCCAGATCATCGGCACCAGGAACACGGCCACCAGGAAGAACCATAGAAGACAGATTCCGCCCAGCTTCCAATAGTCGCCGAACTGGTAGCCGGCGGGCGCCATCACCATCAGGTTGACCGGGGTCGCGACCGGCGTGAGGAACGCGGCGGCCGCCGCCACGTCGACGCTCATCAACACCGCCAGGGGCGAGATGCCGACCTCGCGCGCCGCCGCCACCGCGATCGGGATCATGATCAGCGCCGTCGCCATGTTGCTGATGAGCTGGCCCAGGATGGCCGTGAGCAGGAAGAGCCCCGCCAGCAGCGCGTAGGGTCCCGCGCCGCCCACCAGGCCGATCAGCCCGTCGGCCAGCAGCCCGGCGGCTCCGGTCTGCGTCATGGCGGTCGACAGCGGCGTCATGGCGCCGACCAGGATGACGGTGGTCCAGTTGATCGAGCGGTAGGCCTCCTCGACCGACACGACGCGGAACAGCACCAGCGCGCAGGCGGCGAGGAGTCCCGCGATCGCCGCCGGCAGGGCGCCGGTCGCCAGCGCCGCCACCATGGCGAGCAGCACGGCGATGGCCACGCCGGACCCGACGCCCAGCGGCACCGCCTGCCGGCGCACCACCTCGGGCGAGTCGACCACCACGACGTCGGGATCCGCCAGGTGCGTGTCGAGCGCCTTCCACGTGCCCTGCAGGAGCAGCGTGTCGCCGGGGGCGAGGGGCTCGCCCGGCGCCAGGTCCTCGCCGCGCCGCTGCACCGACAGCACCACCAGGTCGCCGCTGGGCGTGACCATGCCGGGGAACATCGCCTGCCCGATCAGCCCCGAGCGGGGCGGGATCACCACCTCGGCCAGGCCGGACGCCTTGTTGAAGAACGTCTCGGCGACGCCCTCCTGGGCGGCGTCGGGACGGAGCGCCAGGTGCCGGTCGGCCGCCAGCCGGCCGGCGGCGTCGGCGGGGCCGCGGACGATCACCCGGTCGCCCTCGGCGAGCGGACGCCCGTGCACGGGACGACCATCGCCGGCCTGCACCGAGACGAGGCTCAGCCCCGGCCACGGGCCCAGGTCGACGGCGTCGCGGGCCGCGCCCACCCACGGCGAGCCGGCGCGCACGCGCAGCTCGACGACGTCGCTGGCGAGCCGGTAGTGCTCGATGAGCGTCCGGGCGTGCCGGCTGAGATCGACCGGCATGGTCTGGCCGCTGCGCTTCGGCAGGAGGCGTTCGCCGAACAGAACCACGATGGCGACCACGCCCAGGAAGAGCGGGACGCCGACCCAGGCGAACTCGAAGAAGCGCAATGGGCCGACGCCCGCGTCCGCCGCCGCCTCCGCGACCAGCACGTTCACCGGCGTGCCGGTGAGGGTCAGCATCGAGCCGGCGTGCGCCGCGAATACGAGCGGCATGAGCAGCTGCGACGCCGGGCGGCCGAGCCGGACGGCCATCACCACCACCACCGGCAGCAGCGCCGCCACCGCGCCGTTCACGCTGATGAGCGCGGTGAGCAGCGCGACGAGCAGCATGATGAGCACCAGCTGCCGCGTCCGGCTCTCGCCCGCCCGCGACACCAGGAGCTGGCCGGCCCGGGTGGTCACGCCGGTGGCGTCGAGCGCGCCGCTCACCACGAACAGCGACGCGATGAAGATGACCGTGGGATCGCCGAGCCCGCCCAGGGCCTGCTGCAGAACGAGGACCCCCGTCGCCCACAGCGCCAGCGCCGTGCCCAGGGCGACCAGGACCACGGGAACGCGGTCCCACAGGAACAGGACCACGATGCCCGCGACGATGGCGAAGGTGGTGGTGACGTCACTCACGGCGTGCGCTCCTCATGGCTTCGCGAGGCCGGCCCGCACCCGCCCCAGCAACTCGGGATCGAGGACACCGTTCACGATGAACTGCACGCCGATGCACATGGTGAGGAATCCCATGATGCGGGTGAGGGCGTCCACGCCGACCGGCCCGACGAACTGCACGCCCCGGCTGGCGAGGCGCAGCGTGGCGTAGGTCATCGCGGCCATCGCCGCGATGGCCGCGATGATGGCCAGGTAGTCGAGCCAGCCGGTCGCCAGCGAGGTGAAGCCGATGGTCACGGCGATGGAACCCGGTCCGCTCAGCATCGGCATGGCGAGCGGCGAGAACGAGATGTCGTCCTTGCGGCGCGCCGCCTCGCGCTCCGCCGGGTCGGCCAGGATGTCGCGCTGCCGCGCGGCCAGCATCTCCATCCCCAGCCCGGCCAGCAAGATGCCGCCGGCGATGCGCAGCCCCGGAATAGAGATGCCGAAAAAACTCATGATGAACCGGCCGCCGATCAGGAAGCTGGTCAGGATGGCGACCATGTAGCGGCAGCCCCGCAGCGCCTGCTCCCGTCGCCGCCCCTCGCTCTGTCCATCGGTCAGGGCCAGAAACGTCGGCGCGGCGGTCAGCGGGTCGACGATGGGCAGCAGGCCGACGAACGTGCCCAGGAAGAGCCCCCAGAGATGGAACACGTCGCCCATGGTCTCCGCCGGCGGCGAGTCTAGGCCAAGAGCGCCTCGCCTGGCAATCCCGTCGGCGATCTTCGCGATTGCACAAGACGGCCGGATTCGCTTCAAGGCGGCCACCAGCGGAAGGAGCGTGCCCGATGAGCGCCGCGAAGCCAGCAGCCCCGAAGAAGACGTTCACGCAGCGCCTGCTCGACGCCGTCGAGGTGGCGGGCAACAAGGTGCCGCACCCCGCCATCATCTTCCTGGCGTTGATCGGCATCGTGGTGGTGCTGTCCCATCTCCTCTACCTGATGGGGACCAGCGTCACCTACCAGGTGGTGAACCCGGACACCGACCAGGTGGAGGAGGCCACCAGCACCGCGCGCAGCCTGCTCACCGCCGTCAAGCTGGCCGACGTCCTGAAGAGCGCGAACCTGCCGCCGCTCCTGCTGCTCCTGGGCTTCGTCGTGGTGGTGCTCCTCCTCGACCTCATCATCACCGGGGCGATCCCGAAGTGGGCCATCTTCGCACCCATCTTCGTGCCGCTCCTGATGAAGCTGAACGTGGCGCCGGAGGCCGTCCTGGCGGCGTACCGCGTCGGCGACTCGCCGGTGAACGCGATCAGCCCGCTGAACGCCTACTTCGCCATGATCGTCGCCTTCGCGCAGCGCTACCAGAAGGACGCGGGCGTGGGCACGGTGGTGGCGCTCATGCTGCCGTACGTCGCGATCATCTCGGTCCTGTGGACCATCCTGCTGGCCGTCTGGTACCTGCTCGGCCTGCCCTGGGGGCTGGGCTGAACGGACGATCGCGCTTGCGCCGGCTGGCCCGTTTCCCCTTGACGTTCCTTGCAGCACAGAACATAAGCGTCCGGAGAACTCTGGGGGGTGCCATGACCAGACGAAGCGAAGCGAGGGGACGGCGACCGGACAGAGGGTACGCAGCCGGCGAGCGCTTCCGCGTCGCGATCGCAATGCTCGCGCTCCTCCTCACCCTGGACTCGGCGCCAGCGCAGGACACGGACGCAACGAATGCCGACACGGGCACCGACGGCCAGGAATTTCTCTTCGACATGCTGGACGGCATGCCCAGTGACGATCCGGCGATTCCCGAACCGAACTACGTCGCAACGGCTCCGGGCGCCGAACAGCAGGCGCCCAGACCGCGCTACTACGCGCGGGTTCTCGCGCCGCTCAACTACACCTCGAACGCCGATTGGCAGAGGTCGGGCGGCACCGAGACGCTCGAAGGCAGCCCCGAGGTCAGGCTCGGCCTCTCGGCTCCGGTCTTCGACCTGCCCCTGCGATTCTCGTCGAGCGTCGCCGTCGAGTTCGACCGCATGGTGGATTCGAATCCGGGCGAGTTCGACAAGGTCCGCCCGCGCGTGCAGCTCCAGTACGTCGATGTGGAGAACGACCAGGCCTTCTCCCCCTTCCTGGGCTTCAGCCCGCGCTGGGACTACAGGCCGACCTTCGATGACAACTTTGCGACCCGCTACGACTTGAACCTCGGCGTGAGCAAGGCCTTCAGCCTCGACGAGGGGTTCGGCCTGATGCCGCGGTCGGGCACCTCCGCCAACGACGCCCGGTTGAGGGTCGGCTTCACGCTGATCGGGCAGCGACGGTTCCGGGACCCGGCGCCCGAATCCTGGGCCGCAATGTTCATCCCGTCGGTGAGCTACCGGATCGCGGAGCATTGGAGCACTTCGCTGGGGATCGAGATGACTCAGCGCTTCTTCGAAAGCATTGGCGGGGTCTCCCAGCGGAACTTCACGTTGGAGCCCGTCGCCGCGGTGCAGTTCCAGATTCCGGAAGATTGGCTCGGCGGCGCGAACACGACGCGGTGGCTGGGGCGCCCGCGGATCGACCTGTTCTGCGGCGTCGAGCAGAACTGGTCGAACGTGTCCAGGGCGCAGTTCACCCGGGTCTACCCCGGGATCGCCTTCAAGACCTTGTGGAGCCTCTAGGGACGGCGACGCAACCCAGACCGAGAAGAGGCGATGACCACAGCAGCTGCTCCGTACGTCTCGACCGGGCATCTGCCGCCGCCGGAGGACGTCCAAGCCCTCGTGACGGAGGCCTGGGAACGCTACCGGGGCAACCCGGACGGCCAGAACTCGCAGGTCTACCCGGCGCTGGCCCGCGTGCCGCGCGACCTCTTCGGCATCTGCATCGTCGGCGTCAGCGGGCGCGTGTTCTCCGCCGGCGACCACGAGCACCCGTTCACCATCATGAGCGTGTCGAAGCCGTTCCTGTTCGCCCTGGTGTGCGAGGCGCTCGGCGTCGAAGCGGTGCGCGACAAGGTGGGCGTCAACGCCACCGGCTTCGCCTTCAACTCGCTGGCCGGCGTCGAGCGCGATCCCCAGGGACGGACCAATCCCATGGTGAACTCCGGCGCCATCGCCACCACCAGCCTGGTCCCGGGAGCCAGCCTCGAGGACCGCTGGCGCTTCATCCACGACGGCCTGTCCCGCTTCGCCGGCCGCACCCTGCCGCTGAACGACGAAGTGTACGCGTCGGCGTCCGAGACCAACTTCCGCAACCAGAGCATCGCGCGGCTGCTGCAGAGCTACGGCCGCGTCTACCTGGACCCGGCGCAGGCGGTGGACCTCTACACCAAGCAGTGCTCGCTCGACGTCACCGCCAAGGACCTGGCCGTGATGGGCGCCACGCTGGCCGACGGCGGCGTGAACCCCATCACCCGGGAACGCGTCGTCGACGCGGCGGTCTGCCACTACGCGCTCGCCGTCATGGCGACCGCCGGCCTGTACGAGACGTCCGGCGACTGGCTGTTCGACATCGGGCTGCCCGGCAAGAGCGGCATCGGCGGCGGTATCGTCACCGTGTCGCCCGGCAAGGGCGGGCTCGGCACCTTCGCGCCGCCGCTCGACGCCGCGGGCAACAGCGTGAAGGGCCAGTTGGTGGCCAAGTTCCTGTCCGAGCGCCTGGGCATGGATCTCTTCGTGTCCCAGCCGGAGGCCTGACCGATGACCACGACCAGCGCCGCACCCGCCCCCGCCCTCGAGGCCCGAGATTCCTGGACGCCGATGATCGCCATCGCGCTCGGTCAGGCCATCATGTCCTTCAACGTCGCCTCGCTGCCGGTCGCGCTGGGCGGCATGGTGCAGAGCTTC
>Ga0209253_10003192_pt1 | contig 14431 bp, 11 predicted proteins | sample FrelakmetBRP12BR_FD_187145 | JGI IMG/M metagenome (GOLD analysis project Ga0209253, IMG submission 187145) | Freshwater lake sediment microbial communities from the University of Notre Dame, USA, for methane emissions studies - BRP12 BR (SPAdes)... | ecosystem: Environmental > Aquatic >...
CTTGAGCGTCGTCGTGCGGCCGGCACCGTTTCGGCCGAGCAGCGTGACCACCTCGCCGCGGTTCACCGTCAGGTCGACGCCGTGCAGGATGTGCGATTCACCATAGAAGGCGTGCACATCGGTCAGGCGCAGAAATTCGATGCCGGTCATGACCACCCCCGGCCGCTGCGCGTCCGTTCCACGGCCGCGCTCGCAGGCGCGGCCGGCTGCGCGGGGGCAAGCGCAAGCAGTTGCCCTTGCCTGGGCCCGCTGCGCCCCCCGTGAGGGCGCACAACTGTCTTGCGGCGGCCCGGCGACAGTTGCCTAGCCATGCGCGCCCTGCAGTTCCACTTCGGCGCTGCCCATGTAGGCCTCGAGCACCTGCGGGTTCCTCGACACTACTTCGTATGGCCCCTCGGCGATCACCTGGCCGCGTTGCAGCACCGTGATCGTGTCGGCAATCTTGGCCACCACGCTCATGTTGTGCTCGACCATCAGGATCGTGCGATTGGCGGACACCTTCCTGATCAGTTCGGTGACAAGATCGACGTCCTCGTGGCCCATGCCCTGCGTCGGCTCGTCGAGCAGCATCAGTTCGGGCTCCATCGCCAGGGTGGTGGCGATCTCCAGTGCCCGCTTGCGGCCGTAGGGCAGTTCGACCGTGACGTAGTCGGCAAACTCGCGCAGTCCCACCGTATCGAGCAGCTCGAACGCGCGGCCGTTCAGGGAGTCAAGCGCACGCTCCGACTCCCAGAAATGGAATGTCTTGCCGACCTTTCTCTGCAGGGCGATGCGGACGTTTTCGAGCACCGTCAGGTGCGGAAACGTCGCCGAGATCTGAAACGAGCGAATGATCCCCCGGCGGGCGATCTGCGCCGGCTTCTCCAGCGTGATGTCGTGCCCGTTGAACAGGATGCTGCCGCGGGTGGGAATCAGGAACTTGGTCAGCAGGTTAAAGCAGGTTGTCTTGCCGGCGCCGTTGGGCCCGATCAAGGCGTGGATCTGCCCACGCTGCACGCGCAGGTTCACGTCGCTGACGGCGACGAAACCCTTGAACTCCTTGACGAGACCACGCGTCTCGAGGATGCAATCGCTGGACAACTTGTCTCCGCCTGGACGAACGCACGCAGCCGAGCGTTGTCCTCCCTGTGGCGGCGCATTATGGGCAAAGCCCGAGCAACAGGCAAACTTTCCGGCGGCCTGGTGGGCCTGATGCTATCCCTGGGCAGGCCCGGTCGGGCCGCGGACTCTGACAGGACGACGCCCCCTATGCTGACCGGGTGCGCCTCGTGTCTGCGGCGGCTCGCTTCAGCGGCCCGCTCTAGACAAGCCTGGACAAGCCTGCGCCGCAAGACGCTCACCCCGCCTTCGCGGCGTCACGCCAGCCGATCTCGGCCAGGGCCCTGGCATTGGGGCCTGCCTCAAGCGCATTGTGGTTTCGGCCGCTCGCGGTCGCTCGCTTCACCTGCCTGCGGCAGGTGAGCCTGCACCGCAATGCGCTCAATGGTTGGCCTTCGCTGCGTAACGCCAGCCGATCTCGGCCAGGGCCCTGGCATTGGGGCCTGCCTCAAGCGCATTGTCGGCGCTGGCCATGCCGTCGAGGGCGCGCCTGTAGACGCCCTGCAGGATCGCGGCGATGCGAAAGAGGTTGTAGGCGAGGTAGAAGTTCCAGTGCGAGATGCCGCCGCGCCCCGTCCGGCTGCAATAGCGACCAATGAACTCATCCTCGGCGGGGATGCCGAGCGCCGGGAGATCGAGTCCGGCGATGCCGCGGAAGGCGCCGGGCGGAATGTGCCAGCTCATGCACAGGTAGGAGAAGTCGGCCAGCGGGTGGCCGAGCGTGGACAACTCCCAGTCGATCACCGCCAGCACGCGTGCCTCGGTCGGGTGGAAGATCAGGTTGTCGAGGCGAAAGTCGCCGTGCACCACCGTGGTCTCGTCGCCCGCCGGCACGTGCGCCGGCAGCCAGTCGATCAGCCGGTCCATCGCCTCGATCGGTTCGGTCTCGGAAGCGCGGTACTGCTTGCTCCAGCGGCCGATCTGGCGCTCGAAGTAATTGCCGGCACGTCCGAAATCAGCCAGCCCTGCCGCTGCGACATCGACCCTGTGCAGGGCCGCGATTACCCGGTTCATTTCGTCGTATACGGCGCCTCGTTCGGCCGGGGCGAGCCCGGGCAGCGAGGGGTCAAACAGCACGCGGCCGTCGACATGCTCCATCAGGAAAAACGCGCGGCCGACCACCGATTCGTCCTCGCACAGCAGCAGCACCTCCGGCACCGGAATGCCGTGCGCGCGCAGGGCGCGCATGACCCGGAACTCGCGTTCGATGGCGTGCGCCGACGGCAGCAGCTTCGCGACCGGGCCCGGCTTGCTGCGCATCACGTAGCGTCGCTCCGGGGTGCTCAGCAGGTAGGTGGGATTGGACTGCCCGCCCTGGAACTGCCTGACGGTCAGCGGGCCTGCGAAGCCTGGCAGATGCTCGGTGAGGTGTCGCGCGAGGCATTCGACATCGAAGCGGTGGCGTTCGGTGGTTTCCTGCAACTGGCTCATGGGTGCTCCGACGTGCTCAGGCCTCGCTGCTTGCGCGCAGCTTCAGGTATTTCTGCAGCAATTCTTCCATCGTCGACAGCCGCGTCTCGGTGCGCAGCGTGTCCAACGGACAGAAATTGACGACGCGGACCACGCTCGTGGCGGGCGTCGCGCCCACGTCGATGACGTTCAGGCAGCCGGCGTCCTGCGCCAGGCCGCCAAGGAACTCGTGCCGGCCGGTCAGGAACCAGGACAGCACTGCGCGATTGACGCCGCCATGCGCAACCAGAAGCGCAGTGTCCCAGCTTTCGTCGGCAAGCAATCGGTGCAGCGCCGGCAGTACACGGTCGATCAGCTCGCCGATGGTTTCGCCGCCCAGGAAGCGCTTCTCACGCGGCACCGGTCCTTCGAAGGCCGCGATGAAAGCGTCGCGAAGTTCGTCGTCGCGGATCTCGGACAGACGCCCGCCGCGGATCTCCTGCAACTCCGGCCAATGCGCCAGGGGCGGCGAAAGCTGCGCGGCATCGAGGACCTGCTGCGCGGTTTCGCGCGTGCGGACGAGCCCGCTGGTCAGGGCCCGGTCGATGGTGACCTGGCTGGCAGCCAGCGCCATGCCGATCGCTCGTGCCTGCACCAAACCCTGACCTGTCAGCGGCACAGCGTCGGGTGGGTAGGGGCGGCCATCGGAGTCGAAGTAGTCGACGGCCCCATGGCGCATCAGCAGCAGGCGGCGCCGCTCGATCATCGATCGGCCTCGGTCGCGGCGCGGGCGGCCAGTGCCGCCGCGATGGCTTTCTCGTCGAGCCCCAGTTCGGCCAGCAGCTCGCGCGTGTGCTCGCCGGGCCGCGGCGCTGCTCCTGCGGCGATGCCATGCCCATCGATGGCCGCGAGCGGGCCGAGCGCCGTCACGTTGCCGCGCCGGTGCACAAGGCCGCGCGCGTGGTGATGCGGATGCGCCACTGCCTCGGCCGGCGTCAGGACCGGCGTCACGCAGGCATCGACCTTTGCGAAAACCTCTTCCCACTCTCGACGCGTCCGCTCGCCGATGCGCTCGGCAACCCGCTCGGTGACCACATCTGAGGAGTCGCTCCCCGCCGCGAGGCCGAGCGCCCAGTGCTGTTCGCGCAGCTCCGCAAGCCCGGCCGCGTCGCAGAAGGCCTGCCAGAACTTCAGCTCGAGCGCGCCAACCGCCAGGTGCTGACCATCGGCGGTTTCGTAGATGCGATAGCAGGGCACACCGCCGGTGAGCAAGGTCCTGCCGGCTACGGGCGTGCGTCCGGCGTCAAGATCGCCGTGCGGAAAGATGTGGTGCACCAGCAGGCCATCGGTCATCGCCGCATCAACACGGCTGCCGCGGCCGCTGCGCTGCGCACCGAGCAGCGCAGCGAGCAGGGCAGACAAGGCGGTCAGGGTGCCGCCGAGAAGATCGCCGATCTGCAGGTTGGGCATCGCCGGCTGGCCGTTGGCGCGGATCTGGTCGAGCACGCCGGTCATCGCGCAGTAGTTCAGGTCGTGGCCGGCCTTGAGCCGCCAGGGACCGGTCTGCCCGTAGCCGGTCAGCGAGCAGAAGACGAGTCTCGGGTTGCGCTCGTGCAGCACGTCCCAGCCGAGGCCAAGCCGGTCCATCACGCCGGGGCGAAAGCCCTCGACCAGCGCATCAGCCGTGTCGGCCAGGCGCAGCAGCAGGTCGCGCCCCTGCCCCTGTTTGAGATCGAGGCAGATCGAGCGCTTGCCGCGGTTGATGTTCTCGAAGGCGGCATTGACTTCGACGCCGTCCGCATTGCGCACCAGCGGCGGGAAGCTGCGCATGTAGTCGCCGTCGCCGGTGTCCTCGACCTTGATGACATCGGCGCCGAGATCCGCCAGATGCATGCTCAGCGCCGGCCCGGGCAGCAGGCGCGTCAGGTCGAGGATGCGGAGTCCCTCCAGGGGCTTGCTCACGTGATGGCCTCCAGTTCGCCCTGCAGATGCAGCCAGCGCGCTTCGAGTTGATCGAGCCGCGAGGCGAGCGTGCCGCGGGTGCGCAGCGTCGCGGCGACCTCGTCGCCCGCGCCGTGATAGAAATCCGGCGCCGCCAGCCGGGCGTCGAGCTCGCGCAGTTCCGACGTGAGCTGCGCAATCTCGTTTTCGAGCTTGTCGATCTTGCGCTGCACGGGGCGGCGCGCATCGGCCAGGCGCTGTCGTTCGCGCGCCGCCTCCCTTCGCTCGTCGCGGCGGCGGCCACTGTCGGTGGCCGGTCGCGGCTCGCCCTCGCGGGCGACCTTCCTGCTCGCCAGTACCAGCGCGGCGTACTCGTCGAGATCGCCATCGAAGGTCGCGACGCGCCCGTCGTGCACCAGCCACAGCTGATCAGTGGCGGCGCGCAGAAGATGGCGATCGTGCGAGACGAGGATCAGTGCGCCGCCGAAGGACGACAGCGCCATGGTCAGCGCCTCGCGCGTCTCCATGTCGAGATGGTTCGTTGGCTCGTCCAGAAGCAGCAGATTCGGCCGGCTCCAGGCCAGCAAGGCCAGTGCGCAGCGCGCCTTCTCGCCGCCGGACATCGGGCCGACCGGGCTCGAGGCCATTTCGGCGCCGAAGCGAAACTGGCCAAGGAAATTGCGCAGTTCCTGTTCGCGCGCCTGCGGGTCGGTGTCCAGTGCCAGCCGGCGCAGGTGCTGCAGCGGTGATTCCTCGGGACGCAGCTGATCGAGCTGGTGCTGCGCGAAGTAGCCGATCGCCAGGCCGTTGCCGCGGCGCAGTTCGCCGCCGACCGGCGCGAGTTCGCCGGCGATGCTCTTGACCAGCGTCGACTTGCCGGCACCGTTGACGCCGAGGATGCCGATGCGGTCGCCGGAGCGGATGAGGAACTTGACCTCGTCGAGGATCGTGCGCGGTCCGTAGGCCAGGCGAAGGTCCTCGGCCTCAAGGAGTCGCTCGGGCAACCGGCGTGGCTCGGGAAATTCGAACCGCCACTCGCGGCTGGCGCGCGCCGGCTCGACCGCCGCCAGTCGCTCGAGCATCTTGAGCCGGCTCTGCGCCTGCCGCGCCTTGGTGGCCTGGGCGCGAAAGCGGTCGACGAAGCTCTGCAGGTGGGCGGCCGTGCGCGCATAAGCCTTCGCCGCGGCATCCTGCTGCCGCTGCTGCTCGGCCCAGGCCAGTTCGAAGGCGCTGTAGTTGCCGGCATAGCGGCGGATCGCCCCGTCGGCGATGTGCCAGGTGACGGTCGTGCAGCGATCGAGGAATTCACGGTCGTGCGAGATCAGCAGCACTGTGGCCGGCTGCCGCTTCAGCCACGCTTCGAGCCAGATGACCGAATCGAGGTCGAGGTGATTGGTCGGCTCGTCGAGCAGCAGAAGATCGGCCGGGCGCATCAGTGCGCGGGCCAGGGCGAGCCGGTTGCGCCAGCCGCCGGAGAACTCGGACACCTGGCGCCCCAGATCGGACTGCGCGAAACCAAGGCCGCCGAGCACGCTCGACGCCTGCGCCGCGATTGCCCCTTCGTTCAGTTCCGCCAGATGGGCGTGCGCATGCGACAGCTGCAGGTCGTCGTCGGCCGTTTCGGCCGCCGCGAGTTCGGCGCGGGCAGCCATCAGCGGGGCGTGGCCGGCCAGCACGTAGTCGAGGGCGCCTTCGCTGCTTGCCTCGATGTCCTGCGCCACGTGTGCAGTGCGTGCCGGTGGCGGCGCCTCGATCCTGCCCGCCTCGGGGATGAGTTCACCGAGCAGCAGCGCAAATAACGTCGACTTGCCGGAACCGTTGGCGCCGGTCAGTCCGATCCGCTCGCCGGGCGGCGCGATCAGCGAAACTTGCTTGTAGAGAGTGCGGACGCCGCGCGCGGCCGCCAGGTCAATCAGGCGCAGCATGCACGGATGTTAATCGGTGACCGGTGCGCAGTGCCGGGAGCGTCGAGCAGACTTGAGCGAGCTGATGATTTCCGCGGCGGATCTGGCGCGGCGGTGCCTGCGCGCTGTGACGTGCGTGATCCGGTACCCAACCGGTCACCGGTCAGTGATTCAAGGCAATTCTTCCTGCTTCGCCATGAACACGGTGTCATCCCCGTCGCTGGTGGCGAGCCACGTCAGGGGAACATCCTTCAGCGTCTGCTCCGCAGCAGCGCGGCCGCCGCCGACCTCGACGAACAGCAGGCCACCCCGTTTCAGGTAGCCGCGTGCCGCACGCACGACGCGGCGCACGATGGCCATGCCGTCGGCGCCGCCGGCAAGCGCCAGCTTCGGCTCCTGCTGGTACTCGCGTGGCAACGCAGCCATCGACTCGTCGGTGACATACGGCGGATTGCACAGGATGATGTCGTAGCGCTTGCTCGGCAGGTCGCCGTAGAGGTCGGACTGCACGGCGTGCACCCGCGTCGACATCTGGTAGTCGGCGATGTTGCGCTTGGCCACGGCCAGCGCGTCGGGAGAAACGTCGACCGCGTCGACCTGCGCAGCCGGGAAGACATCGGCGGCGATGATCGCCAGGCACCCGGAGCCCGCGCACATGTCGAGCACGTCGGCGACGGCCTCCGGTTTCTGCACCCACGGGGTGAGCGCGTCCTTGAGGAGTTCGGCGAGAAACGAACGCGGCACGATCGCCCGCTCGTCGATGTAGAACCGGTAGCCCTGCAGCCAGGCCTCGCGCAGGACATAGGCGGCCGGCACGCGCTTGCGCACGCGCTGATCGATCATCTGGATCAGGGAGTTGATCTCGGCATGGGTCAGGAACGCGTCGAGGAACAGGTCGGCGCGCTCGATCGGCAGCTGCAGCGAACGCAGGACCAGGAACAATGCCTCGTCCACGGCATCGCCCTGCCCGTGGCCGAAGAAGACGCCGCCTTCATTCATCCGCGTCACGGCATAACGCAGGACATCACGAATCGTGCGTAGGTTGGCCTGGGCGTCGATGCTCATTGGGATGCCTTCTGGCTGCGCTCTTGGGATTGGCCCTGACGGCCCGGGGCGCTCACTGGACTACCCTCCGCGCTGCGCGCTGCGGGATGAGCGCTTCGGATCGGCCGGGCGCGCTCATGGCTTCCGCTCCGTAAGCAGGAACTCGAGTGTGCGCCGGTAGATGTCCTTCAGCGGCTCGAGATCTGCCACGCGGATGCACTCGTTCACTTTGTGGATGGTTGCGTTCAGCGGCCCGAACTCGACCACCTGCGGGCACACCGTGGCGATGAAGCGGCCGTCGGAGGTGCCGCCGGTCGTCGACATCTGCGGCCTGCGCCCGGCAGTCAGCTCGATGGCTGCCGCGACGGCCTCGCTCAGCCTGCCGGGTTCGGTCAGGAACGGCTGCGCACCCACAGTCCAGGTGATGTCGAAGTCCAGTCGGTGCCGGCGCAGGACGTCCTCGATGCGCTGCATCAGCGCGGCTGCCATCGACACCGGCGCGAAGCGCAGATTGAAGTCGACCTCGACCGTGCCGGGAATGACGTTCAGCGCACCGGTGCCGGCGCGGATGTTGGATATCTGGAAGGTCGTCGGCGGGAAGTGCGCGTTGCCATGGTCCCAGACCGCAGCGGCCAGATCGGCAAGGGCCGGTGCGGCCTCGTGAACCGGGTTGCGCGCCAGGTCCGGGTAGGCGACATGCCCCTGGATCCCCTTGACCACGAGGCGGCCGGAGAGCGACCCGCGGCGGCCATTCTTGATCGTGTCGCCCAGGTGGTCGACCGAGGTCGGTTCGCCGACGATGCAGTAGTCGATGGCCTCGTCGCGCGCCGTAAGCTGCTCGATCACGGCGACCGTGCCATCGGTGGCCGGGCCTTCCTCGTCGGAGGTCAGCAGCAGGGCGATCGAACCGAAGTGCGCCGGATGGGCGCGGACGAACTCCTCGGCGGCGATGGCGAAGGCCGCCACCGAGCTCTTCATGTCCGAGGCGCCGCGGCCGTAGAGGGCGCCATCGCGCAGCGTCGGCACGAACGGATCGCTCGCCCAGTGCTCGCGCGGCCCCGGCGGAACGACGTCGGTGTGACCAGCGAAGACCACCGTCGGCCGATGTTCTCCGCGGCGCAGCCAGAGGTTGGCGGTGCCATTGCGCGCGATGGTCTCGGTGCGGAATCCGAGCGGCGCGAGGCGGGCCGCGATCAGAGGCTGGCAGCCGCCGTCTTCGGGCGTGACCGAGGGACGGCCGATCAGTTGTTGCGCCAGTTCGAGGGTTGCCGACATCAGGACCTGCCGCGTGCATGCGGCGCTCAGGCTGCTGGATGAAAAAACCGCCGCACGATCTTCGCATGCGGCGGTGCGAATCTTGGCGGTTCCCGGTCAGATGTTCAAGGTGAACTCCGAGAACGATGCGGGCGGCGGAGCCTGCTTCGTCGCGGGCGTCTGTGGGGCAGGGACCTTGCCGGTGTTGTTGATCATCCACAGCAGGTTGTTCTTCGAGTCGGCGGCGGCGAGCGCATCCTCGCGCGTGATGAGGTCCTTCTGCAGCAATCCGTAGAGGCTCTGCTCGTAGGACTGGCTGCCTGGGGCGAGGCTGCGCTCCATCGCCTCCTTGATTGCCGGCACGTCGCCGCGCTCGATCAGGTCGGTCATGTGACCGTTGTTGAGCATGATTTCGACTGCCGGCGTCCGGCCGCTGCGCTTGGCGCGCACCAGGCGCTGCGAGGCGATCGCTTTCAGCGATGCCGCCAGGTCCTGGAACAGTGCCTGTCGCGTTTCCGGCGCGTAGAAGCTGATCACGCGATTCAGTGCATGGGCACTGTTGGTCGCGTGCATGGTGGCAACCACCAGGTGGCCGCTCATTGAATAGGCAAGCGCTGCACCCATGGTGTCGCGATCGCGGATCTCGCCGATGAACATCACGTCCGGTGCCTGCCGCATGGCGTTCTTCATCGCGACCTGCAGGCTGCGCGCATCGGCGCCGATCTCGCGCTGGTTGACGATCGACTTCTTGTTGCGGAACAGGAACTCGATCGGATCCTCGAAGGTGAGGATATGCCCGCTCATCAACTCGTTGCGATGATCGAGCATCGAGGCGATCGTGGTCGACTTGCCCGAGCCGGCGGCGCCGACGACCAGGACCAGGCCGCGGCGCTCGAGCACCAGGTCCTTGAGCATCTCGGGCAACGTCAGGCTGTCCAGCCGTGGCACGTCGTGCGGAATGAAGCGGATGACCGCCGAGGCCGTGCCCCGCTGCAGGAAGGCGCTCAGGCGGAAGCTGCCGAGGCCCTGCACCGGCAGGCCGAGATTCAGCTCCCTGGCTTCCTCGAGCTCGCGGAAGTGTGCGTCAGTGAGGCGTTCGGCCAGCAGGCCGATCACCTGCTCCGGGGTCAGTCGTTCCTGATTGACCGGAACACACACGCCGTTGATCTTGATCGTGACCGGAGAGCCGACCGATATGAACAGGTCCGAGGCATTCTTCTCGGCCATCAGCTGGAACAGCTTTTCGAGCGCCATTGGTTTTCCCCGCGACTAACGCACAGCAACGCAGCTAGCTTACGCAACAGGTCGAATGAGCAGAAGCGCTGTGCGTCCGTTGAACGGATGAATCCGAACCGCCCAGTGGGAGTGCTCAGTCGCGGTCGGTGGCCTCGCGCAGCAGCTCGTTGATGCCCGTCTTGGCGCGTGTCTGCGCGTCGACCCGCTTGACGATGATGGCGCAATACAGGCTGTGTGTGCCGTCGGTGGACGGCAGCGAGCCGGGCACGACCACCGAGCCCGCGGGCACGCGGCCATACGAGATCCGGCCGGACTCGCGCTCATAGATCCGCGTGCTCTGGCTGATGTAGACGCCCATCGACAGCACCGAGTTCTCCTCGACGATCACGCCTTCGACCACCTCGGAGCGGGCGCCGATGAAGCAGTTGTCCTCGATGATCGTCGGATTGGCCTGCACGGGCTCGAGCACGCCGCCGATGCCCACGCCTCCCGACAAGTGCACGTTCCGGCCGATCTGCGCGCAGGAGCCCACCGTCGCCCAGGTGTCGACCATCGTGCCCTCGTCGACGTAGGCGCCGATGTTCACGTACGAGGGCATGAGCACCACGTTGCGGGCGATGAAGGCGCCGCGGCGCGCCACGGCCGGCGGCACGACCCGGACACCGGCCTGCCTGAACTGCGCCTCGCTCCAGCCGGCGAACTTGGTCTCGACCTTGTCGTAGAAGCGGAACGGGTCGTTGCCGCCAAACTCCATGGGCCGGTTATCGGCAAGGCGGAATGACAGCAGCACCGCCTTCTTGGCCCACTGGTGCACGATCCACTGCCCGTCGCGCTTCTCGGCCACGCGCAGTTCGCCGGCATCCAGGCGGGCCAGCGTGTCCTCGACCGCGGCGCGGATCGGGCCGGCGGTGGTTGGGCCCAGGCCGGCGCGGTTCTCCCACGCTTCGTTGATGATGTCTTGCGTCGACATGATGACCTCAGAGTGAACGGCCGAACTCGGCGATGCGCCGCGCGGCTTCCATGACCTCGTCTTCCTCGGCCACCAGCGCGATGCGAACGAACCCGGTGCCGGGATTGAATCCGTCCCGGGTGCGCGACAGGAAAGAGCCGGGCAACACGGTGACGTTGAAGCAGGCGTGCAACTGGCGCGCGAACTGGGCGTCGTCGACCGGCGTGCGCGCCCAGAGGTAGAAGGCGGCCTCCGGCATCGTGGTCTGCAGGGCCTGCTGCACGATCGGCGTGGCGTGGCGGAACTTCGCCGCGTACTTGCGCCGGTTCTCGACGACATGCGCCTCGTCGCGCCAGGCCGCGACGCTCGCCGACTGCACAACAGGGCTGAGCGCCGTGCCGTGGTAGGTGCGATAGAGGAAGAAGTTGCGCAGCACGGACGCATCGCCGGCGACGAAGCCCGAGCGCAGTCCCGGCGCGTTGGAGCGCTTGGAGAGGCTGCCGAAGGCGACCAGGCGCTCGAAGCTGCTGCGGCCGCAGGCAATCGCGGCCTGCAGTCCGCCCAGCGGCGGCGCCGCTTCGTCGAAGTAGATCTCCGAGTAACACTCGTCGCTGGCGATGATGAAGTCGTAGCGGTCGGCGAGTTCAAAGAGCTCGCGCCATTCCGGCAGCTGCATCACGCGGCCGTGCGGGTTGCCCGGCGAGCACACATAGACAAGCTGCACCTGCGACCAGGTCGCCGCATCCACGCCGGCAAAGTCCATCCTGAAGCCGTTCTCCGGCGTGCAGGGCAGGAACAGCGGCTCGGCGCCGGCGAGCAGCGCCGCCCCCTCGTAGATCTGATAGAAGGGATTGGGGATCAGGACGCGAGCGGCGCGCGTGCGGTCGATGACCGTTTGCGCAAAGGCGAACAGCGCCTCGCGCGAGCCGGCCACCGGCATCACCTGCGTGGCAGGGTCGATCCGCGGCAGCGCGTAGCGGCGGATGAGCCAGGAGGCGATCGATTCGCGCAGCGCATCGATGCCGAGCGTGCTCGGATAGCTGGAAAGGGTCGGCAACGCCGCCGTCAGCGCCTCGAAGATCAGCTTCGGCGTCGGGTGCTTCGGCTCGCCGATCGACAGGTTGATGTGCGCCAGCTCCGCCGGTGGCGTGTTTGCCGCCAGCAGCTGGCGCAGCCGCTCGAACGGATACGGCTGCAGGCGGGCGAGGTCGGGATTCATCCACGCATGCTCGACGACGGCTCGAAGCGCGGCAGTTCGATCTGCGCAGCCGCCTTCCAGCCGCGCTTGCGATGCTCGGCGACCACCGTCGTGAAGATGCCGCCGCGCACGTACCAGCGCGCGGTCATGCGCATGAAGCGGGGCTTGAGCGCGCGCACCAGGTCATCGAGGATGCGGTTGGTCACCGCCTCGTGGAAGGCGCCCTGGTCGCGGTATGACCACGCGTAGAGCTTGAGGCTCTTCAGTTCCACGTTGCGCGCATCGGGCACGTAGTCGAGCACCAGGGTTGCGAAGTCCGGCTGCCCGGTCAACGGACACAGGCAGGTGAACTCGGGAATCTCGATGTGGACCAGGTAGTCGCGTTCCGGGGTCGGATTCGGAAAAGTGTCCAGCGCAGCTGCGGGACGGGTGGCCATCGGCGCGCCTGATGTCAGAGGAGGGAGAGGGGTTGCGAGGTATTATACGAAGCCATCGCAACAGCCTCGGCGCGCCCTTGAACAACTGCACGGGCGAGGCCGGTTTCCCGGGAAAATTCAACGTGCATCTTCGGCAGATCAAGCTCGCCGGATTCAAGTCATTTGTCGATCCGACGCAGATCGAGGTGCCCGGCAGCCTGGTCGGCGTGGTCGGGCCCAACGGCTGCGGCAAGTCCAATGTGATCGACGCGGTGCGCTGGGTGCTCGGCGAGTCCAAGGCCGCCGAACTGCGCGGCGAGTCGATGCAGGACGTGATCTTCAACGGCTCGGTGAACCGCAAGCCGGGCGGGCGGGCCAGCGTCGAACTGGTGTTCGACAACTCCGACGGCCGCATCCAGGGCGAGTGGGGCCGCTTCAGCGAGATCGCCGTCAAGCGGGTGCTCACGCGCGACGGCGCCTCCAGCTACTACATCAACAACCAGAGCGTGCGCCGGCGCGACGTGCAGGACATGTTCCTCGGCACGGGGCTGGGTCCGCGCGCCTACGCGATCATCGGCCAGGGCATGATCTCGCGCATCATCGAGGCGCGGCCCGAGGAACTGCGCGTGTTCCTCGAGGAGGCGGCCGGCGTGTCCAAGTACCGCGAGCGCCGCCGCGAGACCGAGAACCGGCTCAACGACACCCGCGACAACCTGACCCGGGTGGAGGACATCCTGCGCGAGCTCGATGCGCAGATCGAGAAGCTGGCGGGCCAGGCCGAGGTCGCGCAGCGCTACCAGCAGCTGAAGGCCGATCACGATGAACAGCAGCAGCTGTTCTGGCTGACTCGCAAGCGCGACGCCCATGCCGACCAGGAGAAGGTGGCGCGCGACATCGAACTGCGCACCAACGCGCTCGAGGCGCACATCGCCGACCTGCGCGCGGCCGAGCGCCGCCTCGAAGAGGCGCGCAGTGCGCACTACGCCGGCTCCGATGCGCTGCACGCCGCCCAGTCCGAACTGCTCAACGTCAACGCCGAGATCGGCAAGCTCGAGTCGGAAATGCGGCTGGTGGCCGAAAGCCGCGAGCGGCTGGCCACCCAGGTCGCCACGCTGGCCGGCACGCGCGAGCGGCGGCTTGTCGAGGAGTCCGACCTGAAGGCGCGCGCCGAGGACCTCGCGCGGCAGATCGAGGATGGCGAGGCGCGCGTGGCGCAGGCGCGCGTGGCTTTGGCGGCGCACGAAGCCGTGCTGCCGGGGCTCGATGCGGCATACGCCGCCGCGCGCGAGGCCCTCGGTGCCGCTCGCGCGGCCTCCGCGCTCGCCGAACAGGCGATCGACGGCGCCGGCGGCGAGCAGCGCAGCATCGACCGCCAGCTGGCGACGCTGGCGCAGAGACGCGAACGGTTGCAGGAAGAGCGCAGCCATCTGGGCGCGCCGGACGAGGAACGACTGAGGGCACTGAAAGGCGAGGCCGAACGCCTCGACGGCGAGCTTGCTGCGGCGACCCAGCGGCAGGAGGCCGCACGCGACCAGCTGGGGCGGGCGCAGGGCGAGCGGCACGGCCTGCTCGAGGCGCGCACGCGCGAGAGCGAGACGCTGGCAAGGCTCGAGGCGCGCCTGCACGCTTTGCGCGAGTTGCAGGCCAACGTCGAGGCCGACGAGAAACTCGACCCGTGGCTGCGCGCGCAGGGCCTCGACTCGTTGCCCCGGCTGTTCCGCCGCATGCAGGTCGATGGCGGCTGGGAGGTGGCCTTCGAAGCGGTGCTGCGCGATCGTATCGAGGGGCTCGAGGTCGGCCGGCTCGATTCGCTGGCTGCGCTGGCCGGCAATGCGCCGCCGGCGCGGGTGGCCTTCTACACCACTGCCGGAGCCGTGGCCCGCGAGCCCGCCGCGCTGCCAGGTTTTGACCGCCTGAGCGATCGGGTGCGCGGCCATGACGCGGCGCTGGCCGCGGTGCTCGGCGACTGGCTGGCCGGCGCATTCGTGGCTGACGATCTGGC
>Ga0209253_10003193_pt1 | contig 14429 bp, 13 predicted proteins | sample FrelakmetBRP12BR_FD_187145 | JGI IMG/M metagenome (GOLD analysis project Ga0209253, IMG submission 187145) | Freshwater lake sediment microbial communities from the University of Notre Dame, USA, for methane emissions studies - BRP12 BR (SPAdes)... | ecosystem: Environmental > Aquatic >...
TCATAAATCGATCCGTTGGTGCAGGAAACAATCTTTGCCTCTTCAAATGGTGGAACTTGGTAATGCATCCCTCTTAGTGTTCCCCTTTTTTTGTTGTAGGAAATATTACACTGGACAATATCTGTTTCAAGCCCATGTTTCTGAAATTCTTCTTTGCAGAATGACCGTGCGAAAAATCCCCGTTCATCGGTAAGGGGTTCCGGGTCGATGATGTATATCCCTTTGATCTTTGTCTCGGTGAAGATCATGCATCGATCACCTCAACACTGGGGATTGGGATAATAAATTTCCCCCCCCACGTTTGGACAAATGAGAGTTGATCCATAATCTCTTCCTTGATATTCCACGGCAGGATGAGAATGTAATCCGGTTTATCGATTCGTATTTGGTCCGGGTGTTTGATGGGGATGTGCGTGCCCGGCAGGAATAAATTCTGCTTGTGGGGATTTGCATCAACCGTATAATCGAGCAAATCTGTCCTGATCCCGCAGTAATTCAGGAGTGTGTTTCCTTTTGCCGGTGCACCGTAGCCCACCACGGTCTTCCCTTCATTTTTTGTGGTGATGAGGCACTGGAGCAATGTTCTCTTTGTTGCCTCAACATTCTTGCGAAATTGTTCATACGTAGCTGGATCAAGTAATCCCGCTTGTTTCTCTTTGGCCAGCATTTCTGCAACGCGGGGTGCTATTTCTTTTGTTTGGTCAGCCTGATGTTTTGCATAAATCCGCAGTGATCCGCCATGCGTGGGAATTTCATCAACATCAAAAATTTCGAGATGATGTGCGTTGAAGAGATACCTTACCGAATGCAGAGATAAATAGGAGTAATGTTCCTGGTAGATGGTGTCGAACTGGTTGTTCTGTATGAGCTGCAGCACATGGGGGAACTCCATGGTGATGATCCCGCAAGGAGCAAGGACCATCCGCATCGCCTCGAGGAAATCGTTAAGGTTCGGGTTATGGGCTAGCACATTGTTCCCGATGATCAGATCCGCGGAATAATCGTGTGAGCAGAGGTCGCGGGCATATTCTGTATTAAAAAATGTGATGTCAGTCGGGATATCTTTGGCGATGGCGATCTCTGCCGTCTTTTTTGCCGGTTCCACACCCCTGACAGGAATATTGTAATCCTTAAAATACTGGAGGAGGTACCCGTCATTGCTTGCAATCTCCATGATTCGCGACGATTCGTTGAACCGATACCGGTCGATCATCATGGTGACGTATTGTTTGCAGTGGGCCAGCCAGCTGGTAGAGTAGGAAGAGAAATAGGGGTATTCTGCGGAAAAGATCTGTTCAGGTGCCTCGAACACATCCAGCTGGACGAGTGAACAGTACTCGCAGAAATAGACCTCGAGGGGATAGTAGGGTTCCATCCGGTGTATGACTTTTTCCGTAAGGATTGCATTCGAGAGGGGTGAATTCCCCAAATCTAAGAAAGGCCGGGATAATTTTGAGCCGCAGGATCGACAGAATTCCATTGTTTACACCGCTCTTGCACACTTTATGTATTCGTCAATGTGGTTACACCGCTGGGTATAGACGGCATCTGCAGGCCAGTCCTGAATCTTATATTCCTCTATGGTCATTTGCAGGGCTTTTGCAAGACGAAGGACCGGGTGCCACCCAAGGAGGCGGTTTGCCTTGTTGATATCAAGAACGACCATCCCCGATTCCTTGTTCTCATCCTGGTGGTGTTCGATTGTATATCCCCCGCTTCCCCAGACGCGGATGAGTTCTTTTACAAGGTCTTCCACCGGCACGGTATTTCTGGGGCCGGGGCCGAAATTCCAAGGGCCGGAGAATACATTTCCCTCTGTGCAGAGTGCACTACCGAGAGTGAGGTACCCGTACAAGGGGTCCAGCACATGCTGCCAAGGGCGGACTGACCGGGGGTTCCGGATCACTATCGGCTGGTTGTGGGATAATGCCCGGATACAGTCAGGGATAATCCGGTTTTCCGACCAGTCCCCCCCGCCAAAGACATTCCCTGCCCGTACAGATGCAATCGCTGTCGGGTTGTTTCCCGATGAAAAAAACGAGCGGGTATATGACGAGATTACAATTTCTGCCGCCCCTTTTGAGGCGCTGTAAGGATCATAGCCTCCGAGGGGGTCCGTTTCACGGTACCCGTGCACCCACTCCTGGTTTGCGTAGCACTTGTCGCTTGTCACCATCACGCCTGCTTTGACCGATGTTGTATTCCGAATTGCCTCAAGCACATTCAGTGTCCCGCTGATGTTTGTCTCAATGGTGGAGCGGGGATCCATGTAGGAGTCAAGCACGAGTGCCTGGGCTGCAAGGTGAAAGACGATGTCCGGCCTAAACTCGTCAATCACACCCGCAATCGCCTCGTAATTCCGGATGTCCCCATTGATATGGTGGATCTTCGATGCAAGACCGGATACGGTATAATTATCCTCTTCGCGTTTTGCCGGAAGGGCAAACCCCGTTACATCTGCGCCGAGTTTTTCCAACCAGATACAAAGCCAGGACCCTTTGAACCCGGTATCCCCGGTAACCAGCACCCTTTTTTTATGATATTCCTGTAAAGAAAAACGATTCATTCCCACTTCTTCCAGAATGCCTTGTTTTCATCCCACAGTTTGTTGAGGTATTCCATATCGCGTAGCGTATCCATGCAGGCCCATGAACCCGAGTGTTTGAAAACCTTCAGTTGCCGGTCTTTCGCTATCTTCTCAAGGGCTCCGATCTCGAGATCGCAGGAGTCTTCGGTTGTCAGGTAATTGAAAATTTTTTTATTGAAAACGAAGAACCCCCCGTTAATGAACTCGTTGCCAAACTGCGGTTTTTCAACAAAACTTTCAACGGTGGTGCCGGAAATTTTTAACTCCCCGAAGCGGGACGCAGCATACACGCCGGTGACTGTTGCAAGGGCGCCATTGGAGTGGTGGAACCGGATAAGTTCGTTGAGGTCGACATCGGCGAGACCATCCCCGTAGGTCACCATGAACTCATCACCGGTGATATATCTCTCGATCTTTTTCAGCCGTGCCCCTTTTAAGGCTTTTTCACCGGTGTTGACGAGTGTAATTTTCCAGCCTTTTTCATCGGTATTGCTCTCATGGATGATATGGGATCCCGGCTTGCCGAGTTCGATGGTGATATCGTTGTCCATCATCTCGTAATGGTAAAAATACTCCTTTATCATCTCGCCTTTATACCCGAGAGCGAGGATGAACTCATTGATGCCATACGATGAAAAAATCTTCATTATATGCCAGAGTATCGGACGGTTGCCTATTTTCACCATGGGTTTTGGCCGGAACTCGGTCTCCTCTTTTAACCGGGTCCCCAGTCCCCCACACAAAATGACGACTTGCATACGAGTTTATCACTGGTCCATTATTCTGATAAATAATCCCTGCTGCCCAAAGCGGTCATGCGGTTCAAATGCATTCGGGTTTGTTCTTATATATAACTCCTTTTGGTATTCATACTTACTTCGTACGGAAGAGCATGGTTTCATTCACCATCGAGCGGGGTGAAAGTACTATTTCCATTGTCTCCACAATGATTAAAAAATATCCAGACCTAGTAAATATCGTGCTTTCTTTCTTGGAAATTCGCCGGATAATTACCAATATCGATCCTCTCCGGAGACAGAGTGCAATTTCCGGCAGTGTGACTCTCATTATAACAATATTTGGTTTTTTTTCCACCATCTATTTTGCACATTCGGTTGGTGCATCCGTTCTGGGATTATATTTCTTATTTATTGCGTATTTCACCCTTTTTACGCTTATCGGGGATGCAGGGTTTACCGGTGCGGTGATCAAACGGATATCCGAGGGAAAAGATTACCATGAATTTCTCTCCGCATTTCTGGTAATCCGCATCGTCCTCCTCTTCATGTCCCTGATAATTCTTGTCGCCGTGTATCCCCACCTGACAAACTTTCAGGGCCAGGACATCCTCCTGCTTACTGCGATCGCGTTGATCTTCGGGATGTTCAGCGACTGGGCTATCGTGGGCGTTTACGGGTTAGGAAAAATCGGTTTTTCCCAGATGAGTATTCTTCTCAACACTGTCATCCGGCTTGTTCTCCAGATCATCGCGATCTTCCTTGGGATGGGGATTTTTGGCCTGCTTGGGGGGTTTATTCTCGGGACGATCTCTGGGACGGTTCTGAACCTGTACTTTCTCGAATTCCGGTTTGCACGCTTCACAGTCAACCATCTCAGAAGCCTTTCAACCTATGCAATCTGGAGCTTTTTCAGTTCTGCGGGTTTACTGATCTTCAGTTACGCTGATACAATACTGATCGGGCTCTTTTTGAATACCGCCGAAGTGGGAATTTACCGCACTTCCCTGAACCTGACGGCCCTTCCCACTTCTGCGGTTCTCGCATTCCAGTTCGTCCTTTTCCCAAAGATCAGTAACTGGTGGACGAACGGCAATCTCGGCAGTATCCAGAGCTCTGTACGCACCTCGATATACTATTCCCTTGCTCTCGCAATACCGTCCTGCGTCGGAGGCTGGATTCTTGGCGATACATTACTGTATTTCCTGTACGGCTCGTCATTCTCCTCAGGGTATGTCACCCTGTCCATCCTGCTCTTTGTCCAGATTATCAATGTCTTTATGGTGTTATTCACGATGACCCTCAATGCCCTGAACCATCCGCATGAGGTGTTCAGGGTCACCCTCATCTCCGCGTCGATCACGATCATTCTTGATCTTCTACTTATCCCCGTCATCGGGATCAACGGGGCGGCTGTTGCAGTTCTCTGCTCCTTTTTCGTGAATGCATTCCTGATGAAGTATATGATCTCGAAGATCATCCCTATCCCGCTCAACCTCAATGCACTGGATAAAATTCTGGTGGCGTCGGCCTGTATGGCCGGGTTTTTGCTTGTGTATCGTTATCTCGTCCCTATGAATACGGTTTTTCTGGCAATCATGGCAGTACTGCTGGGATGTCTGGTGTACGGGCTGATCCTCTTACGGCTTGATAAAAGCATCTACCTCGAGATAAAGAAACTTCTCGAAGAATGCGGGATTTATCCCGCTTGACCGAGCATTTGATATTCACCACCACTGTCAAAATTCAACCGGTAATCACGCGCCTGACACCTTTTTTCACCTCTCGACAGCGCATTCAGGAGTAAACCCGTGGACCAGAAAATTCCGGCTTCAGGTTAAGGAAATTAAAATCAAAGTGATGAATCAGCATCTGCGCGGATAAGATAAAACCATAATGATGATATGAACAATAACAAAAAAGCCCCAGCCGTGATTTGAACACGGGACCTGCTGATTACAAGTCAGCCGCTCTGCCAGCTAAGCCACTGGGGCGCCATATCAGTTTGACCTTGGTTAGTAAAAAAGTTGGTGCTGGCCAGATTCTGACGGTGACATGATCATGCGGTGTAGTATAGCGGCCCAAGGGTTTAGGAATAATTGATACGTCCCATCTACCGTTCCCAGACTACCTTTCCTGCATACAGGATCTTCCGGATCCGGTGATAGGGGATACGTTTCGGTTCCAATGCTGTTCCAATCTCCATATAATAAGCATCGAGCGCCATGATGTGGCCACCATCAACAACGGAATGATCGCCGGGCGTCCCGCGGTCAACATACCATACCTGCACCTCCGAGAACGAATATCTTGGATCAAACCTGAATTTCAATATGAGCTCGTGGCTTTTTCTCATCATATCACTGCTTGTAGTGCTTTATTTTGGTTCATGCCGCCATCAAGGTGGCGGTTATAACGCATTGTCTATCAGATCCTGAATGCTGGATAGTAAAAAACATCGGACTATTCCAATGCGCCTGGTTGTATGATTGCAAACACATTAAACCCCGCACAACGGAAATTAGTGAAGAGATGGCACAGCTGACAGTGGACATAGGCGGCCGCCCTGGGATTGATTGCCGGGGGTTCTGTGAATACTGTTATTTTAAAAAGGTGGGGGATGTTCAGGCCTTCGGCTGCCGCTACTGCCTCCCGTTCAAAAAGGGCTGTGATTATTGTTCACGTGGAGTGAAAGAAAAATATCACGGATTTAAGGATTTAAAAACAATAGCGGATGAAACCCTTGCCACCCTCCAGTCAACAAGAGACGATCTCTCAAAGGTAACTATCAGCGGCGGGGGTGATCCGAGCTGCTACCCGCGTTTCACTGATCTCATTGAACTCATGGGGAGCACAGGAGCGCCGCTTCATATCGGCTACACCAGCGGGAAAGGGTTTGATGATGAAAAGATTGCCAACCTGCTCATTGATAATGGACTCTCTGAACTATCGTTCACGGTATTTGCGACGGATCCCAGATTGCGTAAACGCTACATGCACGACCCATCTCCTGATGTCTCCTTAAAAGTGCTCGAACGGCTGTGCGAAAATGCTGATGTGTATGCTGCGGCGGTGGTGCTGCCGGGAATTAATGACAAGAAGATTCTCGAACGGACATGTGAATGGCTGGAGCAGCGGGGAGCAAAAGGGCTGATCCTGATGCGGTTTGCCAACAGGACTGAACAGGGTTTGATTCTTGAAAATGCCCCAATCCTCAAAGGTCAGCGCGTCCATTCGATCGATGAATTCAGGAATATTATCACGGATCTCAACAACCGCTTCAGCATGAAGATCTCGGGAACACCACTCTGGGATCCTGAGATAGGATCACCCTTTGCGATCATCTCCGAACCCGATCTGATCGAAAAGCTCCCCCGTATCCAGCGGCGTGCCTCGGTCATCAGCGGCAATGTGGCAGCGCCATATATCGACAAGGTTCTCAAAGCTCGTGGTTTGATATCCCCGATCATTGCAGTAGAAAAAGAGATTGCATGTCTCATTACCATAGAGGATCTCAAAAAGCTCGATCCGGCAGGTCTTGAACCCACGGTCATTATCCCGGGCCGCGCATTTGTGCATCTCAAAGAAGCAAAGGAAGTTCTCAGCCGCGATGGAACTGAGCGTGACGTTGTGCGGGGTCCTGAAGTGCTCACTGCAGATGCAGAGACCAGCATGGGTATGACACGTGAGCAGGTCCTTGCTCTGGAGATGCATGGTTTTGCCGACCTGATCCGTACAATCAACATGTACGGAACATAATCAGAAAAACACACGCTCTGCGGGGAATTATAAAGGAACTACCAGATCAATGCTGCGGGTGGGTTACGATCCCACGATCTCCAGATGTCTCAGGCAAAAACGCCAATATTGCGTTTCATCACATTATGAGTCTGGCGCCCTGACCAGCTAGGCCACCGCAGCGCAGACGTGCATTATAACAACACCTTAAAAATTATTAAAGATTCTGATACACGATCTTTTACCTGAATCAGTCTTTTTTGCCCTGCAGGTACACATTTACCGCTGTAGTAATTGCAGCAATCTTTTTTCCCTGTTCAAACGATCCGGCAAGCGTCTGCATCCTTGCCTCTTCATCGCGCTGATAGCGTTCGAGTGTTTTTGCGATGTGGTCCTCTTGGAGGAAGTGTGTATGGGTATTGCCTGCAATATATTCCGTGTTATTCATTATTGCATAATGCAGCGGAAGGGTCGTTTTAACACCAAGGATGATATACTCTGATATCGCCCGTTGCATCCTTTTTATTGCGCCAAAGCGGGTGGCATGCCAGGCACAGAGCTTTGCAATCATTGAATCGTAATTCGGCGGGATCGAATAACCCATATGGATACCGCTGTCAAGCCGGATACCCGGCCCGCCCGGTGAGCGGTAACGGAGGATCTTGCCGGGATCGGCAGTAAAATTATTGACCGGGTCCTCGGCATTGATCCGGCACTCAATGGCATGCCCGCGGATGCTGATATCATCCTGTGTATAGGGGAGCTCGTCTCCGGCGGCAATGCCGAGCTGCTTGTGGACGATGTCGACACCCGTGATCATCTCGGTAATCGTGTGCTCAACCTGGAGGCGGGTATTCATCTCCATGAAGTAGTACTTCTCATCTGAGTACAGGAACTCGACCGTTCCGGCGTTTGTGTACCCTGAAACCTTTGCGACAGTAAGCGCGGAGGCAGCCATCTGTTCCCTGAGTTCCGGTGTCATGATCGGGCAGGGGGCTTCTTCAACGAGTTTCTGGTGGCGGCGCTGGATTGAGCATTCGCGGTCGAAAAGATGAATGCAGTTGCCATGTGCATCGGCAAGGATCTGGAACTCAATATGACGGGGCTTGACGAGGTATTTTTCGAGAAATACCGTCGGATCACCAAACGCGGATTTTGCCGTGCGCATACCTTTATCAATGGCGCTTTGGAGAGCTGAAGGATCCTCAACGATCTGCATCCCGATACCCCCGCCGCCGGCACTGGCCTTGACGATGACCGGATAACCGATCTGCCCTGCAATATCCATTGCTTTCTCAGCCGATGTTACGCCGTCTGGGGTATACGGGAGCACGGGAACACCCGCCGATGCCATCATATGTTTGCTGCCCAGTTTCGAGCCCATCATCTCGATTGTCTTCGCCGATGGTCCGATAAAGATAATCCCCTCTTTTTCACAGAGCCCGGCAAACCTGTAATTCTCGGCAAGGAACCCGTACCCTGGGTGCACGGCCTCTGATCCTGACTTATGCACAATATCAATAATCCGGTCCATGTTCAGGTAGCTTTTCGAGGGATGTGCTTCACCGGCAGGGAATGCCTCGTCAGCATATTTGACATGGAGGGCATTTTTATCAGCGTCTGAATAAATCGCAACAGTCTCGATATCGAGTTCCCGGCACGCCCTCATTACGCGGATTGCTATCTCTCCGCGATTGGCGATCAGGATCTTCTCGAAATATTTCATTGCACCACCAGCAGGACGTCACCGCTCTGGACAACGTCACCGGCATCAACAAAGATATCCCCGACCCGTCCATCGATCGGGCTGTGGATGGGGTTTTCCATCTTCATCGCCTCGAGTACCAGGAGGACATCGCCTTTTTTCACGGCATCTCCACGGTTGACTGTGACCTTGAGCACCATTCCCTGCATGTTGCTCTTGATCCCGCCGGCAATATCCCCACGGGGGATCTTCTGTGGTGTTACACCGGCAACCTCGACCCTGCTCCCGCCAACGGAGACGATCCGCACGGAAAAGATCTCCCCGTCTACCTCGACCTCCATCTGGCTGGGGAAATCGGAAGAGGGTGTTGCAGCTGGCTGTTTTTTGGGGATTTCCTCGATTATCCGATCGCCTTTCAGGAAGGAGGGTGCAATGGCAGGGTAAAGGATATACGTAAGGATGTCCTCCTCCTTTTTCACAAGCCCTGCTTTTTGTGCTTCCTCTTTCATTCTGGCGTACGCTGGTTCGAGAAGGTCTGCGGGGCGCACGGTGATGACTTTGTCGTCTCCGATAATCTGTTTTTGTATCTCTTCATCCACCGGTGCCGGGGATCTCCCATAGAGACCATGAACATAATCCTTGACTTCTTTGGTCACGTTGCGGTACCGCTGCCCGTCCACGAGGACGTTGAGGACCGCCTGGGTTCCGACAATCTGGCTTGTTGGGGTGACGAGTGGCGGATAGCCGAGGTCTTTGCGCACCCGGGGGATCTCTGCAAGCACTTCATCCATGCGGTTTAGGGCATCCTGTTCCTGGAGTTGTGAGACGAGGTTTGAGATCATGCCACCGGGTAACTGGTAGATCAGGACGTCGCTGTCCACACGTTCGGAAATCGGGTTGATAAGACCTCCGTATTTCTCCCGGATCTGCAGGCAGATGTTGCGCACGGCACGTAGTTTGATGAGGTCGATGCCGGTATCCCGCACTGTTCCTTTTAGTGAGGCGACAATGCTCTCGGTTGGCGGTTGCGATGTCCCCATTGCAAAGGGGGACATTGCGGTATCGAGGATGTCAACACCCGCTTCAATCGCTGCCTGGTAGCTGATTGGCGCAATGCCGCTTGTGCAGTGGCTGTGGAGATTGACCTTGACCCCGACTGCTTTTTTAATTCCTGTGATCAGTTCACGGGCAGCTTCCGGCATGATAAGCCCTGCCATATCCTTGATGCAGATCGAGTCGCAATCGAGCGCATAGAGTTCCTTTGCCATCTCAATGAATGAATGGATGCTGTGGACAGGGCTTGTGGTATAGCAGATCGCCCCCTGAAGGTGTGCGCCGGCTTTTTTTACCTGCTTCATCGACCGTTTCATGTTCCTGATATCATTTAACGCATCAAACACGCGGAAGATATCCACCCCGTTCTTGTGTGCAGCTGCCACAAAGTGGTCCACTACATCGTCGGGATAGTGGCGGTATCCCACAAGGTTCTGTCCGCGCAGGAGCATCTGTATTGGGGTATGCTTCAGTTCAGCCTTGAGGGAACGAAGACGCTCCCACGGATCATCATTTAAAAACCGGATGCAGGTGTCAAATGTTGCCCCGCCCCATGCCTCAACAGAAAAGAACCCGCATTCATCAATTGCCCGTGCAAGGGGGATCATGTCCTCGGTCCGGAGCCGGGTTGCAACTAGGGACTGGTGGGCATCCCTCAACGTGGTGTCAGTGATATGAACGATGTGGGGTGTGACAGCATGCATAATGGAGCCTCAGGGCTTCGGTGATGATCATAATAAGCCTTTCAAAAATGCACTGTCGAAGTATAAAAAATTCACGAACTGCAGAGCGGCAATGAAAAATACCGGAATTACGGATAATCCAGCGGCGATATCCCGTCGCGGAGTCTTAAATTCAGGTTGTAACGCCCCGCCATCCTGGTATCCGCGCACTGCGAGCAGTTCCGCATTATCCCATGCGCGTATCAGTTCCATGCGGACGAGAAGTGTTCCTGCAGGAATGATACCCGCGATGTCCAATGGTATTTTTTTAAGAATATACGCGATCCGGATACGATCAATGTCATCAAGGAGAGATATGAGTGACTGCATCCCCATCTCAGCCATGAGCCCGAGATCAAAGCCGAGGTGGTCACCCGCGAGCCATACCCCGAGATGCAAAAATTCGCCCGGATGATATTCACCCGCGAGCCATATGCCGATCAGGACGATGATACTGAGCCGGATGCCGTAGGAAAACCCGGACCCGTTCATGGTCTGCAGGAGCAATGAGATAATGCCGATCATCACGAACACGCCAATGGCAAAACGGAGCCGCCTGATCGATTTCAGCCAAGGGGTGAATAATAAAAACCAGAAAAACGCAGCTGCCGCGCCCCACAGGCTCACGAATGCCGAACAGGAGAGAACAGCAGCAGCACCAATCCGGATCCTCACGTCCTGCATGCCGCCTCCAGAATATCTCCATATGAAATGTTGCGGGGGCTTTTCCCTGCATCAACGAGCTTTCTGATGAGCGGTGGAGCAGAGTTCCATGTTTTTAAGGCATCCGGTGGGGTTCCCCGATCATGGAGTATGCCGTTTTCGATCTCCCAGATACGGTCGACCTTGGGAAGAATTGACTGCTCGTGGGTAAAGATGATCGTTATATTGTCCGTGGGGTGTGCTATACGGGTGCAGAATGCATTTTTTTCCTCACAGTCAAGCGAGCTGAACGGTTCATCGAGGAGGAGAAGGTCATACGATTTACTGAAAATGCATGCCAGATGGAGCCGCTTCAGCTCTCCGCGGCTGAGTGCAAGCGGGGACGTCTTGTTATGTCCCTTAAGTCCGCACGATGGAAGGATGGTGTCAGGTTCACAACCCCATGATGTGCATTCTTCCGCGGTTGTCATGCCGGTTACATGGTGCTCGGGAAACTGGAGGGAGAGCATCATCGATCCGATGCCGGAGCGCTGGATGGTGCCGCGTTCCAACGGCAGCATGCCGGCGATACAGAGCGCGAGCGTCGACTTGCCGCTCCCGACCGCACCACTGACCAGATGAACTCCTTTGTCAAATGTGCCGTCAGCGGCAAGTGAGAAATTGTCCCGTGTGATGCAAATCCGGTCGAGTGAGACCCTCACAATCCCACCTTCAGTGACATCGGGTAATATGGAGTACCGGAAAGGTGTGCAAACACTTCTATTGGGTCACCGGCATGCACGAGATTTCCTTTATCGAGCAGTATCAGAAAGTCACTTGTTGCGGCAGTCTCCATATTCTGGCTGCATCGCAGTACATATCCGCACTCCGACGCAGATAAAAGATGCCCGATCTGCGAGCACCGGGCTCCGTCAATGTGCGTATCGTATTCATCAAGCAGAAGTATTCCGGGTGTGCACACCAGCGCCGCAGCAAGGGCAACAAGCACCTTCTCACCGCATGAGAGTTCGCGCACCTTGCGGGAAATGAGGTGCCGGATTCCGAGACGTTCTACAACGGCATTGACCTTCAGGGGTATCTCATCCGTTGCAGTATGACGGAATCGCAGCGGGGATGCGATCTCATCATACGCTATTGAAAACAGGATATTGCGGTCAGGAAATTCGTTCACCCACCCGGCTTCTGTCTCTCTTGGTGGTACTCCGTCGATCAGGATCGTCCCGGACTCCGGCACGGCAATACCGGCTGACAACCGCAGCAGTGTGGTCTTGCCGCTGCCATTGGATCCGATAATCGTTGTTACACCACGGGGTATTTTCAAATGGTCGATATGCAGGAGGCGATAACGGAGATCACAGATATCGATCATGGCAATCGCTCTGCGATCATGTATGCCGCATAGAGTTTGATAGCGTCACCAGGTAAGAACGGCACCATGCCGATAACTGCTGCTGCCATAAGTCCCATGCCGGATGACCAGCAGAGCCAGGCAAGCCCGAAGGCATAGATAAGGGCAGTTGAAAGCACGAGACCGGTGATGCGCACCCTGCGGGATTCCCTTTCATAGGCAAGACCTGTGAGAAGGGCTGCAGGGATAAAACCGATGATATAGCCGCCTGTCGGGCCCAGGAGGACACCAATACCCGAAACGCCGTTGTGGAAAAGGGGGAGCCCAGAAATCCCGAGGATCAGATACAGCGTAAGGGGGAGTACCGCCATCCGTTTCATGACCGCTCCTGCGAGAAGCACAAATAGTGTCTGGAGGGTAAGGGGGACTGGAATAAAAGGTATAGACACCCAGCTTCCAAGGGCAATGAGGCCGATGAATGCCGCAGAATACGCTACGGCAGTCGCCCGATTGAGGTCTCCGAACATCGTTAACCATAAAAAATTTAGCGGTTGACGATAAAAAGCAGCCTGCTTCACCGGTGGAAACAGTCGCCGGCGATCACACGTTCGATCTTTCCATTGTCTTTTCGTATAATGAGAGCACCGTATTCATCGATATCGATCGCTTCACCCTCAAAACTGTTCTTCATGGTGGTGATGTGGACACGGTGTTCAAGCGTGCAGGAGAGGCTCTTCCATTCCCGCACGATTGCATCATATTCACCGCTCTCGATGAGCAGGAAGCGGTTCTCGAATTCTTTTAAGATGCGTGCGAGAAATATCGCGCGGTCAACCTCGTGACCGAGCTCCGAAGAAATGGACGTGATGTCTTTTTGTAATTCCTGCGAAAACTGGTTAAGTGGCACGTTTACATCAATCCCTATCCCGAGCGCGCAATAGTGGATGGTATCCGCTTCAGCGGAGAGCTCGAGAAGGAGCCCGGCAACCTTCTTGTTGCCGATGAAGATGTCGTTGGGCCATTTTATCAGCGCGCCTAGGTCATACTCCTTACGGATCGCCCGAGCAACTGCTATGGATCCTGCCATGGTAACCATGAAGACATGGTCGATCGGGATTCGGGGTTTAAGAACGATCGTAATCCATATACCGCCGGAAGGGGAAACCCAGGTACGCCCCATCCTTCCGATCCCGCCGGTCTGCTCTTCGGCAATGATGACAAGACCATGCAGCTTTTCGATTTCACCCTCAGAACAGATGTCTTTCGCCACCCAGTTCGTTGAGGGGGTGCTCTCGAGATACCGCAGTTTTTTTCCTATGAACCGGGTTTTCAGCTTTTTGTGCACTTCGTGGGGGAGGAGTTTGCTGCTGGTTTTTGCAAGCCGGTACCCCTCCTTTTGTGAGGATGAGATATCATATCCCATTGCCCTGAGCTCATTGATGTGTTTCCAGACTGCCGTACGTGAGATGCCCAGCTTCCTGCTGATCAGTTCGCCGGATATCGGGCTGTCAGCCTGTTCCAGAAATTCCAGAACCTTGAAAGCAGACTGGGGCATCTTAGGTCACCTCTTTGCGTTAATGGCCTCGGCTGGCAAGGGGCAGGGGTCTTTGCCGCAGACCTGCTTGAGGATCGCGGACTGGTGCTCCATGAGCGTTGCCAGGTCAAAAATTCCGGTGATATCGACAACACCGATCGCACCGATTGCTGCTCCATCGCGGTCCCTGAACGGCGTTACCGTGACCGGCACCCCTTTGTATGCTCCTGAGGACGGCGTTGTCTTTATCAGCCGGTTGGCATGTATTGCCTCTTCAAGAACGGGCCCGGTATAGTGGTTATCGATGATCCTGCCGTCTTCAACCCGGATACCTGGCCTTTC
>Ga0209253_10003194_pt1 | contig 14429 bp, 11 predicted proteins | sample FrelakmetBRP12BR_FD_187145 | JGI IMG/M metagenome (GOLD analysis project Ga0209253, IMG submission 187145) | Freshwater lake sediment microbial communities from the University of Notre Dame, USA, for methane emissions studies - BRP12 BR (SPAdes)... | ecosystem: Environmental > Aquatic >...
TAAACCTGGGGCGCCTCAAGGCCGCTGACCAGCACTACGGTGGGCGAGCCTTTCCCATACACACAGCAGTCCAGTTTTCGGCCGCCCACATCGATCATGTTTTCGATCTTGGGGGTGGAGATTTCCGGGATTTTAATTTCTTCTTGAGGAGTTGCTTGGCTTGGCCGCGAGTTGGACAATAAATCGGAATCGAAGCAGAAGAGGTTCATCACAATTGTGCTCATCAAGAACAGCCTTGTGATAGATAGCTTTTGATCCATTCTTGACTCTCCCTTAATGGTCATTCGCTCACTTGCTGCCCAAAGAACAAAACGTCCAGGTCAAAATATCGAACAAAAGTGGTTATTTCTTTGGCGGCAAAAGGGTATCAAGGAATAGCAGGATTAGTCAATATAAAACAGATTCAGATGAGGACAAAAGCGATGATGCTTGCTCTTATTTTGAGGCTTTCTTGAGGCTGGCGCCGTCGGCTTTGAGGAGCGTCCGGAGGAGGACGCGGACGCCGCTGGCGATATCTTCGGGCCGGGAGAACTCCTTCGGTGAATGACTGATCCCTCCGACGCTGGGGATAAAAATCATCCCGATAGGCGCTATCCGGGCGATACTCTGGCCGTCATGCCCGGCCCCGCTCGGCATGTCGAGGGAGGAGAGTCCGAGCTCAGCCGCGCTTTCCCGGATGAGGTCTCGCAGCTGCGGGTCGGTTGAAGTGGGGGAGGTCTCTTCGAGCAAAGTGAATGAAACCGTGGTGTTTGTCTCCTTCTCGATGCTTCGGGCTTCGGACTGGATCCGGTTGAAAAGGGAGCGGACCTTGTCCATGGAGAGGTCGCGTAGCTCGAGGCTCATGACGGCCTTTCCCGGTATCACATTGACGGCGCCCGGCTCCGCCTGAATACGCCCCACGGTGCCGACCTGCCTTCCCGGCTCGGCCGTGACTATCTGGTTGACTGCAAGAATAAGCCGGGCCGCGGAGAGAAGTGCGTCTTGCCGCTCGCCCATCGGCGTTGTGCCGGCGTGGTTCGCCAAGCCCTCAATAGTCACGTCCCACCGGGCGATGCCGACGATTCCTTCGACAACTCCGATGGCGATTCCTCGTGAATTGAGCATGCTTCCTTGTTCGATATGGACCTCAAGGTACGCCGCGATATCTCCCTTGGAGCGAACCGCTTCTTTTATCAGGGCCGGGTTTCCGCCGAGCGCCGTGATCCCTTCCCGCACCGTTTTTCCGCTCTGGCTGACGAGGTCGAGAGTTTTGTCGTCGAGCTCGCCGACCATGCCCCGGCTTCCGATAAGCCCGCCCTCCTCGTCCGTGGAAATAATGACCTCGAGCGGATGGCTGGTTTCGAATCCGCCCTCCTTGAGCGCCTGGACGCATTCGAGTGCCGCGATGACGCCCAGCGCTCCGTCGTATCTGCCCCCATTCGGGACCGTATCGAGGTGGGAAGCGATGACAATGGGCGGAGCCGCCTTATTCTTTCCGGCCCGTCGGCCGATGATATTCCCCAGGGCGTCGATTCGGACCTCGAATCGTGCCTCCTTCATAAGGCCGATAATGTACGCTCGGCCTTCAAGGTCCGCCTCGCTGAAAGCCGGCCGGCTCACGCCGCCCTCAGCGGTCTTCCCAAATTCTCCGAGGGCCTCCAAGCGGGCCAGGATCCTTGCCGGGTTGATTTTCGGAGATTCCCGGGGATTCCCAGAGAAGCCTTTCGGGAAGAGAACAAGACTCATGACAAGGAGAATAGGCCACGATCGTTTCACGATGATATTTCCTTAACCAAAAAATCCTTCTCATTATATTCCTTCTCATCCCAGATCTTCCACATCCTCAAAAAGATGCTTGATGATGAGAAATGCGATCAGGCCAGCTGCGAATATCTGTCCCAAAAGCCTGCGAAGCTCAGAAAACCGGGCGCCCCGCATCCCAAGCGTGAGGATCTCTATGGGCGACAATGTTTTCTGGGATGCGCTGATCGTCTCCGCGGCTCGCACCGCCGGCTGCCGGTATCTTCTGACTGAGGACCTCGGGAATGGGCAAGAATTCCTCGAAATTAAGGTCGTTAATCCGTTTCTTTCGAGCTCCGGCTCCCTCGGAAAATAGCCCGTCCAAGTCCAGCCCGAAGCGCGGCCAGTGGATTTCATTGACTGAGGCTTCCTTCTTTGATAATCTTTAGCCAACCTTTATAAGAAGGGGACTGAAGTGGCTGTCAAATGCCCCAAGTGTCAGCTTGATAATCCCAAGACTTCGAGGTTCTGCGCCGACTGTGGAACGCCGCTGGTAGGGGGACATGAACCGAATTCTCCTGAATTCGGTATCGTGTCCCCGGAGTTGCCCACAGAAACCCTGCAAGTTCCCATCCGCGAGCTGACCACCGGCTCGACGTTCGCCGGCCGCTACCAGGTCATCGAGGAGCTCGGCAAGGGAGGAATGGGTCGCGTTTACAAGGTCCTTGACTCCGAGGTCAAGGAAAAGGTCGCCCTGAAGATCCTCAAGCCCGAGATCGCCGCCGACGAAGAGACGATCGAGCGCTTCCGGAACGAGCTCAGGTTCGCCCGCAAAATCTCCCACAAGAATGTCTGCCGCATGTACGACCTCAGCCGCGAGCAGGGCACCCAGTTCATCACCATGGAGTATGTCGAGGGGGAGAACCTCAAGAGCCTGATGAGGCGGATGGGGCAGTTCTCGGTCGGGAAAGCGGTGAGCGTCGCCCGCCAGGCTAGCGAGGGGCTGGCCCAGGCCCATCAGCTGGGAGTTGTCCACCGCGACCTCAAGCCGCAGAACATCATGATCGACAACGAAGGTAACGTCCGAATCATGGACTTCGGTATCGCCCGCTCGCTCAAGGGGAAAGGGATCACGGACGCAAGAGTTATGATCGGGACACCCGAATACATGTCCCCTGAGCAGGTGGACGGCGCGGAGGCGGATGGGAGGGCGGATATATACGCCCTCGGGATAGTCCTCTACGAGATGCTCACGGGAAAAGTGCCTTTTGAGGGTGACACGGCCCTGAGCGTCGCCCTGAAGCAGAAGACGGAAATCCCCCATGATCCGCGCGAGCTTAACCCCCAGATCCCGGAGACACTCGGCGCGCTGATTTTGAGATGTCTGGAGAAGGATAAAGCGGAAAGGTATCAGAACGTCGAGGATCTAATCTCGGACCTGGGGAAGATCGAACTGGGTTTGACTCCGACATCGGGCATCTTGAGGCCGGCGTCATTGGCGAGGCCAAAGCGGAAAAAAATAATAACGGCCGCTGTTGCTGGATTAATCGTATTGGCAGTCGCCGTCGCCGCATTCTTAGTTTTCAAATCGGGCCGGCTGGACGTCAATCCCAAGCGCGTCGTAGTCGCTCCGTTTGAAAACAAGACGGGCGATCCCTCGCTCGATTCGATCGGCAGTTGGGCTTCCGACTCGATCTCCCAGGGGATTTCCCAAGCCGCGGAAATCGAAGTTGTGCCCGGTATGGCCGCCCAGGAATCGTTCAGGATCGTTGAAAGAGAGAGCGGCAAGCTTCAGGGGATGAAAAAGTTCCGGGAGCTGGCCAGGGAGACAAAAGCTGGCATTGTTGTTTCGGGGTCCTACTACCTCCAGGGAGACAACCTTCAGTTCCAGGCCAACATCACGGACGTAAAGAAGGGCAAGCTGCTTTATGCCTTGCCCTCCGTAACGGGCCAAAAAGACAGTCCCAATGAGGCCATAAAAACTCTCCAGCAGCGCACGATGGGCGCCTTTGCGACCTATTACGCCATTCAGACAGGAGGCTTTGTTTCTATTTCTCCGCCCATTTTCGAGGCTTACCAGGAATACTTGAGAGGAATAGAGCTCTTTGGCAAATACTATTCCCAAGCTCTCAAGCATCTGAGCAAGGCGGTGGAGCTTGACCCCGCATTTCTTTTGCCAAAGGTGATAATGTCAACCGCATACTCTAATCTAGGAAATTATGAAAGGGCCAAAGAAATCCTTGAAGAATTGAACCAAAGAAGAACGCAGCTTGACCCATTCACGCGTTTGTCCCTTGACGCTAGAATGGCGAGCCTGCGGGGTCAGCATGAAGAAGCTCTGCGCTATTATCGCCAGTCGGCAAACCTCGCGCCGAATATGGGAACGACGATCTATCTTATAGGATTATATGAGCTCAGGCTGAACCGTCCGCACAAGACGGTTCAAGAATTCTCAATGTTCGATGAAACCAACCGTGAAATCTCACGATGGGGCTCAGGAGGCTGGCTTTTCGATATCTGGGCGGAAGCTTATCATATGCTGGGGAATTTCAAGAAGGAGCTGGATATCGCAAGAAAGGGAGCGAAATATTACCCGGAAGATGTTCGGTTCTTGGCTGTCAAGGCTAGAAGTTATGCGGCCCAGGGAAAGATCGACAAAGTCAGGGAAGCAATCGAGAAGAGCCTGACCACGTCTTCTCCCGCTTGGACTCCGGCCGATATCATGGTTGAAGGGGCAATCGAGCTTCGTGCCCACAGGCATAAAGAAGAGTCAATAAAAATTGCCGGCGAGGCGGTGGAATGGTACAAGGGAAGACCTGCTGAAGAAGCCACTAAAGAGGAAAGACGATATTATTTGGCTTTGGCACTGTATCTTGCGGAGCGCTGGGGGGAAGGGCAAGCGATATTCGAAGCGCTCCTTGTAGAGAAGCCGGATAATATTGATTATAAGGGCTATCTGGGAGTAATTGCCGCCCGCCTTGGCGACAGAGAGAAAGCGCTCCGAATTTCCGATGAACTCAAAGCCCTCACCAAACCCTATCTGTTCGGCGATCACACCTATTGTCGGGCCTGCATCGCTTCCCTCCTCGGCGAAAAAGAACAGGCCGTCGCCTTGCTCAGGGAGTCATTCGCCCAGGGGAGACAATACGGCGTCTATCTCCACCGCGAAATGGATTTCGAACCCCTCCGCGATTACCCGCCTTTCAGGGACTTGGTCAAACCCAAGGGCTGATAAAAACACGGCCCTAAGCAAAAGCTTTGCATCTAATAATATATTTCCCGGCGGTGACCCACTCTGATAACCAGTATAATAAGCCGGGCTTCATCCTTCTTGAAGATCACTCGATAGGCCCCGATGCGGAGACGATAAAGAGCCTCTTCCGGGCCGCTGAGCCGCCTGATGTTGTTCCTGAGCGCGGCCGGGTTCCTGGCCAGAATCAGCAACTTGGCCTTGATGATTTTCTGCCTGGCCCGGTCGATTTTCTTGAGCTCATCCAGCGCCGTATCCAGAAACACGAGCCTATACACTCAAATCCCTAATTTTTTCCAGACATCTTCCGCACTGATGAGCTTGGCCTTGCCCTTTTCGAGCTGCTTCAGACGCTTGCGCGCAACCTGAAGGTCCAGAAGGTCAAAATAGACCGTTAGGGCTTTCTCGATCAGAGAGCTCTTTTTTTCGCCGAGCTCCTTGGCCAGGCTTTCCAGCTCCTGTGAAACTTCGGCGTCGATAGTAATATTATGCCGCACCTGCATATCCTGGGCCTCCTTGACCATGCACCTATTATACACATATATTGTGTATAATCTAGAGGCCACGATAAAATGAGTTTCTTTATGATCCTAGACGTCTGAGCCGCGGCGGCATTCTCATCAGGGGAGGGGAGGGCCCTATGACGTTTAATGTGGCGGGAGGGCGGGCCATTGGCATCATTGTTGCCCCACTTTGGAAAAGGGGGGTGAGGGGGGATTGGAAAAAGCGAACAAAGACAAAAGGGATATGGACTTTCTTAAAATTTATAAAATCTCCCCCGACCCCTCTTTGCCAAAGAGGGGAAATCCATTGACGCCCTCCCCTTTTTCCACCACACTATTCGTCATAGAGCCGGGCAGGATTGAAGTCGCTCAAGGAGTTGACTTGGCGGCCCTTATTTGATTAGATTTCACCGAAGGAGAGAACGATCCCATGAGAAAAATAAACGCTCCCTTGTTTATTCTCCTGGCCGGGTTGATAGCGGCTTGGCCGGCCTCCGGGACTGCAAACCTTCAGGAGAATAAGCCGGAGGAGAAACACAAGCCCATAACCCAGGATCGTATTTACCAGTTCCCGACACTCAACGTCGTCGTCGAGGATTTCACCGCCAACGGGCTGATTCTAGATATCGGAGGCGGCGGAGAGGGTGTCATCGGCCAGCTCAAGCATCAGCAGGTTGTGGCCATCGACCTGCTCAAACGGGAGCTCGAAGACGCGCCCGGCAAACCTCTCCTGAAGATTGTCATGGACGCGCGGGACCTGAAATTCCTGGATGATGACTTCACCACGGCCACCGTCTTTTTCACCTTCATGTACATCGCCGCCGCCGATCATGAACAAGTTTTCAAGGAGCTGTTCCGGGTTCTCGCACCCGGCGGCCGGCTGCTTGTCTGGGACGTCATCTTTCCGAAGCGCGTGGACGAAAAAAAGGACGTCGCCATGTTCCCTTTGAAGATCAAACTTCCGAATAAGGAGATCAACACCGGCTACGGCGTTAACTGGCCTGCAGAAGCGCAGAGGATGGACCATTACATAGCCCTGGCCAAGAAGGCAGGGTTCGAAGTCATCGCTCAGAAAGAAAACGAAGGCTGGTTCTTCCTCGAGCTGATGAAGCTCAAGGATTAGGCTTCGATTTTCGGGGGAGCTGGAGGAGTCGACGAAACGGGCTTCTCTGCTTTCCCGGCCTTGTCCCTCACTGTAAAGGACAGGGCGATAAAAACAACTCCCACCAGGCAAACAAAGAGCGCCACCCAGATCACGGGGGAGAAAAGCTGGTCGATGATCCGCTCCGGAATCCATCTCACTTTGTCCAGAACCAGGTCTCCGAGGTCAGTCCCCCAACGGTCGTTCCAGGAGAAGGGCGCCGCTTGGATCGCCCAAAGGGACGCGTATTTGACGACAAGAGACAGCAGAAGCACCGGTACTCCGCCCACGAGGATCGAAGTTCCCGACCAGCGGCAGAATCCGGCCGGCGACGAGGCGGCGATGAGCGCGCCGAGGAAGATGAACGCGGTCGGGATGAGGAAGAGAAAGTAGGAAACAAACGTAGCGGTCCGGGAAAGGCCCAAAGGAAGCCACGGCAACTCATGGACGTCCTCGAGGACTTCGAACTCGTTATCCATGTCGTTGACGGCCCGGGCCCGCGCCTCGCTGAGAACGGCTTTAGCCACCGTCATGTCCGGCCGGCAGGCAGGGAGCTCATGATGCCGCCCTCCCTCTGTCGCCAGGTCGTTCCATTCCTTCAGCCCCCGCTCGTCGCAGGGCGGAAGGTTTTCGAGAGTTTTCTCGAGGAAAAGGTCCATTTCAGGGTGAAGGAGGGCCTCCTTGAGCGGCCGGAGGTCGATGACGATCGGCCTGGGCCTCCTCTCGCCCCTGAGGATCCGGCCGACCTGCTTCAGCGAATCGGATACCTCTCCCTCCATCCATTGGAGGAGGCCTGTCTTTTCCATCAATTCCCGGGGCGATATTCCGGTCTTTGCGGCGGCCTGGAACCAGGCCCGAGTAGCGCTGTCGCCGATATATTCCTCGTCCTGGGCTTCCCGGAAGATTTCATCCACCGTCCCGGGAACGTCGGCGATGATCTTGCGAGGGAGGTCGGTGAGAAACTCGGCAGAAACTGAAGCCTTGATCATTCCCACGGCCCAGATGATTCCGAAAAGTGTGGGCAGGCCGAAAAAGACGATCAGGATGAGTCCGATGAACCGCCGCGCAATATGCATGGTATCCTCCATCCTCAAAAATTATGTCTCTCATAGTGAATATACGTATCAGAAGACAAGAAGTTCACCAAGGGGTCAGGTCTCAACAATCGACAAATCTGGAGCCGGATTGCCAATTGTTGAATGTTGAGACCTGACCCCGTTGAGCGGGTTGGCACCTTTTTTGCTAGTATTTCAGCGTTGAGAAAATATCTATCATAAAACTAAAATAATAGTTGACAAACTAAAGATTTAGTTTTATATTATGGTTGCCATGAAAGAATTGACAAGAGCTGAAGAGCAAATCATGCAGGTCCTTTGGAGGCTGGGAAAGGGATTTGTCAAGGATATCGTCGATGAACTTCCCGAACCCAAGCCTGCCTATAACACTGTCTCAACCTTTGTCCGTATCCTGGAGAAGAAGGGGTTTGTCTCGCACCAGGCCTATGGCAAGACTCATGAATATTTTCCCCTGACTTCCAAGGACGAGTATAAAAAAAGCTATTTAAAGTCTTTTATCAAAAGATATTTCGGCAACTCTTTCCAGGAAATGGTCTCGTTCTTTGCCAGCGACCGGGACATCAGCCTCGGGGAGCTGGAAGAGATGCGTAAACTCCTGAACGAGGAGATCGTAAAACAAAAGGGGAGGGACAAATGAGCGACTTGCTCCTCTACGCCCTGGAAAGCGGTGTCTGCCTGGCGTTCTTTTATGCCGTCTATTGGCTTTTTTTAAAGAACGAGACCTATTTCTTGCTCAACAGGTTCTATCTGGTCTCGGGCCTTCTTCTTTCGTTTGTCATCCCCGGGCTCAAAGTCACATCGCCGTTTTTAAGCGCCCGGGCTTCCTCCGCGCCGGTGAGCTTTGCCCAGATGCCTGCGGTACCCATCCGGTCCTTCGGCTGGGCGGATCTCCTTCTCGCGGTCTATTTTGCCGGGGTGCTCATTTTCCTTATCCGTTTCGTTTTTCACCTGGTCAAGCTCCGCTCCGTCATCAGGAGATGCGGCTGGCGGGACAGCGGCGGCTGCCGGGTCGTTTCCGTGGACGGGGAATTCGCCCCCTTTTCCTTCCTCAATATCGTCTTCCTGAACGAGGGCGCACTCAGTCCGGACAGCCTGGAGAGGATCCTGGCCCACGAACAGGTGCACATCCAACAGGGACATTCCCTGGATGTGCTCCTCATGGAATTGATTATAACCCTTCAATGGTTCAATCCTTTTGTATGGCCGTACAAAAAATCTCTACAGGAAACCCACGAGTATCTGGCCGATTGTGGAGTCATTGCGCAGGGCTTCAGCGCGGCCCGGTACAAGCTGCTGGTCTTTGAGCAGCACGTGGGCGCCCAGCTGTTTGAGTTCGCCAACAACTTCAAACAGTCCCAAATCAAAAGGAGGTTAACCATGATGTCCAAGATCAAGTCCAGAAACGCGGCCAAGCTAAAGCTGCTGGTCGTCCTGCCCCTGGCTTCGTTCCTGGTGCTGGCGTTTGCCGAGCCAAGGCCTGCGAAATCGGTCGGCCAACCGACGGTTCCAGTTCTGCGGGAAGAGGCCGGTCAAAGCCAGGAGAAGGAGATTGAAAAAGAGAAGGCCGCCCAGGCCGAGAATGAGCTTAAGAAGCTCAAGGAGATGGAGATCGTTCTTCGCGAAAAGCTGAAGGCGACCGAGGACCCGGAGCTCCAAAAAGAGTTGAAGATGAAGCTCGAGATGACCCTGCACAAGCGTCAGGAAATTGAGACCATGCTCGGCACCGAAGGGGGAGCGCCCGGCGTCCCAGATGTGGCAGAACTAAAGGCTGCGGCCAGAGAGCTGGAACAGACCGAGCTCGAGCTCCGCGATGTACTGGCCAAGTCGGATAACGCGGAGAAAAAGGCAGAGGCCAAGAAAAAGCTTGAGCAGGTCCTGGAAAAGCAAGCTCAGATCGAATCCATGCTGGCGGCCGGCGGAACAAATGCCGAGCCCACGATCGAGCAGCTCAAGAACGAGTACAAGATGCTCGACCTGAAGGCGGCGGACGTGCGGGCCAAGCTGGAGAAGACCCAGGATCCGCAGCAAAAGGCAGAGCTTGAGAACCTGTTGAAGAAGATCGCGACCAAGCAGGAAATGCTCAAGGCCCAGGCGCTAAAAATCAAGGCCGCCCAAGAACAGAAGAAAGACTGACCCCTAAAAAAAGGTGCCCCCTCCCGTCTGGGGAGAGGGCATCTTTACTTGCGCTTAGTAAGTGTCTTTCCTTAGCAACGGATCGGGCTAGAACTGGAACTTGACTCCGAGCTGGAACCTCCTGGGATAGGGAATCCACGCCGGCACCTGGTAAGTGTCTCTCCAGGCACTGGAGGATCTCCACCTTGTGACCGTGTCGTCGTTGAGTACATTGAATATGTCACCTATGATACTGAGCCTGGCCGTCTTGTACAGGTTAAATGTCTTCTCCAGCCTGAAGTTGAGGAGGTGCTGGTCGCTGTATCGTTCTTCTCCCTTGGGTTCCGCCTGGATGATCACCTGGAACGGCTGGTTGAGGTCGGGTATCCGCACCTGCTTGAGCGTGGGCCGGCCGGTCACGAAGAGATAGTTGGCGCTGAAAAGAATATCCCACGGGAAATTGTACCCGAGGGAAGCTTTGACCATCCAGCGCTTGTCCAGATTCAAGGGCCCATTAGCATTAATGAGATCGTTGGGGTCTGACCCGAACTTGTCCGTGTACCAGACCAGGGATTGGCTCATGCCATAGGATCCTCCTGAGCGGGAGCTGACGTTCAGCCCCTCTGCCTTGGACCATACCACCGAGGCATTCATCAGCCAGTTGTTGGCATACCGCTTGTTGAACTCGACGATGACAGCATGGTATGTCTGCCCCCAGCCGGAGGGGTTGGTCAGCCAGTGATCCCTTTCCCCTCCGACCAGGTTCCAGACCTGGTAGGTCTGCCCGTTATCCTCTGAGGTCCGGGGTACCTGTTCATAGACGCCGCCCCGGTCTTCGTAGCCAAAATTATCCTTGCCTTCTTTATAGATATATGTCGCCCCGATGGAGAAATTGGCCGCCAGCTCCCGCTCGAGTCCGACCGAGAACTGATTATAATAGGGATTCTTGATTTCCGGGTCCATGGTGAAGGTGAGTTCTCCGGAGAGGATATCGACCAGCTCCCAGTCCGAACCATTCCATGAATAGGTGTATTTGTCCGGGCAATTCACTCCCGGCCATTCCCAGTTGGCGATGTAGGGGTAAACATAGTAGCGGCCGAAGGAGGCCTTTAACAAGGTCTTTTGGTCCGCCGTCAACTGGTAAGCGATGCCGATCCGCGGGGAAAACGAGCTCCAGATGAAGAGGTCTTCGACTCCCGTGAGCATGTTCCCTGTCTCTTTAAAATTGCTCATTTCTGGGAAATCCGGGATCGACGCGTTGTGGTGGTCATAACGCAGCCCTAGGTTGACGGTCAACCGGTCGCCGACCTTCCAGGAGTCATCGATGAACGCGCCGATGTTAACGACCGTTCCGCCGTAGCGGTTGGTATCTTGGACATAGAGATAATAGGGTTCACCGGCGTAGTCGTAGTAGTACTTTCCTCCGCCGTAGCCGCCGTAGGTATCGCTCGTGCCGCGGTTGAACTGGACTCCGGCCTTGAACTCATGGCTCCCCCCCAGGAATTCATCCGCGAAATGGGTTACGGTCGCGTTGACCTGGTTGCGGGTAACCCAATAATACCAGGGCCACCATTGCCCTCCGGAGGCGATCCCGGTCGCTCCGTCGTAATGGACGGGGTTGTAGATGTCGCTCTCGGGTCCGAAGGCCGGGAGATAATCATTAGGGCTGTAATAGCCAGAATACTTGGCCTCGAAAAAGGTATCGTTGCTGATGAGCCAGGTCCACATACCGGTCCAGATGTTCACCAAATCGGTCTCGGCCGCAATGGTTTCGGGAAGATTGTAGGGATCAGCTGATCCGGCGTCATAGTCCTTTTGGCGGTTATACATAAGGATCAGCTTATGGGCTTTTCCGGGCTGGGCGGAAACCTTGATGAACTGCTCGTTATGCGTAGAATTGTAAGGATAGTCGGGATTGTCGCCGAAATCGGACGCCTTGTCTTGATTAGAATTATAGATCCCAAAAAACCAGATCCTGTCTTTCAGGATCGGCCCGCCCAAGGTGAAGGCGTAGTCATACCATTTGACCCGGTTGAAGGAGTAATACCCTTCGCCCGTCTGCTCGTTGTACGGAACAGGATTGTTGTCTCCGGTCACTCCGTCGTATTGACCGTAATAGGCGGCGCTTCCCGAGAAGCGGTTTCCTCCCGACTTGGTGACGATGTTCACCACGGCGCCAGAGAAGTTCCCATATTCCGCCTGGGCGCCGATTCCGGTGACCTCGACCTCCTCGAACATGTCGGGGACGGGCCAGGACCAGGCTGTCCCGATCTCCGGGTTGCTCAGGTCGACTCCGTCCATGTACATGCCGTTCTCTTCCGAGTTCGAGCCGTAGGCCATGAACCGGGAGGACGACTCGCCGTGGCTTGTGGCAAAGCCCGCCGTCTGGTTGATGATGTCGAAATAAGTGGAGCGGTTGAAGGGGAGCTTCTCGAGCGAATCTTTGGAGTAGGTCGTGGACACTCCGGATCTGGTCACATCGACCGTCGGGGGCGCGGCCGTAACGGTCACCTGCTCTTCGAGCGTTGTCTGTTTGAGCGAAACGTCCTGGGTCACCGTGCTGTTCAGGCTGACGGCCAGGTTCGGCTGCTCGACCGTCTGGAAGCCTTCTAGCTTGAAGACGAGCTTGTATGCCCCGGGAGGCAGGTTGGCGAAGCGATAAAGCCCCTTGTCGGAAGTGACTTGCGAGTGGACGCCGCCCATCAGGGCGGGGCTCGTAAGCTCCACCGTCACGCCGGGCAGCGGGGTGCCCTGGTCATCCGTGACGACGCCGGTGACCTTCCCGGTCAGGCGCTGGGCCTGGAGGAGCCCGGCGGCCAGGAGGAGGCAGGTCGAAGCGAGAAGAATACGTCGCATCAGGAGATGATTGAGATGCATCTACTCTCCTTGGAAGAAGTTCAGGATTTTGGAAAAGTTATCCCCCTTCCCCTGTGCATTTCCGGCCAAACGTCACCTATTTGCACCTCCTTCACCCGGATATCGGACATTGCCAAAGTCAGCATTTTTCGTGCCATCCAGGGGCACAAGAGAAAAGCCGCAGGCTGTCCGCGGGCTTTCCCCAAGACAAAGTGCTTTGACGCGATCCTATTGCCTTTCGGCGCCAAGAAATTTTGCACCAAGTGAATAAAATTTCTTTACGCAAAAGGATATAGCTTTTCCCAGGATCAGTCACCTTGTCAAGCTCTTTTTGGATCTTTTTGGCTCGCTCGAACTTGGCTTTATTTGCCGGCCGTTTTATCGTAAGATAGGCTGCCGAGGCAAAAAGAGACTTTGAGAAGCCGCCGCCTGAAAATGAACAGGCTACAGTGATGAAATAAGACAAGGAGCAGACCATGACCAGACGCATCATAGTTCTCGCCATCTTGACCAGCTTCCTGGCGCTGGCAGGTTTCAGCCAGCAGGACATGGGCAAAGGCCGGATCAGCGGCACGGTGGCCGATGAAAACGGTGGGCCGGTCGAGGGAGCGTTGATCGTGGCCCAGAGCATGCGCAGCGATACCAAACTGGAAACCCGGTCGGACGCCAAAGGCAAGTTCGCCATCGCCGGGTTGGGCTCAGGGAGTTGGCGGGTCATCGCCTCCAAGGACGGCTACGGGAATGCCAGCATGGAGATGAACATCCGGCAGCTCGGGACAAATCCGCCTATCGCCTTCACCCTCAAGAAGGTGAGCGATGCGGCGGCCGCCGCCTCGAACAAAGAGGCTCTGGCCATGCTTGACCAAGGGAACGCTCTCCTCACTCAGGAAAATTACGACCAGGCGCTCCAGGTCTTCACGGAATTCCAGGGAAAATACCCCGAGATCTATCAGGTCCACCTCAATATAGGAACGTGCTATCTGAGGAAGGGGGAGCTGGAAAAGGCGGAGGCCGAGTTCAAGCTTGTCCTGGACAAGACGCTGGAAACCCACGGCGACCTGAAGAAAGATGCCGAGGTGTCGCTTAGGGCCAGCACGGGTTTGGGTGATGTCGCCCTGCGCCGCGGGGATTTCGAGGCGGCCCAGAAGTACTTCGCCCAGGCGCTCGACATCTCCCCCCAGGACGAAGCGGCGGCCTACAACGTCGGCGAGATGCTGTTTTCGAACCAGAAGATCGACGAGGCCATCCGCTACCTCGAGCTGGCGGTTCAGATCAAGAAGGATTGGCCGAAGCCCTACCTGAAGCTCGGCTACGTCTACCTGAACAAAGGTGACTTCACCAAGTCCTTGGAGAATTTCAACACCTTCATCCAGCTCGATCCCAATAACCCGGAGGTCGCCCAGGTCAAGAACATGATTGACACGATCGAGAAGATGAAAAAGTGAGGCCCGGCGTGAGAAACCCCGCCTCCGTTTCCCGGCGGTTGGCAATCCAGAGGATCGGAACGATCGGCGCGGCCTCCGCCCTGGGTGCGATGTCTCCTTTTTCCCGATCTTTTGCCGCATCCGGCCGCAAAGCCGACGCCTTTGCTTTGGTCGGCGACCGCTTTCACAATTTCGATTACATCCGGACGGCTCTCCACAGAACGCTGGTCAAGGAGTCAGGCATCTCGGTCACCTTCACACCCGAGTATACTCTGCTCACCTCGGAAACGCTGAAGGCTTACTGCCTGCTCATCCTGCTCTGCGACGGGCTGGTTTTCCCGGGAGGAT
>Ga0209253_10003195_pt1 | contig 14426 bp, 9 predicted proteins | sample FrelakmetBRP12BR_FD_187145 | JGI IMG/M metagenome (GOLD analysis project Ga0209253, IMG submission 187145) | Freshwater lake sediment microbial communities from the University of Notre Dame, USA, for methane emissions studies - BRP12 BR (SPAdes)... | ecosystem: Environmental > Aquatic >...
ACAGAAATGAATCAAAACTTGATGATAAGCTCATAAAATAAATAAAGTTATATACAACCCCATATCTAGTAGTTGTGACTGATCACCAAAAATTTGGACTTACTCCTCTCGACAGTCATAAGTGGAAGGTCATAAAATTTAACGTTTGAAAGTGTAACACTCAATAAATACCTAACTGAAAACTACTAAAGCGGCTTGCAAGAAGTATAAACAAAAATCCTTCTCTTTGCTCATTGCAGGCCACAGTAGGGTCGAAGGCTGGCGGGCCTCCCTTAGGTGGAGGGTTACCAGGCTGGCTCTTTCAATTACCAGGTGGGTTCACATTTCCACCATAGTCACGTTTCCAGCTCCCTCCAAAAAACTCCCTAAACATACTACCCAAATTGAAATATATTTTCTCAAATTAAAAATTAGCATTATTTTTTTAAAAGTTCTTCCTTTACTACCTTCATAGAAATTTGGTAGGTTCAATATAAAGGCATTAAACAATCAACTTGATTGAGAAAAGTGTGGACAGCAGCAGAGAAAAAACAAATACAAAAGCTTCCTGGTTCTTTCAAAGTAAAAGGGTGCCGCTTTTGGTTATCGGGGGTATTACCATTCTGCTGTATGCCCGTGTGATCAGTTTTGAATATATCGGTTTTGATGATACTCTGCTGATAGTAGAAAACCAGGCTTTTCTTCGAGATCTTTCCAACATTCCTCAAGCCTTTAAACAGGATGTCTTTCACATTCCTCACCATATGAGCTCGAGGGCTTACTATAGACCTCTGCTTACCCTCTCTTTCATGCTCGATGCGCAACTGGGGAAAACAGATCCCACGGTGTATCATTTCACCAATCTCATGTTACACACAATAGCGTGCCTCCTGCTTTTGCAATTTTTTTGTTTACTTAACATGCGGCTTGAGAAGGCCTTCTACCTGACGCTGGTATTTGCTGTCCACCCGATTCTGAGCCAAGCAGTGGGTTGGATTCCCGGACGGAATGATTCCTTGCTTGCTCTATTTCTGCTCCCTAGCCTGATTTATTTTTTACGTGGCACGACACGTCTAAAAGCATCATACATGCTGCTGCACCTTATCTTCTTCACGCTGGCTTTGTTTACCAAAGAGTCTGCCATACTCCTTCCTTTTTTCAGCCTTTATTATCTGAGATTCGTGAGTAAAAAGAAACTTGGATCAAAACAAAAGGTACTGCTCATATCGGGATATTTGGTAATTATGGTGTTCTGGTTTGTTTTAAGAAAAGTGGCTCTATCAGAATCAAGAGCAGATCTGACTCTGACAAGGTTGAGCACTATTGTGTTAATAAACTTACCTCTGCTTTTACAATATCTCTCCAAGATACTCTTACCGTACAAGTTATCCACTGTTTCGGTGGCAAAGGATACTAACTATATGCTTGGCTTTGCGGCGGTAGCCCTTATTTTCGTTGGAGTAGTTTTAAGTACGTATAAACGGTGGCATATAATAGCTTTGGGAGGGCTTTGGTTTCTGCTTTTCCTTTTGCCCACTTTTTTAGTGCCGGTATTAACAGGTTCCGGGCACCGTGTGTATATACCTCTAATAGGATTATTGATACTCGTTTCCGAACTCAATTTCATGAAAAATGTATACATGAACAAAATGACAAGCATCCTGGTAGTAATACTCATTTTACTCCTAATAGTCATAAATGTTATACACACCTCTTCCTTTAAAAATCGCTTTAACTTTTGGAAAACCGCTTCTAAGGCATCACCCAGCTCATCTCTGGCTCATCTCAACTATGGAGCAGCATTGGCCGGCAAAGGGGATTATGACAAGGCTTTCGATGCATACCAAAAATGTGTGAGCATCAATTCACGTGAACCAATGATACATAACAATCTGGCAGTAGTATATGCCATAAAGAAAAGATATACCGAGGCAGAACGGGAGTTCAAAGAAGAAATACGACTAAATCCCACTTACGCTGACGCTTACTACAATCTGGGAATGCTCTATAAGACTAAAAGAAATATGGAGGAGGCTCTAAGAATGTGGCAAGAAACGTTGGCCCTTGATCCTAATCACCAGCGTGCTATTAATGAATTAGCAAGGTATTATAAAAAATGAGGTAAAAACTTTATCGCAGTATTTAAAGAGGCGTTGGTGGTAGTTAAGAGTATAACCTTTTTCCCCTCAAACCTGTTCAACTCAATAAATTTATGCACTTCATAGTAAATAATAGCTTATTAAACACCATTTCACAATTGGATTCAAGGCTAGGTTGTGAGGTTCAGAAAAGAGGTGTGTTAGAAAAATGTTAGAAAATGACCCCAAAAAAAGAAAAGACTTACACCATATTAAGCTGTAAGTCCCTGATTTTACATGGTAGCGGGGGCTGGATTCGAACCAGCGACCTCCGGGTTATGAGCCCGACGAGCTTCCAGGCTGCTCCACCCCGCGTCATGGCTCATTAATAGTAGATATATGTATATTTGTCAAGTTAATTATGACGACTTCTCCTGCCCTATCTCACCTTCTACCAGCGATTTGACTCTTTCGTGAATGAAATCAGGAATCCTTATAATCTTTCCACTTAAATCGAGAAATCCATGCTTGGTATAACCGCTCACCAGAAGTACCCGGTCCTCTTTTCTGTATATCTCATAATTGAAGACAATGGTCACCCTGGTAAAAGAAGAAACCCGGGTTTCTATCTGCACCACGTCATCATAGCGCGCAGATCGATGGTACTTGCAATACACCTCGGATACTGGGGTTACTACACCATGTGCTACTACCTCAGTATAGGGCAACTCTATTTCCCTAAAAAACTCTGTTCTCCCCCTCTCAAACCAATCTAAGTAGTGGGAGTAATAGACCACACCCATGGAATCTATGTCTGAAAAGATTACTCTATACTCGGTAAGGTTTCTTTTCACCACCATTCTCCTGGCATGAAAGAGCGCTATGCTTAAGGAGCGCGCTGCTCAAGGAGCACTGTGTTCGAGGAGCGCTGCGCTTGAGGCAAAAAATCCAAATTTCCAATTTCAATCCCCCAATTCCCCAATTCGTTTTATCTCACATCTCAGATCTCACATCCCACATCTCACATCCCATATCTCAGATCCCACATCATAATCCCCCAATTCCTAAATCCCTAAATTCCTTAATTCGTTTTATTCCACATCGTTATCAGCTTTTGATAAACAACTCCATCAGTTCAAATCCATTTTCTATAAATACCCCACTCTTTTCTGCGTCCCTTTCGTTAAATGCCCTACGCTGCGTAAGACCTTTTGTAAAGTCTGAAGAACTACCGATGGCAAAGGGAACCGGTTCTCCCGTATGAGTCTTCCTCACGATGGGGGTGCGATGATCTGGCAGTACCATAATTTTATACTCATCAAACCGGCGTATTCCTTTAAGCACCGTCCCCACCACCATCGTATCAAAATTCTCGATAGCTTTTATCTTATTGTACACATCGCCATTATGAGCTGCTTCATCAGGGGCTTCTACATGAACAAACACAAAATCTTTCTTGTCAAGCTCCCTGAGTGCATACTCGGCCTTCCCCAGATAATTAGTATCTAGATACCCTGTAGCACCAGGAACTTTCACGGGGGTAAGCCCCACGACGACACCAATGCCTCTAATCAAATCTACCGCAGAGATGACGGACCCCGTCAATCCATACTTTTCTTTAAAGGAAGGAAGACTGATAGCCTTTCCCTGCCCCCAGAGCCAGATCGCATTTGCAGGTAGCTTCGAGTCCTTCACTCTCTCGCTATTAACCTGGTTATCACTCAAAATCGCTCTTGCCCTCTCCATCAACTGGAGAAGCGTATCAGCCCCTTCCCCCTTGGGGAGGTGGGGAATAACATCCTCACCACTAATATCATGGGGGGGGGTTGTCTCCATTGCATCCATACCACCTCTCCACACCATGAGGTGCCTGTAGCTCACTCCGGGATAAAAGCATATCTCATCACTACCCAACCTCCCATCAAGTTCGGCAATTATGGTGCGCGCTTCGTCAGTAGAAATGTGTCCTGCACTGTAATCCTTCATGACGGTGTTCCCACCATCTTCTAAAAGAGTAATTAAGTTACAGCGGAAGGCTACATCACGAGCACCGAGCGTTACCCCCGCACTCGCCGCTTCATATACCGCCCTGCCCGTATAGTAGCGACGGGGGTCATACCCCAAGATGCTTAAGTTGGCAACATCACTTCCCGGCAGTAACCCTTGAGGAATAGATTGCACTAAGCCCAGCATTCCAGCACTTGCAACAGTATCCATCGACTCTGTGTGAGCAACCTCTAGTGGTGTCTTACCATCCAACTCTTTCAGTGGGTAATCTGCCATCCCATCTCCCAGCAACACCATGTATTTCATCCGGACAAACCCTTTCCTACGTTATAAAAATTAAGAGGAACACCACCCACTCCCTCTGTCCCCCTCACCTCTTAACCTGTAGATTATTTTTAAAAAGAGTACTAAAGTGTTCCCTCTCTCAGTGGTCTTGTACCTCGATAAAGAAAGTAGCTATGTCGCCCGCTGATTTAAATCGGAACTTCCATCCTGATCAGCACTGTTTTATTTTTGGTGATAGACAAACGGTCTATTTCTTTTAACGCCTTTCTTACATCAGCCTCACGTGCCTCATGGGTCAAGAGAAAAATGGAGACTGCGCTTTTGATACGTCTGCTCTTTTGAATCACTGAGTGAATACTGATATTATGTTTCCCCAGAATCCCTGATATTTTTGACAGCACCCCTGGACGGTCAACAACAGAAAACCTTAAGTAGTAGCGGGTGACTACCTTTTGAATGCTCTTGATGTTCACTTGTTTGAGAAATGCTCGCTGATAGGAGAGTAGTGGAACCCTTTGACTGATGCCCTTCAACATGTTTCGGGCAATATCAATGATGTCACTCACCACTGCACTGGCGGCAGGCATCATCCCTGCTCCCCTGCCGTAAAACATGCTGGGGCCAATGGCGTCTCCATCGATAAAAACAGCATTGTAGGTACCATCCACTTTTGACAGCAGGTGGGTAACCGGAATGAGGGTGGGGTGTACGCGTGCTTCAACCTGGTTGTTGATCTGTCGAGAAATCGCCAAGAGTTTTATCCGATACCCCAGCTCTTTAGCAAATTCAATATCGAGGGGCTCAATTTGTGAAATTCCCTCCGTATAAATCTTCTTAAAGTCAATCTCCGTGCCATAGGCCATGTTGATAAGAATGGCCAACTTGTGAGCGGTATCCACTCCCTCGATATCCAGTGTGGCATCACTCTCTGCATACCCCTGGTGCTGTGCCTCCCTCAAAATATCCTTAAATTTACCACCCTCATTGGTCATTGTGCTCAAAATGTAGTTAGCAGTACCATTGAGGATACCCAGGATAAATCTGATCCGGTTTGCCGAAAGCCCCTCTTTAATGGCTTTGATAATGGGGATACCGCCTGCGACACTCCCTTCAAAACCTATATCCACCCTTTTGTGGTGGGCAGCCTTAAACAGTTCAACCCCATGCTCGGCTAAGAGCGCCTTATTGGCGGTCACCACGTGCTTTCCTTTTTCTATCGCGCTCAAGAGTATGGTTTTTGCCGGCTCGATACCACCCATCAATTCAACTACCAGGTCAATGGAAGGATCATTAAGAATGTCGTGGACCCTTGTGGTAAGCAGGCTTCGCTCCACCTTGATTCCACGGTCACTGGTGATATCAATATCAGCAATCCTTTTTACGACAAGTGGTACACCAAGCCGCTCCTTTATCACCCTGCCATTGTTGCGCAGTATCTTCACTACACCCGTACCTACGGTACCAAAACCGACAATCCCAATCTGAACCTTTTTCATTTCTGACCCTCAACAAATACCTTCCTGAGACCCCGTACTGCCTGATTGATGCGCTGCTCATTTTCTACCAAGGCAAACCTCACATATCCTTCCCCTGAGTCACCGAACCCCACACCAGGAGAAACCGCCACTCTCGCCTCCCTAAGCAAGAGCTTTGAGAATTCAAGTGAACCCATTTCCCTAAATGGCTCCGGAATTTTGGCCCACACAAACATGGTTGCCTTGGGCTTCTCCACTAGCCACCCCATTCTATGCAAACCCTCAATAAGCACATCTCTCCTTCTCCGATAGATATCCACAATCTCCTTAACGCTTTCTTCAACTTCATTGAGTGCAATAATGCTCGCAATCTGGATCGGCTGAAAGATACCATAATCAAAGTAACTCTTAAGCCTGGTGAGCGCCCCTATCAATTGCGCATTCCCCACACAAAAGCCAACTCGCCACCCTGGCATACTGTAGCTTTTAGAGAGGGAAAAGAATTCTACCCCCACTTCTTTCGCCCCAGGTATCTGTAAGAAACTGGGGGCCTGGTATCCATCAAAGACCAGGTCAGCATAGGCCAGGTCATGGATAATAATAAGTTTGTTTTCTATAGCGAAGTCCACCACTTGCTGAAAAAAATCGAGATGCACCACCATGGTGGTTGGATTATGGGGAAAGGAGAGGATAAGCATCTTGGGATGAGGCCAAGTCTGCTTTACCGCCTTGATCAAATCCTGAAAAAAATCACCCTCCTCTCGTAACGGTACCGTATGGAGATCACCCCCCGCAATTATCACCGAGTAAGGATGGATAGGGTATGCGGGTGTGGGAACCAGTACCAGATCACCGGAACTAATGGTAGCAAGCGCAATATGGGATAACCCCTCCTTAGCCCCAATGGTAGCAATCGCCTCAGTTTCTGGATCCAGATCAACATGGTACTTCCTCTTATACCAGTTGGTAATGGCCAGCCTTAATTTATAAATGCCCTTAGAAGCAGAATACCTGTGGTTACGGGGATTGGCCACTGCCTCGATCAATTTGTCTACAATCGGTTTTGGTGTGGGAATATCAGGGTTTCCCATACCCAAATCGATGATATCCTCCCCCCTCCTTCTCGCCTCAAGTTTGAGTGTATCCACAATACTGAATACATAGGGGGGCAAACGCTTTATCCTGCGAAACTCTTCCATAGGTCTCAATCTCCCCTTCTTTATGATATACAAATTCGCTATAGCATATCAAAATGAAAGAGAAAAGTCATTGAAAAAATTACACTTCGCCTATTTTGCATAGAATTTTTCTTTTGAGTTTTATGAATAAAATGACGATAGTTATATGGGTATGGGTAGCTTAAAGCACCGGTTGATTAAAGGTAGTGAATAATAACCCAGTTGAGTACCCATTGAGGGATATTCAATGAAAAGTCGAGGAGTATCTTAAAGAGCATCCACTTTTAACTAACTCTTTTTATCTCAATCGTTTACAATAGTACCCATGGACTCTCCTAAACAACAGCACCATAGCAAAGGTGAGAGTGCAGAGGCAGGGGTCCGTTTCTCCCCCCGTGCCGATGAACTCATCAAGCGTGTTGAAGAACTTGATGAGGAACTGCAACAGAAGTTCACCAGAGAAGCTGCCATCCTCTTTACCGATATTAAAGGTTCTACCATATACTTTAAAACCCATGGTGACATTGCCGGCAGACTCATGATGCAACGTCACTATGATTTGCTCTCGCCTATCATTACCCACTATGAAGGAATTATTGTGAAAACGGTGGGTGATTCCATCATGGCTTCCTTTGGAACCCCCTCGCATGCGGTGAACGCTGCCATAGACATGCAGAGAACACTCTGGAAGCATAATGCGAGATTACCAGAGGATGATCACATAAAGATCCGCATCGGTATTAACTTCGGCAAGGTAATCACTGAGAATGCTGATATTTATGGCAACGTGGTGAATGAAGCATCAAAGCTGGTGTCCATAGGAGAATCCGAACAAATCCTAGTATCAGCGTCGGTATACTATTCCCTTCATTCAGAAGCAGATGCCCTCTTCTCCCCCTTTGAACCTGACCACTCTTCAGAGGACGTGGTAAGCTTTCCCATGTATGTAGTACAATGGCAACGAGATTTCTTACGCAAGAGGGAAATGACCACACTTTCCCTGTCGCTGGTGAATCAAACCCCACTGGCTCATGATGATAGTAGTGTCCGCACCCACTACTTTTCTCCTATTGAGCACCTTATCAAAGAGAAGGTGTTTCGGGTAACGGTTAATCCTGAGGGAAGGCTGTCCGCTATCTTTGAAGATGCTAAGAGAGCGGTAGAGGTAGCCTTAGAAATTCTTAAGGTGCTGCAAAAATCTGACCAGCTCTTCCACATTGGGATTCATACGGGCACGCTCACCGTCACTGAGGACGAACTATACGGAGGGGAAGAGGCAGATGAAGCCCGCGCACATGCTGAAATCAATGAAATCTACATTACCCATCCTACCTTTGTGTTAATAAAGGACTCTCCTCTCTTGAAATCCATTTCCCTTCCTGATACCTTAAAAAATGGAACGGCGCTTTATAAAATTCTTTGGGAACCCACCGAAAAAAGGAGAGTTGAAGAACCCTCCCTCATCACTCGACAACTCTCCAATCCGGAATGCTTTTACTGTAGTTCAAGAAATCACCACACCTCCCTGTGCCCCTCCAAAGGCATTCCCTTCCACACCCATAGCCTTAATGAGATGGGATATCTCTCACCCGCCGAGATCAAAGCCCTTTTTGCCACATACTTTCCCACAATTGTAAGTCCCCATAAGCCGGATCAAGACGAGATCCTTTCTCCCCTGATACCAGATCAGAAACCTGATTCACCCAACCTTCCCTTCGAATCCTTTTATGAAGTCACTGAAATCTTCCAGCTTCGGTTTCTTCGTGAGGTGTGGCGTTCCGAAGCTACTGATTGGAATCAGTTTGTGATTTCTACCACCAACAGGCGTGGTGGTGGCTTCCTCTGGCTGGGAGAAGACTGCCTAAGGGTCTCTAAATACGATGAAGCACACACTATGCTCACTAAGGCAGTGGAGCATAATCCTGACGAGTACCGACCATACCTCGCACTGGGACTCCTCACGGTAGAAACAGATAATCTCACCAAAGCTACCCAACTGTTTCGCAGAGCGCTCCTCCATGCGCACACCCCCTTGCACAAGAGCTATATCTTACTACTACTCGCGAGGATAGACGAGTGCAAGGGCAACCTCGCCGATGCCTTGGAGAGGGTACGGGAAGCCTCGTACTTAGCCCCCCATTTCTTAGAAGTAAAATACCGACACGCAGTGCTCCTCGCCAAAAACGATGAAAAATATGAAGCGCTCTCTATCTTCAAAAACCTCATCGCAACCGAACCCACCTTCTACATTAGAGTGCTCATCGACCCAGGATTAAACATCATCAGGGGTGAGATAGACCTTCTCACTAAAGAGCTCTATGAGCAGGCAAAGGTTCAGGCTTCCAATAACATCAAGACTATTAGGAAAAGCCTGATGGACCATGGGGAATGGTTTAGCAAGCAAGATCCTGAATATCAAGCGGCGGAAAAGATTTTTAAGCAGACGCTTAAACTCTTCGAGGGAAACAGCTACTTCGGTTTGTTGGATGTGGTGGGATATGGCTTCAATATAAAAGATAAACTCAGAGCCGTACTAAAAAACAAACGTAAGGCCATTAGAAAAAACCTCAATTCATTCTATGCCATTTGGGAAGACTATCACCTCTATCTGGAAAGATACTGTTATAAGGATCTCTTGAGCTATGGGGATTTGTTTCTGGAGAACCACTTTATCACCACCATGGAAAAGGCAAGAGTAACAATATCTATTGACTCTGCTGAGAGTCTCAAGAACACTCAGCACTTGATTAACGAGCTCACCGCTCTCTCGAAAAAGATAACCAACAACCGAAAGAAACTTAACTTCCTAAAAATGATTTACTTTACCCTGGAGTGTTCTGCTAAATTCTTTTCCCGTCTCCTCCTCTCCTGCGTTCTGGTAAGCACCATATTCTGCGTGGTATTGATAGGATACCATGGCTACTCACAATCATTGTACCATGTCTCAAGCAAGCTTATCATAGACTACCTCAAGTTTAGCTCTTTCTGTGGAGGGATCGTTGGAGCAGGGGTAAGTGTCTACTGGATATACAAAAACTTTGATCACCTCTATGAGAAACTGAAATGATCGTGTATATCTTTTCCTTCATCTTTGGAGCAGTGGTGGGAAGTTTTGTAAACGTGTGCATTTTCCGTCTCCCTGCCCAGCAATCCATTATCACTCCTGCCTCCCACTGCCTCTCCTGTAACCACCCTATCGCCTTTTATGACAATATTCCTCTGGTGAGCTTCATCTTCTTGCGAGGAAAGTGCCGGCACTGCAAAACTCCCCTCTCCTACCAATACCCCTTGGTGGAACTGGCAACGGGAATGCTCTCCCTCATTGCGATAGCGCACTACGGCGTGAGCATACCCTCCCTTGTGTATTTTGCCTTCAGCGCAGCGCTGCTCACCATCACGGTGATCGACCTAAGACACCAGATCATCCCTGATAGCATCACCCTGCCTGGTATTGGTGCGGGACTGCTCACCTCTCTCCTTATGCCTCAGCTCAGTTTCTTAGATTCATTGAGTGGCACCCTCGTAGGCGGGGGAAGCTTGCTCCTGGTAGCGGGAGGATACTACCTTTTCACCCGGAGAGAAGGGATGGGCCTCGGTGATGTCAAGCTGCTGGCTATGATGGGAGCCTTCCTGGGATGGAAGTCAATTCTCTTTATCATTATGGTAGCCTCCTTCTCCGGCGCGCTGGCTGGTATCATGGTAATGATTGTAAAAAATAAAGACCGCCGATATGCCATCCCCTTTGGCCCCTTTCTCTCGCTGGGAGCGTTGAGTTACCTCTTGTATGGCCGGGAAATCATCTACCTCTACATTCAGTTTTCACTCTGGCTGAAAGAACTTCTGAGCTAAAAGCCATGAAAAAAACCGGTGTAGGATTGAGAGCAACTATCGTGTTAACCATTACGCTGGTGATGTGTATTACCATGCTCCTCATCAGCTTCGTGGTCTTAACCACTGCCAAAAAGAATCTGCTTGACCAAAAAATCACCACAGGAGAAATTATCATCACCTTCCTCCAGCAGCTAATCCCCGTCTCTCTCATTGCGGGCGACTATTCGGAAGAGTCCCCCGATACCCTCTCCTCTCGTGAATCAACTATCAACCGTGTACTCCGTGATTTCCCGCTAAAAAACCTCATCGTGGTAGACTCTTCCCTCACCATCCGTGCCTCCCCGCAGAAAAGGCTGATTGGTCAGAAAAGCATGGATGCTGATGTAGCGCAGGCACTCTCCTCAGGGCATATCATCAAGACCTTTAACACCTACCAAGGCAGAGAGTGCCTTTCCCTTTCAGCTCCCCTCTACCAAGAAAATGAAATTGAGGGCGTACTCCAGGTGACACTCCCCCTCTCCGATGTCGAAGAGAGCCTGGCTACGTTCCAGCAAACCGTGGTACTTTTTACCCTTACCACTGCCTTTGCCTTTATCATCATCGGCAGTTTCCTGCTCACCCGTTATCTGGTAAAGCCTCTGGAACGGTTGATTCAAGTTACTGAAGATATTGGCAAAGGCTACGTCCCGCAGGATTTAGAACCGAGCGGGCTCAATGAAATCGGTACCCTCTCTACCTCACTCTCCAGGATGGCTGACAAACTCCGGGAAGATCGTAAAAGAATAGAGCACTACATCCACTCACTTGAAGAAACGAACAGACAACTTAAAGTGGCACAGGATGAGGTGGTGCGTTCAGAAAAACTCGCCTCAGTGGGGAAACTCGCTGCGGGTATAGCCCATGAAATTGGCAACCCCATAGGTATCATCCTCGGCTATCTTGAGATACTGCGCCACACCAGAGGAGCGCAGGAAGAACATAGTGACGCACTGAAACGTATAGAAAATGAGCTTATGAGAATCGACAAGATTATCAGAGAGCTGCTCTACTTTTCACACCCCCGCAAAGCATCTCTCCACCCGGTATCAGTAAACTCACTCATTAAAGAGGCGGTATCACTCATCTCTCATCAGAAAGCATTCAGCACTATCCACATCTTAGAAGAACTACCTGAGGGCCTCCCCCTCACTATGGCTGACGAACAGCAGTTTCAACAGGTGATGATTAATCTTTTCATTAACGCCATGGATGCCATGCCCCGGGGAGGAACACTCACTATTACCTCAGCACCGTACCACGGTCCTATACCTCTTTATCCCCGCACCTGGAATGTTGCAGGGGTGAAGATTACCGTACGCGATACGGGGATCGGCATCAAGAAGGAAAATCTTACCATGATCTTCGATCCCTTTTTTACCACCAAAGCACCAGGTAAGGGAACGGGTCTCGGTTTATCAGTCTGTGTGAGGATTATAGAATCATTTAAAGGCATTATCACCGTCGAGAGTTCTCCCGGTAAGGGAACTACCTTTGCGATCATCCTTCCTGCACACCACGAGGAGAAGGCAAAGGAAGCATAAGGGAAAGGATATGACAGCACACCGAGTTCTTATCGTGGATGATGAAGCTAATATGCTCCACATGCTTAAAACCATCCTCAGTAAGGAAGGGTATGAGATAGATACCGCCACCAACGGAAAAGAAGGTATTGAGAAAATAGAAGGCAATGCATTCGATACCATTCTCTGTGACCTTCGCATGCCCGACCTGGATGGTCTCTCGCTCCTTAAAGTCTTAAAGGAGAAACAGATTTCCTCAACAATCATTATGATGTCAGCGTATGGAACGGTAGACTTAGCGCTTGAGGCAATGAAGTGCGGAGCATATGATTACATTTCCAAGCCGTTTAAACCCGATGAAATCATTCTCACCTTAAAGAAGGCTGAAGAACGGGAAAGACTACGGAGAGAAAATCTCCTGCTTAAACAGGAAATTAAAAAAGAATTCGGATTTGAAAATATCGTCACCAAGAATGAGAAAATGCTTCAGGTCTTTGAAACCATTCGTAAGATCTCTGACTACGATACCTCGGTATTAATAACTGGTGAGAGCGGTACAGGCAAGGAACTGATTGCCAAGGCCATCCACTACCACAGCACCCGCAGCAGTAAGTCGTTTGTAGCTATTAATTGTGGTGCCATCCCGGAAAACCTGCTGGAGAGTGAACTGTTTGGCTATGTGAAAGGTGCCTTTACCGATGCCCACCAGAATAAAAAAGGCCTATTCGAGGAAGCCCATGGAGGAACCCTGCTCCTTGACGAAATTGGAGAGCTCCCCTCTAATCTCCAGGTAAAACTCTTGCGGGTACTTCAGGAGGGTGAGGTCAGGAAATTAGGAGACACCAAACAAATTACCCTGGACGTGAGAATCATTGCCGCCACTGCAAAGGACCTATTTCAGGAGGCGAGGCGGGGAAATTTCAGGGAAGATCTCTTTTACCGCCTCAACGTTATTCAAATTGATCTCCCCCCTCTTCGGGGGAGGAGAGAAGATATCCCCCTGCTCATCACCCACTTCATTAAACGATACAATGAGAAACATCACCTCAAGGTGAAAACTATCTCCCCCCGCTCCCTAAACCTTTTGCTCGAATACGAGTGGAAAGGAAACATCAGAGAACTGGAGAATGCGATTGAACGGGCGGTGATACTCTCAGAGGAAAATCGTATTGAGCCATCGGTACTCCCCTCTGATATTAGAAAAGCAATCATTCATGAAGAAAAAGAACCAATAAGCGATGAGTATTCCATCAAAAAGATGGAACGTATCATGGAAGAACAATTGATCAGAAAGGCATTGGATAAAACCCAAGGCAATCGCACCCATGCTGCAAAACTGCTTGAGATCAGCCACCCCTCGCTACTCAGTAAAATGAAAGCGTTCGGGATAACATAACCATAGGGTTCAGGACACAGGTATCAAGGTTCAGGCCAACAATAGCTGTGAGGAGCAGCCCTTTGAGCTACTACCTAGCCAGGGGTTTCATGTTGACAAGGTAGAAATTTTCTGCTTTAAATCAATCGTAGTAATACTCACCGAATACGCTTGAAAAAAAGGTGTAAAGGCATATCCCACCTTTTAGATGAAGACTTTAAAATCGGTGTACTTTTAATGTGAGAAAGGAAAGGTAATGGACCCTAAACAATATGTAAAAGTGTGCTCACTTATCATCTGCTCGTCTCTTCTCCTTCTGAGTAACACCCACGTCCTCGCCCAGTGGTACATAGAGACGGTGGATAGTAGTGCTAATGTGGGGGAAGGCACCTCGATTGCCCTAGACGGCAGTGGCAATCCTCATATCAGTTATTATGATAAGACTAACACTAACCTGAAGTATGCCTACCATGACGGCAGCTGGCATAAAGAAACGGTGGATAACAGCGGCAGTGTAGGAGAAGATACTTCGATTGCACTGGATAGCAGTGACAACCCCCACATCAGTTATTATGATAAGACTAACACTAACCTGAAGTATGCCTACCATGACGGCAGCTGGCATAAAGAAACGGTGGATAACAGCGGCAGTGTAGGAG
>Ga0209253_10003198_pt1 | contig 14423 bp, 14 predicted proteins | sample FrelakmetBRP12BR_FD_187145 | JGI IMG/M metagenome (GOLD analysis project Ga0209253, IMG submission 187145) | Freshwater lake sediment microbial communities from the University of Notre Dame, USA, for methane emissions studies - BRP12 BR (SPAdes)... | ecosystem: Environmental > Aquatic >...
CCTCAACCTCTCTTCCTCGTGCCATCCAGTTTTTCTTTCTCTGTCGTCAGATCCGCATCGACCATCATGGCAATCAACTCTTGGAACCTTACCTTTGGCTGCCAGCCGAGCTCTTTCTTCGCTTTGCTCGCATCGCCGATGAGGAGGTCTACCTCGGTGGGACGATAATACTTCGGGTCGATCTTGACATGTTTCTTCCAATCCAGTTGCAGACGGTCGAATGCGAGCTCGAGCATTTCCTTGACGGTGTGCGTTTCGCCGGTGGCAATGACATAATCGGTGGGAACTTCCGTCTGCAGCATCATCCACATGGCTTCGACGTAGTCGCCGGCAAAGCCCCAGTCGCGCTTGGCGTCGAGATTCCCCAGGAACAGATCCTGCTGAACACCCAGCTTGATTCGTGCTGCCGCTTTCGTAATCTTGCGCGTGACGAACGTCTCACCTCGCCGGGGCGATTCATGGTTGAATAAAATGCCGTTACAGGCAAAGAGGCCGTAGGCTTCTCGATAATTGACCGTCACCCAGTAGGCGTAGACTTTAGCCGCTCCGTAGGGACTGCGGGGATAGAACGGCGTCGTTTCCCGCTGGGGTACGTCTTGTACTTTGCCGAACATCTCGCTCGACGAGGCTTGATAAAATTTCGGCTTCAGCCCTGACTCCCGAATGGCTTCCAGGAGGCGGATTGTGCCGAGCCCGGTAATCTCGCCGGTATATTCGGGAATATCAAAACTCACGCGCACGTGACTTTGTGCGCCCAAGTTGTAAATTTCATCAGGCTGGATCTTTCGGATAATATGGTTCAGCGAACTCGCGTCGTTGAGGTCGCCATAGACCAATTCAAGTCGCCGATGTGGAACGTGCGGATCCTCATAAATGGGATCGATTCGCCCCGTATTGAACGAACTCGACCGCCGGATAATACCGTAGACCTCATAGCCCTTCCCGAGTAGAAACTCTGCCAGATACGAGCCATCCTGCCCGGTAATCCCGGTAATCAACGCTTTTTTCACAAGTCCACTCCTTACATTTCGTTGGAAGCGGCTAAATTATGGCGTGATCACCAGGCGTTGTCTACAGGCTCCGTGGACTTGCGCCACGCCTTCTCTCCACATTAGAATGACCCGCTGAAGGGGACGAGGGATCTGTGCAAGTCTTGAAGACGCTCACTATACGGCGGGGCATCATATTCGCCTTTGTCATGTGTTGTGCCTTTCTCGTGGCCCACATCGTGAACGCGGTGATTGCCGAAGCCTTGTCTGTTCCGGTAGGTCTGATAGGACCATCATCAGCCTCCGTCCGAGAGACTGACGTGAACGCTGCCCTGCCTGTTTTGGTTGAGCGCATTCGGACGAGCGGACTCTTTCCCCTGCCGCCGGATCCCCTTAGCATAAACGCCCCTGGGTTCAACGCACCGCCTCCCCGTGCACCGTTAAATCTGGCGTCGAAACTCAAGCTGCTGGGGGTGGTGGTCGGCGATCGTGAAGGGGTTTCGGCGATCGTTGAAGAACTCTCCAGCAAGCGCCAGTTATTTTTCAAGCTGCATGAACAGATACCCGATGTCGGTGAGATCAGCGAAATCCGTCGAGACGGAATAGTCGTTCGTCAAGGCGATCAGCAGGAGTTGCTTGAACTCGCCGCATCGCAGAGCGAGAAGCCCCCGGTTGCCCCGGCCACAGCAGGACCAGCCGTAGTTCCTGCGTCTGGGAGTCCGGTGCGTGCGGTGCTCGATCGGAGAGAAGTTGAACAAGCGGTGGGCGATCTGCCCAAGTTATTGTCTCAGGCGAGGGCCGTGCCCTACTCGGTGAATGGAGCGATGAATGGGTATCGGCTGGACTATATTGCCCCCTCAAGCTTTTACGAGAGAATTGGGCTGAAGTACGGGGATGTCCTCCAACAGGTCAATGGCGTGGACATTCGCGACCCAGGAACGATGCTCACGCTTTTTCAACAGCTTCGCAATGAGAAGACGGTGAAACTTGACGTCCTGCGTAACAATCAGCGAACTGCCATGACCTTCGAAATCCGCTGATTCCTCGTCTATCGTAACCCCTTCCTGCGTTCAATAGTCTGGTTCATCTGGTCTATTTGGTTTGTCTGGTTTGTTTTGTTCAACCAAAGAACCAGATAGACCAGACAAACCAAATAGACCAGATAGACCAGATCAACCGGATGCCTTGTCAGAGCGAGCCAGTAGAGAGTATTCTTTTAGACTCTAAGGCTTTGTAGGCTTGTCCCGCGGCCAATCGGCTCTTCCTGGGATGAGCCATCCATTATTGGGTGTTCGCTGATGAATGATGAACGATCCGGTCGACCGCTTATAGGAGCGATTCTAGAAGACAAATTCGGCTTGCCCGAAGCCAAATTGCTTGAAGCGATTAATCTTCAGGGGACCAAGGGAGGGCGTCTCGGTGAAATCCTGATCAGACTCAGGGCGATCACCGAAGATCAACTCCTTGAGGCGCTGGCCATTCAATTTGAACTTCCCTGGCTCCCGAATCTTGATGTGAGCCAGGTCGACCATGAATGGGTCAGGAAAGTTCCGATCCATTTCGCCCGCCGGTATCATGTGCTCCCTCTCAAGGCAGAGGACGGAGCAGTGCTTGTCGCGACGACCGATCCTCTGGAGTCGGCTGCATTGGATGATCTTCGCCTTTTACTGGGACTCCCGATCAAACCGGTGCTGACAAGCAGCTTGTCGCTCCTGGCTTGTCTGAACCGTGTGTATGACGAAGCCGCAAGCCCTGCAGGCGCAGAGCAAGTGATGGAGGATATTGCGGCCAGTGAGAGTCTGGATCAGATCGCTCATGAGTTGGATGAGCCCCAAGACCTCCTCGATGCCACGGATGAAGCCCCCATCATTCGGTTAGTCAACTCCGTGCTCTTCCAAGCGGTCAGGCAGCGAGCAAGTGATATTCATTTCGAATCGTTCGAACGGGGACTGGTCGTGCGGTATCGCATTGACGGGGTCCTCTATCCCGTCTTAACCCCCCCCAAACATCTCCAGGCCAGTATTATCGCGCGGCTGAAAATCATGGCGAGTCTGAACATCGCGGAGAAGCGATTACCGCAGGATGGCCGGTTTCGGATCAGGACGGCTGGCAAGGATGTCGATTTGCGTGTCTCGGTGCTGCCGACCTCCCATGGCGAGCGTGTGGTCCTGCGTCTGTTGGAAAAAGAGAATCGTTTACTGAATCTGCAGGAGATGGGGTTTTCGCAGGATCGGTTGGGAATCATCCTGCAACTGATCCAGTTGTCGCACGGCATCATTCTTGTAACAGGACCGACCGGGAGCGGGAAGACAACGACGCTCTATGCGGCGTTGACGCACATCAATGCGCCGGACAAGAACATCATCACTGTCGAGGATCCGGTGGAATACCAGCTGCTCGGCGTGGGCCAGATGCAAGTGAATCCCAAGATCAACCTGACGTTTGCCGCGGGGCTGCGGTCGATTCTCAGGCAGGATCCCGATGTCATCATGATCGGAGAAATCCGCGATCGTGAAACCGCCGAAATTGCCATTCATGCTTCACTCACAGGGCATTTGGTCTTCTCCACGCTCCACACCAACGATGCCGCGAGCGCGGCCACCAGATTAATCGACATGGGGATCGAACCGTTTCTGGTTGCCTCCTCGGTGGTGGGAGTCTTAGCGCAACGGTTGCTGCGCCAAGTCTGTTCGGACTGCAAGCAACCCTATCACCCGGCGGACGAAGAACTGATCAGGCTCGGAATCGTCCCGCCAAGGGTGCGCCCCACATTCTATCGTGGAGTCGGGTGCCCAGCCTGTGCCCAAACCGGATATCGAGGCCGAACCGGAATCTTTGAACTCCTTGTGCTGGACGACGAGATGCGCCGCCTCATCGGCAACAAGGCGGACTCGTCATCGATTCGTCAAGCGGCGATGACGAAAGGGATGATCACGTTGAAGGATGAAGGCGCAGAGAAAGTGTTTCACGGGGTCACGACGACCGAAGAATTGATGCGGATTACACAACAGGAAGTCGAGATTTAGTAAATGCCGGTCTATCACTACAAAGGTTATCGAAACGACGGCGGAGCCGCAACCGGCATCATTGATGCCGAGAGCCCGAAGGTTGCGCGCGTGAAACTGCGGAAGGTTGGCGTGTTCCCCACCGATATGGTGGAACAGAGCTCTGGCTCGGCTGGTTCCAAAGCAGGTTCCCCAGGAAAATCCTCCGCCGGAATCGGTCGCTCCCCTGCCCTCAGCACAACTGACGTGGCGATGATGACCCGACAATTGGCGACATTGCTGGTCGCAGGACTGCCCCTCGTCGAGGCGCTCGGAGTGATGGTCGAGCAAACCGAGAAAAAAACCGTGAAGAGCCTCATGGCCGATATTCGCGAAGAGATCCGTGGAGGCGCATCTTATAGCGCGGTGCTGGAACGCTATCCACGCGAGTTCTCCCAGATTTACGTGCACATGGTACGGGCCGGTGAAGCCAGCGGAGCGCTGGACCAGATCTTATTCCGCCTTGCGGAGTTTCTGGAAAAGCAGTTGGCGCTCAAACATAAAGTGACGAATGCCGTTCTCTATCCGGCCCTGATGTTAATCGTCGGCGCCTCGGTGCTTTTTTTCCTTATGGCCTTTGTCGTGCCGAAAATTACCGCCGTCTTTACGAGTTTGAAGCAGGCCCTCCCCTGGCCTACCGTCGTGCTCATGAGTATCAGTCATTTTCTTGCAGACTATTGGGCGTTGATTCTTGGTGCAGTGGGTTTGACTGTGTGGGCGGTGCGCCGGGCGATGAAGACGGAAGCAGGACAGACCAGGGCCGACCGATGGCTACTGAAAATTCCACTTATAGGCGAGGTCGCCCGTATGGTCGCCATCTCGCGGCTCACCAGCACGCTGGCCACCATGCTGGCCAGCGGCGTACAGCTGTTGGATGCCATGGATGTCGCGAAACGCGTGATGAGTAATCGTGTACTGGAGCATGCCGTCGAGGGGGCCAGGCAGAATATACGCGAAGGGGAAACGATTGCTGAGCCGTTGAAGCGCAGCGGAGAATTTCCCGCGCTGGTGACCCACATGATTGCAGTCGGTGAACGCAGCGGCGAAATGGAAGAGATGCTCCGACGAATCGGACAAATTTATGATGGAGAAGTGGATCGGGTCATCACGCGGTTCACATCATTACTGGAACCCATCATGATCTTGGTCATGGGTGTCTTGGTGTTCTTCATTGTGGTAGCCATATTGCTGCCGATTTTCGAAATGGGGCAAATGGTGCGATAACAGGAGCCTGAAAAAGTCCGCCAGCGTAAGGGGAAGGTTAAGGCTTAGGCTTAGGCTGAGGCTAAGCACAGAGAATCGAGGCTTTACTCAACCTCAGCCTCGACCTCAACCTTCTTCAGATGGTGCGATGTGCCGAAATGGTTTTTCGCAGTCTGCTAGAAGCAGTATCACTGAAGCCCGATGTGTGGTGAGTCTAATTGGAGGTGTTCGATGAGTGAAAGAGAGCAGGTCGAGAGTGTGCCACTCACCCCTTACCCCTCACGTCATATTCTCCTCCGTGAACGTGGCTTTACGTTCATCGAGATCATGGTCGTGGTGGCCATTCTCGCGATTCTTGCCGCCCTGGTTGTTCCTCGCATCATGGGGCGGACCGATGACGCCAAGCGCACCGCGGCCAAGGTCCAGATCCGCAACCTCGAAGGAGCCTTACAGCTCTATAAGCTCGACAACGGTGTCTTTCCCTCGACTGAACAGGGATTGAAGGCCTTGGTGGAAAAACCCTCCGTCGGCGTGGTCCCAAAGAAATGGAAGATCGGCGGATATATTCAAAAACTTCCGGAAGATCCCTGGGCAAACCCCTACAAGTATCTGAGTCCCAGTCCCAAGGGCGAATATGAACTGATCTCCCTTGGAACGGACGGCGAAGCAGGGGGCGAAGGGATCAATGCCGATATCTCCAATTGGAATCTGGACAAGGATTAGCAGGATGGGGCGAGGGGTGCAGGGTCTAAGGAGTACAGGATTAAGGCCTTCGCATGGATTTACTATTCTGGAAATCATCATTGTGTTGTTCCTGCTCGTCGGTTTGCTGGGGATTATCCTGCCTCGAATTTCTCTGGATGAAAATCTGAGCTCTGTCGGTAGACGGATGGTCGGGACTGTGCGATCCCTCCAGAGCCTGGCCATGTCGAGCCAGAAAACGGTGCGTCTCTACATCGATATGGATCGAGGATTGTATTGGCCGATGATTCTGGAGGGAAATCAAGAAAAGGCACCGATCGATCCCACCTGGGCCACCCCGTTGAACTTCCCAGCCACAATTCGCATTTCAGACATTCTGGTGAGTCAGGGGAAAAAAGAATCCGGTCGGGTCGATCTATCCTTTTACCCTACGGGAAGGATCGATCCAATGACGATGCATATGATGGATGCAAAGAACAACATTCTGGCCATTGCCATCGAGCCGGTTACAGGCGCGATCCGCATGAGCGATGAACGGATTGAGCCTCCCAAGCCACTGGTCATTCTCGAACGTGTGAGACCGTTGCTCAAGACTGCGACGGCAGGCCCGTAATTACGCCGATTTTGAAAAACCTGTATCATCCAGACGGTAATTCTATGGGCAATGAACGGGGTTTCACGCTGTTGGAAGTATTGATTGCGCTCGGCATTCTCGCGCTGGCTCTGCCGATTTTGTTGGGACTTCGCAATTGGGATCTCGACCTCCATGCCAGAGCCAAGGAACTCACGACAGCCACGATCCTCGCGCAGGAAAAGTTGGTCGAGACGGAGCTGGGAGTGCAGTTACCCATCGGTGAAACAGGCGGAGAATTCCTTGCGACCCCGCTAGGATCGCAACCCACCGCTGATATCACGAATCGCCCGGCAAATTATCGGTGGAAAAGGATTGTATCCCCTACACAATTGCCTGCCGTGCGGGAAATCAAGATTCAGGTTCTGTGGCCCCGGGGAAAAACGGATGAAATGGTTGAGGTCAGCACCTATGTCGTTTCGACAACCCCCTGAGGACGGCTTTACCCTGGTTGAGGTTCTGCTGGCGGTGTCTCTGGTCGCCATGATGGCCACCTTGGTCTTTGGATCCCTCTATGTCACGATGAGTGCGATCGAGACGGCAAGGGCAAACTCAACCAATGAACAGATCGTTCGCAGTACGTTGCGTGTCATGGCTGATGAGTTGTCCGTCAGCGAACACCGCGATACCAGTCCTTGGATGGGGATCAATGGCCTGTTCGATGGTCGGCCTGCCGATTCGATAGCCTTTCTCACGATGGGCCAGTTTCGGGGGGCGGAGTCAGCCAAAGACACCGAGTTGGTTCGGATCGTCTACACGAGAGAAGGCGATCGGCTTCTTCGATTCGTGCGCAGGAACCTCTACGGTCTGACAGATGAATCAGTCGAGCAAGTCGAGCTGGCCACCAAGGTAAAAGGCTTCAACGTGCGCTATTACGACGGCAAGAGTAACGTCTGGCTGGATGAGTGGAGTGGCTCTGTACGCGGGGCTCCAAAGGCGATCTTACTTGAACTGACGTTACTCCAAGAGAAAGCGGAACTCCAGACCGTCCGCCAGTGGGTATCGGTGGGGGCCTTATGATGACCTGGCCCATTACCTTGCCTGAGACACTGAAGCTGAAGGGCCCCCTCGGATGGGGACTGGCATCGCTGGCTTGCTTCATCGTATTTCTATTTCTGACCTTTCCCTATGGCCCGCTCCAGAACCGTCTGTTGAGCGAACTCAATCGGGCGAGTGGGTGGGAGGTTCGTGCCGCTGATTGGTCGGTAGGACTTCCCGCAGCCATTGAGTGGCGCAATCTCGTCCTTGCGGGACCGACGATCGGGACGATTCCAGTTGAAGCCGCGCGGGCAACCGTGGGAGTCTTTCAGGCATTGTTAGGGCGACTGGTGATAGACTACGCCGTCCAGCTGCCGGGAGCAGCGCAAGCGGGGGCTGGGCGAGCCACGGGATCTCTGAATGCGGCCTCCTGGTCCCTACTTGGTTCGGTTGCCGTCGATGGCCATCTCCAGCAGATGGATCTTGCGGCAATCTTGAAACCCTATGTGAGCCGGGGGACAGTTCAGGGAGATTTCATGCATCGATGGGACAGCGCACAAGGCGCCGCTGCTGCTCTCAAAGGGGAAGGGACCGTGAAGGTTGAAGTCAAGGATCTCGTCGTTGAGAAGATCGTTGCCGGTGCGGCTTCGATCCCCTCACTGTCGTTTGATCGGATCCAAGCTTCGCTCGCCTGCCGCGACGGCGCATGTGACGTGACGGAATTGAAGGGGGACGGTATAGATGGATCGTTTACGGCTCAGGGGCGCGTGACGTTGCAGCAACCGGTGCAGCAGAGCCTTCTCGATCTCACAGTCACCGTGATTCCCGGCGCCGGGTTTGCCCAAAAAGCGGCGAGCCTCTCGTTGCCACCTTTTCAGCCCGGTACCCCCTTGACGTTTAAGCTGGTGGGGCCGATCATGACCGCGAGAGTGGCGTTCTAATAGGTCTATTTCGCTAGGAGGTCTATCTGGTCTATTTGGTTGGAAGAGTCGGATAACTAGAGAGCCAGACAGACCAGATAGACGGGAAAGACCAGATAGACCAGACAGACTGAAGAGACCAGAGAGACCAGGAGTCGGAAGTTGTCGATGATTGCTGAATGTGTCGGGCTCGATATTGGACAGACAGCCTTGAAGGCTGTGCGGTTTCGCCGACGCCTGACCGGGCGTGAGTCGGTGGAATATTTTCACCAGCCCGTGCCTCATGGGGGACAGAGACACACGGAGCCGGCGCAGCGATCGGCCATGCTCAGAAATTTCCTCTGGCAGAATGGTTTGTATGGCAGTGGAGAGATTGTCACAGCACTCCCCTGCCAGGATGTATTTATCAGAACCCTCTCCTTCCCCTTTCGCGATGCCTCCAAGTTAGCGCAGGTCGTTCCGTTCGAAATGGAAAACCTGATTCCCATGCCTCTGGAGGACGTCACCATCGGCAGTCTGCTATTGCCGGCGCGAGAATCTCAGGAAGGGGCTGCGAAAGCCACCGGGTCCGATGTCCTCGTCACCGCAGCGCCCAAAACAAAAATTGCCGAACACTTAGGGTTTATGGCCTCCGCCGACCTGAACCCCTCGGCAATTACAATTGATGGCATGGCCTTGTTTTCTGTCAGTCAGTTTTTGAAAGAGGAAGGGGCCCAGGTTCCCGGCGACATGGCGATCATCGATGTCGGAGCCTCGAAGACGACCTTGTGCCTGGTGCATGAAGGCCGTCCGGTTTTATTACGGACCGTGCTCTGGGGCGGGAATCATCTCACCCTTGCGCTCGCCGTTCGCCATGCCTGCAGCTTCGCCGAAGCGGAACGGCGTAAACGGGCCATGGCCGTACAGGAAGTCGATGCCTGGCTTGAACCGGTCCTCAAAGAGCTACGCGTCTCCCTCCATGCCTACGAAGGCGCGGTCCATCAACGGCTGACTCATTGCTGGGTATCGGGCGGCGGTTCTAAGCTCAGAGAGTTAAGCGGACATATGGCCCATCAACTGGGCTTACTCCCTGTCGGCCCACGGCAAGGATTTGGTTCGAGCTGTCCCCGCGCATTTTCCATTGCGTTCGGACTAGCAATCCATCCAAATATTGTCCGCCCCCGCTGGAAGTCGAGGTTGGCGGGATCAGGGCTCGCTATCGACTTCAAAGCAGGAACCGATGCCGCATCCGCCACAACGGATGTCTCGAAACAGGATCGACGGCTGGCCCTATGGGGTGGACTCATCCTGGCTGTTTTGGGGCTGATGGATCTCTCAGTGCGCGTGATGCTCAAGGATTCGACGGTCAAGAACCTCAAGCGCGGGCTCCAGGCGCAATACGAGCAAACATTCGGTCCAGGTGCCAGCCCGGGTGAGGAGCTGGACCAGGCGCGGTATCGTGTCTCGCAGCTGGAAAAAGGCCTCTCGATTGTCGACGGCAGAGGCTACAACGTTCTTGCTGGCCTTGCAGAACTGGTGAAGCATGTACCGCCAGGCGTGCCGTTGAAAGTACGGGATCTGACGATCGACGGGACCAGCGTCCATTTGGAAGGGGAAACCACGACCTTCGATGCGGTAGAGAAAATCAAGCAGGCCTTCGTGGCGGACGAAACCTTTCAAGACGTCTCCATCAGCGATACCCGCGTCGGGGCTGGACCGAACCAAGTCGTGTTTCGCCTTACCTATATGGTGCAACGGCCATGATGCAGATGCTGAAAGAACGGTGGCAGCATTTCTCACAGCGCGAGCGTATCATCGTGGCTGCAGGCGGAGGCGTGGTTGCAGTCGCGCTTGTCTTTCTGCTGATCGTTGATCCGCTCATGACGTCGATCGACAAGCTCGATCGCCAGGCGAAACGGAAAGCGAAAGACAGCCAGGAACTTGCGCTTGTCGCGCAAGACTATGTCGTCAAGCAGGCGCGCATCGCCAAGCTTGAACAACGTATGCCCGTCCCGCCGGCCCAGTTTTCGCTGCTGGCCTTCATGGAAGAAGCAACGACGACCGCGCAGATTCGCGATCGCATCGTCGGCATGCAGCCGCAGGCCCCCATTGTTGTCCAAGGCTACCAAGAGACTTCCGTCGACCTACGACTGGACGGCGTAACCCTTCCACAGCTCCTCGCGCTGCTGTTGGCCATCGAAAAGGCGCCCTATGACGTCCAGGTTCACCATCTGCAGATGAAACCCAAATACGATAATCCGGTCAATCTCGACGCGACACTGAAAATTGTGACCTATGCGAAGGTCTGATGAACGTGGTATCGCCCTCCTCCTCACCCTCCTGGTCCTTGCCCTCCTGGTTGCGCTGATTCTCGAGTTCGACGCCGAGGCGAGACGGGAGTACCGTGACGCCGCGGCCTTCCGCGATAACTTCAAAGCGACCGTGCTTGCGCGCGCATCAGTCCAGGCAGCCCGTGGCGTCTTGCAGCAAGACTTCTTGAAAGACAAACAAGCGGGCCAGCCCTTCGATGCCCCCACCGACTTGTGGGCCTTTCCCATCACAAATTATGCCATCGGCGACGGATTGCTGAACGCGAAGATCGAGGATGAACGGGGCAAACTGAACCTGAACGATCTGGCGGTGAGCGGAGACCCCATTATCAAGAAAGCCAAGGTCGGGAGGGTCAAGCGACTCTTCGAGCTTGTACAGATCAATCCCGATCTGGTGGATGCCATCGTCGACTGGGTGGATGACAACGATGTGCCGGAACCGGCCGGCGCAGAGAGTATTTACTATCAAACGCTGCGTCCCTCCTACCGGGCAGCCAACGCGCCTCTGCAGACCCTCTTGGAGTTGCGCTTGATTAAGGGAATGACGCCCGAGATCATGGCAAAACTTGCGAAACTCGTGACCGTCTATCCGCCCGAAGGTCAAAGCAAGGTGAATCTAAACACCGCCGATCCCCTCGTGATTCAGGCTCTTGACCCTGGTATCACGCAAAGCGTGGCTGCGGACATTATTCAATCTCGCCCGTACAAAACCATTCAAGAGTTAGATCGTGTGAGCAGTTTTGAGGATATTGGAAAGGTGCTCCGTACCCAAAACTTGTACGACGTCAAGAGCGACTTATTTTTGGCCCGCATGACTGTGAAGCTGAACGAAGTGACCAGGAATGCGGTCGTGGTGCTTCAGCGCGATCCGAACACCGGGATGGGTACGGTGAAGTACTACCGAGTCCTTTAGCCTGTCTGGTTCATTTGGTTTGTTTGGTTTGTTTCGTATGTTGGGTTGAACAACACTAACCAGATAAACAAAATAAACCAGATTAACCAGGCAGACTGGACCTGTCTCAGATATGCGATCGTTGAATCTCCTCCATGCCACATTAGTTTTTCCACAACCTGCCAAGCCGCAGCCCTCTCGCAAGCAGACCGCCCCGTCATCATTTCCACAACGCTCATAACTTCACACGTTGCTAATACTCTGTTATCAGACTCTTCCCATGCGTGCCCCTATATTCTTATGGTATATAGGCACGCAATTCGGATCGAGGGTACCAGGTAGCCTACAACAAGTACTCGGTAACTGATGCTAAATATCTTTCAAGATTGGCTTTGGTCTTTATCGCGTGTGCAAGCGGATACCGCGTGCCGCATCCGCTCTTCCCCATGGTGAGTTGATTTTAGCCAACCATCCACTCACAAAGGAGCAACCTCATGTATCTGACGCATCTCATAACGCTCACGACTCTGACAGTCTGTACGCTGCTGTCCGGATGTGCTGCTGACACGCCTTTCGCGCCAGAAGTCATGGAAAAGGTCTCTCCGATCTTTCATTTTGAGGCGTGGCGTGATGCGGGTCCTACAAATGAGGCAGGGAAATCCGATGCGGGGATTAAAGTCCAGCTGGGAGGTCGGATCATCCAAACTGCCAAGAACGGCAAGGGCATCGTGATTGTCGCGGAACAACTTCCCATCGTGAACCATCCCGTCTATGGACCGACGGAAGATATCAAGAGAACCGGTGACCATGAGTTCGCTTTTCTTTACACAGGAGAACTTGAAGAGCTGGATCTGATGAAGGGGAATCGTTTCATCATTGTGGGAACGACCACGAGCAGACGACCGGTCCTGGTGAACGGCCTACCCAAAACCGAGCCCTTCTTAATTGCGGACTGCATCCATGTGTGGCAGACAGGCGGGGCCGAAATCGCCGAATTTAAAGAAGATGTGGGAGGAGGCCTTTCACCCCTTCCGGAAAAGACCTACTGCGTCGCTAAGAAGTAACGGGATTGGAAACAAGGTATTCGAGCGGGTCGCCCAAACTACCGGCAGTAATTTAAGGAATATTTCACGAGGCCTCTCTTCGAAGGTGTTGGAATGGTGAAGAAAGTCATGATGGAGGTGTTCGAATGACGCGACTGTGGTCCGCAACCATCGCCTGCATTATCAGCCTTGGGTGTATTGTCCAGGCCCAAATTGCTCAAGCCGGCCTTGAGGACCTTCTCTATGAGAAAGGGCAGATCACCAAAGAAGAATGGCTCAAACTTCAAGCCGACCGTGAAAAGGCAGGACCGGCAGTACAAGGGGCGCAGGCGCCTGGTTCCTCTACGTCCGCACCAGATCCCGTCACGAATCTCAATTCGCGCTTAGGCATAGTCGAGGAGTGGAAAGCCAAGATCGAAAGGCTTCCATCGCTGAGCGGCAAGTTTAATATCGGAATGAATGCCTTGCAGTTTCAATACACACACCAGGACGCCAAGGTCGCCGAGGGCAAGAGCCAAGACAACCTCTCGATCCGACGGTCCGAAATACTCATGTATGGAAAAGTCAACGAATACATTCCGAAATGGCACACGTTGCTGGAAATGCAGAGTAACAACCTGACCAACAGCACACCGGGCTGTTCAGCGGGACCGACGCCCTGTAATCAACAACCTCTAGGAACCGGGGCTTCAACCACAATGTTCCGTGAAGCCTATATCGATTTCAGACCGATGCCTGGCATCGCGCCCAATCTCAACGTCATTCGGATGGGTGTGTTTCGTATGCCCTTCGGCATTTTCACAGAACAATCCGGCGGTCTCCGCGATGTGGTCAGCTCACCCTACCTCAACTCGGTCGGCAGTGGCGGCGTCAATCGAAATGGGTCGAATAGCACCGTCGGGACGATCGACTTCATTCAAGAGCGCGACTATTTTGCCGATGTCCGAGGCACCCTATTCCACAAGCTGGACTACGTGGCCGGGATCATGAACAACAATAACTACCAGGCCAACGCCACAGGAGCGAATGGCCCCAAAGTCGGCTACGGACGGGTCCGTTTTCTAGTAACGGACATTTCGTTTATCAGTTTCACGATACTCGCAGGTGAGAGCAATAATACCAATACCAATATCAATGGGCGCGGGAAAGGATCATTTGACCGGTATGGGATCGATGCCCGCTATACGTCTCGCTACCTCCCGGGATTGATGGTGCAGGGCGAGTGGTGGCAAGGGCATGATGGCGCCAATCAAACCACTGTCGGCACCCCGGCTCAAGGAGCTTGTGCTAACGTAGCCGAATGCGGTGGAAACGGAGCCCCTGGCGTTCAACGGCGGACATGGTATGTCCTCGGAAAATACTTTATTTCAGACGGGCCTCTCCAGAACTTTGAGCCGGTGGTGATGTATGAACAGTTCGATCCCAGTACCACGATGAGCAATGATATGTACACACGCACTATCGTGGGGTTCAACTATTACTTTGAGAATCTTCCGCCCAAGATCCAAAGTAAGATCTCGATCGATTACGAGTTTCGCCACCACCAGGGGACTGGCCCTGGTACCACGGTCCCCGATACCGATGCCTACGCGCAGAATGTCTTTCTGGCGCAATTTCAGGTCCGTTACCAGTAGGCAGCTCCAGAATCCACCCATGTTGGAAAAGAGATGGACAATGGGGAAGTGGCGCTACACATCCTGGTTGATTATAAT
>Ga0209253_10003199_pt1 | contig 14422 bp, 15 predicted proteins | sample FrelakmetBRP12BR_FD_187145 | JGI IMG/M metagenome (GOLD analysis project Ga0209253, IMG submission 187145) | Freshwater lake sediment microbial communities from the University of Notre Dame, USA, for methane emissions studies - BRP12 BR (SPAdes)... | ecosystem: Environmental > Aquatic >...
GCGGCTGCCATCCGGGCCGCGGACCGGCTCGGCACAATCGTCCGAGCCATTGTCGTGAGAAGCGGACGACCCGACTTGGCGGGCCTGGTGCCGCTGGAAGGGGTCACATCACCGAGCCTGTTCATTGTCGGTGGCTCCGACGATGAGCTGTTCGCTCCTAACCGGCAGGCTTATGAGCGCATGAAATGCCCGCGTCAAATGCTGATGGTGCCCAATGCGTCGTATCGCTTCGACGAGCCGGGCGCCCTGGACCAGGCGTCAGGACAGACGGTCGCGTGGTTCCTGAGGTGGTTGAATACCGATTCGGAGACGGCCGCGAAACGTGAAGCGGTTTCAGCGGCGCGAGGGAGCGCCGCCGAGGTCGGGGACCATGAGACGGCATTGTGACACGCCGTCCGTCAACCGCCCCCCATCAGTTCGATCACTTCGTCATCTTCCACCTGACTGAAGTCGGCGTAAAACTGCCCGACCGCATAGAAATTCGCTGGCGCGTGCAGGCACACCATCTCGTCGCAGTGCTCCGCTACCTTTTCCACGGTGTCCGGCGGCGCCACGGGCACGGCGCAGATCACTTTTTCCGGCTGCTTGGCGCGCACCGCATGCAAGGCGGCGATCATGGTGGAACCGGTCGCCAACCCGTCATCCAGCACGATGACAATGCGTCCCGCCGGATCCTTCGCGGGACGAAGCGGGGAATACTGGGCGCGGCGTGCGCGTATGGTCGTCAGCTCCCGCTGCTTGAGCTGCTCGATATAGCTGTCGCTGGCGCCGGCCGAGCGCGCCCACGGAGAAATGTAGGCCCAGCCGCTTTCGTCGATGGCGCCGATCGCGTACTCGGGATTGCCCGGCGCGCCCAGCTTCCGCACCAGGACGACATCGAACTCCCCATGCAGAAGGTCGGCGACCATCTTGGCCATGGGCACGGCGCCGCGCGGAATCGCGAGGACCAGGACGTTTTTGCCGTCGTAATGCTTGAGCGCTTTGGCGAGCTGGCGCGCGGCTTCATTGCGATTGGCGAAGATCATTTCGTCACACTCCCGCTTTTGTGCTGACTCTACTCCGAATTCGGTTTCACGTCTGACTCCGATCGACCGTTGACCCGGTCCACGAAACCCGAAATACTCCGGCTCGTCCGGTTGATATCGCCACCCCTTGTCTGTGCAGCCTCTAACGCCCGCCCGATGATGAAGAACTTGCTGTCCAAACAGGCTGCCCTGAAGGCTGGAAAATGGGCGACGCTGGCCTTCGCCGGCTATGTCGGCGGCTTGTATCTGGCGCAGCGGCACCTCGTGTTTCGTCCCACGCGCAAGCCGGTCAAAGCCCCCCCCGATCTGCCTACGCATCACGTCGAACCGATCCTGTTGGGCACGGAAGACGGCCATGTGCTGGAGGGCTGGATGCTCTGGCCGCGTCAGGGCGCCGCACCCTACTCGGCGATCCTGTACTTTGGCGGGCGCCGGGAGAATGTAGCCTGGATGAGACGATCCGCCCCCGCCTTCGCCGGACGGGTGCTGGCGCTGTTCAACTACCGCGGTTACGGGCGCTCCTCGGGTCGACCCTCGGAGCGGCGCATCCTGCGCGATGCGCTGCTCCAGTACGACCTGGTGGTCGCGGACAAGCGTCTCGACAAGCATCGCATCGCCGTGGCAGGTCGGAGTCTGGGAACCGCAGTGGCGGCGTACGTGGCGGCTGAACGCGCCCCCGCCGCCGCTGTGCTGCTTTCCCCCTACGACAGCATGCTTCGGCTCGCCAAGCGCCACGTTCGCCTGGCGCCGGTCAGCCTGCTGTTGCGCCATCGCTTCGAGGTGACTCGCAGCGCTCGATGGGCGACTTGCCCCTGTCTCGTGCTGAAGGCGGAGCGCGACCAGGTGATTCCGCATGAATTCTCCGACCGGCTGATCAAGGCCTGGGCCGGTCCGGTCGAGTCACTGACGATCCCGCGCACCAATCACTTGAGCCTACCGCTGTCCAAGAAGACCTTGGCCGCGATCGCCGAGTTCCTCGAACGTCGACTCATTTGAGACTGGCGCGCGTCAGCTTGCGCGAAGCGGCCTTCCGCTGATCACCCGGGAAGCTTCGTTGGCCGGTACCGTCGCGGCGGTTCCCGCCGTGCGCAGCGCGCCGGGGAAATACTCGGCGGTGAGGCTCTTGCTGTGGACCGGGCACTCGCCGCCTGGGCCGAAGCGGCGCCAGTCGCGCACCCAAAAAATCTCGTCGCAGGTCTCGAGCATGCCGATCGTTTCGCGGTCGCCGATCAGCACGCCCTGGACGCGCAGCCCCAGTTCCTTCCGTGCGCCCTGAATGCGCTGGACTGCGTCGCCGGTGGGTCCGAACTCGCCGTCGGTGGCGATCAGCAGGTCGGCGAATTGCCACGCCTCCTCGCGGACCCGCGCCACCGCCCGGTCGAGCGGTTCGCTAACCTCGGTGCCGCCGTGAAAGCTCTGCGTGAGGAAGTCGATGGCATCCCCAATGCCTTGGGCATCGACGCGCAACTCTCGTTCGACGATCTCCCCGGGCCCGCTGAACGCGAACGCATGGCAGCCGCGCCGCTGGACGTGCGCGGTACGCATCGCTTCGAGTACGCAGGCCTTGGCGACGTCCTCCGCCGGACCACGCATCGATCCCGATGTATCGACGCAGATGATCATGGGCCCCATCTCCAGGCGGTGATCAGGCTTGCGCACCGTGGTGGGACGCCACGCCGGGCTTTCCTGGAGCACCGTTTCACTCACGACGTCATGATCCTGGTAGGTCATGAGAATGCGTTCGGCATGGCGCGCGAACCAGACGAGCCGCAGCTTGGGGTGCGGCAGCAGCACTGCTTCGGCGGCCAGCATGCGCTCGATGCGCCCTGATCGCTTGACCCCGCGGGTCTCCGCCGGCATGTCCGGAACGCGTACCTGTCGCGCCTTTGGCGCGAGAGTCGTGATCTTTTCGAGCACCTGCACCTGAACGTAGCTGTAAGGGTCGAACTCGTCCGTCTGCCTGGCGCGGCCCAGCTTCCGGATGACCCGGGTCAGGCCGGCGAGGCTTTCCAGCAGCTTGCGGATGCGAAGCATCTCCTGCCAACCGGTGGATCGCAGCAGCCCGCGCGTGACATCCCAGCGATCGTGCTTGAGCGCATCGCCCGGATCGCCGAAGACGTAGACGAGTTCATCGATCTCGCCCGAGCGCTCCGTCCAGTCGTTGTGGAAGGCACGCGCGGCCTGGACAATGGCCTCATCCTCCTCCCATTCGTTGCGGTAGTCGATGATGCGGTCGGTGTGGAACAGCAGGCTTTTGACGACCTGGTCGGTGACATCCTCGCGGCCGGAGCAGTAACGGGCGAGCTCCAGCTCCACGAATTCCGCATGGAATGGGGACAGCACTTCGCTCGTGGGCCATGTCCAGGACTCTGGACGCGGCAGCACGCCGGCCTCGAGCGCCGCGAGGCGGCTTTTCAGGTCAGGCATGATGGAGTGCGTGAAGGACGGGCGAAACATATTCTAACAACCTGCGCCGATAGCAAACCGGAACCTGATTAGCCACGAACCTCAGCTGAATTCGGGCTCACATGCGGTAGGAGCGGCTTCAGCCGCGAACAGGGCCGTATTCGCGCCTAAAGGCGCTCCAACAACGACTCGGCTGAGGTTCGTGGCTAATCACAAACCGGGATGCAGCCGAGCAGGGCGGCGTAGCGGAAGCGAATTGGATCCGCCATTCTGGACGCCCTAACCAGGATCTCGGCATGTCCGCGTCTGCTGTCGCAGCGCCTTCGGGCGCGAACGTGCTGGCTGAATTTTGGTGCAATCTGCTAAAATGCTGCACTGCAACAGTGCTTCGAAACGACATCGCCGTCACCAGAGCGTCCGCCGTGGACGCTACAACCTACTGATCCAAGGCGAATTTCGTCGATATTTTGAATTATGGCACGTAGCTTGCTTAACCCTTCATGCAGCCTAAGCGATGGATCAAAACGGATCGAGACAACGCGTTCAAAGCGATGAAGGCCAAGCGCGAGGGGGTCCATCCGCGGCGCCCGGGGGCGCGGTCGGCGCCTTCCAACACTGGAGGCGAGAGCATGACAGGGATGACCACGAATAACGTTCAGCCTTGTTTTGCTTCTCGACCGCGAAGACGCGTGCTAACTCGATTACGCGGTGTATTGGGTCAACCGGGTGGGGTTGGACAACGTTAAATGGGAAATTGTCGACGACGCCGAAAGCCAAGGTTCGTTCCACGAGTGGACGCTCCGCGTAGTGCACGGCCATTCCGACCCATGGCTGGGACGCGCGAGACATGCGCGCTCTCGCGAATTCCGACCGATCCGAATCATTCCCATAGTGGATGGAGCCAACGACGATGAGTACGTGGCGGAAGGTTTGCCTGCTTGACGAGATACCCGCGCTCGGTGCTCGAGTAATCTCGACACAAGCGCGCGATATTGCGGTTTTCAGGACCGCCGACGAAAGTGTTTTTGCGGTGGAGGATCATTGTCCTCACAAGGGCGGACCGTTGTCCGAGGGAATCGTATTCGACCACAAGGTCGCCTGCCCGTTGCACGGGTTGGTCGTCGACCTGGACATCGCCGAAGCCTGCGCGGCTTCCGATGTGGAATGCGTGCGCCGTTTTCCGGTGATCGTCACAGACGGCGGCAACGTGTGGATCCTGCTCGACGAGGCGCAGGAGGATCAGCGGCGCGTGGCCGATTCAGCGGGAGCGCATATCCTGGTTCAATCGTAATTGGCGATTGCATCCGGTCCACCGAGAACGGAGCCACTGGCCTCACCCCACTTACTTGCTCCACCCTGCTACATCCCTGCGCAGCGCGCGCAAGCTCTGGATGTCGCACCCGGGGAATAGATAGAGGTTCATCCCACGGGGGATGAAGTTCTCCTTCCCGTCGTCGAGATGGCCGGGATCGGAGCGCGGAATCCGCGGATTTTGTCATAGATCAATTGCCGGATCTGGCCGCTTGTTATCCTCCGCGAATTTGGGCGAAGGATGCGCCGAATGACGGAATCGATCTTGCCACCGTTGCGCCTCAAAGGCCGGGAACTGCTGCCGATCGTGCAGGGCGGGATGGGTGTGGGCGTTTCCGCTCACCGGCTGGCCGGCGCCGTCGCGCGGTGTGACGCGGTTGGGACGGTCGCCAGCGTAGACCTGCGCCGCTTGCACCCGGACCTCATGGAGCGCACCGGGAAATCCCGTGACAAGGAGGCCATCAACGCGGTAAACCGGGAGGCATTGGATCGGGAAATCGGCGCGGCGCGTGCAATGGCGCAGGGCCGCGGAATGATCGCGGTGAACGTGATGCGCGCCGTGTCGCAGTATTCGGAGTACGTGCGCCAGGCGTGCGAGAGCGGCGCCGACGCGGTCGTGGTGGGCGCCGGCTTGCCGCTGGATCTGCCGGAACTGACCGCGGATTTCCCGCGCATGGGGCTGATACCGATCCTTTCGGATGTCCGGGGCGTGTCCCTGGTGCTGAAAAAGTGGCTGCGCAAGAACCGCTTGCCTGATGCCATTGTAATCGAGCACCCGCGTTTCGCCGGCGGTCACGTCGGCGCGGCGAAGGAAGAGGAGGTCGTCGATCCGCGTTTCGACTTCGAACGGGTGATTCCCGGCGTTCTCGGCGTTTACCGGGAGCTTGGCATCGAATCGGAGCGAGTTCCGCTCATCGCCGCGGGCGGCATCAACAGCTTCGAAAAGGTGCGGGTCGTGCTGGCGCTGGGTGCTTCGGCAGTGCAGCTCGGTACCGCGTTCGCGGTTACCGAGGAAGGCGATGCTCATCCTGTTTTCAAGAAGGTCCTCGCCGAGGCCAAGCCCGAGGATATCGTCACGTTCATGAGCGTCGCGGGGCTGCCGGCGCGTGCGGTGCGAACGCCTTGGCTCGAGCACTATCTGAAACACGTGGAACAGCTCAAGGCCAGGGCCCACATCCGATCGCGCTGCACCTTGAACTGGGACTGTCTGCTTTCGTGCGGTTTGCGCGACGGTCTGGCGAAGGCTGGGCAGTTCTGCATCGATCTTCAACTCGCCGCGGCGCAGCGAGGTGATATCAAGGCTGGCTTGTTTTTCCGTGGCGCCGAACGGCTGCCGTTCGGCGACGCCATTCGACCGGTACGCGAGCTCATTCATTACCTCGTGAGCGGCGAGATGCCCGCCGACCTGCAAGCGGCCTAGGCGACGTGTTATCGGCCATCAAGGCCGCGCTGGGGTTGCTGTCGGGACAATGGCGCCTGACAGCTATGGAGACAGATCATGCAGAGCATCACTGACGGCATGCTGCACCATCACAAGCACTGCGATGACGAATTCGCCGCGGCCGAGGAGGCGGCGCACCAGGCGGATTGGACACATTGTCAAGCGGCGTTTGGACGGTTTCGCAAGAGCATGGAGGGACATTTCCAAACCGAGGAAACCATCCTTTTCCCGGCTTTCGAACAACGCTCCGGCATGGTCGGCGGACCAACCGAGGTGATGCGAACGGAACATGCACAAATGCGGGGCCTGCTGGCGCAGATGGAAACAGCATTGAAAGCGCGCGACAAGAAAGGATTCGGCGGTGCCGCCGAGACGCTTCTCGTGCTGATGCAGCAGCACAACATGAAGGAAGAGAACATCCTCTACCCCATGTGCGATCAGGCGCTCGGCGGCGAAACGCAGTTGCTGCAGAAAATCGCGGAAGCGCTGGAGGCGAACGCGTAAGCCGTCCGATCGCGACGTTCAACGAAATGGCCACAAAGGTTGTCGATGCTCGCGGGTTGCCGCCACCGGAACCGCTCGAGCTGACGCTCGCGGCGTTGGACGGGCTCGAACGTGGTGAAGAGGTGGTGCTTATGTTGTACCGGGAGCCCTATCCCCTCTACGGCATCCTGAAAGAGAACGGCTTCACCCACCGTGTGGACGCGTGCCCCGACGGCACCTTCGAAATTCACATCCGACTGGTCGACTGAGAGCTTGTGAATGTTCCGCTGTGGGAGCGGCCTTGGCCGCGATAAGTACATGATTGCGTTCAAATGTCGCGGACAACCCCGCTCCAAAAAAGAATTTTCCACAGCTTCTGAGTCCACATGGCCTTCGCGCTCTCGTTCGAGCAGGCGCCGCCGATCTCGGTGCCCTATCGGTTTTTCGTGACCGCGCCGCTCTTTGGCGTTGCCGCGGGCCTGTTCGTGGTCTGGCAGGGCGGCGAAGTGTTCGAGACACGGGGAACCTTTCCCGCGCTGGCTCTCACCCATCTGATCACCCTCGGCTTCATGATGCAGGTCATGTGCGGCGCGCTGCTCCAGGTATCGCCGGTGGCCGCCGGCGCCAATGTGTGGTGTCCGCGATGCGTGGCATGGATCGGCCATGCCGGGCTTGCGGCGGGTTCGATTGCGTTGGCATCCGGTCTCGCCATGGAGCACACGGGATTGCTCCGCATCGCCGCGCCGGTGCTGATCGGAGCGATGGCGTTCTATTCATTGGTGGTGCTGATCGCGCTGATGCGCACGCCGGCCCGCGGAGCGAGCATCGAAGCTCTGCGCTTGGCGGTAGGCGGGCTCGTCGTGACGGTGGGACTGGGCGCGCTGCTCGCCGCCGCTTTCGGCTGGGGGTTGCCCGTACCCGTGGCGCAGCTCACTTCGGTCCATGCAGCCTGGGCGATTTTCGGTTGGAGTTTCACCCTCGTGATCGGGGTGTCGTATCTCACCGTGCCGATGTTTCAACTCACTCCGCCGTACCCGAAACGTTTATCCTTCTGGCTGCCGCGTGCGCTCGTCATGGGATTGTCGGTCTGGAGCGCGGTTGTGCTGGCTGAAGGGCCGGTGGCGCTGCGCGCGGCAAGCGGTTTGTTGATCGTTGCATGCGCGGCGACCTACGCAGCGACGACATTGCGCTTGCAGCAAAAACGCCGGCGCAAGATTTCAGACGTCACGATGTTGTACTTCAGGACGGCGATGATTTCGATGCTGGGGGCTGCCGCGCTGGCGCCGGCGATAGCGGTCGCTGAAGGTGAACTGCGCGCGCGGTTCGAGATCGCCTTTGGAATTGTGCTGCTCATCGGGTTCTTTGTCTCGGTGATCAACGGCATGCTCTACAAGATCGTGCCCTTCATCAACTGGCTCCACCTGCAAAAACGCATGGCGATCCCGCCGACGATGAACCAGATGATCGATGACGAACAAATGCGTCGGCAATTGGGGATCCACCTGGCCGCGCTGGCGTGCCTTGTCGCGGCGGTCGTCTGGCCGCCGCTCGCGTATCCGGCCGGCTTGCTCTTCGCTGTCTCGTGCGGTTGGCTGGAATGGAACATCGTCCGAGCCATCCGGCTGACCATGCGCCTCGCCCGAGCGGCCAAGGGCACGGAGTAAGGTGTCATCACGGTTCCGACTCACGCAGGCGCTTGACGTCGTTGATGGTGACATGGCGACCATGTACGGTGATCAGGCCGGTGCTGGACAGATCATGCAGGATGCGCGAGAAGGTTTCGGGGGTCAGATTGAGGCGGGAGGCGATGACCTGCTTGGAAGTCGGGAGATCGACCGTGACGCTGCCGGATCCCTGATCCGGATCCGGACAGTGCTGCAGCAGGTAACCGATCAGCCGCTGGGTACTGGAGCGCAAAGAGTAGGATTCGACATCCTGGACCAGGCGATGCAGGCGCATCGACAGGCCGGCCAGCATCTGCAACGCGAACGACTTGTCGCGTTCGAGCAGTTCGACGACCGCCGCGCGCGCAATGTGCACCACGAGCGTGTCGAGCAGCGCTTCGGCGAATACGACGTGGGGCTTTTCCATGAACATCATCGCCTCGCCGAATGTCTGCTGCGGCCCGACAATTTCGACCACCTTTTCGTTGCCCTGCCGCGAGGAGAACGCCAGCTTGATCTGGCCGAAAACGACAACGAAGAAACCGCGGGGTGTGTCGCCGCGCTGAAACAGCACCTCGCCTTTGGCCAGCCGCTTTTCGCGAGTCGCGGCGGCAAGGTGCCGGATGTTCTCCGGCCTGACTGCCGAAAACAGCGGCAACCGCCGCAGGAGCCCGGCGATGTCGAGCTTGTCTTGGTGGATCATCATGGTATGTCCGTTTGCCTCCGTCAGGGGACCAGCTGCTCGTTTCGATTCTAACGCGGGAGTGCGACATTAAGTCGCGGAGAGCGCAAAGCGGCGAAGAATCGATGAAGCGGAGCAGGGGGGTGGATCGTTTTTTCGGTGCGCTCGATGTCGCAAGGCGACGCGGTTGATGGGAAAACGGTTGGAAACTGTCCTGAGCGCTCCGCACCGGGCCATGTTTCTGGTCGGGGCCTTGGTTCTGCTGGGCGTGTCGGCTTGGTGGACCGCGGAACTCGCCGCACGTGCAACCGGGACGATTCTTGCGGTCTATCCCGCGCCTGCCGGATGGCTGCACGGCGCCTTGATGACGTTCGCCGTGTTGCCGTTTTTTATATTTGGTTTCGCGATGACGGCCATGCCGCGCTGGCAGGGTCAACGGCCGGTGCCGCGCCCCGTATTTCGCGGCGTCTGCGCGCTGATGACGACGGGCTGTGTGCTCGTCGTGCTGGGGCTGTGGCTTCCGGCGTCTGCACGGACCGGCATTCTACTAGCCGCCGCGGGATGGGCAATCGGCGCTGTACGTCTGACTCAGATTGCCGGCAAGGCGAATCCGCAGGGACCGCACCTGCGCCTGATCGCGGCTGCGCTGTGGGCGGGATTCGCCGGTGGCGTCGTGGCCGGAGCAGCGGTCTATAGGGAAACAGCGGCGCCATTGCGGGCGGCTCTGGAGGTGGGAATATGGTGGTTCCTGATCCCGACGTTCGCGACCGTGGCGCACCGCGCCATCCCATTATGGGGCAATGCGTTGCCGCGCGAAGCCGCCAGATCTCCGACTTGGACCCTGCCGGTCCTGATCGCCGGATCTTTCGCGCACGGCGCGTGTTCGCTGGCGGGAGCGCAGAGTTGGCTTTGGCTGGCCGACCTACCTGCCGCGGCCGCGGCCCTGCGGCTGTCATGGGCGTGGTGCTCGCCGAGCGTCTGGCAGGTGCGTCTGCTCGCCATGCATCACGTCGCTTTCGCCTGGCTCGGAATCAGTCTTGCTCTGATTGGCGTGCAAGACCTTGCGAACGTTGCCGGTGTGCGGGTACTGGGTCTTGCGCCGCTGCATGCGCTCACGATCGGATTCTTCGCCAGCATGCTGTTCGGCGTTGCCACCCGCGTCACTCTCGGCCACTCAGGCAGGCCGGTGATCGCTGACAGTCCGACGTGGCGGACGTTCTGGCTGGTGCAAGCAGCGGCGCTGCTGCGCATCGCTGGCGAACTGACCGTGGGGAGCGTTGCCTCGGCGCTCGCCGTCATCGCGTCCGCCGTCTGGCTCGCGGCGTTCGGGGTCTGGGCGGCCCGCCTGTTACCGTTCTACTGGGGGGGATCGACGGCGCAGGGCGGGCGCGGTCCTGATACGCCATGAGTTACACGCTGCTCAAGGACCTCCATGTGACCTGCGTGATCTTGAGCGGGACGGGCTTTTTCTTGCGCGGAATCCTGATGCTGACCAGCGCGCCGGTGCTTGAAAGCCGCTGGGTCAGGGTGGCGCCTCACGTCATCGATACCATACTTCTGGCGAGCGCCATTGTCCTGGCGATCACGATCAAGCAGTATCCCTTCGTGCATGCCTGGATGACGGCCAAGCTGCTCGGCTTGCTGGCCTATATCGGCTTGGGCATGTTTGCATTGCGGCGCGGACGTTCCAAGGCCGCGCGAACGGCATTCTGGCTCGGGTCACTGGCCGCGTTCAGCTATATCGCATCGGTCGCCCTGACCAAGCAGGCGAGCGGGATCATCGGACTGTTCTGACGAAAACGGTCACCGGGAGCGGTGCTCGAGAACCTTCTTCAGTCCGGGCGTGTTCAGGATGCGGATGTGACGCTGCTGGACGCTGATCAGACCTTCTTCCTGAAACTTGGAAAACGCTCGGCTGACCGTTTCCAGTTTCAACCCCAGATAGGAGCCAATTTCCTCGCGCGTCATGCGCAGGTGGAATTCGGCCGGCGAATAGCCGCGGGCAGTGAAGCGCTGGGACATGTTGAGCAGGAATGCCGCCAGCCTCTCTTCCGCCCGCATCGTGCCGAGCAGCATCATGACGCCGTGGTCGCGCACGATCTCCCTGCTCATCACCTTGTGGAAATGGTGCTGCAAGGTGCCGAGCTCGCGGCTCAGGGACTCGAGCTGACCGAACGGGATGACGCAGACCTCGGAGTCTTCCAGCGCCACCGCGTTGCAGGTATGGTGTTCGGTGCAGATGCCGTCCATGCCGAGGATCTCGCCGCCCATCTGGAACCCGGTAACCTGCTCGCGGCCATCCTCCAAAATGACGTCGGTCTTGAAGAAACCGACGCGTATCGCATAGATCGCCTCGAACTGCTCGCCGGCGTGGTAGAGGTGGTGCTGCCTCTTGATGCGGCGGCGGCCGACGAGGTCGTCCAGCCTGAGAACCTCATCCTCGCTCAAACCGAATGGCAGGCATAACTCGCGCAGGTTGCACGACGAGCAGGCCGTTTTCAGGAACTGGTTCAGGCTTACTTTAAGGGCCGGCTTGTCCATGCTCTTGTCGTCAGCTTACGCTGGAAGCCCTTGATCCACGTCAACACGGCACGTATGGCTCTCTGCCATCGTGTGCGGTGTGAAATACGGTTCTCGCGCAGATGATCGCAATCCATAAGGACCTGATTTTCGATCCGCAGTTGATCCGCCGGTTCGATGTCAGTGGTCCCCGGTATACGTCGTACCCCACCGCCGACCGCTTCGTCGAAGCGTTCGATGCGGAACACCACCGTATGTGGTTGGGCCGGCGCACGGTCGGCGGGATCACCCGTCCTCTTTCATTATACTTGCACATCCCCTTCTGTAACACTATCTGCTATTACTGCGGCTGCAACAAGATCATCACCAAGGACCACGGCCGGTCATCGAAGTACCTGAAGTATCTTGGCAAGGAACTCGCCATGGTCGCCGGCTGCATCGAAGGCAGCCATGAGGTGCTGCAACTGCACTTCGGCGGCGGTACACCGACCTTTCTCTCGGACGACGAGCTGGCTCGGGCGATGGAGATGATCCGGCAGCATTTCCAGCTGGTGCCGTACGGCGAATACTCGATCGAGGTCGACCCCCGCAAGGTCAACGCCGGGACGGTCGCCCTGCTGGGGCGGCTTGGATTCAACCGCATGAGCGTGGGCGTGCAGGATTTCGATCCGCTGGTGCAGCGGGCCGTGAATCGGATCCAGAGCCTGGACGAGACGCTGGACGTGATCGAAGCGGCGCGCGCGAACGGCTTCAAGTCGGTCAGTATCGACCTGATCTACGGGCTGCCGAAACAGAATGTCATCAGCTTCAACCGGACGCTGGAGACCATCATCCAGCTCTCGCCGGACCGCATCTCCGTCTACAACTATGCGCACCTGCCCGGGATCTTCAAGCCGCAGCGGCGGATCAGCGAAGCCGAGCTTCCGTCGGCGGACGCGAAACTGCAGATCCTGCAATTGGCGATCCGCCGGCTGACCGACGCCGGTTACGTCTATATCGGCATGGATCATTTCGCCAAGCCAGCCGACGAGTTGGCCGTGGCCCAGCGGCAGGGCCGGCTGCACCGCAATTTCCAGGGCTACTCGACGTACGCGGAGTGCGACCTGCTGGCCTTTGGCGTTTCGGCGATCAGCAAGGTGGGGCCGACTTATGCGCAGAACTACAAGACGCTGGACGAGTACTACGACGCGTTGGACCGCAGCACATTGCCGGTGCTGCGCGGAGTCGAGCTGACGGCCGACGATCTGCTGCGCCGCTCGATCATTCAGGCGTTGATGTGCCATTTCGAGGTTTCCATAGAATCGATCGAGATCGCCCACCTGATCGACTTCCGTTCGTATTTCGCCGGCGAACTGATCGATCTCCGGGAAATGGAACGTGCCGACCTGCTGACAATCGACGATAAATGGATCACCGTCCTGCCGCGCGGCAGGCTGCTGGTCCGCGCGATTGCCATGGCCTTCGACCGGTATCTGCGGGCTGACCGGGAGCGCGCGCGGTATTCGAAAGTGATCTGACGGTCCGCGGCCAGCGGTCGGCGAACCGCGGGAGCGTCACGCAGTCATCCGGGTTGGTTTCCCCAGGTTCTTTTTTCGCGGGAGGCGGCGTGCTGGCCGCCTGATGGTCAAATGCCCGAATCCGGCTTTCTTGCGGTGTTCCTCATCGGTTTGCTTGGTGGTACGCACTGTGTCGGCATGTGCGGCGGGATCGTAAGCGCGCTGAGCGTTCAGATGCCTGGTACTGGTTCGCACTGGCCGTTGCATCTGGCCTACAACTTCGGGCGCATCGCAAGCTATACGGCGGCCGGCGCGTTCATGGGGGCCATCGGCAGCCTGGGACTGCTTCTCAATCATCTGCTGCCGGTTCAGATGGCCCTCTACGTGGCAGCCAATCTGATGCTGATCGCGCTGGGTTTGTACCTGACGGGTGCATCCCGCGTGCTTGCCTTTGCCGAACGATGGGGGCAAAGGCTTTGGCAACGGATACAGCCGCTGACGCGCCGTTACCTGCCGGCCCGCACGCCGATGCAAGCGTTTCCGTTGGGCGTGCTGTGGGGATTTCTTCCTTGCGGCATGGTCTACTCCGTGCTGACCGCCGCGCTGCTCGCCGGCAGTTGGGAACGCGGCGCGGGGCTGATGCTCGCCTTCGGACTCGGCACCTTGCCCAATTTGCTGCTGGCTGGCATGCTTTTGCGGCGGTTACGGGATTTCACCGGGCGGCGCGCCGTTCGAATTTTCTCGGGACTGGTGGTTGCCGGCTTCGGGGTATTCGGGTTGATCAATGCGGGGACGCTTGGCGGCCGGCTGTGGCAAGGCGTCGTATGTCACGTGTAAGGGACTTATGAAAATTCTCCTGGCGTTGGACGGCTCGCAGGCTTCCACGCGAGCGCTGACGAGCCTGATCGAGCATGTGAAATGGTTTCGTGACCCGCCGCACGTGCACCTGCTGTTCGTGCATCTGCCGATTCCGATCGCGTTCGCGACCCGGCACGTCAGTCAGGAAATCGTCGACGGCTATTACCGGGACGAAGGCGAAGCGGTCCTGGCGCCGGCGCGCGAGCGTCTCATGGCTGCCGGCATCGGCTGCACCTCGCATCTTCACGTCGGCGAGCCGGCTGAAATCATCGTGAAGGTCGCCCGCGAACTCGATTGCGAGCTGATCTCGATGGGCACACACGGTCGCGGCGCGTTCGCCAACGCGGTGGTAGGTTCGGTGGCGAGCAAGGTCCTGCATTTGTCCGACCGACCGGTGTTGTTCGGGCGCTAGGATGCGCGGCTCGTGACCGAAGCCGGCGCCACAGCTGCCCACCGCATCGCACCATCGGGAGTGGAGCTGGCGAAAGAGGGGGGGTCGGCACGGACCGTGGACCTTCCCGTCGAGGGAATGACGT
>Ga0209253_10003200_pt1 | contig 14421 bp, 12 predicted proteins | sample FrelakmetBRP12BR_FD_187145 | JGI IMG/M metagenome (GOLD analysis project Ga0209253, IMG submission 187145) | Freshwater lake sediment microbial communities from the University of Notre Dame, USA, for methane emissions studies - BRP12 BR (SPAdes)... | ecosystem: Environmental > Aquatic >...
TGAAATCAACGAGAACGTCCGGGCGTACAAACTGGGCACACACCAGCACATCCCGGAAATCACCACGGTGCTTTCCGGGGCGATGGGCAGGGAGGTTTCGCTCTCCTTTGTCCCGCACCTGATACCGATCACCCGCGGTATCTACACCACAGTCCACGCCGACCTCGCAATGACGGTGAGCGCTGCGGAGCTGTACGACGTCTATGACGCCTTCTACCGTGATGCGCCATTTGTGAGGATCAAGCGGCAGATTCCGCAGATCCAGGGCGTCGTCAGGACAAACTTCTGTGACATCGGGCTGACGATCGAACCGCGGACGAACCAGCTGGTCATCATCTCTGTGATTGATAATCTTGTCAAGGGGGCGGCGGGTCAGGCCGTCCAGAACATGAACATCATCTTCGGATTGCCTGAATCCACGGGCTTACGCTAAACTCGGGAGGAAACCCATGATCGAAGAATGTCCTGGGGGCGTTACTGCCCCGGGTGGTTTTTCCGCAGCAGGAGTGTTCTGTGGCATCAAACGGGTGAAGAAAGACCTCTCGATGGTGCTTTCCGACAGTCCCGCGGCCTGTGCCGCGGTTTTCACCGCGAACCAGGTCCCCGCGGCTCCGCTCCTGGTCGATAAGCTTCAGCTCCGTCGGTCAGCGTTTATCCGCGCCCTCGTTGTGAACAGCGGGAACGCAAATGCCTGCACCGGCGAACGGGGGATGGGCGATGCATGGACGATGATAAAGACCGCGGCGGATGTACTGGACCTTGAAGAGGCCCAGGTCCTGGTCTCTTCCACCGGTGTGATCGGTCAGTACCTCCCGATGGACAGGATCGTCAGGGGAATCACCGACGCTGCGGGGCAGCTCCGGAGAGACGGCGGTACGGCTGCTGCAGAAGCCATCATGACCACTGACACGTTCGTCAAAGAACTGGCGGTGAAGGCGGTCGTGAACGGTGTCAGCGTGACGCTGGGGGGCATGGCGAAAGGGTCCGGCATGATCGCCCCCAACATGGCGACGATGCTGGCGTTTGTCACTACCGACGCAGCAATAGATCCCGCGGTCCTGCAGGTGGCGCTGAAGAGTGCGGTGGATCGCTCATTCAACCGGATCACGGTGGACGGAGACACGAGCACAAACGACATGGTCGTCGTGCTGGCCAACGGCAAGGCGGGGAATCCCGAGATCGCCACCGTCAGCAATCCGGGGTATGTGCCGTTCCTCCAGGCACTGCAGCATCTCCTGGTACGGCTTTCCAAGATGATCGTTGTTGACGGAGAGGGGGCGACAAAGTTCGTCGAAATCACCGTCCGCGGTGCCTCAACCGATGCAGATGCTGTCCGCGCGGCGCGCACGATTGCGAACTCCAACCTCGTCAAGACGGCCATCCACGGGGAAGATGCGAACTGGGGGAGAATTCTCGCCGCCGTGGGGAATGCCGGTATCCCCTTTGTTCCCGAAGCGGTGGAGATCACCTTTGGCACCGTGCCGATCCTCAAGCGAAACTACACCATTGACTTCTCAGAGGAGGATGCCAAGCGTGTGCTGAGCGGGAAGGAGATTACGATCACGGTGGATCTCAACGCCGGAGGCGGAACAGCCACATTCTGGACCTGCGACCTTTCGAAAGAGTACGTGGCGATCAACGCAAACTACAGGACATAACGGTCATGCTCGAGGAAACAGGATCGAAGACGGAAGTCCTGATCGAGGCGCTTCCGTACATCTCGCGGTACGAGGGGAAGACTTTTGTGATCAAGTACGGTGGTGCCGCCATGGTGGATGACGATCTGAAGGAGACCTTCGCTCAGGACGTAACGCTCTTGAAGAAGATCGGCGTCAAGGTGGCAATTGTTCACGGGGGCGGAAAAGAGGTGACCGATATCGCCGGCCGGCTCGGCATCACATCCAGGTTTGTCGACGGTCAGCGATACACCGACGCGGAAATGATGGATGTGGTGCAGATGGTCCTTGCGGGGAAGACAAACAAGGACATCGTCGCCCGGATCAACCAGCATGATGGCGATGCCGTCGGGCTCTGTGGCATTGACGCCAACGTCCTCCGGGTGGAGAAATTTCAGGAGAACGGGCGCGATCTCGGATTGGTCGGGAAGATCACCAGCGTGAATACTGCGTATCTGAATCTCCTCTTGACGAACGGCATCATGCCGGTCATCGCACCTGTTGGTGTGGACGACCGCTGGCAGGTATACAACATCAATGCGGATCTTGCCGCCGGCGCGATTGCGGCTGCCCTCCAGGCCGAAAAGCTGGTCTACCTGAGCGATGTGGAAGGGGTCATGGTGGGCGGTGCCCTGGTGCACAGTATGAAAGAGCACGAAGCCGAGGAGTTGATCAATACCGGTGTGATCAGCAACGGAATGATTCCCAAGATCCGTTCCGCTTTCGACGCTCTTGACGCAAACGTGAAGAAGGTGCACATGATTGACGGCCGCGTCAAACACTCTCTTCTTCTTGAAATCTTCACCGACACGGGAATCGGAACTGAAATGGTTCAGGATAGCGCGGGAAAGGGTTTCTGAGATGACACGGCAGAAGCGGCTCTTCACGATCAAGGAGATCGTCGGCCGTGAGGCGGTGGCAAGCCAGGAGGAGTTGCGCCGTCGGCTGGCAAAACGGGGCTGCCGGGTGACGCAGGCGACGCTTTCGCGCGACATGAAGGAGCTTGGCGTGTTGCGCGTCGCGACCCCCGACGGAGGCCGGTATGCACTGCAGCCGGTCAGCGAGATGCAGGTCCTTCGCCCGCTCGTCGGAGCGGAGGTCACCGCTATTGACTCGAACGAAGTCATGATCGTTGTCCGGACGCTCCCCGGATGCGCCAGCACCGTCGGCGAGTTTATCGACGTCCTGCGGCATCGGGACATTCTGGGGACGGTGGCGGGCGATAACACGCTGCTTGTCATTCCTGTCACGACCCGCAGCACTCGGGCGGTGGAACAGTTTCTCAAACTCAAACTCATTGAAGGAAAATAGAGATGGAGAAGACAAAAATCGTTGTTGCATATTCTGGCGGGCTGGACACCTCGGTGATGGTGAAATGGCTGCTGGAGAAATACCAGAATGCTGAAGTGATCACTGCAACCGGCGACCTCGGACAGAAGAAGGAGCTGGAAGGAGTGCAGAAGAAAGCACTTGCGACAGGCGCCTCGAAAGCGTTCATCAAGGACCTGCGGCGGGAGTTTGTGCTTGAGTACGTTTTCCCCGCCCTGAAGGCCAGCGCACTGTATGAAGGCGCATATCCGATGGCCACCTCCCTGGGTCGTCCCCTGCTGGCAAAGTACCTTGTCGAGGTGGCGCGCAAGGAAGGGGCGACGATAGTTTCCCACGGATGCACCGGGAAGGGGAACGACCAGGTGCGATTTGAGGTTTCCATCGGCGCCCTCGCGCCTGATCTGAAGGTGGTCGCACCGTTACGCGAGTGGGAATTCAAATCCCGTGAGGAAGAGATGGACTACGCGAAAGCGCACGGCATCCCCGTTGCTGCGACGGCAGCGAATCCGTACTCCATCGATGAAAACATCTGGGGGACCAGCATCGAGTGCGGCGTCCTGGAGGATCCGATGGTGGAGCCCCCGGCCGACGCGTACCAGAGAACAGTTGCACCCGATGCGGCTCCCGATGAACCAGCCTACCTGGACATCGAATTCCTCCACGGCGTGCCGGTGGCTCTCAACAAATCCACCGTTGATCCGCTGGAGTTGATCCAGTCCCTGAATGACATCGGCGGCGCACACGCGATCGGGAGGATTGATCTCGTCGAAAATCGCCTGGTCGGTATCAAGTCGAGGGAAATCTATGAGGCTCCTGCGGCGACCATCCTTCATTTCGCTCACACAGAGCTCGAGCGCCTCACACTGGACAAACCGACCTTCACTATGAAATCCCAGCTTGCGATCGAGTACGCCAATCTCGTGTACAACGGTCTCTGGTTCTCGCCGTTGCGGAAGGCCCTCGACGCATTTATTACGGAATCCCAGAAAACCGTTTCCGGGCTCGTCCGGGTGAAGCTGTACAAGGGGACGGTGGCGGTCGCCGGACGCACGTCTGCACACTCCCTCTATAATACACAGCTCGCGACGTACACGAGCGAGGATACGTTCGACCACAAAGCCTCCGAGGGATTCATCAAGATTTACGGCCTCCCGCTCAGGACCTATCATCAGGTACAGGCCACGGGGAACGGGAACAAGACGGCCAAGTCAGAGCTGGCCGTCGAAGTGACGCCATGAAGAGCTCGAGAGGACGCTTCCTCGGAGCGATCGACGACGAGGCACTGCAATTCTCCTCCTCGCTGGGTTTCGACCGGCGCCTCTTCCGGGAGGATATCGAAGGAAGCCTCGCCCATGTGAGGATGCTGTCCCGGCAGGGGATTCTCACGGTGGGCGAAGCTGCGAAAATCCAGCGCGCCCTCCGTGCCATCCGGAAAGAGATTGAGACGGGAAGACTGGTACTCACGCCCGAAAGGGTGGGCAAGAGACGCTTCGCTGCCGAGGATGTCCATATGGCGATTGAGCACCGTCTGATCGAGAAGGTTGGCCCTTTGGGGGGGAAGCTCCACACGGCGCGTAGTCGGAATGATCAGGTGGCGCTCGACGAACGGCTGTACCTGCGGCGGGTAATCGGAGAGATCGGGAAGGCAATCCGTACTCTGCAGCGCTCCCTGCTGACAAAGGCGAAGACGTATCGCGGTGTCGTTATGCCCGGGTACACCCATCTCCAGCGGGCGCAGCCGGTCCTGCTGGCGCATCATCTGCTGGCATACATGGCCATGCTGGACCGGGACCATGGACGCTTCACCGATGGTCTCTCCCGTGCCGCAATGTCGCCTCTGGGTGCCGGGGCGTTGGCGGGGACCTCCTATCCCATCGATCGTGTCCGCGTCGCGCGCCAACTCGGGTTTGCCGGGATCATCGAGAACAGCATCGACGCGGTGAGCGACAGGGACGCGTTGCTTGAATTCTTATCTGCCTGCGCCATTGCCATGATGCACCTCAGCAGGCTTGCCGAGGATCTCATCCTCTGGACAACCCAGGAATGGCGATTTGCCACGATCGGTGATGCCTTCACGACCGGAAGCAGCATCATGCCCCAGAAGAAAAACCCGGACATGGCCGAGCTGATCAGGGGAAAAACCGGCCGCGTGTACGGCGATCTGATGGCACTTCTGACCGTCATGAAAGGGCTCCCCCTCGCGTACAACAGGGACATGCAGGAGGACAAGGAACCGCTGTTCGATGCGGCGGAAACACTGGAGCGATCGCTCCGCATCATGGCGAGGATGATTCCTACGGTGACATTCGACCGGAAGCGGTTCGAGGCGGAGCTGAATTCGGATTTCCTGCTGGCGACAGAACTGGCAGACTATCTTGGAAGGAAAGGGATGCCCTTTCGGAACGCGCATGCCGTTGCGGGGAGTATTGTCCGGGAGTGCATCGAACGGGGGGTGTCGCTCGGCGAACTGCCGTTGAAAGACTACCGGCGTCACACGCGACTGTTCGCTGCAGACCTTTACGCGCTCCTCGCCGTGAGGGCAACCATCCTGCTGAAACGTTCGGCCGGCTCAACATCGCCAACGGAGGTCGCGAAGGCGATACGGCGGTGGGAGAAAAAACTCTGAACTCGTCGGCCCCTCAGGTCACCGCGCCGCAGCCGGGCCGTACGCCATTGCTTCCAGACGGGCAATCCGCTCTTCCATCGGCGGATGAGTGCTGAACAGTTTCGTGAATCCGCCTCCGCTGAGCGGGCTGACGATGAACATATGTGCCGTTGAAGGGCTGGCATCCATGGGAATCTGGTGTGCCCGCTGGTCGAGTTTCCGCAGCGCACTGGCCAGAGGGAGAGGGTTCCCGGCCACTTGCGCGCCACCTGCATCGGCATCAAATTCCCGGGACCGGGAGATCGCCATCTGGATCATCATCGCGGCGATCGGAGCGACGATCATCATCACCAGGCCGGCGATCGGGCTCCCGCCTTCGCGGTCGGAACTCCTGCCGCCGCCAAACATCATCCCCCACTGGGCCATATTCGCCAGCATGCTGATCGCGCCGGCAAGCGTAGCAGCGATTGTCCCGATCAGGATGTCGCGGTGTTTCACGTGCGTCAGCTCGTGTCCGAGAACTCCGCGCAGCTCCTCGTTCGAGAGTGTCTTCATGATCCCTTCGGTGACCGCCACTGCTGCGTGATCGGGGTTGCGTCCCGTCGCGAATGCGTTCGGCTGTTCATTCGGGATAACGTACACCTTCGGCATCGGCAAACCCGCCCGGCCGGAGAGTTCCTCCACCAAGCTTACCAGACCCGGCTGCTCCGCCTTGGTGACCTCCTGTGCGCCGTACATCTTCAGCACAATCTTGTCACTGAACCAGTAGCTTCCGAAATTCATGATCAAAGCGAAGAGAAACGCCATGACCATACCGTTCTGTCCGCCGATAAGCCGGCCGACGAAGACGAGCAGAATGGTCATCAGCGCCATCAAGAGAAAGGTCTTCATCGTGTTCATGCCGCAAGACTCCTTTTCAATGTTCAACTCCAGCGACAATCTACAAAACAATTTCTACGTATAGAACACCCTCACCGTGCCCGTTCGTTCCGGCATCTCGCCCCTGAAATCCCTTGATTCTTCGAGGGTTGGAGAGTATCTTCCGATTGATGAACCCGCTCGTTATTGGTATCGCCGGAGGTTCGGGGTCGGGTAAGACCACCGTGACGAACACAATTCTCGACTCGCTCGACAGGAGTCGGGTCGTCGTCATCCAGCATGATTCCTACTACCGGGACCTCAGCACCTATGGCGGTGCAGCCCCGGCCGAGATCAACTTCGACCACCCCGATTCGCTCGAGACGGACCTTCTCATCCGGCACATCCAGGATCTCCGGGCGGGTAAGCCGATCGAGGAACCGATCTACAACTTCACCACTCACCGCCGACTCGACTCGACCCGCAGGCTTGACGCGAAGGAGATCATCATCATCGATGGAATCCTCATCCTCGTCGATCAACGATTGCGCGATCTGATGGATATCAAGATCTTCGTTGATACCGACGCTGACGAGCGCCTGATTCGCAGGATCCGGAGGGACATCATGGAGCGCGGCCGGTCTGTGGAATCCGTCATGGTGCAGTACATGCAAACAGTGAAGCCGATGCATCTTCAGTTCGTTGAACCAAGCAAACACTGGGCCGATATCATTATCCCGCGCGGGGCGGAGAATGTCGTCGCCGTTGACATGGTCGTGACAAAAATTGCGATGATGCTCCACGACAACAGCCGGACGGACAGGTGAACGCCATTGAATGGACATTCCAGCTTCGCCTGGCGGTAGCGCTCGCGCTCGGTTTTCTGACCGGCCTCGAGCGGGAGAGTGTCAAGGCTGAACATCAGAAGCTGGTTTTCGGCGGCGTCCGGACCCACCCCATCATCAGCCTTTTTGGCTTTGGCTGTGCGTGGTTGTTTCAAATGGGTGCCACGGTCATGCTCCCGGTGGGACTGCTTTCCGTCGGCATCCTGGCGGCCGTCGCGTATAGCGCGAAGATCCGGGCGGAACGATTCGGCTCGACAACGGAGTTCTCCGCCCTCCTGACGTTCGTCGTCGGCGCACTTGCGCTGCTTGCAGACATCTGGGTGTCAATGGCGCTTGGCATCATCAATGCCATCCTCCTCTCAGAGAAGGCGAAGCTGGAGACGTTTGTTGAAAACCTGAACAAAGCGGAGTTTCTTGCCACGCTGAAGTTTCTTCTCGTCACTCTGATCATCCTTCCCGTTCTTCCCGATCAGCCATACACCCGTTTCGGGATAAATCCATCCACCGTATGGAAAATGGTGATCATCGTTTCGACGGTGGGTTTTGTCGGGTACGTCCTGACACGCCGCCTTGGTGCCCGGGTCGGCCTCTGGCTATCCGGGCTGCTGGGCGGCATCGTTTCCAGCACGGCTGTCACGATCGCGACAGGACGGATGGCACAGCGAGATCCGGGGCGTGCTCTTGCCGCACTGCAAGCCTCGATACTTGCGAGCAGTGTCATGTATATCCGGATCCTTGTCATCGTCGCGATTGTCAGTCCATCATACGTCGGCATCATCTGGTGGAAACTGGGAGTGCTTGCGTTGGCCGGCGTACTCCTCGCTCTATTTCTGAAAGGGTCCGGAGGTCAGACGGAACCGCAAGAGGAATCCGGCGTCCAGAATCCCTTTGAATTGACACCGGCGCTTCTGTTCGCATTGCTCTTCGTTGCACTCTCCGTGACGACGACGCTTGTCCGTTCCTCTGCGGGAGATGTGGGTATTCTGACGCTGTCGGCATTGGTCGGCGTTATCGATGTCGATCCGTTTATCGTCTCGCTCATTCAGGGAGCGGACGTGAGTGTGACCATCGTAACGAACGGCATCCTGATCGCGATGATGAGCAATACGCTGGCAAAGGGGTTCTATTTCGGAGTCCTCGCCCGGGCGGTGCGCAGAGAAACCGGATGGCGCTACGTTGTCTGGGCCCTCTTCCACGTTCCATTGATTCTCTTCGGATGATCATTCGCCTTTTCCCGGCCGATGACATTGAAGCGGTCTGCGGGAGAAACAGATGCTTGCGCTCAGTGTGACGCCTCACCGGATCGGCCGTGGCAGCGCGGACCCGCTCCCGGACATCAGGAGGGAGAGCAGGGAGTGAGGTCGTGAGGAGTCTTTGTGGGTCATGAGCAGCGCCGCGGCGAGGTATCCCCTCCGCGGCGCTGCTCTTTCTGGTGGATTCAGCGCAGATTCCTTCAGGAACTGAGGCCTGCCTGTGAGCGCTTCCGTTTCCAGAAGAGATACACAGGTATACCGAGTCCAAGAAACGCGAGGCCCGCCCAGGCCTGTACTGGTTTTTCCAGCAGTGTATTCAAAACGAACCAGCCCGTAAGCGTGATGAAGAAGAGCGGAGTCCACGGGTAGCCGAGCGTGCGGTATGGACGATCGGCGTCGGGCCGCTTTCTCCGGAAAACAAAGACAGCTCCTGCGGCGAGACCAAAGAAGATCCAGTCTGTGAAGACCACATACGAAATGAGATTCTCGAAGGTTCCCCAGAAGAGCACAAGGACGATGGCCCAGGCCGACTGCAGAAGGATGGCGAAAGCCGGCGTCCGGTATTTCGGATGGAGTTTTGCGACCTGCGGAAAAAAGAGGCCATCATGAGCCATGGCATAGTAGATGCGCGGCGCAGTCAGCGTATAGATGCCGGCAGTCCCGAACGTCGATATGAAGATGGACGCGGCGATGATGGCAGCGCCCGTCGGTCCCAGGACCACGGCAATGGCGTCGGCCGCAAGCCGCTGTGAAGCACCCATCTGTGCGGGGGAGAGCAGGAGCATATACGCGATGATGCTGAGAATGTACACGAGCGTCACCGCGGCGGATCCGATGATGAGTGCGCGCGGTACGCCGTATCGCGGATCGCGCGCTTCGGCGGCCGTAAAGGTTGCATGTTGCCAGCCCCCGTAGGACCAGAGAACTCCGACCATGGCCACGGCCAGCCCGCTGCCGAGGCCGCGGGGGAGAACGCCGGGCGATGCGGTGAAGTCGGTGACCGATACCGACCCCCAGCCGAGGCCGACTGCGATCAAACCCGCGATAGCCGCGAGTTTCAGGATTGTGAACACGTCGGAGAAAATCCCGCCGACTTTCACGCCAAGAATATTGATCCCAGTGACGACGATGATGCCGGACACCGCGACGACGGGTACGCCGTGCGGACCAAGCGGGATGAAATAGGCGAGATAGGTTGCAAACGCGATACTCAGCGCGGCGATTCCCCCCGTGTTGACGACCACGAAGTATGCCCATCCGTACAGGAACCCTGTGAGGCTTCCATATGCCTCTTGCAGGAAAACATAGACCCCCCCGGCACGCGGCATCATCGCCCCCAATTCGGCGAACGTAAGGGCCCCCGCGAGTGCCATGAGTCCGCCAACGACCCAGACCAGGAGGATCCAGAAGGGTGCGGGGAGCGCCTGCGCGATGGCCGAGGGGGTCAGGAAAATTCCCGAGCCGATCGTGGAGCCGATCGCGATCATGGTAAGGTCGAACGTTGTCAGATCGCGTTTGAGCCCGCTCATGAATGTGCCAGGCAGGTCCGCGTGGCTTCGATGGCGGTTCTCATCTCCTCCGGCGTATTATAGAAGTGGGGGGAATATCGCAGCTTTCCTTCCCGGAGGGCGGCGGTCACTCCGCTGTCGACCATCCGTTTGAAAATCCTCTTCTGGTCGACTCCGGGGGGGAGCTTGATGGTGATGATTCCGGCGCGAGCCGACGAGGGGACCGGCGTCAGAATCTCTATGCCGTTGATTTCGCCGAACCCCTCGAGCAGGATCTCCGTCAGACCGAGGATATGATCCTCGATGGCATCAATGCCGAATTCGAGCAGCGTCTGAAGCGCTGCTTCCAGACCCCAGAGGCCAGGCATGTTCAGGCTCCCGCCTTCGTAGCGGCGGGCAGATGGAGCAAGGGCCTGATTGTAGTTGCGGAAATCCCAGGGATCGGCCACGCCGAGCCACCCCAGGTTCGTCTGCTGGATGTGTGCCTGGAGTTCCTCCGTGAGGTAGAGAAATCCCGTCCCGTGCGGGCCCATTTGCCATTTCTGACTGCCGGCGGCCAGCGAGTCGATCTTCATCGCCCGCACGTCGAGTGCCACGGCACCGACAGCCTGGATTCCGTCCACCGCGAAAGTGACTCCCCGCGACCGGCAGAGTCCCCCGATGCTTGCCAGGTCTGCACGATGTCCCGAGAGGAACTGGACTGCGCTCAACGCGACCAGTCGCGTCCGCGGTGTCAGCGCCTTCTCAATTTGATCCGGCGTGATCATTCCCCCCCGGGATGCCACGATATCCAATTCGACACCGAGTCGCTTCAGATTCAGATAGGGATAGACATTGGCCGGAAATTCCAGATCGTTCAGGACTATCCGGTCGCCCAGCCTCCAGGAGATGCCCGCAGCGACGACGTTCAGTGCGTCAGAGGTGTTGGGCTGAAACGTGATCCGATCCGGCGATTCTGCATTGATCAGACGCTGAGCGTAACGGCGGACGCGCCCTACCATTTCGACATCCGCCGGATAGTTGTCGATCGTTCCCTCGGATCGTTCCTGGAGATACGCCGTCATCGCACCCAGAACACGTGTCGATAGAGGCCCCGTACCGGCGTGATTCAGATAGATCTTTCCCTGGGCAGTATGAGGGAAAAGTGCGCGGGCTCTTTCAAGCTCGGTGCGTGGTATCACGTTGTTCCCCGGGTCAATGGAAACGATGGACCGATACGCCGTCTTCAAAAGTGCAGAGGAGTATCCCGGGTGTCCTACCGCTCCGTTCGGGGTACTCCTTGTGCAGTCTTGCCATGACGGCCTCTGCTGAATCCTCCTTCACAAGGCAGATTGCACAGCCGCCGAAGCCCGCGCCGGTCATCCGTGCGCCGAGGACGCCTTCGCAACCGGTGCAGATTTCAACCGCGGCGTCAAGCTCGGCGCAACTGACTTCGTAGTCGTCACGAAGGCTCATGTGTGAATCGATCATGAGCTTCCCGAAGTCGTCAAGCCGTCCGGCTTTCAGCGCCGCCACCGAGAGCACTACGCGGGCGTTTTCAGTTATGACATGTCTGCAGCGCTTATGCACCACCGGGTCCAGCGCCGAGGCGTACCGCTCCAGGTCTGCGGGGGTGACGTCGCGCAGCATCCGGATGCCGGGAAGGGATGCTGCGAGTTTCAGGACCCCTTCCGAGCACTCCCCTCGCCGGCGGTTGTATTCCGAAGATGCCAGGGCCCTTTTCACACCCGTGTCGCATACGAGGAGGCGAACGCCTGCAGGAAACGGAACATGGACATATTCCAGCGACCGGCAGTCGATCTGCAGCGCGTGGTCTTTTCTTCCCAGGCAGCTGATGAACTGGTCCATGATCCCGCACTTGACACCGACAAACTCGTTCTCCGCCCGCTGGCAGAGGCGGATGACTTCAAGATCGGGAATGTCAAGATTGTTCAATGTCATCAGGGCGTACGCCGATGCCACTTCAAGCGCGGCTGATGAACTGAGGCCGGACCCGCGGGGGATGTTGCCGTGGATGACCATGCTTGCGCCGCGCAGCGCTGCCCCGCGCTGCTGGAGGAGCATGGCAACCCCGGCCACGTAGTTCGACCATGCGCCGTTCTTCCGGGGATTCAGATCCCTCAGAGAGAGCATCATTGTCGATTTGAGGTCTTCGGCGTGGATGACCAGGTTCTGATCGTCCCGCGGAGAAGCAGCGATGACCGTGTACCGATTGATGGCTGCCGGGAGAACAAATCCATCATTATAGTCTGTGTGCTCCCCGATCAGGTTGACACGGCCGGGAGATGAAACGATGCAGTCCGGTGCACTGTTGTATCTGGCCCGGAATACTGCCGCACTCGTATGTGCAAGCACCTCACGTGAGTCTTCCATCTGCTGAACCCTTCTGGTGCGTTGATGGTAGCAATAAATCAGTGGAATTGCAAAGATCGCTGCATCCGGGCGCGTTGCGGCTGCGCTTGATTCGCGTTGTGCCCTTCCCTATATTCGTTCCGTCAACGACTGGCCGAGGCTCGTCATGTCCCCCCACGCAACGATCCGAGATGGAGGAACAATCCACCATCACCTCTGCGCCTACGGATGGCCCCCTCATCCCCCCGATCACTGTGATGTCCTCAACAACCCCGTGCGGATCGCTGCCGCGCTTCCGGAAGTGGTCGAGCTTCACTCGCGTTACTCTGCTGTTGGAGGCCAGGGCGAGACCGGCAGCTGCCCCGCCATCGCCCTGAATGGTGCACCGGAGTTGTTCGAAATTGCGGTCGGCCGCCACGCTGTCCCGGCCGCGGGCTATGTCCGGCCGGAGCGGCGATTCATAGTCTGCAATTCATGGGGCATCTATCCCGGGATGCGTGGCACCTCCGGTATTCCGTTCGACTATCTCGCCGGCCGGACTCTGGGCGATGACTCCCGGACCATCCGTTGCGGCGAAAACCTGTGAGAGGCGCCGTGGAACAGCCGGACCGGACTGAGGGAAGGAGAATGGGGCGAGGGCTGCGGTGGGTCCCTGCGTTGACCCGCAGGCACCCCTGGCTTTTTCGGCGGGTTCCGGCTGCGTGCGCCGTTTTGGCCGGCCTTTTCTTTCTCCTCTCGCTTCTCTTTCCTCTTCCTCCGCCGAAACCGTACTCGTTCGTCGTGGAAGACCGCCACGGGACATTTCTTGGAGCATTTCTTTCGAGTGACGGCGTCTGGCGTATCAAAACGTCGCCAGGCGAAATCCCTGAACGTCTGAAGTCAATCCTCCTGCGACGGGAGGATCGCTGGTTCTATTATCACCCCGGCTTCAACCCCGTCTCACTCGTTCGGGCTCTTTTCCAGAATTTGCGAAGCGGGAGGAAGATATCCGGTGCTTCGACGATCACCATGCAGATCGCCCGGATGATCGAGCCGAAAGAGCGAACAGTTCTTCACAAGGTCCTGGAGATCTTCCGCGCCCTTCAGCTTGAATGGAAGTATTCAAAGAAGGAACTGCTCGAGATGTACCTTTCGATGGTTCCGCTTGGAGGCAATATCGAGGGCCTCAAATCGGCCTCCCTGATCTACTACCAGACGCCTGTTGAACGGTTGAACATTGCCCAGCTCTTCGACCTGATCCTTGTCCCCAGTGATCCCAACGGGCTCCAGCCCGATAAAAATCCGGAGAAACTCTTCGCGATGCGGAAGCGCCAGGCGGCTTTCTGGTTTGCGCGGGGGATGTTCTCCCGCGATGATTCCAGCGTCATCTGGAGCACACCATCTGCCGCCGTCCGCCATCAACTGCCCCGGTCGGCGCCGCAATTCTGCCTCCGTGTCAGGGAAAAAGCCGGCAGCGCCGCCGAGGTTCACAGCTCACTTGATCTCCGTACGCAGCGGAGTGTGGAAACGCTACTCTCTCATCACCTTCAGCCGTGGAAGCGCCTTGGGGTACAGAACGGCGCGGTGATCGTGATCGACAACCGGACCAGGGAAATCGTCGCCTATGCGGGTTCAGGAGATTTTGACGACGAAGCGTCACAGGGACAGGTCGACGCGGTGCGCGCGCTTCGTTCGCCCGGGTCGACCCTTAAGCCCTTTCTGTTCGCGTTTCAGATGGACCGGGGAGACCTGACTCCCCGGACGCGTCTGCTGGACACTCCATATGACGCGGAGGGGTTTCTTGCAGAGAACTATGATGGCACCTACTCTGGCTTTGTCTATGCAGATGAGGCGCTGAGGCGCTCCCTGAATGTGCCGATGATTCGGCTCCTGCGAAGAGCGGGATTCGGACCATTCGTGGATTTTCTTTCTACTGTCGGGATCACGTCGCTCGGTGTGCAGAAGCCGAAGCTCGGTCTGAGCCTGATCCTCGGCGGCTGCGGCGTGACGCTGGAG
>Ga0209253_10003201_pt1 | contig 14419 bp, 19 predicted proteins | sample FrelakmetBRP12BR_FD_187145 | JGI IMG/M metagenome (GOLD analysis project Ga0209253, IMG submission 187145) | Freshwater lake sediment microbial communities from the University of Notre Dame, USA, for methane emissions studies - BRP12 BR (SPAdes)... | ecosystem: Environmental > Aquatic >...
ATTGGCAGCCGTATTCCTTGTGTACTGTCTCAGTCTTCGGTTTGCCCGCAAGCACATTGTAACTTCTCACGCGGTAGGTTCCGCCAATCGCTCCAGCCTTGCCGAGCACGGTTTGCACGTTCTTGTTTGCCTTCAATATAGCTTCCCCGATCTCTCTCTCGTAGGCGCTGAGCTCTCGAGGAATCTCGATTACGGTTATGTCGCCTACAAGATCTGCTGAATGGGGTAGGCTCCCCAGTAAGTTAGTTGGTAGCTTGCCTGCAAGCAGGTCAGGAAGCGAAGGTACCGGTTCCTTCCTCTCTTGAAAGGCATGGGTAGAAAGTTCGAGTTCTGGTGCCTGTTCCCTGAGAGCCTGTAAGACGTCGTTTGACGGTTCTCGCAGTAATGGTAACCAAACGGATTTTTCGTCTCTATCTATCTTCATTTCCTTGTTGGTGATTGCCAACTTGCTGGCGAGGACCAGAATCTTCTCGCCACACCTCTTGGGGACCTTAAGACAGATCGTTTGCTGAGACATCGAATCACCAGTTTCAGTTCTGCCTTCGTGCACTTGCTACTGTGTAGTAGAGGGTTAATTCGGTGTCGGTGAGGTCGTATCGTGCTTTCGCGCTAGGGGAGGCTGACTGTACATGTCTGTTGAGCGCCTCAGCAGGCACGCCGAAGTATTCACATTTGTCGTCCATCAGCGAGCGCGCGCTCCGTGCTCAGATTGTGGTTTCAATCTTGTAGAGGTCGTCCGCTTTCTGAATGCGGAATTCTCTCTTGAGGATTCTTTCGGCAAGCCAGATGTTTGCCTTCAAGTGTTCGGTGGGCGTTCGGGCTAAACATGTTGACTTGCCTTGGGCCAAGGCAAGATATGGAATTAGAATGTCCGCCAGATGGATGTCAACGGTGGGCTTTGCTGAAAGCTCGGTCCAGAATTTTCCAGCAGCCTCATTACCCACGGCCTCGCTTGGTTTTCCAAGTTCGCCTATAGCGTCAGCACCAAGAACAACTCTGGTGTCTGTTTCTGTCCAGAGAACGATAGAACTGCCCTTCTGCAGAAGGTTCGACCTGTCGTTTATCACTTGGATGTCTGCGGCGTAGCCTCTTCGCTTTAGACAGTCTTTTGCGGCTTCTGCCTGGCGTTTTGCCACCTCTCTTTCAGCAAGAAACGTACAGACAGAAATACCTTTGACTGCCTTCACGGTGCCGAAGGTTTCCAAGCATAAAGGCTTCAACGATTTGCACGGCTCTACGTTTATTGTTGCTTCACCGTTTCCCTTCGGATAGTAGCCATACTTCTGGACCACCAATGTTGCGTCCAGTCCTATGCTTCTAAGTGTTGGCAACAGGACGAAGCGTATGTAGTTGATGGCGGGTGAGTGTTGAACGTCTGTTCCGCCCTTGGAGACGTGAAGTTCGATGGCAGTTTCGGCGAAGGCACAGATGGGCAAGACCGCCATCAAGAGCATTGGAATGCTCCCAGCGGTGCCGATTTCAGCCTCGATTCTCCCGCCTCTGATCGTCTTTGGTTTGAACCAAAGCTCGCGTGAGTTTAGAGTGGCTCCTTGCAGCTCGGCATCGCAGAGCCTTGCAGCAGTCAGCACGGCCTCGAGATGTTGGGGTTTCAGGCCTGGTTGTGGACGATTTTGCCTTATGTTGTAGATGTGCAGAGGTTCGCCTTGTGTCGCTGCTAGGGCCACGGCTATTCTGAGGATTGTTCCGCTCCCGCTTTCTTGGCTGCCGTCGATTTCTATCATACAGAATCTGCAGTCCTGCTGTTATAGGGTCAAAAACGATTAATAATCGCATGAGAGTATTAAGGGTTTGAAGGACTGAGATTTATGTCTGAGGATAGGGAGAAGATTGAGAACCTGACAAGAAGGGTTGATGAGCTCGTTGTGATTCTGACAGGAATGATGGAGGACCTACGGCAGGTTTCCGCCTCGCTGAAGCAGTTAGCAGTGGCAAGATTCACTCAGCCTACAGCCACAGTTGCGCCACCGCCCCCAGCCTTGTTGCATACGCCCCAGATTCCCGAAAAGTCCAAGGCCGTCGAAGACATCAAGATGATGTTTCCAGATGATCTCGAAAACCTGCTGAGCTTCGAGGAAACAGCGGATTATGTAGTGATAAAGCCAAGACAGTTCCTCGGCTCAGAGAACTTCTCAAAGATAGCCTCAACCTTACGCGGGATAGGCGGAGAATACATAAGCGCCGGAAAGGCGTCACACTTCAGAGTGCCCAAGAAAGCAGCCTAGAAGACAGAAACGCGCGTGTATTGGGGGTCGCTATAGGCGTTGTCCTTCTGCTATTGAAGCGCTGTTTGAGCAAGAGCTCCCTGTAGAATATGCCTTGCGTACGCGTTTCCCACAACGCTGGTTAGTGTTCATTTTAACTTGTCTCTCTCCACCGTCTGGACGTGTCGTATTGAGGCTGGTCTTAAATGGACTATGCGGCAAGTCACGTCTGGTGGAAGCCATGCTTGAGGATTCGGGTGGTAAGTTGCTCGTTTACGCATCTAGTTTCTCGTCTCGTGAGAAGCGTTTGAAACCTATTAGCAGTGCAGCGGAGAAGATGGCAAGCCTCCTAAAGCTCAATGTGGAAGTTGTGACTTTCAGGAAGGAGTTTGCCCCGATCTACGTTTACTACAAGGAGGGAGGCGGTGAGCTGATCCCGATCTACTGCGACAACGCCGAAAGATCAGACAAGCAGCAAATCTACAACGCTTTGAGGAATATGATGTTCGTGCTTTCGTTCCATCCGAGGCATACGGCACTGAGAAGCATGAGGAGTTCGATTATGCGGTTTTCCTGAGTTTGATGGTTTGGTTTTCGAGGTCTATTTCGTAAACTTGGTTCACGTCGAAGCTGATGCCGAGGCTTTCGTATTCCTGCTCGGTGAGGAACAGGATTATCTTAGGCATGGCCAGCTGGCCCTTGGGCGCAAACATGGGCATCTGCTGCTGCAGGGCCTGAAGCACGTCCTGGACCATCTGTGCTTCCTCCGTCCGTGGCCTCATCACGAAGCTCGGAACATCCCTGTCCTCAAGCAACTCAATACGCTTACCCAGATTACCATCCAAATCACGAATTGACTCAATCTTGCTTACTCTGACGCGAAGCATTGTTTCGCCTCTAGGCTAAAGCGCGAAAGATGCTTTATACCTTTTCCCAGTTTGGCTATTCCATCTCCACGGTTGACGGTGGCTTCGGCGTTACATCATAGTATACTGTTGAAACGTTGTGGCATTGTTCGATTGCCTCTTCTGCTATTGTGTTGAGTGTTGGCCACGGAATCTCGGAGACCTGTGCAGTCAGGAAGTCCTGGGTTTGTATGGCCCTTATCGCGATGACGTAGGGTTTCTTTTCGTTTGTGTCTTTCGTGGCGTAGAATACGCGTGTGACTTCAGGGTTCTCGGTAATTATGGTGGCCTGCAGGCTGATCAGGCTCTGCACGGGGGGCTGATGAGTCTTCGCGTTGAGGGTTTCAACCGTTATGCCCACTACCTTTCCGTAACGTCTTTCTCCACCCTTCATGCCCGTGGCCTTGTCTTTGAATATCCTAACGTAGACGTTTCGAGAAGGCACATTCAGCAGCCGCGCTACGGTCTCTTGAATGTGAACCACGCCGGTCTGGTCTGAGGATTCCTGGTTATCAAGAATCACTGTAAAGTACTGGCTCGGTTTGTGCTTAGCTAGCTCCCGTTCAGCCACGAACGTGGCCTTCCTCACAGTTTCCAACTTGTCAGATCGGATTTCGCCAACCACGCGCACGGATAGGCCCGGGCCGGGGAACGGTTGGCGTTCAGAAAACTCCGCCGGCAAACCCAGATACCTTGCCACCATCCGGACCTGCCACTTGAGCAGAGTCACTAGCGGTTCGACGACCTTGAAGCCGAATCTTTCCATGGGATCTATGCCCACTTGCTCCAAGACGTTGTGTTGGGTTTTTACGCCTCCCACTGTTTCGATAATGTCGGCTTTTATCGTGCCCTGAACCAGAATCTTGCACCCTTCTTTCTTAGCGGTTTCGCCAAGGACTTGGTAGAAGGTTTCACGGAACTTCTTGCGCTTTTCCTCTGCATCCACGAGACCTTTCATGGCAGTGAGGAATCGCTCGCACACGTTGATCACCTTGACTGGTACATTGAAGGGTGGCTTCGCGAGGGTTTCGTTCACGTGTTCAGGTTCACCCTCACGCATGAAGGCATCGTCCAGCATGACACAAACAAGTCTCTCTCCAATGGCCTTGTGCGTCAGCACCGCACACGTCATGCTGTCAACTCCGCCTGAAACCGCCACCAAAGCCTTCTCTTTGCCGATCAGTTTCTTGATCTCCTCAACCTCAGCGTTAGCAAACCTTTTTGCGTCAAACGTTTCCAAAAGCGTCACCTGCTCCTTCTACAATGTAAGAAAGACTTCCAGTTTTATGCTTTACTCAAGCGCGCGCGCTCGGGTTGAGTGGAAATTTCGTGCTTTGAATTGGATAGAAGTATGCTATACAGCCTTCTTCTATGCTCTAGCGCGCGCATTCTCGATATTGCTGACAAAAGCACAATTCCTATCAGGCGGATTCCAACTGCTCTATCAGGCTCGGACGGGTTCTGCGAATCCTAAACAGGTCGCTCGAACAGCCCGGTGAGTAAGGTTTTTGTGCTCTTCCGATTCCATATTAACGCAAGGCTGGCCGTGGTTGCATGAAGGCTGAAGAACTTGAGCCGCTGGCTGACGCGATCAACGAGTTGGGCGAAAGCTACGCGGATTTGGCGCAAGCTCTGAGAGAGACAACCAGAGAGGCCAGGGTCACGAAGCAGCTATGGCGAAACGGCAGACGCTCATGGCTCATAAAGGTCGGTCTAGCGTTGATAGCTTTCCCAGACCCCACCATAAGCGATATAGTGGGTTCGCTGATGGTTGCCGCCGGTCTTATTCAGGAGGGAATCAAACGCCGGACCCTCCACGTTGAGGACGTGTACAAAACGTTCCAAGGCACATTCAGAGAAGCGTGCCTTGCGAGAGAAAGCTTCAGCACATAGTCTTTTGCGGCCGAAATCTTATATTTGCGGCATATGTATAAACATATTATGTTCAGGGTGATTGGATGAAACTCGTTACCGTCTTGTTGCCTGAGGCTTACTTGGAGGGGCTTGACGAGTTGGTGCGGGCAAACATGTATCCAAGCCGAAGCTCAGCCATAAGATCATCAGTCAGAGACCTGCTCAAGAAGGAGCTTTGGGAAAGGAGAAACCGATAAGAGACCGCAGTCTGATTCTAGCCTACTTTCCTAGCTCAGCGAATTTTCTAGCTTCTCCAGCCACCTTCGCTGGGTCTTTTGAGCCTGTGATAGCTCTGCCTACTATGAGGTAGCGCGAGCCTGCCTTCAGGGCTGCGGCTATCTCTCCGCCCTGCGCTCCTATGCCGGGCGAGAATATTGGCACTTTGTCGCCGAGTACTGCGTGTATTTCCCGTATCTTTTCGGGGTAAGTGGCGCCCACGACAGCTCCGCTTGCGCCGTATTCAAGAGCTTTGCGTGCGAAGGTCACGTATTGCGGTGTTTGTTTGCCTGTTTCGGAATCGATTACGGTTTGTCCGTAACCTTCTGACGCTGCTTTGTGACTCATGTAGACGAGCAGGATCACGCCGCGCTGCAAGCGAGTTGCTGCATCGAAGATGGGTTTCAGTCCTTCTTCCCAGCCTATGAATGGGTTGGCGATTATGGCGTCGAAGCCTGCAGCATAGTAGTATTCAGCAATAGTCTGATTCGTAGCGCCGATGTCATTCGCCTTACAATCCATGATCGCAAAGAGCCCATTGTCATGGACTCTTTCGACGAGCTTCTGGACGCCATCAAACAGGCCTAGCGGAAGAACAAGATGATGGTTGAACTTGACTGCACAAAGATAGGGATGAGCGGCCTTCAACACGCCTTCAGCATTGGAAAACAGGTTTTGACGGTTTCTGGGATTTTCGAATGGAAAGTCAAGCGCCAATATGATATTGGATTTTCTGTTCTTTGAGGTTTGCTCAATTTCCTCGCGGAAAGTCACGAGTCGGCACCATTCCTCATTGATGTGCTGGGCTTAAAACCTTTGCCAACCGTCAATCAGCAGAGCGGAGATCCCGAAGCTAGGCGAATTAGCGTGCACTTCTGCGTCACGATGGCCACTAGCTCCGCTGTCAGCGGGTTCCGTATTTATCACCCTCATGCAGTGTATATTGCACACTAGATTTAATAGGTAAACCATATGAACCATGAAGTGAGTACCTCCTCGCCAGGTGTGTACGATGAACCCCAAAGCAGTGCTAGGTGACGAGCTTCGCAAGCTTGTCGAGTCACGTATGAAGGACAATCTCGGCGGGATAGAGGAAACTCTTCTGCGAATCTTCAGTTCGCAGAAGCTAAGCCTAGAGGATTTGAGGGAAACCATACGGAGCCTGGAGGAAAGCTTCGAGATGCTTTCTCAAAAGTGGAATCTGCAGATACTATACATACTGTTTCTAAGAGAAACCACAAGCTTCGGCCAGATGAAAAAAATACTCGGCGTAAATTCCCGCACACTTTCCGACAAGATGAAGATCCTAACGCGGTACGGTTTCCTCACGAGGGCTGTTGAGCAAGGACCACCGTTGAGGGTGAGGTATACGCTATCTACGAAGGGGCGCAACACGATTCTGCTTGCGCTGCCTTTCCTTTACTACGCAAGCGGCAACCTCGTCTAACAGTGAACAGTGCTATTAGCGCGTGCTATCCTTAATGTCCTCGCAGGCACGTGACACCAAGCCGAACGGAAAAGGCACGGGGCAGTCGTCCACGGCGAATTCCGAATAGGTTTTATAGTGCGGGATGTTCTAAGGGAAATTCGGCGTCCGAATGGTTGTATCACCGAGCATCCGCGAGGTTTTGGCAAGAAGAATCGCAGGCGAAATCATCCTTTCAAGCAAGCCGGGAGGCACCATGCGCAAATGGCGCGAACTTTTCGCCGTCTCGCAGACCACGCTCTCAGATAGAATGGTCCTTTCGTCGTCCGTAATCAGTGACTATGAAACCAGCAGACGAAAGAGCCCGGGCACAAGGTTCGTGCGCAGGTTCGTATGGGCACTGCTAAAGATCGACGAGGAACGAGGCAGCCGTTTCATCAACGAGTTCGCGAAACTCACTGCTTCACCGAGCAACGCGATAATCGATTTGCGCGAGTTTCCGATTCCCGTGCGCGTGGAGTACATGTGCAGGGCCATACGAGGAGAAGTCACAGCAGGCCAAAGCTGGCCCGTGAAAGAGGTAAACGGCTACACTGTCGTGGACAGCAAGCGTGTCGTCGAAACACTTTCAGGCGCCGAGTTCTCACAGCTTTTCGGAACGACCACCGATCGTGTGCTTGTGTTCACACACATCGAAAACGGTATCTCACCCATGCTTATCGTGCACATGAGCAGCCTCAAACCGCGCCTTGTTGTCTTCCACGGTACACAACCAGATGAATATTCCCTCAAGCTGGCTGAATATGACCAAATTCCACTCATATACTCGCACTTGCCCACCGTTGAGACGCTTGTAAAGACATTCAAGAAGCTCTACCGCATCGCCCTTCACCGAAAGCTCGGCAGACCACTGCGGCCACCGCCAAAAGTCAGCGCATAGAAGACACAATAGGAGAATCTAGTGGGCAAGTCAGCGCGCTTGGACTCACCGGCGTATGAGAGAAGAAATGCTATGTGTGACCGTGGCTGGTAGTACAAAGGGAACCGTGCTCCTATCTTCTTTTTGGGTTAGCTCAGATTCTCTGGGTCTCAGCGTCGCTTCACGTTGAAACGTAGAAAAGTTTAAATAGTCTGTTTCGTTGAAGCATCATGCTTTTACGAGGGGAATATAGAAATTTGCAGCGACTAGGCCTAGTTCTCCATATTAGCCCAAGCCGAAACATCATAACAAAAACCGAAAGCGTCCCCAAAATCGGGGATGCCGTGGTTGACGAGAATCTGAAACCCATTGGAAAGGTTTTTGATATATTTGGCCCGGTGACCTCACCGTACGCAGCTGTAAGGCCCTCAACTCGAGAAGCCGACAGGCTGGCAAGCAAGATGCTATATGTGATCCCCTCGGAAAGGAGAAGGAGAAGATGAAAAGTGACTAATGATGAAGTGCGTGAGAGTCTAGACTCTGCGACACCAGTGCAGAGCGTTGAACCGGCAAGAGTTCAAGCATGCCCTGAATGCGGCAGCACCCGGCTTATGCGCGACTACGAATGCGCCGAGATAGTCTGCATGAACTGCGGCTTCGTGGTTGTTTCGAAAATGGCTGATAGGGGGCCAGAATGGCGCGCGTTTGACGATGATCAGAGAGCCAAGCGGACTAGAGTAGGTGCTCCTCTGACTTACACGATCCATGACAAGGGCTTATCAACGATGATCGACTGGCATGACCGAGACATTTACGGGAAAAGCCTTTCGCCGGGACAGAAAGCACAGGTATACCGCCTTAGAAAATGGCAACGTCGCATAAGAGTCTCAGACGCCACAGAACGCAACCTTGCATTTGCATTATCCGAGATCACGAAAATCGCCAACAACCTGAACCTGCCAAAGAACATTCTAGAGACCGCTTCGGTCATCTACCGAAAAGCCGTCAAGGAACGGCTGATACGCGGAAGATCAATTCAAGGAGTCACTGCAGCCGCAATCTATCTAGGGTGCAGACAGTGCGGATTAGCCAGAACACTGGAAGAGATAGCACAAGCATCAAGCGTAAACAAGAAGGAAGTCGGCCGAAGCTACCGATTCCTGATAAAAGAACTCAACTACACAATACCACCGCTTAAACCGAGCCAATACATAACGAAGTTCTCAAACCAGCTAACCATGCAAGGAAAAGTTGAGGAAATCGCCCACAAAATCCTGGCAGCGGCAAAAGAGCTCAAACTGACCTCAGGCCGTGGGCCAACAGGCATAGCGGCAGCCGCAAGCTACATCGCTTCGGTACTGACAGGCGAAAGAAAAACACAAAGAGAAATCGCCGAGATAGCTCAAGTGACCGAAGTGACCATTAGAAACCGCTACAAGGAACTTGTCGAGCGCTTGAGGTTCGAGATGACTCTGTGACCTTCTTATTCCCCTTCTGAAAGCCCACTTTGTCTCGCATTCCTCTTCACTTTGGCTTACTCCAACTGGCTAAGATGCGTGAATCGCTCTCCCATCTTCCTATTCTTACCTCGGAAAGCTTCTCAGTCTCTTGCTGCACAACACATTTTAGACAAAAGTGGTAATATGAATGGGGGGTTGCGAGTTGGCCAAGTGTCCGAAATGCGGAGCAAGCGTAGTGGCTCCCGTCAAGACCTGGCCTATTCCTTCTAGGAAAGCAGGCGAACGAGGCACTCGTTCGGAACTGGTGGTCGGAATCTTCGTATGTCCGAACTGCAGCGCTAGGTTCAGAGCAGCAGCGGATGCGGAAACGAGAGTTGAAGAGAAAGCAAACATTAAGAATATGGTTGAAAGAATTAGAGGAATACAAGGGGAGTTAATGCAGACTCTGCGGAACCTGCGAGAAAAGATAAAGACTCTGGAAACCGAGCGTTCAAGCTTGGTGATTGAGATTGAGAAGCTGAGAAAGGTTGCCGAGTCACGCATTGATGCCTTGGAAAACGAGGTCGGCACGCTACGGGAGGAAGCGAGATCCCTCAGAGACCTTTTGGGCCATGCTGAAGAAGCAGAAGAATAGTATGAAAAGTCGTTGGGATCCGCTTATTCTAGTACTGTGACAAGCCTTAGGTTTTCAGAAACTTCTTGTAATATTCCTGGGCTTTGGCAATTGCCTTCTCAGGGTTGTTCAGAATTGGATACTTTCTCTGTGGTGACAGCTTCTCACACTTGCCAAAGTACTCTGCAGCCTTTTTTGCGTCTCCTTCATATATCGCTAGTCCTCCTGCGATCTCGTAGAGTTGCGTGGCCAACATAGGAACCTTCTCCTTTTCACCCCTTTTGGCTTCTTCGGCTGCATCCCCCAAGGAGGTTTCGAGCTTTCTCGGATCAAGAAACATGGTCTGCTTCAAAGCCTCGAACGTTTCCTTATCGCCACTACAAAGGCGCTCAAGATCAGTGATGACTGTGGCCGGTTTCTCTATTCCCTCGTTATCTTTTCCGAATCTACTTTTCTTCATGCCCAAACGTGGAGTCTCCGCATCGTTCTTAAGTGTTTAAGAACTATTATAGGCGGCAGTTTTAAAGGTTTGTTTGTCTATTGGGTAGAACGATGCCATACAGGTTTACGTTTGACCTTTCGAGGATTTCAAGGTTCTTCTTCGCCGAGATAACCAAGGCCAGCTACCAGAAAGGAGTGCACAAGAAAATGGGCAAGGCCGCGCACGAACTCATAAGGAAGTTCAAGATTCAGGAAGCAACCGGACTTGACTTGTCTGACGCGGTGGTTCTGCTTCAAGACCTCATAGATCTTCAATCAAGGAATCTGATCGAGAAAGACAAGTTTATGCAATCAACCAGAAGAGCCCTTTTTCTGCCGCACTGCTCCAGGAAATATATGGACAACCGCTGTGAGGCTGCCTTTAACCCGAATATTCCTTCCTACAAGTGTGCACATTGTTCTCCCGACTGCTTGGTCAACAAATCGGTGTCGTTCGCAGAGAAGAAAGGCTATGATGTTTACATCTTGCCTGGGGCTTCCTGCATTCCTAGGATTCTGAAAGCCAACCACTATGAGGGTGCTGTCGGGGTTGCTTGCGGCGAAGAGGTAAGGATGAGTGGCCAACTGCTGGACGGCATGGGTGTCGCTGGCCAATCCGTTCCGCTGATAAAGAACGGGTGTGCAAACACTGCTTTCAACCTTGAAACCCTGTTTAGGATTCTTTCACAAGAAGAGAAAGTAGATGTGGTGGATTAGCGAGGAAAACAGTGGTCAGAAAAACGGGCTACTTCACGATTTCTCTCTTCTTCCATCTCAGGTGCTTGCCTCGGCACTTTCTGCATTTCACTGCAGTTTCGGCGTTTCTTGCACCACAGTCTCGGCAGATCTTCATGTAAAGCCTGTGCTTTTGGGCAAGGGTCTTCTTCATTGGGTCAAGAATTGGCATCGTCCATCTTCCTTTAGTAGTTAGGACCCAGATGAGCGCCAGTCAGATATACTTTATGCTGAACACCTAGCGTGGCTACGTACCGCCTGCTTGCCTCTAATCAAAGCAGTCTCTTCAGAATTTCGGCCACTTCGCTGGGTCTTTCCGCAGTTTTCACGCCAGCATTCCTGAAAGCTTCGATCTTGGTTTCCGCCGTTCCCGCTTTGCCTGTGATTATTGCGCCTGCATGTCCCATGCGCTTCCCTGGAGGGGCTGAGCGTCCTGCAATGAACGCAACGACTGGCTTCGGGTATTTTTGCTTTGAGAGGTACTCAGCGGCCAGTTCCTCAAGGTTGCCTCCGATCTCGCCAATAAGTACGCATGCCTTGGTCTGCGGATCTTCTTCAAACATTGCCAGTGCATCTGTGAAGTTTAGGCCTGTTATTGGATCTCCACCTAGACCCAGGCATGTTGACTGACCCAAGCCGCTTCTGGTTAGGCCTGCCGCTATCTCATAAGTCAGCGTTCCACTTCTCGAGACCATGCCTATGCTGCCCTTCTTGAAGATGTGAGCGGGCATTATGCCGAGTTTGCACTCTTCTGGCGTTATCACGCCAGGCGTGTTCGGGCCTACGATGGTGGCTCTGAACTGTTTCGCTCGCGCCATCACATTGATCGCGTCTCTAATCGGGATATGCTCGGTTATTATGATGACTGTTCTGATTCCGTTTTCCATCGCGTCGAGGGCTGCGTCTGCCGCAAAAGGTGCTGGCACAAAGATTATCGAGGAGTTGGCTTGGTGCATCTGCTGTGCCTCTTCAACTGTGTCGAAGACTGGCACATCGTGCATTTTGATCCCGCCTTTTCCCGGCGATGTGCCGGCCACGATTTTCGTTCCGTATTCAAGCATGCGTTCGGTATGGAAGCTTCCCTGTGTTCCGGTGATGCCCTGCACTATGACCCGTGTTTTTTCGTCGATTATTATCCCGCCCATCTTCAGTTGTCTCCTTGCTTGACGATTTCTACGACCTTTTGCGCGGCTTCTTCCATGCTGTCAAGCACGGGTATTCCTGCTTCTGTCAGGATTCGCTTTCCTTCTTCTTCGTTTGTGCCTACCAGTCTGATGACTGTGGGTTTTGTGACTCCGATCTTTGCTTTTGCTTCAAGTATGCCTTTGGCCACTTCATCGCAGCGGGTTATGCCGCCGAGGATGTTTATGAAGAGTGCTTTGACGTTGGGGTCGGAGAGCACTATTCGGAGGGCTATTGCCGTGGTTTCGGAGGCCGCTCCGCCACCGACGTCGAGAAAGTCAGCTGGTTTCCCTCCGTAGTATTGTATGGTATCCAACGTGGCCATTACGAGGCCTGCACCGTTGCCGATCACGCCTATGCTACCATTCAGCTTCACATAGGCCAAATCATTCTTCATGGCTTCTAGCTCCTGCGGCGTCAGATCACTCTCGCCTTCCAGAAGCCTCTTTTTGTACTCCTGATGACGGAACAAGGCGTTGTCGTCGATTATTATGCGGGCATCTGCAGCCACAAACTTGCCTTCAGCTGTTTCAACAATCGGGTTCATCTCGATAAGCTCAGCATCGTAGTCCATGCCCACTTGATACAATTTCTCGAGGATTCTCCCAAGGTCGAGAATCTGATTGCCTGTGTAGCCCATTTTTCTAGCGATTTCCCGAGTGTGAAAGGCGCAAAGGCCCAGTTGAGGGTCGACCAGGAGTCTAATGACTTTATCAGGAGTTTTCTCTGCTATTTCCTCTATGTCCATTCCGCCGACTGCTGAGGCGACTGCAACGTAGCTCCGGTTGAATCTGTCTGTGGTGATGCCGAAGTAGAGTTCTCGTTCAATTTGGATTTTCTCTTCGATCCATATGATTTTGACGGGTATACCTTTGATGTGCATCGCCAGCAGCTTTTCCGCGGTCTTTTTGACTTCGTCAGTTGAATCTGCGAAGAGGATTCCGCCTGCTCTGCCTCTTCCCGCGACGAGAACTTGTGCTTTAACAGCCAGTGGCGGTTTGAGTTTGCTGGCAACTTCGCAGGCTTGGCCTATACTCGTCGCCAATCCGCCTTGAGGTGTCGGTATCCCGTACTTCGCCAGTATTTTTTTTGCCTCGTACTCGAAGAGCTTCAACGCTTCTTCTCCTCACCTTACGGTTTCTATGGTGACGTATGATCGTGTCTCTTGTATGCCGTCAATGGAATAAAGCTTTTTCAATGTTTCGTCGAGTTTTTCTCTTTCGACTAGTAGGAGGGCGTCGAAGTTGCCTGCTATTCTGAATGCTCTCTGGACCGCGAGTTCCTTGATTCTTTCATAAACGTGTATTCTCTTTGCGGGTGACACTCGTATAAGTATGAACGCGGGGGTTGAGGATATTCCTAGCGTGTTCAGTCCTTTTTCGGTTACGTCTATGAAACCTCTGCCGGTACGTATGAAGTTCAAATCCCGAAGCTTCCGCAGATGAATGCCCAGTGCCTGTCTGCTTATTCCCAGCTGCGTTGCTAACTCGTCCTGTTTCACGCGCAAAGTGATGGTGGTTAAAGATTTGCCTCTTTCGTAAAGCAGCCTAAGCAACTGAAGCGAACGCTTAGTGAGCCCTTCCAACTTGCTCTCCCAATTTGGTGTTTTGTCAAGACTAGACTTTACGTTAGTAGCGGTTATTTAACGCTTCATGAGACAAAGAGATGAATGAAACGAGCATTTTCTGAACTGCCGCTTTCTTTGGAAGAAAATCTGAACCGTAATGTATTTATTCCCCGGCAAAAAAGGTTATGAAGCCATAAAAACCGATGAAATTGGGGTAAGGCGGTACATAATGTCGGAAAGCAATGCAGTGTTGATCGGAAAGAAGCCAGTGATGAACTATGTGTTGGCATGCATAACCCTCTTTCACGGCGGAGCGAAGGAAGTTAGCATCAAGGCACGGGGAAGATCGATAGGCAGAGCGGTTGACGTTGCCGAAGTTGTCAGACGCAAGTTTCTGCCGGATGTGAAGGTCAAGAAGATCGGTATCGGCACGGATCAGGTTGAGGCAAGAGAAGAGGGCAGTCAGCCGACGAACGTAAGCACGGTTGAAATCACGTTGGAGCGCTAGAGGCGGTTCACAAAAGCGTTCGGCGCTTCGCTGCGCCTCCCTTTGCTTGTGGAAGAGGCGATTAACTGGGTGAAAACGGTACTGTGTAGTTTCTGTTTGAAGAGTGGCATACTATGTCAAAAGTGCTCAGCTAGAGTTAAGTCTGGCGAAATCAGCGAACAGGATTTGAAAATAGCGCGTCTGCTGCTTTCGATGGAGGAGAAGTATCCTTCGCTTCAGAATGTTTCTTTCCACAGGGCGGTTGAGGCTGGCAGGACTTTGGCTTTGATTGT
>Ga0209253_10003202_pt1 | contig 14418 bp, 10 predicted proteins | sample FrelakmetBRP12BR_FD_187145 | JGI IMG/M metagenome (GOLD analysis project Ga0209253, IMG submission 187145) | Freshwater lake sediment microbial communities from the University of Notre Dame, USA, for methane emissions studies - BRP12 BR (SPAdes)... | ecosystem: Environmental > Aquatic >...
CACGGCGGCGAGCACGCCCGGGTGGACATCGAAGAGACCAACATCGCCGCGCCGGTTTCCGACGAGCAGTTGCTGGCTGTTCACGAGGCGCTGGACAAGCTCGCCCGCTTTCGCGCCGCGGGCGTGGCCGGGACACGCTCCGCGCCCCGGCCGTCCGGCGCGGCCGGGGCGGGCGGAACGGGGGAGGGTCTCGCCCCGGAAACCGCCTGCGGTGCGACGGGGGCGGCATAGCGTGCCGCCACCTCGGCCGGGTCGTCGCCGGCCTCGGCGATCACGGCGACCACCGTCGCGACGGGAATCGTCGCGTCGGCCGGGTAGAGGCAGCGCACCAGGATCCCAGCCACGGGGGCCTCGACCTCGCAGAGCACCTTCTCGGTCTCGACCTCGAAGAGCTTCTCGCCCGCCTCGACCCGCTCCCCCTCGGCCTTGAACCACTGCTGGAGGGTGCCCTCCTGCATGGTCAGGCCGAACTTGGGCATCACGATCTCGACGGCCATGGGCGCTCCGCTCGCGTCGAGATCCTGGTGCCACAGCCGACTGCAGCGCCGACTGCAGCTTCCATCCGGCCCGTCATTCCAGCACCGCCCGCACCGCGGCGGTGATCTTCTCCTCGTTCGGGAGAACCACTTCCTCGAGGGACGGGCTGAAGGGAATCGGGACATCGAGGGCCGTGACGCGCTTGATGGGCGCGTTGAGCAGGTCGAAGCCCTTGTCGACGACGATCGCGACGAGGTCCGCCGCTGCCCCGCCCCGCGCGTGGCCCTCGTCGACGATGACCACGCGGCCCGTCTTCGCCACCGAGGCCAGCATGCCTTCCTCGTCGAGCGGGACGAGGCTGCGCGGGTCGAAGACTTCGACCGAGATTCCGTCCGACGCGAGCGACTCGGCGACAGCGAGCGACTTTGCGACCATCGCACCGACGGCGACGATCGTGACGTCTTTGCCCGCGCGCTTCACCGCCCCCTTGCCCAGCGGGACGACGTGGTCCCCATCCGGGCACTCGCCCATCGTGAAGCCGAGCCGGCCGTGTTCGAAGACGAGGACCGGGTTGTCGTCGCGGATCGCCGCCTTGAGCAGCCCCTTCATGTCGGCAACGTCGGACGGCACCACGATCTTCAGCCCCGGGGCCGCGAGGAACTGCGGGTACACCACCTCGGAGTGTTGCGCCGCCGCCGAGCCCATGGCGCCGTACACGCAGCGGAAGGTGATGGGCAGGCGGACCTGCCCGCCGGACATGTAGCGGAGCTTCCCGGCCTGATTACAGACCTGGTCGAAGCAGCAGTAGAAGAAGCTGGCGAACTCGATCTCCACGACGGGCCGCAGCCCGGCCATCGCCGCCCCGATGCCGGCGCCGGTGAAACCGGCCTCGGAGATCGGCGTGTTGCGCACCCGCTCCGCGCCGAAACGGTCGATCAGGCCCCGCGTCGCCCCGAAAGCACCGACCCGCACGTCCTCCCCCATGATGAAGACCCCCGGGTCTCGTTCCATCTCCTCGGCCAGAGCCTCGTTGATCGCCTGGATGAAGGTGATCGTCGCCATGGTTTCCTCCTCAAGCGAAGACGTCGGTGAGCGCCTCTTCGGGTCCGGGACGCGGCGCAGCCTGGGCGAAGGCGACGGCGTCGTCGAGCTCCCGCTCGGCCTCTGCGCGGATTCGATCGAGCTCGGCCTCCTCGACGAAACCGGTCGCCAGCAGGGCGGTCCTGAGCCGGTCGATCGGGCAGAGCTGCCGGGCTTTTTCGACCTCCCCGGCCGGCCGGTACTCGGGCACGAACGCCTGCTCACCGACGACGTGCCCCTCCCAGCGGCAGGTCTTCGCCTCGAGCAGCGTCGGGCCGTCGCCTCGCCGGGCCCGCTCGACGGCCAGCGCCGTCTGCTCGTACACGGCGAGCACGTCGTTGCCGTCGACGGTCACGCCCGCGATCCCGTAGCCCTGGGCCCGGACGGCGATGTCGGGGACGGAGGTCGATTCGCTGGCAGGCGTGAACTCGCCGTACTGGTTGTTCTCGCACACGTAGAGGACCGGCAGCTTCCAGATCGCGGCGAGGTTCAGCGACTCGTGGAACGTCCCTTCGTTCGAGGCTCCGTCGCCGAAGAATGCCACCGCGACCCGGTGGTCGCCTCGCATCTTCGCCGCGAGCGCTGCCCCGGTGGCGATCGGGATGCCGGCACCGACGATCCCGTTGGCGCCGAAGATCCCGAGGTCGTAGCTGACGATGTGCATCGACCCGCCCTTGCCTTTGCAGTAGCCGGGCAGCTTACCGAAGATCTCGGCCATCATCGGCCGCAGCTTCCCGCCCTTGGCGATGAGGTGGCCGTGCCCCCGGTGGGTGCTCGTGATGGAGTCGCTCGACTCGAGGGCCGCGCACACCCCGGTCGCGACGGCCTCCTGGCCGACGGACGAGTGCACGAAACCAGGAATCTGGCCGCTGAAGAACAACTCGACCAGCTTCTCCTCGAAGCCGCGGATCGTCGTCATCGTGCGGTAGAGCGAGAAGAGCTTTTCCTTGGGGAGCTGTCCGGCATCCATGCGCGTCCTCCGTCGAAAGGGAACCGGGCCTGCCCGCGGGCGGAACGAGGGCGAAAGCCCTAATCATGGCAGGCTGCGTCCTAATGAAATTAGGCTCTCCTGTCAATCCCCGCGCCGCGTCGCGTTGCCAGGCCGCCGCCGACACGGTATGCAACGGACGTGCGGCGGACGACTCGTCCAGCGGCCGCGACGGCCAGCCCCGAACCCGGCACCCGCGAGCGCATCGTGGCGGCAGCCGAGGACCTGATCGCGCGGCACGGCCTCGAGGGCCTGCAGGTCAAGGAGATCGCCGCCCGGGTTGGCATTCGACCGCCGTCGGTGTTCGCCCATTTCGGCGGCCGTGACGACATCGTCAGTGCCGTCGTCGAGCGGCTGTTGCGCCGCCTCGAGGCGCTGTTCGACGCGCCCGCGGAAGGCACACCGGAGGAGGAGCTGCGGGCGCGAACGCGCCGGCTGGTGCTCTTCCTGATCGACAATCCGGCCGATGCCCGCATCGTGCTGCGCGAATGGGCCCAGGCGGGCGCGCCGGACGTCGAGCGACACGACCTGAGAGCACGGCTCCTCGACAAGATCTACGGCCGGGTGAATACCGTCCTGCAACGTGGGGCGGGCGCGGGTCACTTTCGACGGCTGCGGGCCGACAGCTTTGTCGCCCAACTGCTGGGCGGCATCCTCGCCCAACTGGCCTGGATGGGGTGGGATGTCTCCGGCCATCCGCGGCCGCTGGTTTCACGGGCGCAGTTGGTCCGCGACGCCGAGGACCTCGCCCTGGCCTTGGTCCAGCCGCGCGCCGGCCCCGGCGCGCGGCGCAGCGGTCGCAGCCGCACGGGCCCGAAGCCGCGCACGGCGTTGGGACGATGATGGTGGCCGGCTGTCGCGCTCGAAGCTCATTCGATCGCGACGGCCGTCAGCCCCAGAGCGCTGGCCCCCTCCCGCTGATGTGCGTCGTGCGTGTGGACCTCGGCAAAACCCTGGTGGAGGGCGGTCACCAAGTGCACGCAATCGGCCGTGCGCAGGAATACGTCCTCCGGCAAGGTGGTGTAGGTCCTGACCACCTTTTCGATGATCCCGCTGTCGAGCGGAGCCCACGTCCAATAACCGACGACCTCGTCCGTCGAGAATTGGCGCACGATGGTCGCGAACTCATCCCGGCTCCACCTGCGCTCGCGCAACTGCCGGTGAAAGACCGCCACGAGCTCGGCCCTTGCGAACTCGGAGAGAAGCACCTGATCCTCGGCGTCGAGGCGGGCCCGGACGGCGTCGGATTCCGGCTCCTGAACGTAGTACTTCGCGAGTGTGGACGTGTCACAGAACAGCATGGTCAGCGGTCGGAACGCACGGCATCGAGGTCGCGCAGGACATCGGACGACTTCCCTTTCCGTCGGGTCAGGAAGGCAGCGTACTCCGGCAGAAGCGTTCGCCGCCGCCGTCGCGTTGGGGGCAGGTTGGGTGGAACCAGAGCGGCCACCACCTTGCCGCGATCGGTCACCGGCAGCGGAGTACGCGCCCGTCCGGCTTGGCGAACGTATTCTCCGGTGCGCGCGTGCAGCTCCTTGATCGTAATCGAACCTTTCCTGGCCACAGTGTCACTGTGTCACTTGCAGGAAGGGCACGCAAGCATCACGGAGACACCAACTCGGCGTTCCGCTGAGCCCCACGGGATGACCTGTCCTGGAACCTCTTTCGCTCAGGGGTCGCGCACCAGCGGCAGCGCTGCGACCGCGAGGATGCTCGACCGGCCGGCGGCGTAGACGGCAGCGTCCTCGGAGCTCTCCGAGCACCTCTGAGTTCCCTACTGGCCGAGGCCGAAGGTCGCGTTCGCCAGCGTGGTGGCGGTCGAGAGCGCCGCGTCGCCGAGACAGGTCGCCGCGGGACGAGACAGGTCGCCGCGGGACTGGGATCGGCCACACGGAGCGCCCGCCTTGACAATGCGTGACCCTCTCCGGATAGAGTCAGTGCCCGCTACGGCACGAGGTCACATGGAACCATCCACGCTCATCTGGCCGCTGCACCGGCCGCCACTCGACTATCCCGACGCCCCCTACGCGTCGCTGCTCGCGGCCACGGTCGCGCGGCAGCCGGATCGGACGGCCATAGTCTTCCGCCGCCAGCACATCACCTATCGCGAGCTCGACGCGCTGGTGAACGCCGCCGCGCACGCGCTGCGCAGCCGCGCCATCGGCCATGGGGAACGCGTCGCGCTCTTCATGACCAACCGCCCCGAGTACCTGATCGCGTTCCTGGCGCTGGCGAGGATCGGCGCGGTCGTGACGCCGATGAACCCGGCCTATCGCGAGGCCGAGGTGCGCTACCAGCTCGGCGACTCGGGCGCGTGCGCGGTGATCGTGCACGAGAGCCTCTACCCGATCGTCGCCGCCGTCCGCGGCGAGCTGCCCGCGCCCATCGACGTCCTCTACGTGGGCGCGAGCGCGCCCGCCGGCACCGTCGACCTCTACGGCGCGATGCGTGCCGCGCCGCCGACGGCGCCGCCCGATCCCGGCATCGATCCCGCGCGCGACCTCCTCGCGCTCCCCTACTCGAGCGGAACGACGGGGCTGCCGAAGGGCGTGATGCTCACGCACCGGAACCTCCTCTGCAATCACCTCCAGTGCGTGGCGGCGGGGCGGATCGGCCCGGAGGACCGGCTGCTGCTCTTCCTGCCCTTCTACCACATCTACGGCCTCATGCTCACCAACGCCGCCATCGCGGCGGGGGCCACGCAGATCATCATGGAGCGCTTCGACCGCGCCGAGTCGCTGGCCCTCGCCGAGCGCTATCGCGTCACGCTCTACTACGCCGTGCCGCCGGTGGTGCTCGCGCTGACGACGGCGGATCCCGCCCAGGTCGCGCGCGCCTTCGCGCACGTGCGCTACGTCATGAGCGGCGCGGCACCCCTGCCCCCGGAGCTCACCCGGCGCGCGGCCGCCCTCACCGGCGCGACCTTCCTGCAGGGCTACGGCCTGACGGAGGCGGCACCGCTCACGCACCTCTCGCCCGTCGACGACCCCGGTCTCGTGCTGCCCGACTCGATCGGCGTCGCGGTGCCGGACCTCCAAGACCGCATCGTCGACCTCGAGACCGGTGAGCGCACGCTCGGCCCGGACGAGGTGGGCGAGCTCGTGGTTCGTGGCCCGAACGTGATGCAGGGCTACTGGAACGCGCCCGAGGAGACGGCGCGCGCGCTGCGCGACGGCTGGCTCTACACCGGCGACGTGGCGCTGCGCGATGCCAACGGCTTCGTCAGGATCGTCGACCGCAAGAAGGAGATGATCAAGTACAAGGGCTTCGGCATCGCGCCGGCGGAGCTCGAGGCGGCGCTCTTCGAGCACCCGGCGGTCGCCGACTGCGCCGTCGTCGGCGTCCCCGACGAGGAGGCGGGCGAGCTCCCGAAGGCCTTCGTCGTCCTCGAGCCCGGGGCCGGGGCCACGGCGGAGGATCTGCTCGCCTTCATCGCGCAGCGTCTGGCGGGCTACAAGCGCATCCGTGCGGTCGAGTTCCTCGACGCGATCCCGAAGAACCCGTCCGGGAAGATCCTGCGGCGCATGCTGAAGGAGCGGGGCCGAGAGGAATGAGACCGGCGCCCTCGCGGCCGCTGCTGCCTGTTGCTTCGGTGCGCTCCCAGCCTGCGCGCGCGGCGAGCGCCGTCGCGATCGCCGCGCTGCTGTGGGGCGCGGGCGTAGCCGGCGCCCTCGACGGCCAATCCCTGCGCCTCCTCCTCCTCGGCGCGCAGGACATGAGCACGCCCCAGACCATGCTGCGGGCCGACGCCACGGTGACGGTGGAGACCCCGAAGGGGACGCGCACGACCGAGGCCATCGCCCTCTTCGCCCCTGGCAAGGAAGCACGCTGGTACCTGCAGGTGCGCGAGCCGGCGCTTGCCGCGCTCGTGCTCGGCAGCGAGCGCAAGGTGATGGAGCGATCGGGTCGCACCACGCAGACGCTCGCGATCGGCGCCCCGGCCGGCGACCTCGGCTTCGCCTACGAGGACCTGAGCCGCTTCGTGGCCGACGACTTCACGGGCTGGCAGATCACGGACGAGAGCCCGACGACCGTGCTCGCCGGCGCGCCCCCGGCCGTCGAGTCGGCGTACGTCTATCGCGCCTACACCCTCGACAAGGAGCGCACGCTCGCCGTGAAGGTCCAGTACTACGCGCGGACGCTCAACAACCTGGTGAAGCTCCGCACCGACGCCGCGCACGTCCTGCTCGGCAGGAAGTGGCTGCCCGGCACCGTCAGGATCGAGAACTTCGCCGAGGGCTCGACGACCACGCTCGCGCTCCGCTGGACCCAGAACGCCTCCGCACCGCCCGAGCTCCTCACCCCGGCGGGCTTCGCGGCGGCGCCGGCGCTGCCGTGGGTGTCGTCACCGGCGGCTGGCGCCGCGCCAGCCACCCCGGCCCTCTCCCCGATCGCCACAGACCGCCCGCGCTGAGGCAGCCCCAGCCCCAGCGCAGCCAGCCGAGCAGCGCCGCGGCGACCCAGAGCGCCCAGGCGAGCATCGCGGCCCGGTAGACCGCCAGCGGGACGGAGAGCACGGACGCCTGCGGCAGCGCGTCGCCGGCGCGGTCCCAGTACCACTGCAGCAGGGCAGCGCTCGAGCCGTTGCCGGCAATCTGCATCTGCGGCAGGCCGAGGAGCCCGCGCTCGATGGCGTGGAACAGGATCGCCAGCGCGGCCCCGGTCCAGGCGACGAGCAGGAGCTGCACCAGATCGAAGCGCCAGGTGCCGAGCGCCTGGCCGTGCTCACTCCGCCAGGCGAGCGCGAGCAGCCAGCCCGCGACCAGCGCCGCGAGGACGACGTCGACCTGGGTGAGGCCGATGCCGAGGAGAAACCAGTGGCGGGCGCCGAGCGGCGTGAGCCGCAGGCGTCCGAGGCCGAGGGCGACGAGCGCGACGACGGCGAGCGTGCTCCAGAAGAGCACCGCGGGGCCGAGCAGCGCCCTGCCGACCAGCAGCGTCCAGCGATCGGCCGGCATGGCGATCCGGACCTCGGCGTTCACGCTCGGCGCGCCGAGCTGCACCGCCGGCGAACGCAGGCGGCTGGCGATGCCCTGCGGCTGCCGCCAGGCGAGCGCGACCTGCTGGCTGCCGGGCACGAGCGGGATCGTGACCGCGCGCTGCTCCTGGCGGATGGGTCGCGTCGCGCCGTCGATCCTCACCGACTCGAGCACGGCCCCCTCGGGGAGGGTGAGCGTGTGCTCGCCGCCGCGGCTGCTCCGCATCGCGAGGCTGAGCGTCGCGTCCGTCGCCCGCCGGCCCGGCGAGAGCTCGAGGACGCTGGAATCGATGGTGAGGGTCGCGCCCGGCACACCCACGGGCCGGCTCACCTCCACCGTCACCGTCTCACCCGGCCAGGGACGCCACTCGCGCGTGCGACCGCCCCGCTGCGCCGGCACATGCACGACCGAGATGCCGCGCGTCTCCACGTGCCAGAGCGCGGCGACGTCGAGGCGCCAGACCTCCGTCCACGGCGTGGCGTCGGGCGCGCGGAGCTCGATGGTCGGGCTGTCGGCGAGGACCGAGCGCCAGCGCGCCTCGCGCACCTGCGGGCTCAGGTTGACGAGGACCGCGCCGCCCGCGACCCGCACGTCGGAGGTGGTGACGGACTCGCCGGCGAGGAGCGGCACCTCGAGCAGGAGCGGCGCGTCCTCGGGGCTCAGGCGGACGACCCGCGTCTCGACCTCGCGGGTCAGCCCGAGGCGGATCGCACGCTCGACGCGGGCGAAGGGCGGCAGCGTGCCGGGCTGGAGGCCGGCGGGGGCCGGCCCGCCGCCGTCCCGGACGCGCCGCAGCTCGAGGTTCTCCTGTGCCCGACCATCCTCGCGCACACCACCGAGGACCCAGCCCTCGACCCGGGCCTCGACCCGGCCCGGCCGCAGCGGAAGCGGCAACGTGATGCTGTCGACCTGCGGCAGCACGCCGTCGAGGAGCACCTGGTGGTCGCCGGGAGGGATCCTCAGCCAGAGACTGCCGTCGGCGCCGCGCGCGAGGCCCTCCGCCGGCCCGCCGTCGAGAAGCACCCGCTCTGGCGTCCAGTGCGGCAGGCCGCCCGGAAGCGGGACGGCCGTCTCCACGGCGGCCGCCAGCTCCAGGCGGGCGACGAGCCTCACCGCCGTGATCTCGAGGCGGAGGCGCGCGCTCGAGGCACAGGTCGGGAAGCACGCCGGGCTCTCCGTCAGACGGGCACGCAGCTCGTCCAGGAGCTCGGACGAGGGAAAGTCGGTGCCCGCGTGCGCCGCCGTGCCGAGCACGGCGAGCACGCCGAGGACTGCCGTGCTCGCCATGCCTGCGAACGCCGGCGCCGCGAGGCCGTGCAGCGAGAGCCGGGCCGTCCGCACGACAACGGCGATCAGCGCGGCGAGGAGGAGGACGCGCACGCAGGCGAGGAGCAGGTTCGTGCGCGGCGAGAGCAGGACGAGGCGCATCTCCTGCGTCCGCTCGACCGGTCCGCGCCACTCGAGCGACACCGTCCGCCAGCGCCAGCGCGGCACGCCCGGACCGGTGCTGATCATGGCGTTCGGGTCGACGTCGCTCGGCCGCGGCGACTCCTCCCTGGCCACGCCCACCACGAGTTCCGAGGGCTCGAGGCTCTCGGGGAGGGCGAGCCGGGCCTCGTCCGACGGCTCCGCCATGGGTCGCGACCGGGCCCGCACCGACGGTGCGACGAGAGCGGCCGTCTCCCCGACGACCGGCGCCCCGGCAACGGCCGCTCGCTTGGCCGCGCGCGCCGGTGCAACCGGCGGCGTCTCGAGCGCGGGATAGAAGCCCTGGCGAAGCTGCTGCACCATGAAAGGAACGGCGACGATGGCGAGTGCCGCGACCGCGAGCACGCGGCAGAGCCTCACGAGATGCGCCAGCCGGCCCTCGGGCACGACGCGGGCGAGCCCGTGCACCGCCAGGACGGCGAGCCAGAGCCAGCGCGGCGCACCCGCCTCCGGGTAGGTGAGGCCGAGCGTCGCGAGCGCCAGCAGCCCCGCGCCCGCGCCGGCGAGGCGCGCGAACGCGAGCGCGACGACGAGGACGAGGAAGAGGTCGAGCAGTGTCCAGTCTGCGAGCCAGGTCGAGGAGACGGCATCGGGACCGGACGCGTGCAGCAGGCCCCAGCCGGGCGGCAGGTTGAGCTCGCCCGCGACGTCGTGGAAGTCGTGATCCCACCCGATCGCGGGCACCCGGCCCACCGCCCCGACCAGGCGGCCGTCCGCCTCCACCGCGACCTCGCCCTGGCGGACCTCGACCCCGGCCGCGCCTCCCTCGCCGAGACGGGTGATGAACTGATCCCTGCCGCCCACCGCAACCCGCCCGAGCACGATCGGCGGCGCCATCTCCAGGCGCCAGCTCGCGCTCATCGTGCCGGAGATCGCGTCGCGGACCGTGTAGCCGCCGCCGTCGAAGTCGAGCCACCACGTGCGCCTGAGGCCGAGACGGTCGGGAGCGGGCTCGCTGTCACCACGCCGCTTCTCGACGAGCGTCATGGTCGCGTCGGGACTCATCCGGTAGGCGGGCAGACGCTGCCAGTCCGCGGGAAGCTCGGTCTGCTGCGGATCGATCGCAGGAATGCCCTCGACCGTGACCAGGCGGAGCTGCGGGCGCGCCTCGAACACCCAGATCTCCTCGGCAGGCCATGGCTCCGCGAGCGGCGGTCGCGCGAGGGCGGCAGCAGGGCCCTCGTGACGCGCCGTCACCACGATCGTCCAGCGGCCAGGGCGCACCTGCATCCGCAGTCGCCCGTCGGCCTCGAGGCGCGCCGGCAGCGGACTCGCGAGCGCCAGTGGCACGAAGGCATCGGGAAGCGGCCGCTCCAGGACGATCTCGCGATCCTCGCCCGCGACCCGGAGCTCGATGCGGGTGGCGAGGAGCAGCGGAACGTCGTCGGTCACGCGCCGGTGGACGACGAGATCGAGACGGCTCTCCTCGGAGATCGCCTCGGCACGGCGCTCGAGCCAGAGCCGGTTCAGCGGATCGCGGGCCGGCAGCGCCACGGGCTCGCCGCGGAGCGTGAGCGCGACCAGTCCCGCCTCGGCCGGGATCGGCAGGAGCTCCGGCAGGCGGACCCACGCGAAGGCACCGGCGATGCCGTGGCGGCCCTTCTCGAGCTCGATGCCGGGCGCCCCGGCGCGCGTCGTCACCGCCCGCGGCACGCCGTTCACGCGCACGTCGAGCGGCCAGCGCTCCTCGTCGCCCGGAAGCGGCACCCAGGCCGTGCGCTCGACCAGCCACTCCTGCGCGAAGCGCCCTCCCCGGTCGTCGAGCTCGAGGACGAGCCGTGACGGCCACGTGCACTGGCGCGTCGCGCCGGCGCCGTGGAGGAAGGGACAGCGCAGCTCGTCCCGCCCGTGCAGCACCCAGTCGATCCAGGGCCGGAGCGGCTCGGGGACCTGCTCGCGCCCCATCCGTTCGGCGTGCGCGCTGGTCGTTGCGAGACAGTACACGCCGAACAGCAGGACGACCAGCAGCACCAGCGCGAGCCCACTGCGACGCATCATCGTCTCACCTCCGCGATCCAGCGCCCATCACTCCCGATCATGCGGCGCGAGTCGCGAGCAACACAACACCGCTGCGCGCTTTCGGCCTCGCAGGCTCAGCCTCGCGTCCCCACCGTCGGACAACCGGCCTCGCCTCCCCGGCGCAGGCCTCACAGGACCGCCCCGCGCCGGGGCGCCCTCCCCGACTCCCTCGGCCCGGCGGCCACGCGCCCTCATCCCGTCGCGAGGGCGCCTGACGAGCCGCGGCCGGTGGGGAGCGTCACCTCGACCGTGGTCCCGGCGCCGACCGCGCTCTCGACTGCGATGGTCCCGCCGAGCAGCTCCACCGCCTGCTTGGTGATCGTGAGGCCGAGGCCGGAGCCGGGCCGCGTGCCGACGTTCGCCCCGCGCTCGAAGGGCTCGAACAGCCGCCGCTGGTCGTCGGCCGGGATGCCGATGCCCTGGTCGCGGACGCGCAACCGCACGTGGTCCTCGTCCCGGCGCACCTCGAGCGTCACGGTGGAGCCCGCGGCGGAGTACTTGACGGCGTTGGTGAGCAGGTTCGCGAGGACGCGCCGCAGGAGCCTCGGGTCGGTCACGGCCTCGGCATCGCCGCACTCGGCCGCGACCACGAGCGCGTGCGTGCGCCCGACCGCGGTCTCGATCTCGGCGACGACGTCGCGGCAGAGCGCCGCCAGCGGCACCGGCTCCGGCGCCACGGCGAGCTTCCCCGCAGCCGCCCGTCCGGTCAGCAGCACGTCCTCGAGCAGCTGTGTCATCTGTGCCACGGCCGCGCCGATGCGCTCGATGCGGGCCTGCCGCTGCGACGCGCTCAGGCGGTCGAGGTAGCGCCCGAGCGTATCGCTGGCGGCGCGGATGACGGCGAGCGGCGTGCGGAACTCGTGCGACACCATGGTCACGAAGCGCACCCGCAGCTCGGCGAGGCGGCCGCGCTCCTCGGCGAGGCGGCGCGCGCTGGCCTCCTGGTCGCGCAGGCCGTCGCCGATGAACGAGGTGATGTAGCTGGCGAGGAACATCATGACGGCGCACGTGAGATAGCGCGCCAGCGCGATCTCCTTGCTCGGCGGCCCGCAGGCGAGGCCGGGGATGTGCAGGCAGACGTTCGCGAGCAGGCCGAGGTGCTCCCCGAGAAGGACGGCCCCGAGGAGGACGCTCGCGACCGCCGCATGCGCGAAGGCGTCCCGCGGCGGCAGGAAGGCGCCGAACATGACCATCGGGAGCAGGAGGAGCGGCAGCGCGAAGGAGTTGGCCCCGCCGCTCACTTGCACGTTGAGGACGAGGATGCCGATGTCCACGATGGCGAGGAAGTTGAGCGCGCGGCGATAGAACACCCGCAGGGCTGGGCCGCGGTAGCGGTGGCGAAGGACGGCGACGAGCGCCGTCGCGCCGAGGACGACGGCGAGCAGCGCAAACGCAATGCCGGCAATCCCCGGGACGGGGGCCAGATGCCGGATGACGAGCGCGCGCGCGAGGACCAGCGTTCCCGCCGTCACGTGCAGCCTGAGCGTCCAGCGCAGGCGCTCGAGGAGGGTCGTCTCCTCGGCGCTGAGCCCCTCCGGGCCGTTCGCGCTCGTCTTCACCTCCGCCATCGTCATGGTCCGCGCCGTCGAGGCAACGCTACCGGCAGGCTGCGCCCACATGCTATTCGGCCAGGACGGCACGTAACTTGAGCGCTGGCATGGGGCAGCGCAGGCCGAGCCCAACGTCACTACGGGGAGGGACCGAGCGGCGGCAACGTGCCGAGACCGTCCTCCGACCGGCCTCACCTGCCGACCTCACGAGCCGGTCGGCCGGCGGATCGGCGCGGTGCGGCGCGACGCTCGCGACCCGGCCCGGCGGGCCGCCCGCAGCCGCGCGAGCGTCTTCGCCATCGCGCTCCGCACGTGCATCCTGAGCGCGTCCGCATCGGGAAAGGAGCGCGCGGCGATGGGCTCGAGCACCTGGACGACGATGTCGGCGCGCTCGTGGAGGACGAGACCGTGTTTGGGGAGGGCATCGAGGGTGCCGTCGAGGACGATCGGCAGGACGGGCACGTCGTGGTCGTACGCCAGGGTGAAGGCGCCGTGCCGGAACTCGCGCAGCTCGCCGTCGAGCGAGCGCGTCCCCTCCGGGAACATCATGATCGAGTTGCCGGCGTCGAGCGCGGCTCCGCAGGCAGCCATCATGCGCCGCGCGTCGGCGCGATCGCCGCGGCGGATGGCGATGTAGCGGTTGAGCCGCATGTTCCAGCCGACGAACGGCAGGCGGAAGACGGACTCCTTCGAGACCCACTTGAAGTGCTTGTACAGGCGGAAGAGCACGAGGATGTCGAGGAGCGACTGGTGGTTCGAGGCCAGGACGTAGGTGGCCCCATCGCAGATGCGCTCGCGGTTGCGGATCCGCACCCTCCAGTAGGGAAAGACGTAGGTATAGAGGGAGGCCCAGGCGCACGAGTAGAGGTGGAGGAGGCGCAGGCGGCGATCGAACGGCAGCGTCACCAACCAGACCGCGAGCGCCCCGATGAAGAGGATCGGGCACGTCACCAGGATCAGCACCCAGAGGCCGAGGGACGCGAGGAAATCGAGCACGGCTTCGACGGGGGAGCGCATGGCAGCGATGGGCCCGCCTACACGGCGGCGTGCCTCCTTGCAAGGCTTCTCGTGGCCCGCGCCATGAGACTGCTCGGGCAGAGGAGCCGAGCACGGCTTCGCGCCCCGCAGGGCCGCGACTACGGAAGACGTCGTCGACGCCCAGCACGCGGGCGTCGGGAGGCCGAGGACGCCGCCCCGTGGCACCAGGGAGTGCGTGGCGATCACCTCCTGCTCCCGCAGCTCGGCTGCCCGCACCTGTTCGGGAGGGGCGAGCCGACCGTCGCCGCATCGCTCAGGTAACGTGTCGAATCGTCCGGTCCCCGCTACGCCGCCACGCGCGCTATTCGAGCAGGCTCCGCAGCATCCACGCTGTCTTCTCGTGGACCTGCATGCGCTGCGTGAGCAGATCGCACGTGGGCTGATCGTTCGCGGCCTCCGCGGCGCGGAAGACCTCACGCGACGTGCGCGCCACCGCCTCATGGCCCTCGACGAGGCGCCGGATCATCTCCTCGGCCTTCGGCACGCCATCGTCTTCCTGGATGACCGAGAGCTCGCTGAACCTCTTGTACGTGCCGGGCGCCGGCAGGCCGAGCGCGCGGATGCGTTCGGCAACCAGGTCCACCGCGAGGGCGAGGTCGTTGTATTGCGCCTCGAACATGAGGTGCAGGGTCTGAAACATGGGCCCCGTGACGTTCCAGTGGAAGTTGTGTGTCTTCAGATAGAGCGTGTACGTGTCCGCGAGAACTCGCGATAGTCCCGCCGCGATCTCTTCGCGTTTGTGTGGCTCGATTCCGATGTCGATATTCATCGTGTCCTCCGTGGTCATGTCCTGTGTCTT
>Ga0209253_10003203_pt1 | contig 14417 bp, 13 predicted proteins | sample FrelakmetBRP12BR_FD_187145 | JGI IMG/M metagenome (GOLD analysis project Ga0209253, IMG submission 187145) | Freshwater lake sediment microbial communities from the University of Notre Dame, USA, for methane emissions studies - BRP12 BR (SPAdes)... | ecosystem: Environmental > Aquatic >...
AGTGCCAGTGTGGCTGATCGTCCTCTCAGACCAGCTACCCGTCGAAGCCTTGGTGAGCCGTTACCTCACCAACAAGCTGATAGGACATGAGCCCATCCATGAGCGCAATACCCACGGTATTGCTTTCTTTCCGGTACCGAAGTCCCGGAAACGTATGCGGTATTAGCTAACCTTTCGGCTAGTTATTCCCCACTCGAGGGTAGGTTACCCATGCATTCCTCACCCGTTCGCCGCTTTACAAGTGTATTGCTACACCTTCTCGCTCGACTTGCATGTATTAGGCGCGCCGCCAGCGTTCGTTCTGAGCCAGGATCAAACTCTCAAATAGGTGTTCTCTAAAATTGGACCAAGGGCCACCACTTCAATACACCTTACACCTTGCTCAACTTCCTCTATTCAGTTGTCAAAGAACAATACGTCGCATTCGTGACGCGGGAGGCGCAATATAAATGTTGCGCACTCTCTTGTCAAGGGACCCACTCAAAAAACTTCGGGTAGTTTCCCTCAGGCACCGCTCCATCTGGATGCGGTATACAGGCAAGAACTCATCCGCCCACTGCCCTCGAACGAGTGGGAAGATAACAAGACTCCCCCACGGGTGTCAAGCAACATTTTCATGTATAATCAAAAAAATATGAGAAACATTGAATCACCACTGTCCATGCGGCGTCGCACGATTTTAAAAACCATCGGTCTCGTCGCCACGGCTGGAATAACCGGAGGCTGCGACGCCATCGGGTCTGTTTTTGGACGTATGTTTGCGATTCCGCCACGCGAAACCACCTACTTCACACCGAATTCGAAATTTTACGTGGTCAACTACGCGGATTCCGCGGTCTCCATCTCGCGCGAGGTGAATATCGAGCAATGGAAAGTGCACGTGAAAGGCGTCGTGAACACACCGCTTTCACTGGGCTGGCGCGACATCTTGAATCGCGACTCCTACGATCAAGTCTCCACGCTCATGTGTATCGACACTCTCCCAGGCGGCGACAGCATGGGCACGGCCACCTGGCGCGGCATTTCATTAAAAAAACTTCTTCAAGAAGCCGGCGCCGACGAAGAAGCTGCACGCGATGTGATTTTTCGTGGCATTGATGGCTACGATGACAGCATTCCATTCACGCGTGCCATGCAGGACGATGTGATGATTGCCTTTCTGATGAACGGCGAAAAACTCCCTAAGGAGCATGGCTTCCCGATCCGCCTCATCGTCCCAGGCCTGTATGGCATTAAGAACGTGAAATGGATTACCGAGATCGAAGTCTATCCGGGCGATTACCTAGGGTACTGGCAGCGCAAAGGCTGGACTGACGACGCCACGATCAAGATTTTCTCCCGCATCGATTCTCCCGGCCACTACCAGACCTTGCGCGGGCCCCTGCAGAAATTCCGCGGGATTGCCTTCGGCGGCCCCAACTCCATCGGCAAAGTCGAGCTGAGTTTCGATGCCGGCCGCACGTGGAGCGAATGCGAGATTGAACCGCCGATGTCGTCCTACTCCTGGGTCATCTGGAACTACACCTGGACCGCGCCGAAACAGGGGAAATATCAAACCGTGGTGCGAGCAACCGATACAAAAGGGCAACTGCAGATCGCCGAAATTGTCCGGCCACAGCCCGCCGGCGCGAGCGGATTACACACGATTATTTCTGAGGTCGCCGAACTCTGACCCCTGAGGCACGCCGCCGGATTCAGAAATTCGCCAGATCTAATTTTGACCGCACTCCTCCTACAACATCCGATGAACGTCGGCTTTCAGACCCGCCAAACACGGCTCCTGGTCCGGCCCGGAGGCTCTCGTCACCACAAAGGCTGCCGGCACCTGCTCCCAATGCCGCAGATCCGGGCGCAGCGCTCCTTCCAGCACCTTGGGCGCCGTGCTCATAATCGCCATGCCCCCGACAACCGACAACTGGCAGAGCGCTCCCTTGCCGTCGCCCACCGCATCAAGCATGCACCCTCCGACCATGACTCCCGCTCCTGCCGCAACCGGGATAAGGCTGTACACCACGCCGATCGGCAGCCGGATCCACGTCTGCACGTTCAGGAGCGGGTGGTACGCCTGGCTGTGACGGATGGCCAGCTTGTTAAACCAGCTCTCTGTCGACAGCCGTAGTCCGGTCTCGGACGCGCATGAGGCGATGAACGGCTGCCTGGGTGTGACCGAAAAGTACCCGCTGGTGGAATTCGCAAATTCCAGATCCCAATCGACCTGAGGGAATCGCCCGACCCGATACAGACGCCAGGCCGCGCCGGTCCCGTCCCCGCTATCGATCAGGGATACACGTTCATCGGCAAACCGGCGAAGCGCCTCGTCCTCCTTCTTGGTCAGGTTGGGCAAATCCCGGAGGCGCAACCAGTCTACCCGCGCCTCACGAATGTCCCCTACCCGCTCCCAGAGGACCGCGGACAGCAGCAGATTGACCGGATCTTCTCCGTAGTTATAGATCGGCGCGAACAGCTCATGATCCAAGTCCCTCAACTCGACCTTTCCCTCCTCATGGTTTTGCAGCCGAAGATAACTCGCAGCCAGCAGGATGCTCAGATACCCCCGCTCATAACTCTCCATCACGTAGTCGATAAAGGTGCCGTCCGGCACAAACACGTTCGTCGTTTCTTTCGTGATTGAGAATGATTTGTGCCGGAACTGGGATCGCGCCTGCTCTCCGTACTTCACCACCAGCTCATCGCATCGGGAGGTGAACGCCTCCGACAACAGATTCAGCGTATCGATTCGCGCCGAGAGATCGAAGGTCTGCTCAATCGACGCACAATCCCGGCCATTCTGCTTACGCAGATCCCCTGAATGACATCCGATCAGGAGACCGGCAATCCACACAATGCCGATAGAAACCGCGACACGCACCCTCCTGTTCATCTGGAAAGCCATAGACATTCCGCTCACCATTCCATTGATGGGAACCTGCCGGTTTAGCCGCCCCCTCTTATTCACCCGGCTTGCTTCCGCCCCTGAATCTCGGTACTGATAGGCGTTCTGCATCCATTTTCTGGAGGGCATTATGGCACGACTTCTCCTCATGGTCTCATCATTACTCGTCGGCCTCATCGGCTGTGATCTGCATGCCCCGGCTCAGCAGCAGGACCGGCTGACCACCCTGGGATCGGCGCAGACCCGTGCAACGGCTACACGCGTCAACGGGGAAATCCGACGACATGCCGTGACGATCGACGGCGTCTCGCTCAGCGTTCTGGAAGCCGGCACCGGCAACCCGATCATCTTCGTCCACGGCGTCGTCACAACGAGTAACATTTTCTCGAAATATCTGAGTGCCTACTCGCCGGACTTTCGCGGAATTGCCGTCGACCTTCGCGGATACGGCGACTCACAGAAACCGGACGGCGGCTTCACAATCAAGCAATTCTCCAAGGACCTTATTGCGCTCGCCGACAAACTCGAAATTGAGAAGCCTATCTGGGTCGGCGTCTCCATGGGCGGGATGATCTTGCAGCAACTGGCATTGGATTATCCTGAGCGCGTCCGGGCGCTCGTGCTGGTGTCAACGACCGACGGGGCCATGGTGCTCGACAAAGATCTGCCCACCATCGGCAATCCGCGTGATTTTCGCGAGGTCTCCAAGAATATCATCGTGGAGAGCTTCCCCCCAGGGACCCCCGCCACGCTCTACCAGCCGATGCTCGACCGCATTCCAACCTGGAACGGAACGGTGCTGCGCGAAGCATTGACAAGTATGGCCCAGGCCAACGTGCACGGACAGATCGACAAAATCACCGCCCCGACGCTCGTGGTGGTGGGGGCCAAAGATGATGTCGCCACTCCGGCCATCGCACGGGGAATCCAGGCGCAGATCACCGGCGCGCAGCTCGTGGAGTTCAACACCGGCCATTTCATGATGGCGGAAGATCCGGAAGGGTTTCGCACGGTGCTGGGAGAATTCCTGCAAACCCTGAAGCAGTAACGGCTCACCGTCACGCTATTCGCATGGCCGGTGGGGTCTCCTCGACGAAACCGGTCGCTGTGGCCTGAGGCCTGACGCACTCCCGGCATCCTGAATCGACCGGATCTCGCCCGGAGTCAATTCCCGCCAGACGCCGGGCGCAAGATCACCCAACGAGACAGGACCGATTCCCACACGGACCAACCGTAGCGCGGGATGCCCCACCGCCGCGGTCATGCGACGCACTTGACGATTCATCCCTTCGCGAATCACCATCTCGATCCAGCAGGTCGGCACGGTTTTTCTGAATCGAACGGGCACCGGTCGCTCCGGCAGCATCGGCGCTTCGGCGAGCACGCGGGCCTCCGCCGGCCTCGTCCTGGTCCCGCTCAACATCACTCCCTTGCGCAATTGTTCGAGGGCCCGTTCATCGGGGATGCGCTCGACCTGGACCAGATAGACTTTGGGAAGCTTGTGTTGCGGATCAGTGATGCGATGGGACAACGTTCCATCGGCCGTGAGGAGCATCAATCCCTCGCTATCCAGATCCAGCCGCCCGGCCGCATAGACTCCGGAAATGTCGATATAGTCAGCCAACGTGGGCCGGCCTTCAGGATCGGTAAAGCACGGTAGCACCCCGTACGGTTTGTGAAATGCGATGGTGTGAGAACGGGAAGGCGGCGATCCGGCGTGAGGCATGCGGGTCGCGGGTTTCACCGCCTGACCATCACAAGACTGCCGCACCACAGCAACACCGCAACACAACTCATCCGGTTGATGCTCATGCCGCCACTATACCTGACCGTCATTACCCCGCTCAAATCGCCTTCCCCTGCAGAATCGTAGGTGTTCTCCTTCAATTCGCATGATCGCTTCGTAGGGCTCTCCTGCCGCAACTCCACGGATACCTGCTGATCCTGCCCCTAGAACGATTGAAGTCTGAAAGACTTAGATGACCAGGCCGTTCTGCGATGGTGAACATCGTCCATCGTCTTCACGCGGCATCGTGCTTGCTCTACCTCACGACACGAGAGTCTCGCCACTCTCATCGGAGTCATAGTCTGTTTGCAACGGCCACCACATCGCTGATGACAGTGGCCCATTTGATCAACTCACTCTATGAGGAGGTTCCCATGACTCGCTATGCAAGCTTCATCGCACTCACCGCATTCCTGACGTTTGGGCTCGGCACCGCTGTGTCCTTCGCGAACGAACCGGCACCGGTCGAGCAGAAGGACAAGAAGGATATGAGCGGCTCCAAAGCCGATGACGACAGCAAGAAGAAGGATGAAAAGAAAGATATGGGCGGGAAGTAATCCTGCGTCACGGGGCGCAACCGCGGTTGCGCCCCGTTTCTTCATTCACCCAATTCCACTCATCGATCTCCAACACCTGTAGGTCTTGTCCTACAGAACCGGGACATCCCACTCAGGAAGAGCTGTCCAAATCGCTTCAGGATGAAATTGCGAAAGGCAACATCACCATCCAGCTCGGCTCCACCGGTGCGGACGGGAAATAATCCCGCCCCCACCGCGGCGGCCGCCATACCTCCTGTGGCGGCCGCCCCTCTTTCCCTCTCACAGCGGAAGACTTCCCCTCCCTCCTCACTTCCGTTATGATGCCAGGCTGTCACCGAACTCCACTGCGATTCGTAAGCACTGTGATGGATCTCTCAGCATGAGGATGTCATGTCCCGATTGATCGGACTCGCCGTATTACTCTCGCTCTCATTCGGACTGACCGCCTGCGATACCGTCTACATAGCCACGATGGAGAAAATGGGGTATGCCAAACGCGACATCCTGAGCAGCCGGGTAAAATCGGCCCGTGATGCTCAGGAAGATGCCAAGAAAGAAATTCAAAGCGCCCTGGACCAATTCGGGAAGGTCGTCGCCTATCAAGGCGGCGACCTCGAAGCCACTTACAAGAAGCTCAATAGTGAACTGCAGAACAGCGAAGACAGTGCGGACACCGTGCGGAAGCGGATCAAAGACGTCGAAAGTGTCGCGGATTCGTTGTTCGCCGAATGGAAAACCGAACTCGGTCAATATTCCAGTGCCGATCTGCGGCGCAAGAGCGAAGAGAAGCTCACGCAAACCAAAGCCCGCTACAATGAGATGCTGAACGCCATGAAAAAGGCCGAGCAGCGCATTGATCCGGTCTTGAAGCCGCTTCGCGACCAGGTGCTGTACCTGAAGCACAATCTCAACGCCCGCGCGCTCGCCGCCATCAAGGGTGAACTGGTAAAGGTGGATGCCCAGGTCGATCAACTGGTGAAGGACATGAACCGCTCGATCGCCGAGGCGGACAAGTTCATCCAATCCATGGAAAAAGAACCGACCTGAACAGCGGAACACCGACATGAGCCAGTACGAACCGGGCTCCGCAACCCATAATGCAGGCGGCGCAATTGAGTCGCTCTTCGCCGATCCCCCGTGGAACGCGAAGTCTTTCCTGGGAGCAGGAGCCACGACGCTCGCCGGGCTCGGAGCCTGGATGAACGACATGATGTCTCCGGCCCTCGCGCGCGGAGGCGCCAGCTTTATGGGAGGCTTCTTACTCGGATGGGCGATTCGCCGGGCGGTGAAACTGGCCGTGATCCTCGCAGGAATCCTCTGCACCCTCCTCGTCGCAATCAAAATGACCGGTGCCATCGACCTCGATTGGACCGCCATCGAGGCGAATATTTCACACAGCCTCGCCTGGGTTCAGGGCAAAGCGGAAGGCTTCAAAGAAGTCCTGACCGGCTATCTCCCCTCGGCAGGAGCAGGCGGCGCCGGCACATATTTCGGGTTTCGGAAGAAGTAACGGAACTATCGGCAGGACACGAGAGAAACTGATCGTCTAGTCTCCCAGCTTTGCCTTGATCTTATTCCCGGCCTTTTCGAACCCTTCAGCCGTTTTCGTCGCAGCCTTCTTAAGCTTCTCGCCGACCTTGTCCACGATGTGCTTCTCTTCGACTTTCTTCACGACGGCTTTCGTCTTGTCCTCGATCTTCTGACCGACACGTTTGGCCGAGGCTCCGACCCGCTCCATCACCCCCTGCGCCTCATCGGCAAAGACAGGACCGGCGGCAAAGACCGCCACTATCGACAACACAGCGAAAACCTGCTTCCAAACCATCATAGCCGACATAGCACACTCCTTTGTGTAAAAAGCATAGCATGCATACCACATTTTGTCCCTGCCCCCCCTTTCCTCTTACCTGGCACTCTGGATTATACTGGGAGCAGCTATCCTCTCTGAGATGAAAGGATCATGTATGCGACGCACTGCGTTCATTCGTTCATTGCTCCGTGGCTCTGCCCTCTGCCTGCTTGCGCTCCCGATACTCTGGCACATAGCTCCCGCTCATGCTGAAATTTCCCCTGCGGCGCTCGACCGAGCCAAGCTCGCAACCGTCGGTATTCTCGAAGACACCCAGGATCAGCGGACGCCCGATAAACCGGGAAAGATTCTGGTTCGCGGAACCGGATTTCATCTGCGCGACGGCTATATCGTCACCGCCCGGCATGCCGCAGAGAAGCACGATGTCACCACAGGAACCGTCATTGAGAAACAGATTCATATCCTGACTACCGATCTTCACGAACTCACCGCCGACCTGGTCGGCGACAGCGCCTTCATGGATGTCGTCGTCTATCGCGTGACGGAAGCCCACCGGGCCAAGCTTCGCGCCACCGGCTCTTTTGCCCCCGGCGACGTACAGCCGGGCCAGGACGTCTTCACCGTCGGCTATCCGATGGGCTGGGGACCGACCATGTCTTTCGGACATCTGGGCAATACGAATACGTTCCTCCAAACGGTGGACAGCAGACTGCTCCAAGCTGACGTCGCCGCCTGCAGCGGCAACTCCGGCGGCGGGCTCTTCAACGACAAGGGGGATGTGGTCGGCATCATGCACGCCATCATCCAGACCGAGCGCGACGACTCCACCGCCCACTGCAGCCGCATGGCTTTTGCGATTCCAGCGTTGTTGGCTGAACGGATTGTGAAATCAGCCATAGACGGAAAGCCAATGACCTTCTCAAAGATGGGCATTCACATGATGGCCGTGAAAGACGGCACGAAGTGGCGGATGGCGGTGAAGGACGTGAATGAACCCTCCAAGTCAGCCGGCATTCAAAAGCACGACATCATCATCGCAGTGGATGAGACCGAGATCAACGATGCGGCGCATTTGAAGAATTATTTGATCGAACGAACAACGCCTGGGCAACAAGTCCGGGTGAAAGTCCGCCGCATCGATGCGGACCTGACGTTTACGGTGACGTTAGGAGGGGGGTAAACCTGGGAGGGCCTGATACCAGCCGTTAGCACGGACAAGGGTCACTGGTTGATCAAAGAGCCGGCTGAGGTTTATGTCTGTGAGCAAGTTGGCTTTGCTTCCATCGGCAACGATTTGCCCTTCTTTGAGGAGGACCACCCGCTCGATCTCCGGCGGAATCTCATGCAGATGGTGCGTCACGAGCAGCACCGTCTTCCCCTTACGGATCTGCGCGCGCAAAAGATCCAGGTATTGGAAACAGGCTTTCAAATCGAGTCCGCTCGTCGGTTCATCCAAAACCAGCACAGAGGGATCGTGCACCAGCGCGCGACCGAGGAGAAAGCGGCGCTGCTCGCCGGTCGAAAGATGTCCGAACCGTCGGCCGGCCAGCAACTCGATTCCCAGTTCCTTCATCACCTCTCGCGCCCGTGCGATCTGCGCCTCACTGAACTCCTGATATTCATAGGTATCATTGCTCGCGTAGTACCCTGACAAGATGACGTTCAGCCCCTCCGCACAGATGAGATAGTCCCGCTGGAGATCATGCGACACAATCCCGAGTCGCTTCCGCACCCCCCAAACATTCCCGCCCTCCTCGCCGAAGAGGCTGACCCTGGTCTCATCCAACGGCAACGGATGGACCCCGCCCGCTAAGAGCTTGAGCAGGGTCGATTTGCCCGCCCCGTTAGGACCGACAATCGCCGCATGTTCCCCCTCTTGAAGCGCAAAGGAGAAGTCGGAGAAGACGCAGGTGTCACCCCGATAGACTGTCGCATGTTGTATGTCGAGAATCGGACGAGAGGACTCCTTTGGAACCATTGCTTTGACAGGAGTGGCAACCGGCGCGGCAGCGGCAACCGGACCACCAACTTTTTTTCCAGCGCTGCGCGATTGTTCGAGACCGGCACGCGCCAGTGCGTCCACCCGTTCGTTATCCGGATGGCCGGCGTGGCCCTTGACCCAGCGCCAGTCGAGCGTGTGACCGGAAGCCAGGGCATCGAGACGTCGCCATAAATCTTCGTTCTTGACCGGTTCCTTCGTGGACGTTTTCCACCCGCGCTTCTTCCAATTATGGATCCATTCGCTGATGCCTTTTTGCACATACTGCGAATCGGTATAGATCCGCGCTTCCACCGGCGCTGCAAGCGACTGCAAGGCTTCAATGACGGCGAGTAACTCCATCCGGTTATTCGTCGTCGCCGGCTCTCCGCCGCAGATTTCCGTCTCAGCCGTGCCGATACGCAACAAGACGCCCCAGCCGCCCGGCCCGGGGTTTCCGCTGCAGGCACCATCCGTATAGATCTCGATCATCCGCCCGCTCTCCTCATGCGACGTCACAATGCCGTCGCGCAAAGCTGCCCTTCGATTGCAGCCACAATTCTACACCGCCCTGGAAGGGCCCGGCCACAGTAAGAAGGAGTCGCTGATTCACAACGGAATTACGCTTCGGCTGGATCGGGATTGATCTTGGCAGTCGATTTCTTGCCCGCGGAGGAAGCAGTCTTCTTTGTCGAACCGGGAATCTTCGGTGTCGCCGTCTTCACGTCGGCGTTCTGCGCGCGGTGCAGGAGGGCATGATCCATCAGCACGAGGGCCATCATGGCTTCGGCGATCGGCGTGGCTCTGATGCCCACGCAGGGGTCATGGCGGCCATTGGTCTCAACCACAACGGCATTGCCACTCTTATCAATTGACCGGCGCGGGATACGGATGCTGGAGGTCGGCTTGATGCCGATCGTCACGACGACATCCTGACCGGTTGAAATACCGCCGAGGATGCCGCCGGCATGGTTGGTCACAAAGCCTTCCGGCGTCAGTTCATCGCCATGTTCGGATCCCCGTTGCGCGACCGAGGCGAAGCCTGCACCGATTTCGACCGCCTTGACCGCGTTGATGCTCATCATCGCGCCGGCCAGGTCGGAATCCAGCTTCGCATAGACCGGGGCTCCCCACCCGACCGGCACATGCTCGGCCACCGTGGTAATCTTCGCGCCGACGGAATCGCCGGACTTGCGCAAGTCATCCATAAAGGTTTCAAGCTTCGCCACGAGCCCGGCATTGGCGGCAAAGAACGGATTGGCTCGGACTGTATCCCAACTCTGGAACGGCACGTCGATCGGTCCCAACTGGCTGAGATAACCCCGAATGACGACTCCATGATTCTCGTGCAGCCACTTCTTCGCAATCGCCGCAGCCGCGACGCGCACCGCGGTTTCACGCGCGGAGGAGCGTCCCCCGCCGCGATGATCGCGGATACCGTACTTCTGCCAATAGGTGTAGTCGGCGTGCCCCGGACGGAAGGTATCGATGAGGTTGCCGTAATCCCGGCTCCGTTGATCTTCGTTTCGGATCAGCAGCGCAATCGGGGTCCCGGTCGTCTTTCCTTCGAAGACTCCGGAAAGAATCTCGACGGTATCCGTTTCCTGCCGCTGCGTGACATGCCGCGACGTCCCGGGCTTGCGCCGGTCGAGATCGCCTTGAATATCTTCGGCCGACAGCGCTAACCCAGGCGGACACCCGTCCACCACACAACCGATCGCCGGCCCGTGGCTCTCGCCAAAGGAGGTGACTGTGAAGAGATGTCCGATCGTGTTGCCAGCCATGGCTGATTCGCTCGTTGGGTTATTCGACCAAATCCAGCTTGATCCGCAGTTCCTTCAACTGTTCCGCACTCACGGCCGAGGGCGCGTCGGTCAAGGGGCATTGCGCGCGCTGCGTCTTGGGGAACGCGATGACGTCGCGGATAGAATCCGCGCCGCCCAGCAACATGATGAGCCGGTCCAGCCCGAAAGCGATCCCACCGTGCGGTGGCGCACCGTACTCCAATGCTTCTAATAGAAAGCCGAACTTGGCTTGAGCCTGCTCTTTGTTGATGCCGAGCAAATCCAGAATCTTGAGCTGAATGTCGCTGCGATGGTTCCGGATACTGCCGCCGCCGATCTCGCTCCCGTTCAAGACCATGTCATAGGCTTTCGCCCTGACTTTCAGCGGCTCTGAATCGAGCAGCGCCAGGTCTTCATCCATCGGCGCGGCAAAGGGATTATGCATGAAGATGTAGCGCTTCTCTTCAGGCGAATAATCCAATAATGGAAACTCGGTCACCCAAAGCGGCCTCCAGGCATTCTTATCGATCAGGTTCAACTCTTCGCCCAACTGGAGCCGGATGCGGCCCAACACATCATGCACCACCGCCGGCTTGTCGGCGCCGAAGAGCACGAGGTCGCCCGGCTTGGCTTCCGGTAAGGCCGCCGCAAAGGCTTTGGCATCGAGGAACTTCGCAATGACGGATTCCAACTGCCCTTCCGGCGTGATCTTCAGCCAGGCCAGCCCCTTGGCTCCGAAGCTCTTGGCCGTTTCGCCCAGGGCATCGATGCGGCTACGCGGCGTCGCGGCCCCGCCCTTCACGATCAAGGCCTTGACCAGTCCGCCCTTCGTCGCGGCATCCTTGAATACCTTGAACTCGCTGGCCGATCCGAACGCCGTCACATCATACAACGGCATGTCGAAACGCAGATCCGGCTTATCCGATCCATAGCGCCCCATCGCCTCGGCATAGGTCATCCGGGGGAACGGCGTCGGCAGCTGCACGCCGCCGGCATCCAGGAACACGGTGACAATCATCTTCTCCATCAAGCTCATCACGTCCAGCCGATCGACGAACGACATCTCCAGATCAATCTGGGTAAACTCCGGCTGGCGATCGTTGCGAAGATCTTCATCCCGGAAGCAGCGGGCAATCTGGTAGTAGCGATCCATGCCGCTGACCATGAGTACCTGCTTAAAGAGCTGCGGCGACTGCGGCAGCGCAAAGAAGGTCCCGGGATTCACCCGGCTCGGGACCAGATAATCCCGCGCCCCTTCCGGCGTGCTCTTCGTCAGGATCGGCGTTTCGATTTCGAGGAACTCTTCCTTATTGAGGAACCCGCGTACCGCCTGCGCAATATCGTGCCGGGTTTTCATCAGCTTCTGCATACGGGGACGCCGCAGATCCAGATACCGGTACTTCAGGCGGATCGCCTCCGTGATGTCCGCATCGTCCTCGATCACGAACGGCGGCGTCTTCGACTCGTTCAAAATCTCGACGGCATCGACAAAGATTTCGATCTCACCGGTCGACAGATTCGTATTTTTTGACTCATCCGGACGCGCCATCACCTGGCCGGTGATAGAGACGACGCATTCGCTCCGCAGTGTATGGCCGCCTTGATGCACCGCTGCGTTGCGCTCCGCATTGAAGACCACCTGCGTGAGGCCGGTCCGGTCGCGGAGGTCGATAAAGATCACCGTGCCGTGGTCGCGCCGGCGCTGCACCCAGCCGTTCAACACCACAGTCTGACCGACATGGGTCTTGTTTAATTCACCACAGCGATGCGTTCTCACCTTCATGCCACGTGTCTCGCTTTCTTCGGGGAGTGCCGTTTCGTCTTCGAGGGCTTCGCCCAACCGGGACGCCGGGGAGGCTTGGGTGGTCGGACACCGGGGTCCTTCCCTTCCTTTTCCAATGTTCGTCGCTGCTCGACAATGTCGCGCAACGCATTCGCTTCCCGATCCGTCAGGAACCGGAATTCGCCGGACCCCAGATCGCCCAGGGTCAACGGTCCCATCTTGACGCGGGTCAATTTGATCACCGGATGGCCGACCGCTTCCAGCATCCGCTTCACTTGATGCTTGCGGCCCTCATGAATCGTAATTTCCACCCAGGAGTTGGCTTCCGCCTTACGCACCTTTTTCACCGTGGCCGGACTGGTCATGCCGTCTTCGAGCTTGATCCCCTTCTCAAGTTGGGCGATCTCTGCATCCGTGAGGACGCTCTTCACCTTGATCAGATAGGTCTTCGGGACATGATAGCGCGGGTGCAGCAGGGCCTGCGTCAAATCGCCGTTGTTCGTCAGCAACATCAAGCCTTCGCTGTCGAAGTCCAGCCTGCCCACCGGAAACACCCGCACCGACACCCCATGCAGAAAATTCTTCACCGTCGGCCGCCCGCCCGGATCGTCCAGCGTCGACATGACGTTTTTCGGCTTATTCAGAATCAGATAGACAAACGGCTGCGCATTCTCAAGGTGCTTGCCGTCCACCTTGACGTGATCCCGCTCGGGATCGACCTTCGTCCCGAGTTCCGTGACCACCTTGCCATTCACCGTCACGCGACCGCTCGCGATCAACATTTCCGCCTTCCGGCGCGATGCCAGACCGGTCGTTGCGATAATTTTCTGAAGTCGAGTTTCCATTCAAATCTCCGTGAAGCGTATCTCGTCGTTCGTCGCTCGCAATAAATCAGTCTTGCGTTTCACACTTCACGAACGACGCTTCACTATCGGCTATTCCCATTCAATTGTGGACGGCGGCTTCGAACTGATGTCGTAGACGACCCGATTCACACCCTTCACTTCATTGATGATCCGGTTCGACATCCGGCCCAGCACATCGTTCGGAATCTTGGCCCAGTCGGCGGTCATTCCGTCTACGCTGGTCACCGCCCGGATCGCCACGACGTTATCATAGGTCCGTTGATCACCCATGACGCCGACCGTGCGGATCGGCAGGAGCACGGCGAAGAATTGCCAGATTTCGCGGTACAGTCCCGCGCCGCGAATTTCCTGATCGACGATCGTTTCCGCGCCACGGAGGATGGCCAATCGTTCCTTCGTCACAGAGCCGAGCACGCGGATCGCCAGACCGGGACCGGGGAACGGCTGCCGCCAGACGATCTCATCCGGTAACCCAAGTTCGGTTCCCAATACCCGCACTTCGTCCTTGAACAATTCCCGCAGCGGCTCGATCAATTTCAATTTCATCCGGGCCGGCAGTCCGCCGACATTATGATGCGTCTTGATCGTGGCCGACGGACCCTTGAAGCTCACGCTCTCGATCACGTCGGGATACAGCGTGCCCTGGACCAAATACTTAACCCCCTTCAGCTTCTTAGACTCGACGTCGAAATTCTTGATGAACAGGCGCCCGATGATCTTGCGCTTCCGTTCAGGATCGACGACGCCCTTCAAGCCGTCCAGAAACTGTGACGTCCGATCGAGAACCCGCAGATTCAGATGCATCTGCGACGCAAAAGTCTTCTTCACCTGATCACGTTCGCCGGCCCGCAGCACCCCGTTATCGACGAAGATGCAAGTCAGCTGGTCGCCGATGGCCCGATGCGTGAGGGCCGCGGCCACCGATGAGTCGACTCCGCCGCTCAGCGCGCAGATCACACGATCTTTTCCGACCTGCTC
>Ga0209253_10003205_pt1 | contig 14413 bp, 14 predicted proteins | sample FrelakmetBRP12BR_FD_187145 | JGI IMG/M metagenome (GOLD analysis project Ga0209253, IMG submission 187145) | Freshwater lake sediment microbial communities from the University of Notre Dame, USA, for methane emissions studies - BRP12 BR (SPAdes)... | ecosystem: Environmental > Aquatic >...
ATGTATGGGCGGTGCTTAGGCCGCCCTCAAGCCCCCGTAGCGGAGGGGGGCCCCGTCGGCTTTTCCGACGGGGGGAACCGACGGGACTGGTTCCCGGGGCCCGGGGGCAACGGGCGGCCTAAGCGCCGCCCGAACGGAGATGTCATTTTAATTATTGCGTTGATATTAGTAAAGCATTATCCAGACGCCGCAGGATGAGGAAAACACGGCAATCGGTCATCCCTCCGAGCCGGCGTCTTCATCGCTCAGTTCCGTAAACACGATGACCTTGTCGGGCAGGATCTCGGCGGTACCGCCCTGGACGGCAAAGCTCTCCTCGTCCCGTCCCTGCCGGTAGGTGATCTTCCCCTGGCCCAAGGCCACCATCAAGGGCCGGTGCCCGGGGAGGATGCCGAGGTATCCCTCCAGGCTCGGGACCGAGACTTCATCGACCTCGGCTTCGACCAAGAGTAGCTTGGGCGTGATTACTTTCAAATGAAACGAGGGGGACGGGTTCGGGCTCATGCGTTTTTCAGTTCCTCGGCGCGACTAATGACGTCGTCGATTCCGCCCACCATGTAAAAAGCCTGCTCGGGCTTGTCATCGTGCAGCCCTTCGACGATCTCTTTGAAGCCCCGGACGGTCTCTCCCACCGTGACGTAGATTCCGGGCCGGCCGGTGAACTCCACCGCCACGTGGAACGGCTGAGACAGGAAGCGCTGGATTTTTCGGGCCCGGGCGACGATCAGCTTGTCCTCGTCGGACAGCTCTTCGATTCCCAGGATGGCGATGATGTCCTGGAGGTCCTTGTATCTCTGGAGGATCTCCTTGACCCGGCGGGCGATGCGGTAATGCTCCTCGCCGATGATGTTCGGGTCGAGAATACGGGAATACGATTCCAGCGGGTTGACGGCCGGATAGATCCCCATATCGGTCAGGGCGCGGGACAGGCTGGTCGAAGCGTCCAGGTGAGAGAACGTTGTCGCCGGCGCAGGGTCGGTGAAGTCATCGGCTGGGACATAGATGGCCTGGACGGAGGTGATGGAGCCTTTCTTGGTGGACGTGATCCGCTCCTCGAGCTCGCCAAGCTCCGAGGCCAGGTTGGGCTGGTAGCCGACGGCCGAGGGCATCCGGCCGAGCAGCGCCGAGACTTCGGAGCCGGCCTGGGTAAAACGGAAAATGTTATCGATAAACAACAGGATGTCCTGGTTCATCTCGTCGCGAAAATATTCGGCGACGGAGAGCGCGGCAAGCCCGACCCTCAGCCTGGCTCCCGGAGGTTCGGTCATCTGTCCATAGATCAGGGACGTCTTGTCGATGACTTTGGACTCCTTCATCTCGAGCCAGAGGTCGTTCCCTTCGCGCGTCCGCTCTCCGACACCGGCGAAGACCGAATATCCGCCGTGCTTGAGGGCCACGTTGTGAATGAGCTCCTGGATGATGACGGTCTTGCCGACGCCGGCGCCGCCGAAGAGCCCGATCTTCCCGCCCTTCAGGAACGGCTGGATGAGGTCGATGACCTTGATCCCGGTCTCGAACATCTCGAGCTTGGTGTTCTGCTCTTCAAGGCTGGGGGCGGGGCGGTGGATGGGATATTTTTGCTTGGCCTCGATCGGGCCCATATGGTCCACGGGCTCGCCGATGACGTTCATCACCCGGCCCAGCGTCTCGACGCCCACCGGCACTTCGATCGGGCCGCCCAGGTCGAAAGCGCTCATGCCTCGGGCGAGGCCGTCCGTAGGATGCATCGACACGCAGCGGACGATATCTTCTCCCAGGTGCTGCTCGACCTCGACGACGATGTTCACGGGTATCGGGCTTTCGAACCCTTCGCTCGTGATGCGGATGGCCGTATAGATCTCGGGAAGCTCCATTCCTTGAAAGGAAACATCAACGACAGGCCCGATGACCTGGACGACTCTTCCGATTCTTTTTTTATTTTTTTCGTCAGTCATGAGTCACTCCAATCGCTACTGAGTTTCTTTCAGCGCTTCCACAGCCGTCATGATCTCCAGAAGCTCTTTGGTGATATTCGCCTGGCGGATCTTGTTCAGGACCAGGACCTGGTCGGCAATGATGTCCTCGGCGTTTTTCGAGGCGTTGTCCATCGCCATCATCCTCGCCGCCTGTTCTGCCGCCTGGGACTCAAAGAAAAAATGGGAGAGCTGGTTTTCGATATAGCGCGGGACCAGGGTTTGGAGAAGCACGGCCGAGGCCGGCTCCCAGTCGGGGAGGATGCCCTCCCGGCCGGCCGACTCATCCTTCGCTGCCACGGGCAGCAGTTTGGCGATGGTGATCCGCGGCGCCAGGAGGGATTTGAATTCGTTATAGGCGACGTACGCGGCATCCGTCTCTTGGAACAAGAACTTCTGCATCGCCTGCCGGGCTACCTCGTTCAACTCTCGGACCGTGAGCTTGTCCACCCGTCCCGCGTAAGCGCGCTCCACGGGGAAGGAATGTTTTTTAAAGAAATTCACGGCCTTCTTTCCGATGAGCGACAGGCTCACCCGAGAATGGCCGGCTTTCTCCTCGATGAACGAGAGGGCCTTGGCCAGCAGGTTTGAGTTGAACGCTCCGCACAGCCCCTTGTCCGCCGTGATGACGATAACATGGACCTTTTTTTCCTCTCGCACGGCAAACAGCGGATGAGATCCTTTCCCGGCCCAGCCGACGACGCGGGCCAAAAGGTCGGGGGAATTGTGCCAGTGCGGCCGGCCTTCCAAGACGGTCCGCTGCGCTTTTTTGAGCTTGGCCGAAGAGACGGTCTTCATGGCTTTGGTGATCTGCTGGGTATTCTTGACGCTTTTGACGCGGCGTCTCAGGTCAAGGAGAGTCGGCATCAGGCCGCTCCTTCTCTGAATCGGGCGTTGAATTCCGTGAAGGCCTGGCTGATGGCCTCATCCAGCGAGCCGTCGATCTGTTTCCGCTCGCGCAGCTTGATCAGCACTTCGGCGTGCTCCCTATCGAAAAACTCATAGAGTTTCTTCTCGTACTCCCGGATCTGGCTGACTTTGAACTCATCCAGAAAGCCCCGGTTCCCGGCGTAGATGATCAGGATCTGCTTCTCCACGGGAAGAGGGTGGAATTGGTTCTGCTTGAGGACTTCGGTGAGCCGCTCGCCGCGGTCGAGCTGGGCCTGACTGATCCTGTCGAGCTCGGTGCCGAACTGGGCGAACGTCAGCAGTTCTCGATACTGCTGGAGGTCCATCCGCAGTTTGCCGGCGATCTGTTTCATGGCCTTGATCTGGGCATTGCCGCCGACGCGCGAGACCGAGATGCCGACGTTGATGGCCGGCCTGACCCCGGAATTGAAGAGCTCGTGTTCGAGGTAGATCTGGCCGTCCGTTATCGAAATGACATTGGTCGGGATGTATCCGGAGACGTCGCCGGCCTGGGTCTCGATGAGGGGCAAAGCCGTCAGGGACCCGCCGCCGTGCTCGTTATTGAGCTTGGCCGCCCGCTCCAGGAGCCGGGAATGAAGGTAGAAAACATCGCCGGGATAGGCCTCGCGGCCGGGCGGACGCCGGAGGAGCAGCGAGATCTCGCGGTAGGCCGCGGCATGCTTGGACAGGTCATCGTAGATCACCAGGGCGTGCCGGCCGTTGTCCCGGAAATATTCGCCCATGGCGCAGCCGCTGTAGGGCGCCAGGTACTGAAGCGGCGGAGGGTCGCTGGCCGACGCGGCCACGATGATCGAATAGTCCATGGCTCCAAAATCTTCAAGCGTCTTGATAAAATAAGCCACGGTCGAATTTTTTTGGCCGATGGCCACATAGATGCAGACGACGTCCTTCCCCTTCTGGTTGATGATCGTGTCGAGGATGATGGCCGATTTCCCGGTCTGGCGATCGCCGATGATTAGCTCTCGCTGGCCTCGTCCAATCGGAATCATGGCGTCGATGGCCTTGATCCCTGTTTGCAAAGGTTCCCGGACTGGAAGACGGTCCACGACTCCCGGCGCGAGGCGCTCGATGGCCTGATAAACATCGGTTTGGATCGGACCTTTTCCGTCCAGGGGGTTGCCGAGAGGGTTGACAACGCGCCCGATCAGGGCCGGTCCGGAAGGGACCGACATGATGCGGTGCGTGCGCTTGACCAAATCGCCCTCTTTGATGCGATGGCTCTCCTCCAGGAGGACCGCGCCGACACTGTCCTCTTCAAGGTTGAGGGCCAGGCCGGACACGCCGTGCGGGAATTCGAGCAGCTCGTTATACATCACCCGGTCCAACCCATGGATCCGGGCGATGCCGTCGCCGACCGAGATGACCGTCCCGATCTCCCGGATATCGACTTCGGTCTCGAGACCTTCGATTTGCTTCTGGATGATCTTGCTGATTTCGTCCGCCTTGATCTCCATGGTCTGCTACCTCTCTCTCGTTTTTTCTTTAAGCCTCGTCAGCTGTCCCTTGAGGGAGACATCATAGGCCATGTTCCCTTTCTTGACGTAAAGCCCGCCCACGACGGCGGGGTCGATCCTGTAGGTCAGATGGACCGCGCTTTTTTCCAGCTGCTCAAGCTGCTTCTCGAGCTTCCGCTTTTGGCTGTCTTTGAGCGGGACGACCGATCGGACCTCGAACGTCAGGATCCCTTGTTTTTCCCTCCACCGCACCGGAAGGTCCTCGGCGATCTGGGACAGGGCATCCAGACGCCTGTGCTGGAGAAGAAGCAGCAAGAACCTGGCCGTTTTTGCCTGGTACGATTTCTTTTCCAGGAGATCCTGGATAATTTGCGTTTTCTTGGCGGTCTTCAGAAACGGGCGAAAAAGGACTTCCCGAAGCTGTCTGTGGTCCTGAAGAAGCCGGCAAAAATCGGCCAGATCGCCGCAGACAGCCTTATACTCGGCTTCATTTTTCAGGGCCCCGGCCAGACCTTCGGTGTATCGTCTAATCAGGACTTTGCTTTTCATACAGTTCCGCCAGCTTTTCGATGGATTTGTCGATGAGCCTGGAATGGCCCTGGTCCGTGATTTTTTCCTTGAGCCTGGCCTCCGCCAGGGCCGCGGCCAGCTCGGCCGTGTATTCTTTGAGCTCCTGCCTCCCGGCCCGGAGCTGCATTTCGATCTCCTGCCGGGCAAATGACTTGATCCGTTCTGCTTCTTTATCGGCCAAGACCCTGATATTTTCTTTTGCCTGGAAACCGTCGCCTTCGGCGGCCTTGATGATCCGGCCGACTTCGTCCTCGAGAACGGCGAGCTTCTTTTGGACTTCCTGGAGTTTCCTTTCTGCGTCGAGCCTTGCCTGGCGGGCTTCATCAAGAGCTCTCCGGATATCCTCGGACCTCTTCCTGAGGTAATTGCGGAGCGGCTTATACAAGAGATAGGCCAGGCCGCCGAAGAGGACGACGAAATTGATGACCTTGCCCAGGAAATCGCTCTTTCCCGAGGCTTTTCCGCCCTCCTCCGAAACCATGAACAGGAAAAGGGGGACCAACAGAAGGACGGTCAGGGCCTGATTTCTCGTCGGCATCAGTTGAGCAGCCTCTTTTCGATTCTTTCGGCGAGGGATTCTGCCTCGCCGCTGAGCTCTTTCTTCAACCGGACGAGGTCTTCATTCAATTTGGCCTTGGCCTGTTCAATCTGTCGCCTGGAGGCGGCGCTCACCTCGGCGATCAACCGGTTTTTTTCTTTGAGCGCTTCTCCCTCGATCTCCTCGCGCCTTTTCTCTGCCGCCTGCCTGGTCGATTTAAGAGTCCTGTCGATCTTCTCGAGGCTCCGCTCGCGGGCATCCAAATCATTCTGTGAAGAGGCCTTATCTCCCTGGATTTGCGCGTCTCGGTCCTGAATGATTTTAGTCATAGGCTTGAAGAATATCCTGGAAAGGATGAAGACGAGGATCCAGATGATGAAAAATGTGACCAAAAACGTCAGGTCAATTTCAAGGAACATCAGGGCGCCCTTCTCGGCTAAAATTTAATCTCGAAATTTAGCACCTTTCCCCTAAAAATGCAAGACACGCCGCGGCTTATCTGGCCTCCGAAAGAGCTTTTTTGGATTCGCCGACGAGAAAGAGAGAGCCGGAAATGATAACCGTGCCCTGAAGCCCGGCTTCGGCGCGTGCCATGTCGAGCGTTTTTTTCAGAGAATGCTCTAAAACGATCTTGCGCCTGAATTTTCGCGCTTTTAGCCAGATCTCCGCCGGTGAGGCGGCCCGGGAATAGGGAATTGATGTCAGGATCACCCGCCTTGCAGCCGGGAAAAGAAGGTCCGCTACCCTCTTGATGTTTTTATCCTTCATCATCCCAAAGATTAGAACAACCGGTGGTGATACAAAATCCCGGATGTAGGCTTTCAAGGTCCTGGCGCCGGCCTCGTTATGGGCGCCGTCGAGGATGACGTCCGGCTTCCGGCAGACGACTTCCAGGCGCCCCTCCCAGTCGGTGCTTTCGATCCCACGAACGATTTTCTTTTTATCGAGCGTCCTCCAGCATTTTGAAAGGACGGAGGCTGCGGCAATTGCCACAGCCGCGTTCCTCCCCTGATGGGCTCCGCGAAGGCGCGGTGAAAACCGGTATGTCTTCCCGCCGATCCGATAGCTGAAGCGATAGCGGTCTTTCAGTTTTTTTGCCTCGAAGCAGCCCGGCTCATCGAAGACGCCGAGGAAAGGCGCTCCAAGCTCCCGGGCCCGCTTCCGGATGACTCGATAGGCTTCGCCCCCCTCGATTCCGCAGACAACGGGGACTCCGGGCTTGATGATCCCCGCTTTCTCGAAGGCGATCTGGCCGATCTTCGTCCCCAAATATTCCTGATGGTCCTTGGAAACGCTGGTGATCACGGAAACCAGGGGGCTCACGACGTTCGTGGCGTCGAACCTCCCGCCCATCCCGACTTCGAGCACGGCCAGGTCCGTCTTTCTTTCTGAAAAATAGAGCAGAGCGAGGATGGTCAGGACTTCAAAATAGGTGGGGTGGCACTCCAGGCTGCCCTTCCCGAGCAGCCTCTCGATTTTCCTCCGGATCAGGCTCAGCAGGCGGCAGAAGTCTTTCTGAGATATTAGCTTCTCTCCAATCCTGATCCGCTCTTCGACCCTGACCAGATGGGGGGAGGTGTAAAGCCCCGCCTTGAGACCGTGGGCAGCCAGGATCTGGGCCATTATGGCACAGACCGACCCTTTGCCGTTTGTCCCGGCGACAAGGACGGAAGGGAGCTTTTGATGAGGATTGCCGAAAGAAGCCAGGACTGCCCGGATATTCTCGAGGCCGAGCTTGATCCCGAACCTCTGGAGTTTCTCAAGATAAGCCCGGCCCTGGCAGGGAGTCATTGAGGCCGGTTGAGGAACAGCCGCAGGGCCCTGGTGATGTACGCACGCAGGTTTTTCCGCGGCATGACGTCGTCCAGCATGCCGTGTTTGAGCAGGAATTCCGAGCGTTGGAACCCCTTGGGCAGTTTCTCCTTGATTGTCTGCTCGATGACCCGGGGCCCGGCAAACCCGATCAAGGCGTTAGGTTCGGCGATGTTAATATCGCCGAGCATGGCATAGCTGGCCGTCGTCCCGCCGGTGGTCGGGTCGGTGATGACAGAGATGAACGGAAGCTTGGCTTCTTCAAGGCGGGCCAGGGCCGCGCTCGTCTTTATGAGCTGCATCAGGGACAGGGCGCCCTCCTGCATCCTGGCGCCGCCCGAACATGAGACGATGATCAGGGGCGTCTTCTCCCGGACCGCCCGTTCCGCGGCCCTCGTGATCTTTTCGCCGACGACAGAGCCCATGCTCCCGCCCATAAAAGCGAAATCCATGGCCGAAATGACGACTTTGATACCGCCCATCGTCCCGATCGCGTTCACCGTCGCCTCCGGAAGCGATGTCTTCTTCTGGTTGTCCCCGAGCCGCTGGGAATATTTCTGGGTATCCACGAATTTCAGGAAATCCACGGGTAGGATGGCATGGTCAAACACTTCATACTGGCCGTCGTCGAAAAGCATCGCCAGGCGTTCCGAAGCCGAGATCCGGAAATGAAAGCTGCAGGCGGGGCAGACCGACAGGTTCTCGAGGATATCCGCCTTATAAAGGATCCTCTGGCAGCTATTGCACCGTGTCCATAAGTTATCGTTCATGGATCTGACGAGTCTAGCAGCTTTCCGACGAAAAAGTCAATTCTTCGAGGAGTGGCCTTTTTTATGGGGTTTGGGCGCCTTGAGCTTCTTGGCAAGGAACTCGATAACCGCCTGGGGCTCGGGCAGGTCCAGCGGGATGTCGAGCTTCTCCTTCAGGAAGCTTAGGATGGAGCTGAGCAGCCTTTCGTTGTCGATGGGCTTTTCAAAATAATCGGACGCTCCGAAAGTCGTCAGGGCTTCGTGCTTGTATTGGGATCCCCGGTAGAGGCCGGTGACTATGATGACCGGGACGGTCCCTCTGGATTCCTGGGATATGCGCTTGGTCAGGTCAAAGCCGTGGAGCTTGGGCAGGATCGCCTCGAGAATGACGAGGTCGGGCTTCTCCAGCTTGAATTTCTCATAGGCGGCCAGGCCGTCGGAAGCCTTGATGATCTGGAACTTATGAGGCTGGAGAAGCTTGGTCAGGGATTCCACGCTTTTGCTGTCATAGTCGACGATCAAAATTTTCTTTTCAGCCATTAGACCCCACCGAGTAAGCTTTTGCCCACCGTCGTGTACGCGGCTTCCCCTTCCCGGTTCTTGACATCGACAGCCGCGATGGCAAAGCGGTAGGCAACGTCTTTTTTGGCGTTTTTGAACGTGCAATTGGAGACGGAGGCCTTCACTTCCGCCAGGACCTGCCGTCTGCCCAGCTCATCATACCAATAAATCCTGTATTTCTGGATGTTTAAGTTCAGACGGTTCCCCCTCCAGGTCAGGAGGATGGAAGAATTTCTGCCGGCCAATAATCCCCATTCTTTTCTCACTCCCGTGAAATCCAAGGGAGGATAGATCTGGGGGTCCCTGACCTCCAATTGGAGGCGAACCTCCAGGAGATTATTTGTCGCCTCGGCGCTTTCGATGATGATGGACCCCTCATAATTGCCGGTTCTTAGATGTCTGGTGGAGAAACTGACCGCCACATCCTTCCAAGCGCTCCACGAGCGCCCGCGGTCGGGGGAAACCTTGATCCAATCCTGTTTCGGCCTGACCTGGTAATTGAGAAGCCGCCCGCCGCCGTTCCTGATCTTGAGAATTTGGGGGGCCGGAGAAGACCGCCCCTCTTGGACCTGGACGACGAAGGAAGGCTTGTCCACCTGGATGGAAGGAAGCGGGTTGGCGAATATGGTGCTGGAAAGGGTAGCGCCGTCATTGGCCGTCCAAGGCAGGTTGGACTGGGTGGTATACCCCGTCAAAACATAATCGATCCTGGCTTCTTCATTCTTCAGGGTCAGCCTGGTGATTCCCGAGGGCCCCCAGAAATCGGGGTTGCTTTTCAATCCGTTGCCGTAGTACTGGGTCCAAAAATTTCCCTGCCACCAGCCTTTTTCCCCGATATTCTTGGTCGAGCCGCAGCAGACGCCGAACAGGTCTTTTTGGCCCACGCCGGGGCCGATTTTTTTCACCTTGAAGATATGGTCATGCCCGTAGACGAAGCCTCTCAGGCCGTATTTGTTCGCCCATTCGGTGATTTTGACCTGCTCGATCCGGTTCGGGTCGCCGTATTTTTGATAATCGGCGGCCGTGAAGAGCGGTCCGCGTCCATAGGCTATCTGACTATCGGTTTCGCCGGGCCCCGCCGGCCATCCCCCGAGGACATGATGGAAGCAGGCAAAATTCCAGTCCTTGTCGCTTTTGCTCATGACTCCTTCGAGCCAGCTCAACTGCTCCTGGCCGAGGGTCCAGTCAAAAATCGTTTTGGGCTCGACCTCTCCGCAGAAGGCTGTGACATCAAGAACGATAAACTGGACGCCGCCTTCGTTGTTCTGATCGCTTCCCCAGGAGAAGGCATAAAAGTTTCCATCCGGATGCCCGCCTTCAGGATAGGTCGTCTGGACGGGCAGGGGAAAATATTTGCTCCGCCAATCCTTGGACCTAGACCGGAGCGAATTCCAGCCTTCCTCTCCATCGTGATTGCCCATGGCGATGTAGACGGGCATGTTCGGGGTCAGGCCGGAATAGATTTTTCTCATCCGAAGCCACAAGGTCCTGGCAATATAATCGCGATCCGCCTCGGTAAGGTTTCCATCCGGCAAGCCCCAGGCCTTCCAACGGTAGCTGGAGCCGATGCCGGTCGTATCCCCGAGAAGGACGACAAAATCGGGGTCTTCATAGTTCAGGATATGCCGGATGGCTTTGGCCAAGTAGAAGCCGTTCATGAGCTTGTTCAGAGGATATCCAGGATCCGCGTGCGGATCTGTTCTCAGCGCTTTCAGGATGTCGTTGACATAATCGCCGGTGATCTTCGTCGTTTTGTAGGCTTCGGGGACAGCGTAATCGCCGTCGTCAAAATTATGGTCATCGGCGATAAAAAGGGCCCGGACCTGCCCGCCTTTTTGAAGATCGGCGTTGGGCAACCGGAAACTCTTGGGAGATAGCGCTTTCCATCCTCCTTGCCCCTCCCGGTACTGCACCTGATAATAGAGCCTCGGGCTGTCGCTCCCCGTGAGCAAAACATCGAGCGACCCTTCCACGCCTGTAAAAGACTGGACGTCGCCAGCCTGGGATAAATTTTCTTTGCGGTCGCTCGTATAGACCTTGACATCGAGCCGTTTCCCCTGCTTGAGGAGCAGGTTCAGGTCGGTCTTGAAGGTTGACGGGTTCTCGGCGCTCCTTCGGACGTTGTAGATTCGCTCGGCGGCGAGAAAAACCTGGTCATCGTAGGGAAAAGGGAATTCCTCGTTCAGGAGCTGATCATAAAGGGATGACGGAACCGACTGGCCGGGCCGGTCGTGCGAGAATAGTTGCGGCGTCTGGAAACCTACACCTAGAAGGCTAACCCCTCCCCATTTAATAAAATCGCGCCTCTTAAGACCCATAGAAGCCGTTGTATGCTAGCAGAAGGATAATAAAAATGCAAACCCAAGTCAAATTATTTATTAATAATATCACCGGCTCAGTTTGCGTCATTTCAGGGAGGCATTGGCATCGCCCCCCGGCCCCTGGGGAACCAGTCCCGTCGGACACTCTCGGAAGGAAACCCTTTGTAGGGTTTTCCTTTCTTCCCCGGAGCATTTGGCGATGAATTCATGGGAGGATGCTCCTTGGAGGGGTGGCAGGGCCGGCGGGTATTCCCGCCGCCCGTTGGAGGGGGACCCTGTGAAAGGGTCCTCCTCCAAGAGTGTCCGGGGCCCCCCTCCGCTACGGGGGCTTGAGGGCGGCCTAAGCGCCGCCCATACATTGTCACTTTATTTATTGCGTTTGTATTAATAATTAATTGAAATGGAAATTTTTTGTCTCATCCGTCCGATCAGGACTTTTTACGCGGCTCCCCTCGCCCGACGTATATTTTTCGGGGGGAATTCAAATACCAAAGAAGTGGGTTTGATCCCGGAAGTTGTAGTAAAATAGAAGCTTGATGAACAGGAGTCAAAACATGAAATATCTTAAGGGAAAAAAACAGGGATTTGGCCTGGCCGTCGTTTTGCTGCTGTTATTTTCCGGCGCCGCGTTTCAACAAAAGCCCGCGGCAACGGCTTCTCCTTTGGCCTCTCTCCTTCCCCATCTCACGAATTGGAAGCTCACTGAGGAGCCCCGGCCGTTCCGGCCGGATACGCTTTTTGAGTATATCGACGGGGCCGCCGAAGTCTACCTGAACTACGATTTCAAAGAGCTCCTTGTCGCCCAGTTTCAGGAAAAGAGCAGCAAAGCCTCGATGACGGTGGAGATCTATGACATGGGGAACGGGCGCAATGCGTTTGGCATCTACAGCGCCGAACGGTATCCGGAAAGCCGCTTTCTTCCGATCGGGAACCAGGGCTATCTGGATGAGGGGACGTTGAATTTCCTCGTCGGCCGCTACTACGTCAAGCTCCTCTGTTTCGAGGCCGGGGCTCGATCCGAGGAGTTCCTGACGCGCTATGCCAAGGATATGACCGGGAAGATCAAGGACCCCGGGAGTCTGCCGGCCCTATTGACCGTGTTCTCCAAGGACGGCCTGATCGCCAATGGAGAAAAATTCATCCTGCGCAATTTTTTGGGATTCAAGTTCTTGAGCAATGGGTTCATCGCCAACTACAAGGTGAACGACGTTGAGTTCGACTGTTTTTTTATCGAAGGCAAATCCGACGAGGAGGCCGGGGCCATGCTGAAGCAGTACCTCGATCATTTTGCCAAGATCGGCCAGCCGGTCGAGAAGCAGGCCTATGGCATTCATGTCAAGGACCCTTATCTGAGGCATGTCTTCTTGGCCCAGGCCGGAAAATTTCTATGCGGCGTCTCCAAGATCAAGGATGGTGCCGAAGAGGTCGGCCAGAAATATCTTGAGGCCATGACGACGGTTTTGAAAGGAAAAAAGGCCGTCTAGTCGGGGGACTGGGCGAGGTGCTTTTTCAGTCTTTCGAATTCTTTTTCAAGACAGGCAAAGGATTCTTTCGCTTTTTGGATATTTTTCTCCAGCCCGGCCGTTTCGATGTCCATGGCGGCCTGTCGAAGCCCGGGCAGGCTGAGGTTGGCGGAGGAGCCTTTCAGGCTGTGCCCCAGCTCCTGGATCGTCTGGAACTCCTGTCCGTTCAGGGCAGAGCGAAGTTCCTTAGCTCTCAACAGAAACTCTTCGGAATAGATCCCCAGGAGTTCTTTGAGGAAATCGGAGTCCCCGCCGATCCTCTCTAAAGCTTCGGCGCGGTTGATGGGAAGAGTCCCTTCATCTGGTCTTTTTTCCATGGGTCGTTCCTTTTCTGGAGTCAGGCAGAGGCTCCGAGAGTGCGACACAGTTGCGTCCCTGGTGTTTCGCTTGGTAGAGAGCCCGGTCGCAGGCGAAGATCATCCGGTCGACCGACGGCCGGTCCATGGCCTCGGAAGACACGCAGCCCAGTGAAAGCGTCACGGAAATTCGTCCTTCCGGAACCTTGATTTTATTCCTGGCACAGGCGAGGCGAAGCCTTTCGGCGATTTTCGCGACGTTCGTAAGGCTGCAATTGGGAAGAACGATAAATATTTCGTCACCCCCGTAGCGTCCGATTTTGTCATAGAGGCGGACATTCTTGACCAAGCCATCGGCGATCCCCCGGAGAACGGCGTCTCCCGCGAGATGGCCGTAGGTGTCGTTGACGATCTTGAAAAGATCGACATCGAGCATGATGGCGCTTGTCGGAGATTTTTCCCGGGCGCCCTGTTCGAGTTCTTCTTGGAGAAATCGGAGGATCGTCGCCCGGTTCCAGAGCGCCGTTAAGTTGTCCCGCGTCGAAAGTTCATAGAGCCTTTTCTGGGTTTTCAGGAGATGATCTTCCAGATCGATGATTCTTCGGCCAGTCTGGAGACGCGCGTGCAGTTCCAGAAAATTGACCGGTTTGGTCATGTAATCGTCGGCCCCTGCTTCGAGTCCCTTGATAATGTCCTGGAGCTCGTCCTTGGAGGTGAGGAGAATGATGTATGTATAGTTGGGCTTGGTGACCTGCCGGATTCTTTGGCACAGCTCCAGGCCTGTGACTTCGGGCATCATCCAGTCCAGCAGGGCCAGGCGCAGCCCGGTTTTTTGAAGGGCTTGCCAGGCCTCAATCCCGTTTTTGGCCAGGAGCGTTTTGTATCCCCATTTGCGGAGGTTTTTTTCCAGGATCTTGCCGGACACCGGATCATCGTCTGCAATAAGGATCTGCATCGCTTTCTTTGACGCTCTCTTCTTGGCTTCCGCTGGGCGTTTCATCGGTCTTTTTCCTCTAGGGACTCAGCTTGAGGAGGGCTAATTTGTGATTCTCTCTGAAAACCCGTTCGATGGTTTCGAAGAGCTCCTCGGGCCGCAGCGGTTTGGCCAGGTAATCGTCCATCCCAGCCTCTAGACAGTGTTCTCGGTCGCCCTTCATGGCATGGGCGGTCATGGCCACGATGGGTGTATGCTTTCTCGTTTTCTCTTCTTTTTTTCGGATGGCCGCCGTGACTTCATATCCGTTCATCCCGCGCATCTGGATATCCATGAGGACCAAGTCATAACGATTGTTCCTCAAGGCGGCCAGGACTTTTTTCCCGTCGCTGTAGGCGGCGATGGTATGCCCGCGTTTCTCGAGGAGGCGAACGGCCACTTTCTGGTTGATCGGGTTGTCCTCGGCGAGCAGAATGCGCAGCCGCGGCCGGCCCTCTTGGATCGACTGACTGGTGATCAATCGACGGCCGTCCTTCTCGATCGATGAATTCCCCAAGGCCATCATGATGCCGTCGAAGAGATCGGACTGCTTGATCGGTTTGGTCAAATAGGCAGAGATCCCCAATTTTTTGGAGCGGGCGTAATCCCCGCGTCGGTCGGATGAGGTCAGCATCAGGATCGTCGCCGCGGAGAAGTCCGGATCCCTGTGGATGTGTTCGATCAAGCTAAATCCGTCCATGCCGGGCATGCTGGAGTCGACAAGGATCAGCTTG
>Ga0209253_10003206_pt1 | contig 14404 bp, 14 predicted proteins | sample FrelakmetBRP12BR_FD_187145 | JGI IMG/M metagenome (GOLD analysis project Ga0209253, IMG submission 187145) | Freshwater lake sediment microbial communities from the University of Notre Dame, USA, for methane emissions studies - BRP12 BR (SPAdes)... | ecosystem: Environmental > Aquatic >...
GGTTTGTACCTTGTTCATGGGTGCGCAAAAGGCTACCGACTGGTCATAACACAAAAGGAAAGGGTTACTTTCTCGGAAAGCATTTTTGTGTTTATCCATCAGATCCTCTAAGGTATTTGGGTTAGAAAAGGGAAGCCGAGCAAGAAGAGACTGCATTTCCTTTGCCCTGTAAACCGAACTCGATACTTCCAGGGGATAGCCGAGGTCATATTCCGCGCTTGTCCAATTATATTTAAGAATTCTTGGGCTTAAATGCTGAAACGCGGGAAGGTGCTGTGGTTTATCCAGAGAGTAACAGTAAGTGGTGTTTCTTCCTAACCGGAGGGAGAACCCCAGCGCGTTTAAATGGCTTTTTAGGCTATCAGTGACATCCATCAAAGAGAAATCCTTAATAAATATGGCGTCATCCACGAGAAACAGAATCATCTCAGGCCCTTCCAACAAGATCAGCAGGTCTTTTTTGAAATTTTGCTCTTTAACAAACTTTACCGATGGGTGTTCGCGTATTAACCGTTGGTAAAGTGTTTCTTGAGCCGGACTGGAAGTGGTATAGAGCACTTTAAGGCTGACGAACTCCGGATCCTTACAGTGCAAGGAGAAAGAACGTAATGTGCCGTCGAGTTGAAGCGGACGGTCTTTGCTGAAGATAATACCGTTTATTTCAGTGCCTTGCAGTTTTGGCGATAAAGTTTGCTTCAATTTCTGCTCCTCTGGGATTGATATCGAAAAAGATCCTCTGATGGGTTTTACCATTTCAATATGATAACCCACGGTAAATTGATCAATAAAACATCTATCATCAAGTGCAAAAAGATAACGCGGCATCCATTCGCCAAAAAGCTGCCGTATGAACTCTATATTACTCCCATGGAGATGCTGATGTTGCGGCATTGTCCAGAGAACACGAGCACATTCCTGGGCCAGCAATCTAAAGAATCCACCATTAGGAGTGATTTCAACAACCTGAAACCCGAGTTTCTGGGCAATGAATTTATACCACTCCGGGGTAAACCCCCCGTAGAAATGGTATGGCAATTGATGCAATCCCGAACCGAGCGGGGCGGTCAATAGCATTCGTCCCCCTGGCCGTAATATGCGGGCTATTTCCTTCAGGGCTTCAATGGGTTCGGGGATATGCTCTAAGACTTCTGTACAGAGAATAACATCAAAGGAATTATCAGGCACCGGAATGTTGGTAATATCCGAAACATAATCGATTTCTCCGTATTCGGAACCACCTCCCAGTTTTACACCCGTGTATTTTTTGAAGTCGTGCGCTTTGTAATCGCAGTGGGCAAACAGCGGACGATAGGGACACGTGCCGGCGCCGATATCTAATACGCGCGCCCCTGAAGGAACGGTAGCCGCCTTTGCCTTTACCCATACATCGCGGTTTCTCTGATTGAAGTCGTGGATCTCAGGAAGCGGGATGCGGGAGGCGTTGTGTGAAAGGATGGATTGGCCCATTGAAATGGCCGCCATCTCAAATTGTTTAGTATGCCCTACTGCCTCTCCCGTGGTAAAGCCATTTGAGAGGGCGCTGTCCGAGCTGACGAAGATATCCCCCCAGAGCAGCTTGTCATCCAATTGCTCGATGTAATGGAAGAGATCTTCTGCACAGCCCCAGTGCGGGAATACCAACTCAGGAGATTCACCTAAGGCAACGTTGAAGTATTGATATCCGAGTCTTTCCAGATGATGAACGCTTTTCCTGGCATTTTCCAGGAACTCGATCGTGAACTCGAATGAGAGGTAGGGGGTCTTCCTGGTCAAGCCGCTTATTACCTCGAATTCGAACCCCTCGACGTCGATCTTGGAGTATTTCGGGCACCCATATCTCTCTATCATTTCATCGAGGGTGGAGACCTCGACCGTTACTTCCTTGTCCCAGGAATACTCGGCGAACCGGCCGGTCTTCCATTGGTCGGAGAAGGTCGAGATCGTGTGCGCCTCCGTGCAGATGGAAAGCCGCATCGTGCCTGGCTTGTCGGCAAGCCCCCTTTCCTCGATGCTTACCCTCGGATTGCCATAATATTTCTCGCGCAGCGCCCTGGCGCATTCCGGTTGCGGTTCGAAACAGACGATGCTTGCCCCCTTCTGGAGGTAGACATCGGTCTTGGCCCCCAGATTTGCTCCCACGTCAAATATGAGGTCCCCCTCTCTGATCCAATCATTGATAAAGACAGGCTTCCCCCGTTCCTTTGTTTGTCCAGCGCTTAAAACGATCTCTTTTGCACCCTTGGCCATACTGATTGCTGGCATGGAAACATGCCCGTATAGCGCCGCCTTGAGTTGATTCATCCACACCGCATAGGTTGGTTTTTCAGACGGGGTGACCGTGCTCTTCCATAACAGGATCTCCGCATTCGACAACTGCTCCTCAATGGAGATGTTACGGGACTTGATGGCCATCGCCTCGACGTTTGCCAGGTATGGTTCATGCGGCCATGACCAGGAACGCGTCTGCACGGGGTCGAAACCTAGTCGCTGCAGGGTATGCTCAAAACGCTCCGGGAACCAGTGGTCTATATGATACGCCCACGCTGCCGCCTGATCACCCGTCAAGTGCCGAACAACACCCATCTTCGTTTTCCATGTTGAACTGGAAAGCAATGTTTTTGCACTTCCAATAAGGTCCGGAGTTTCAATATGTAGCTTACCACCCACCTTCAGCCACTCGTGCCATTTGATAAGCATGGCTAAGGCTGTTACCCGACTGAAATGCTCAAAAACATGATGCAAACGGATTTCGTCGACCGAGGCCGGGGGGAAGTCCAGTTCGAGAAGATTCGCAAACACATCAGCCTTCACCTGCATGATATTATGTTTCGATGGGGGATAATCGATGTTGATGTATCCGTCAAAATACTGCTCCCCGCAGCCAAGATGGAGGCGGAGAGGCCGACCGTCATCCCATAGGCCAGCGGCGCGGAGTTGGGAAAGACAATTACAATTAGCATCCGAAGAGGCATTTAAAAGGGGCACCCCTTTGGCGATTCTTGAATCTACTCCAGGCATTTACTCCCTTCCCTTCAACCCAAACGAGAATCTGGTTAACCAATTTTTCTGTTGTATGGTAATCTTGCAGTTTACGGCGCGCATTGGCGGCAATTCTCCGGGCAAAGTCAGGCTCACGTAAGATGCGACGGATATGTTCAGCTAACTGTGCTGGATTATCATTTTTGTAGAGGAGGATCTCCTTTCCATCCTCGAAGAGAGACCTTGTCTGAGGACGGTCTGGGATTTCCCAGCTTATTACAGGCCGACCAGCTGCCATTCCTTCTATGACTCTACTGGCATAGCATTTTCCGAATTGAGGCAGGTTCACCACCGCTGCGAAGGCTCTCAGCCCATTTAGCCAAAGAGCAAAGGATCTTTGGCGAATTAGACGCAAAGTATCCATGTACTTGGAAAAAAAACTTTGATCAATTGTCTGGGCACTATTGAGATACCGTTCGGCTGCCGCATTCAATTCATTAAAAAGCCGCGGCAAATCAGTTTCATACTCAGGGGATCTTTCCGGTCGAACGAGCAATCCTTGTAACTCGCCATGCTCTAGCCAGTTTTTCCGCTCTGCATAAAGTGCCCCAAAAAAAGCAGCATAATTATGTTCAGCAGACGGCGGTTCGTTATAAATGAATCGCTTCGGCATGATCCCAGCCTCCCATAACCACTTCGCTGGTACTGGCCCCTGGGCGTTGTAGTGGGCTACGTCCTTCTCGTCAATGGCAACCACATGGGTGACATAACTGAGGTGTTTCTCCAGATTTTCCCGCCTTCTCCTGGCCCCTTCAGGATTATTTGTCAGCTCACGGGGGTCCATCTCAAGACTTTCCCAGATGAAGCCGATTCGTATCGGCGCTAATGTTGCGAGCCAATCCAGAAAATTTTCATCAATCTTGCTATGGACTATTTCAAGCCAAACTTGGTCGAAGTTCTTTCCCGTGCAAAGCTCCCGCGCATAGTTAAGCCATGACGTCCGCTGGTCTGAAGTCGTTTCATAAATAGCCGGAATCGTTAGGTATTCCATCCCATTTGAAGCAAACCCCTCTTCAAAGCCGCAATTCCCGGAGTAAGGAAAGTGACTCGCATTTTCCCATGTTTTAAATTCCAATGGGATGAACAATACTCTTAAAGGCGTACTTCTATTGATTTTGGGTGGAGGTATGCACATTTCAGGATCCATGCGGAATCCATTTTTTAGAATTGGAACACTGATTCAAACCCCTGATCCCTTCTTGAAAGGATCGGATTTCTTACGGGCCACCAGATATTGAGCTGCGGATCATTCCACAAGAGGGTAAACTGATTGGCCCTATCATAATAGGAAGATTGCTTGTAGTGAAAGATCGCCTTTTCGCTAAGAACAAGGTGCCCAATGGCAAATTTAGGGGGAACCAGTATTTGCTTCATATTCTTTTCAGAGAGCACGAATGATTCCCACTTACAATATTGAGAAGAAGTTTTATCCCAGTTAACCACCACCAGATAAATTTTTCCATAAAGGCAGGAAATCAACTTCCAGGTTACGGCATCCCCATGGAGCCCCCGCAAGACATATTTTGAAGAAATGGATATATCATACCGGTAATCAGAACGCGAAGAGCCATTTGTCCTTTTTTATTCCCCCTTAAAGAAGTTGTACACTTCAGCTCTCACAATTTCGGCGACCTTATTTGCAAGTAAATCAACTTTACTTTCATTAAAAGAATTCCCCTTGTTATCGTTGCTAAACTCCCTTTTAATGTCCGACAATTTCATTCCTTTTTTTCTTAATTCTTTTATCTGACCAATCGTGGCGATGTTCTCGAAAGTATATCGTCTTTGTCTCCCCGGGGTTCTTGAGGGGACAAGAATCCCCTCAAACTCCTTCTCCCAGAACCGCAAAGTTGGTTTTGGAATCTTAAGCTGAAGACTCACTTCTTCTATGCTTGAAAGTTTTTCTTGGTTCTCCATAGATCTTTCCGCCGAAGATCATTATTCCCGCGTGCCTAATCAGCTGAAAACTTCTCTCGAACTTCAACTTTCACTTTAATTTAGCAAAGGGCATGCCAGAATCTGGGGAATCAAATAATTAAGTAATTTCAATTAGATACCTTAAAATAAGAAATGCTGTGGGCAAAAAAATCCATATTTCGGACGAATAACCGTTCAGAAATTGCCTCCTTGGTTCTGATGGGTGAAAGGCCCCTAACCAAAACGTGGAATTGACAATGAACGGTAAACTTAAGAATTAAATTCAGAAACATAAAAACGCAGCTAAAGTGTTATAAATAATGAACAATTACACAGAAATGATAGAACAGGGAAAAGGGGAAGTTCGATAGAGGACAAAACTAAAAAAATTTGGAGACCGCCCTGGGGAAATTGCAAAGGAGGGAGGACCCATTATAAATCATTTTTGGGAGGATTGCACTTTAAGGAAGGAACTGGGAATAACATGAAATAACCTGAAATAACCATATGATATTATAAAGAATTAAATGGATTTGAAATATTTTTTTCAGAATAAAAAAATTAAAGTATTTACCCACCCGGACGATAAGTTAATTGAAAAGGCAGCAAAATGACGATTATCAATTATAGCGTCCAACAGATCTTGCGAACTTACAACCAGCACCTGAATGACAGGAGCCGTTTATCGAAGGAGAAGGGATATAAAAAAGTCATTCAGCAGGATGCGGTGAGCATTTCGCAGGAGAGCAAAAAAAAGCTTTTGACGGATAAAATCACCCAAGAAATTATGACCCAGTTTCTGAGCGGGGCGGAGCGCAATGAAACCATGCAGGCCATCATGAACCGGTTAAGTCAAGAATACGGCAAACCTTTGGACGTGAGTTCGGATGATGAGCAGCATCTCGTCTTTAAAGTTTTGCATAAAGAAAACGGGGGAGAGACAGGGGATCTTTCTCCTGCTGCAAATGAGCAGTTAAAGAAAAGATTATTTGACATAACGAAATCGATCGTTTATGATAATTTAATATAAGGAGGGACACTGATGAAAATTCCAGAGATCAAACCGCAGGGGGACACGACGCAATACATCGAACAGGCTCAAAAATCGAAACAACCCGAAAAAAATCAAGTCCCCCAATCCCAAGAGATAAAGAACCCGCAAACCGACAGGGTGGATCTTTCCGACCAATCCAAAGAGATGAAAAAAATATATGTTGTTCAGCAAATGGCTCCCGATATCCGCACGGAGCGGGTAAATGAAGTTAAGAAATTAATCGAGCAAGACCGCTATCAAGTCGATAGCCAGGCTGTGGCGGAGAAGATGATTAGAGAATCTATCTTTGAACTGAATCGGTAAAGAAACGCAATCCAGGTAAATAGAATTTGAAAAGCCGGTGCGAACCGGCTTTTTTATTGGTACATTGAGATAGGGCGGAGAAGGATCTGGAGAAGTGGAAGTTAACTCATAAAGTTCAGCAGGTTCAGTTGAGAAATTTTAGCCGCAGACTCCAGGGCGATCTCATAGGCTGTCTGTTGTTGTTGCAGTTCGAGGATGGCTTTGTTATAGTTGACGTTCTCCAGATTCGAAATTTGGTCCTGAATATTTACAATCCATTTGGCCAGAAGGTCCTGTTTATCTTTCAGGCGATTCTGTCTTATCCCCACCTCGGCTAATTGGGTTCCCAGACTATCTTCCGTCCCCTGAAGAATTTGCGCCTGTTGCCGGATCGAAGGGAGATCGTTATTTGTAATTGCTTGCTTCAGGTTCTCCAGGGCGGCAAAAAGATTTGAATCCACAAAGACTGTCTGACCGTTTTTCCCCACGGTTAACTGTTCATTCGTTCCAACTTGAATCTGGAAATCGTTGGTATCCCCGTTATACACCACTGTCTCGACCCCTCCGACGATGGTCTTTGAAAATGGGGCAGTACTTGTTCGATAGCCGGCGAATATATATTTCCCGGCCAGCTGAGTGTTCCCTAGGCTAATCGCCTGATCGAGCAGATGACTGACCTCCGCTGCCGCTTGAGTCATGATTTCATTTGTCTGATTACCGTAGCCTATCTGGTTCGCGATGTCCTCCGCTTGCTTCGCCAATTCCGAGGCCTGGGAAATGGCCGTTTCGCTCGAACTTAACCACAGCGTTCCGGTTTCTAAATTCTGACTATATTGTTCAACTCGGGACAAGGCGGTTCGGAACCCCAGCGTGCTGACCAACGAGATTGGATCATCGGAAGGACGATTGAAATTCTTTCCAGAAGAAACTTTCTCGTCAATCTTTTTTAATTCACTGGCGCGGTTTAAGAGTCCTTGCTGAATGGTCTGGTAGAAGGAACTTGTGGCAACTCTCATGATCCTCTCCTATTGCATTTGCATCAGAGCCTGCAACATTTGATCCGAAGCATTCACCAGCTTGGAGGCTGCCATAAAGGCATATTGGTATTTCATCATATTGATCATTTCTTCTTCTAAATTGACCCCCGACACTGAATCCCGTAAGTCGTTTAACTGGTTGATCATGGTTTCGTAAAAGTTCTGATTTTGGACGGCTTCATCCGTCACCATTCCAATATCTCCTACCAGGACGTTGTAATATTCATCCATCGTCCCAAATTGGTTCGTACTGGATTGAATTCCCCCTCGATTTTGATAAGTCCATTTTTTGGTACTCACCTGTTCATCGCTAAGAGCCTGAATGGCGAGGGCATTTTGATTATTCCCGGTATCTTGGGGGTTACTGCTGGTACTGGCAGCAATGTTTCTCGGGAGGCCATCGACATCTGAGCTTAAGGCGATGTCTCTTGCTGCCCCAGAATAATCCGGACAAGAAGCTCCCGGGGAAACGTCGATTGCAAAGGTGTCTCCATTTACTACCGTTCCGTTTCCTAAGCTGATCTGCAGCCCCTGAGAAACATCCACAAGAGTTCCGGGGACATAGGAAGAATCAAAGGTCATGGTGCCGGAGGTTCCTCCAGGGCCAGTCCATCCAAGGGTGATGGTATCCGTCCCCACTTTTCCCGTTCCAGCGGAGGTAACTGTAAATTGAAATGTCCCGGCGGGTGCCGTATTGGCATAAACACCCCCCGAGGAAGCAATGGATGTACCGCTCCATGTTCCATAGGCAACATCGGAAGCAAAATTGAGATGATTAAAAAAATATTTGTTGGTTGCCCCGTCTAATGTATAGCCATTATAATGAAGATCGTTGACTTGGTCGATCATAGTGCCGGCTAATTCATCCAAATTGGCTATATACTGCGGAAGGATATTATCCCTTAAATCCAGCCAGCCCCCCATTTTGCCACCGGTCAATTGGTCGCTGATATCATTCTGGCTGTTGTTCCAGTAAATATGATCCCCTTGTTGACTTAAAGTCCAAAAGAGATTTCCGTCGACCAGGGCAATCCCGGCCTTCGTGGTCACCGTAAGGGAACCGTTGGCCTTCTCCAAATAGGTAATATCTGTCAACTGGGATAATTCTTCGACGAAGTTATCCCTTTGATCCCGAAGATCATTGGCTGTTGTGCCGTTGGCCTCAGCTTCAATGATCCGTTGATTGATTTTGGCGATCTGTTCGTTCAACGTATTGATTTCTTCCATCCCCGACTTCAGGTTAAAATTCATTTGATCTTTGGTTTGGGTTAGGTTATTCCGAATCATTTGAAATGCCTGGCACATATTTTGGGCTTTTTGTAACAAAGCTGTTCTTTCGGGGATTCCGGACGGATTATTCGAAAGGTCCTGCCAGGCATTCCAGAATTCGTTCGTGGCCTCGTTCAGGCCGTTTCCCGCTCCATCGTTGAATAGGGTTTGGACGTAATCTAATACTGATTTTTTAGCCTCATATTCTGATAAGGAGGAGGTTTTTTGGTTGATACTCTGGGTAGTGAAAGTGTCAAAATAACGCACCACAGAATCAGCATTGACACCGTACCCCAATTTAAGTCGGGCGATCGGAGTCTCCTCAACCGATTCTAAAATCAACTTCTGCCGAGTGAAGCCGGGGGTGTTGACGTTGGCGATATTGTGTCCCGTGACATCAATGCCTTTTTGCTGGGCCAGCAGGGCTGTCCGGGCGATGTTCAGAAGGAACGAAACTCCAGACATATCATACCTTTCTACTCACCCAGGAAGAGGTCGGGGAGGCAGATTCTTTCCTCCCCCCTTTGGCATAAAGGGCTTCCTCCTGGGGATGGCAAGTCAGTAAGGAAAATAGGCCGCGGATGAAATCCAGGTTTTCCTGAATAAAACGCTTATTCTGTTCGTTCAGCTGGAGGATTTCTTGCTTTAGCCTGGAAATCGTATTGTGATAATGAGTGATCCTCTTCGCCTGAAGGTTTGGTAGATAAGGGGCCAGGTCGAAAACTGTTTGGGGTAAGTTTGGTTCTGCCCAATTGATTACCAGCTCCTGGAAAGCTTGATTTACGGATTTGCGAACCTCTTGAATCCTGGAGAGGTGGATCCCCTTTAGGGGAAGCAAGGAGATTAAGGAAGAGGTATCATTCATTCTTAAAAACTCCCATTCTTGCTTTAGATCTTCAAGGACGCTCCGATAAGAAGCGATTTCCTCTTCCAGCAAAGAACATAAGCAGTCCAGCTGATTTTGATCGGGAATCATTTTTCACTCCGGAAGAATAACTTTTCGCTTCTGGCCGTTGGGTTTGCAGATGATGCCCCGGCGTCAAGATTCTTTTTCTTTGTCTGGTTCATGATATTTTGGTAGAGCATCTTTCCCAGGCCGATTCCACCCTTTTTGGCAAAGCTTTTACTCAACTCTTCATCAAAAAGGGAAAGATACGCATTCTGCTGGCTCCCTCCATCCAGGGACCCTGATTTTGGTATGGTTTGGCGCATCACTTTTAGCATCTGGGAAATAAAAATGCTTTCGAAATCTGCACAGGCTTTCTTTAGTTTTCCTTCATCGATTTTCTTGACCTCCGATCCTTTGCCGGTGGATAAAGGAATTGATAAAGGATCTATAGAATATATCGGCAATGAAGGAGATTTATTGAACATCATAGAATTTCCAAATCGGCCTGAAGGGCACCGGCGGCCTTGATACTTTGGAGGATGGAAATCAAATCCCGGGGGGTGGCTCCGATGGCATTCAGGGCCCTGACAACCTCTCCCAGGTTTACCCCGTTGGATACGATGATCAAAGGGCCTCCTTCTTCTTTTACGGTTACGCTCGATTCCGGGGTCACAACGGTCGATCCGCCGGGGGCAACAATGACCCCAGTTCCCTCCCGGGGGGGGATGGTCACGGGTGGCGTCCCAGCCCCTGGGGCTGGGGCAAAGGGCAGCGGCTGGGATACATTCAATTTCTCTTTGATCTGAATGCTCAGATTGCCATGGCTCACCGCCACTGTGGAAATGCGGACATTCTCCCCCAAGACCACGGTTCCTGTCTTTTCGTTCAAAATGACCTTGGCCACTGTATCCGGCGCAACCTCCAGTCTTTCTAAAGAAGCAATCCATCCGGCCACATTATTCTGAAAAGGAATCGGAATGTCGATTTTGATAGTCCCTGAGTCCAGGCATTTAGAATAGGGCCCTCCAAAAAAATGGTTGATCGTTTCCTTCACCTTCTCAGCGGTTGTAAAATCGGGGTTAAAAAGTGTGAGCGCCAGCTCTTTCTTCCCCTCTAACGAAAAGGGGATTTCCTTCTCGATGAGGGCCCCTTTTGAAATGATTCCCACGGTAGGGTGATTCTTCTGTACGCCCGTACCGGACGCTCCGGAAATAGCAAATCCTCCTGTGACAATCGGACCCTGGGCCACCGCATAGACCTGCTGATCGGCCCCCTTCAGGGGCGTCAGCATTAAGGTCCCTCCGGCGAGGCTGGTGGCATCACCGATGGAAGAAACATGCACGTCAATCCTATTTCCAGACCGGGAAAAGGGGGCCAGGACGCCGGTCACCATCACTGCGGCGACGTTTTTCAACTTGATCTGACCGATCTGGTCGCTGCTAATATGGACGCCCATTCTCTCTAACATGTTGGCAATGGACTGAATCGTAAATTTTGTATTCGTACTCGTATCTCCTGTACCATTCAGGCCCACCACCAAACCATACCCGATCAGCTGATTATTTCGGATACCTTTAAAAGCGGCGATATCTTTCAACCTGGCTCCCCAGGCAAAAGAATCGCCTGACAAGAAGAAACTAACAATAACCAATCCCCATAGGTATTTCCCGTATTTCATCACAGGTCTCCTTTATCCAATCCAGCCTTTCAAAAAGGCCATACCCAGTCGAGAATTCGAGTCAACCACCCCACTCTCTGCTTGTCGCTGACTACTCCTCTCCCACTGAGTTCGATTTTGGCATCGGCGATAAAGGTCGAAAGGACGATATTATTCGAGGAGATGTCTTCTGATCGCACCACTCCCTGGATGTTGATGAATTGGTTTTCATTGTTCACCTGCACCTGCCGTGACCCATGGATTGCCAAATTCCCGTTCGGTAAAACTTGGACTACCTGGGCGGTAATGTAGGCATTCAAGCTGGATTTGCGGGTGGTTTCCCCTTTCCCGTCAAAACTGGTTGCAAACGCGGCTTTTTGGTCGCTCCCTACCCAATCCCCACTCAATTTGCTCAGGACCCCGCTCCAGCTTGCTTCAATATCCGAATTTCGGGCAGTTGAGGTGGTAGCATTTTTGGATGCGCTCGCTGATTCCACAATGTTAATGGTGACGATATCTCCGATATTACGGGCTTTCAAATCCGCAAACAAACTGAAGGAAACGTTTGAAGGCCATAGGGACCCTTCTGACGGGGCAGGAATCGAGGCCGGAATCTTCTCCTTTGCAAAATAAGGAGAGGGCGGTATGGGCGCAGGCCGCGTAGTGGCACATCCGGCCGCAAACATGCAGAGCGAACCGAAAACCAAGACCAACGGAATCCATTTCTTCTTGTTCATTTCTCTTCCTTCCTCAAAAATCCACCTGGACGGTGTTGGCATCCACAACTCTGCCGCAGACTTCCTTTTTGCTCGAAAGGTTGACCAATTTTACTTTATCCCCTTTACGGCCTCCCTCCTTCACCTCTCCCAAGGCGGTGATCTTGAAAAGATCATTCTCGAATAGAATGATCACCCGGTCCCCTTTTTTAACCAGCGGAGGGACCTCGAGCATGTTCAAGCGCAAGACTTCCTGGTTGTTGACTGCCAGGGTCGTCCGTTTACCCAAAACTTCCTTTACATCGGTCACGACATCCTGAGGAAGGAGAGAGAAATTTTTTCTGACCACCTGAACGTCATCCTCTTGAATGGCCTGTTGTCTCTTCAAATAATGCTTGACTACAACCACATCTCCATAGATATCCACCCAGGTGCTAATCCTTATTCTTTTGACCTCCTGTCCATTGGCATAGAAGATCATTGTACCGGCTATGCTCCCCCCGCGAACGGCCTGTTCGGGAAGGAAAATTCTGCAAGAAAGATTTTTCCGGGGAATGGTGATCTTTTCGTAGCCACGGAAGTCCCTGATTTCTACCTTTTTGTTGGGGTCCTGGATCATCTTCTGGAGATGATTTTCCAGCATTTTGGACATTTCTTCAAACCCAATGGTCTGGCCGGTCCACAGCCCCTCGGCAGGGACAGCATGCTGACAAAAGGCGACCGATACTAGAAGAGGAGAGAGCCACAATGAGATTAAGAACCAGTTAAAGCATTGCCCTTTTTTCATTTAATCTGTCCTTACCTTATCAAGTTGTTGGCCTGCTGGAGGCATTGATCACTTGTCTGGATGACTTTGGTTCCCATCTCATAGGCCCTTTGGGCCATGATCATGTTAATCATTTCCTCCACTACATCGACATTGGACATTTCCGTGAACCCCTGAAGGATGGTTCCAAATTCATCTGTTCCCGGATTCCCTTGCACCGGGTCTCCGGAACCATCACTGACTAAGAATAAATTTTGACCCCTGGCCCGCAGCCCGGCCGGATTTACAAAATCAAACAATTGGATCTGGGCGCTGGCCAATTCCTTCCCGTCTGACCCGGCAGCCACCAATTTTCCCCCCGGTTCAATGGTAATGGTGACCGCTTTGGCGGGGACGGTAAATTCTGGCTGAAGTCGATTCCCGTTGCTGTCGCAGATAACCCCGTCCTTATCCATTTTGAAGGCGCCGGAACGGGTATAAACCTCTTGGCCATTGTTCAGGAGCTTGAAAAATCCTTTTCCTTCAATGGCCAAATCCAGCTGGTTTTTCGTCTGGGTGAAATCCCCCTGGAGGAAAATCTTTTCGACGGACACCACCTTGGAACCCATGCCCACCTGGATCCCCACCGGCAACTGCCCTCCAGCAGCCGTGGTGCTTCCAGCCGTGCGCAGGGTTTGATACATTAAATCTTGAAAATTCACTCGGCTTTTCTTAAATCCCTGGGTGTTGATGTTGGCGAGGTTGTGGGCAATGGCATCGATCTGGGTTTGCTGCGAGGCCATGCCCGATGCGGATGTCCAAAGGGCGCGAATCATAATTTACCCCTCCTGCAATTTTTTTTAAACTCTTCCGACCTCATTGACCGCCTTGGAATCCAAGGTATCATCGGACTGGATAATCTTGATACAGGCTTCATAGGTTCGATGGGAGTCCAGAAGGCTGAGCATCTCCTGAATCGGATTCACATTGGATCCTTCCAGGGCCCCCTGAAGGACTTCGCTCCGGTCTGCAGCGATTTCGTTTTCTGGACTTGGCGATTGAAACAGGGTGTGTCCTTCTTTTTGCAAAGCATCCAGGGTGGGAAAGGTGACCAGGGCAATTTGGTCCACTTCATTCCCATCCACCTTGATGGACCCATTACCCTCCACGAGGATATTCTTCCCGTTTAAGGTGATTTCTCCCCTTTGACCTAACACCGGGAGTCCCTCTGCATTGATCAGGACCCTATCCTTATTCAGCCCAAAATTTCCGCTTCGCGTATAACGTATACCGTTTGTGGTTTTCACCTTAAAGAACCCATCGCCTTCTATGGCGAGGTCAAGAGCATTCCCTGTCTTTTGCATACTTCCAGGAAGAAAAGAAATCTTCGATGTGTCATTTCCGACATTCTGGAAGCGATTCCGGGCCTGGGATAAAATACTATTAAATACGGAAACATCTCTTTTAAAACCGAAGGTTTGAGCATTGCTCAAGTTGTTGGCAATGGTATGAGAAATCCGGGCTTGCTGTCGAAAAGCTCCCAGAGCGGCCACGGTTTGGGAATTGCGCATGGTTTAAGCTCCTTTCGGGATAATTCATTTTGCAAAGGTTATGCCAAGAGGAATTCATAATCCGAAACGAGCTGGGCAAAGAATTTCTTGAATGGACATCATTCAATGATTTAGCAGGATTGAATGAATTTCTCTTCCTTAAGAATCAAAAAAAATCTTCCCGTTTCCTTAGACTTCTTTAGATTGGATGATACATAATGGCGGCCAGAGCGGGGCAGGAGGAAATTA
>Ga0209253_10003207_pt1 | contig 14391 bp, 13 predicted proteins | sample FrelakmetBRP12BR_FD_187145 | JGI IMG/M metagenome (GOLD analysis project Ga0209253, IMG submission 187145) | Freshwater lake sediment microbial communities from the University of Notre Dame, USA, for methane emissions studies - BRP12 BR (SPAdes)... | ecosystem: Environmental > Aquatic >...
GGTGATCGACCGTTCGCGCGCGAGGTCGAGCTGGTCGAAGGTCTCGTCGAGGAAAAGAATCTGCGGCTCGCGGTACAGCGCGCGCGCCAGCAGGACGCGGCTGCGCTGGCCGCCGGACAGCGCGACGCCGAGGCTGCCGACGATTGTGTTGTAGCCCATCGGCATCGCGACGATGTCCTCGTCGATCATCGCGAGGCGCGCGCACAGCCGCGCGCGATCGGGGTCGTGCTGCGGATCGAAGAAGCTGATGTTGTCCTCGATGGTGCCGACGAACAGGTGGTCGTCCTGCATCACCACGCCGATCCGGCTGCGGTACGCACTCTTGTCCCAGTCGCGGACGTCGCGGCCCGCTGCCGTCAGCGAGCCCTCTGTGCGGTCGAGCAGGCCCGCCAGCACCTTCACGAGCGTCGTCTTGCCGGCGCCCGACGGGCCGACGATCGCCACCGTCTCGCCGGGGCGCGCGACGAAGTCGAGGCCGCGGAACACGAAGCCTTCGATCCCGTAGGCGAAGCCGAGGTCGCGCGCCTCGAGGCCGAAGGTGGCCGTGGGCGCGTCGGCCCGCGCCACCGACGACATCTCCGCCTGGCTCTCCGGCTGCGCCAGCGCGATGTCGGCCACGCGGTCGGCGTGCAGGTCGAGCATGCGGAACTCGATCGTCTTGTCGACCAGGTTGTTCACGCGCGTGATGAACAGCAGCTTGAACAGCATGAACGCGAACAGCATGCCGACCGACAGTTCGTTCGCGAGCACCGCGTAGGCGCCCAGCCAGATCACGACGACGTTCTCGAGCCCGAACACCAGCACGTTGCCGGCGCGTTGCAGCAGCGCGAGGTTCTGCACGCGCACGTCGGCGTTGGTCTGGTCGACCACGTGGTTCAGGTACGCCGACCGCCGCTCGCTTTCGCGCAGGTTCAGCTTGATGGCCATCATCCCGCGCAGCGTCTCGATGAAGTGCGTCGCCGCCTTCGCCTCGTGCACGATGCGCTCGTCCATCGCGCGCCGCTGCGGCCCGTACAGCATCGCCCGCAGCGCGCCGTAGGCGAGCGCGGCGATGACGACGATGACGGTCAGCGTCGCGCTGTACCAGAACATCACCGCGAGCGTGACGAGCACCATCACGCCGTCCATCACCGTTTCGAGGAAGGTCAGCGTCAGCGTGCGCTGGATCGCGTCGACGCTGCGGAAGCGCGACACGATGTCGCCGATGTGGCGCTTCTCGAACCAGGCGAGCGGCAGCCGCAGCAGCCGCGCGAACAGCGTGTCGAGCAGCTGCAGGTTCAGCCGCGTGCTGATGTAGACGCCGAGCCACGACCGCAGCGCCGTGATGATGGCGATCATCACCGCCAGCAGCCCGAACCCGATGCCGAGCACGGCGAGCAGGTCGCGGTCGCGACCGACGACCACGCGGTCGACCACGAGCTGCAGGAAGAACGGCGACGCGATCGCGAGCACTTCCAGCACCAGGGACAGCAGCAGCACCTGCGTGACCGCGCCCTTCAGCCCGGTCGCCATGCGGACCAGTTGCCACGCGCTGATCTTCTCGCGCTCGTCGCGCTCGGCGAACCCGGTGGCCGGCGTCAGCTCCATCGCGACGCCGGTGTAATGGTCCGACGCCTCCTTTAGGGTCAGCACGCGCCGGCCGCGCGCCGGGTCGTGCACCGTGATCCGGTCGCCGGCGACCTTCGTCAGCACGACGAAGTGGTTCATGTCCCAGTGCAGGATCGCCGGCAGCTTCAGCTGCGACAGCGATTCGAGCGCGACCTTCACGCCGCGGGCCGCGAGGCCCATCGTCTCGGCGATCGTCGCGATGTGCTTCAGCGTCACGCCCTTCATCGATGGCGCCAGCCTCATGCGCATCGCCGAGAGGTCGGTGCGGAAGCCGTGGTGGCTCGCGACCATGGCGACGCAGGCGATGCCGCACTCCGGCGCTTCGCTCTGCAGGATCATCGGGACGCGCCTACCCAGCATGGCACGCTCCCGCAGTCGGGACCCGAGCGAGCGCCAGCGAGCGGGCATATGCTGGCTCGAACGCGCCCCGGGCACGACGCCTGATCAACTGAGCCGCCCCTTCAGCGCGAGTATCGGCTCGAAAACCCACTCCCACACCTTGCGCTTCTCCTGCAGGATGTCGGCGTTGACCGACATGCCCGGACGCAGCGCCAGCTTCTGGTCGCCGGACATGACGTACTGGGCGTCGAGCCTGACGTCGACGCGATACACGGGCTCCCTCACGGTGACCTGTCCGACCTTCTCGCCCGCCGACCACACCGTCCGGCTGACCCGCTCGACCGTGCCGCGGTACTGGCCGAAGCGCTGGAACGGGAAGGCGTCGTAGCGCAGGACCACCTCCTGCCCCGGCTGCACGAAGCCGATCGCGCGGGTCGGCACCAGCAGTTGCGCGTGCAGGCCGCTGCCCTTCGGCACGACCATCGCGAGCGGCGCCTCGTTGGCCACGGCCTCGCCGCGGGTCGCCGCGACGTTCGTGAACACGCCCGCCACCGGGGCGCGGATCACGTTCTCGCGCTTGCCCTCTTCCTGCACGCTGCCCTGCTGAAGTTCGCTCACCTGCCGGCGGATCTGGTCGAGCTGCGTCCGGACCTTCATCTCGACCGTCGGCAGCTCGGCCTTCGCGGAGGACAGCTCGCGCTCGACCCCGGCGCGCTGGCGGCGGACGGCCTCGAGCTTCACCTGCTGGTCGAGCACATTGTTGCGGAACTCGATCAGCTTGCTCTCGGAGTAGAACTTGTCCTTGTAGAGCTCCTCGGCGCGCTGGAACTCGTTGCGCGACGACGCCAGCCGGCTCTGCTGCGCCTTGATCTCGACGTCGAACTGCGCGAGTTCGCGCTGCAGGTCGTCGATCTTGCGGCGGAGGATCTCGGCCTGCTGGGCGCCGAGCAGGCGCGCCTGCTGCTGCTCGCGCTCCAGCACGGACATCCGCTCGGAAATCTCCCGCTGCACGAGTTCGCCGGACGAGACGCCGGAGGCCGTGCCGCGCTCGAACGAAAGCCGGATCAGCGGCTGGCCGGCCTGGACCTCGTCGCCTTCCTTCGCGAGCAGTTCGGCGACCACCCCGGCCTCGGGCGCCAGCAGGCGCGCGGCGCCGGCGTCGAGCGCGAGGAACCCGTCCACCCGCTCGCGTCGGGCGTACTCGCCCCACACCGAAAATGCCACGAGTCCCAGCGCGAACGCGAGCGCCACCGCCGTGAAGATCCACAGCGGCACCGGACGCGCGAGCGAAACCTCTCCGAGCAGCTTCTCGCGCTGCGCGTCGATCGCTTCCTGGCGGAACAGCGGGTTGGCCATTGCGGTGCGGATTATGGCGGGCCGGCGCCGCGAAGGCGCGCGCCGTACCCATTTCACGGCGCAATTGCGCCGCCGGCGTGGCGTTATATCGACATTACGAAACGTTCTCTGCGCAGCCGCGGACCGCACCTAACCTGCGCCCTCGAACGAAAACGATTGCGAGACCACCATGCCCCACACCGCACGAATCCTGATCGCCGCACTGCTCGGCTGCGCGGCCGCCTCGGCCTTTGCCGGCGACGAAGCCGCCGCTGCGTGGCAAGCCGCACAGCGCGCCACGGCGGCGCAGCAGGCGCTCAGCGATCGCTACACCGCCATCTGGTCGACGCTCGACGCGGCCCAGAAGTCCCGCTTCGCGGTGCAGGAGCGCGCGTGGCTGAACGAGGGGCGACAGCAGGAGCAGCAGGCATGCATCGCGCGCTCCGGCGCGCGGACCGAACTCGTCGCGCGGACCTGCGAAGCGGACGTCATCGAGCGCCGCCTCGGCGGGCTCGCCGCCCCGCAGCGCATCGCATCGTCCCGCTAGCCGCGGTTGGCCGCGCGGCTCAGGCCGGTGCTGCCGCGGCCTTCCACTTGATCGAGCAGCCGATGCTCGGCGCCTGCTTATCCGGCGCCGGCCGGCCGAGCGCCACCTGCTTCATCGCCTCGAAGAGCTCGCGCTGCGCGCCCGGTGGCGCGGGCTGCCGGCCGGATGCATCGAGCCGGCCGTGGTACTGCAGCCGCAGGTCGCGGTCGTAACCGTAGAAGTCCGGCGTGCAAACCGCGCCGTACGCGCGCGCCACCGACTGGTCCGCGTCGTACAGGTACGGAAACGGCAGCTGCTTCGCGTGCCACAGGCGCTGCATCGCTTCGAAGGAGTCTTCGGGATACGCGACGGCGTCGTTGCTGCTGATCGCCACCACGCCGACGCCGAGGGCCTGAAGTTCCCGCGCGTCGCGGACGATGCGGTCGAGCACCGCCTGCACGTACGGGCAGTGGTTGCAGATGAACATCACCAGCAGCCCGTTGGCGCCGAGCGCGTCGTCGCGCGACCAGGTCTGGCCGCAGGCGCCGGGCAGCGCGAAGTCCGGGGCGTGGCTCCCGAGCTCGGCTTCGACGGCCTCCGTCGCCATCAGTGGCTCCGCTTCTTCAGGTCCATCAGCCGCAGGATCATCGGCGTGAAGATCAGCTGCATCGCCAGGCCCATCTTGCCGCCGGGGCAGATGATCGTGTTGGGCCGCGTCAGCCACGAGTCGTGCAGCACCGACAGCAGGTACGGCAGGTCGATGCCCTTCGGATTCGCGAACCGGATGATCACCATGCTCTCGTCGGCGCTCGGGATGTCGCGCGCGATGAACGGGTTCGACGTGTCGACCGTCGGCACGCGCTGGAAATTCACGTGCGTGGCGCCGAACTGCGGCACGATGTGGTTCACGTAGTCCGGCATGCGCCGCAGGATCGTGTCGACCACCGCCTCCTGCGAATAGCCGCGCATCTTCTTGTCGCGGTGCAGTTTCTGCATCCACTCGAGGTTGATGACCGGCACCACGCCGACCAGCAGGTCGACGTGGCGCGCGACGTTGATCTTCTCGTCCACGTAGGCGCCGTGCAGGCCTTCGTAGAACATCAGGTCCGAGCCCGGCTCGATGTCCTTCCACTCGGTGAAGTGCCCCGGCTCGACGCCGTGCTCGGTCGACTCCCCCGCGTCGTGGATGTACTTGCGCACGCGGCCGGCGCCGCCCTCGCCGTAGCCCTTGAACAGCGCCTCGAGTTCCTCGAGCAGGTTGGAGTACGGGCCGAAGTGCGAGTAGTGCTTGTTGCCGCTCGCCTCCGCCTCCTTCATGTTCGCGCGCATCTCGAGGCGGTTGTAGCGGTGGAACGAGTCGCCCTCGACGACCTGCGCCTTGATGCCTTCGCGCCGGAAGATGTGCTGGAAACTCTGCATCACGGTGCTGGTGCCGGCGCCGGACGATCCGGTCACGGCGATGATCGGGTGCTTCCTGGACAACGGAGTTCTCCCTCGATGTTCGTTGTTCTGCTCGGCGACCGCGTCAGGTCAGCGCGTCATGTGAGAGCTTCAGGCCGGTACAGCGACCGCTCGTTGAAGAGCGGCGAGACGTACGGCTGGTCGGTGCCTTCGTCGTACTCGCGGTGGTAGCGCTCGATCCGGTCGACCTCGTTCTTCGAACCGAACACGAGGCCGACGCGCTGGTGCAGCTTCTCCGGCTGCACTTCCAGCACGGACGACCGGCCCGTGCTCGCGCGCCCGCCCGCCTGCTCCATCACGAAGCCGATCGGATTCGCCTCGTAAAGCAGGCGCAGCCGGCCTGGCTTCGACGGGTCTTTGGTGTCTCGCGGGTACATGAATACGCCGCCGCGCATCAGGATCCGGTGCGCCTCGGCCACCATGCTGGCGATCCAGCGCGTGTTGAAGTCCTTGCCGCGCGGCCCCGTCTTGCCGGCCAGGCACTCGTCGACGTAGCGCTTGATCGGCGATTCCCAGAAGCGGCTGTTGCTGCTGTTGATCGCGAACTCCTGCGTGTCGGCCGGCACGCGGATGTCCGGATGCGTCAGCTTGAACTCGCCCAGGTTCGGGTCGAGCGTGAAGCCGACGACGCCGCTGCCGACCGTGAGGACCAGCATCGTCACCGGACCGTAGATCGCGTAGCCCGCGGCCACCTGCGTGGCGCCGGGCTGCAGGAAGTCCGCTTCCGTCACGTCACGCCCGGAGTCGACCACGGACTGGGGCGCGCGCAGGATCGAGAAGATGCTGCCCACCGAGACGTTGACGTCGATGTTGCTGGAGCCGTCGAGCGGATCGAACACCAGCAGGTACTTGCCGCGCTTGTAGGTGGCCGGGATCTGGTAGGGATCGTCCATCTCCTCCGACCCCATGCCGGCCAGGTGCCCCGACCACTCGGTGGTTCGGATGAAGATCTCGTTGCTGACCACGTCGAGCGGCTTCTGCACTTCGCCCTGCACGTTGAGCTGCGCGTGCGACTGCGCGGCGGCGACCAGCTCGCGGCTCATCGGGTCGCCCAGCTGCCCGAAGGCGACGGCCCGCCCGATCGCCTTGGCGGCGAGGGCGACGTCGAGGATCAGCGCGTTCAGGGCCCCGCTCGCCTGCGGGAAGCGCTGGCGCTGCTCGATCAGGTACTGCGTCAGGGTACGGCGGTTGGACAACGGCATCGGAGTTCCCGCAAGGTCAGGCGGCGGCCTGGAAGACCCGGCTGGCGAGGATGTCCTCGGGCACGAGCGTGGTGAGGTCGGATTCGGTCAGCGCGCGGTCGCGCACGGCGAACAGGCGCGACGCGGCGCGCAGCCGCGCGCGGTCGAGCGCGTTGCGCACGCTGCGCGCGTTGGCGAAGTGCGGCTGCTGCATGCGGCGCGCGATGTACAGCTCGAAGGCCTCGCGCGCGCCGGCTCCGAAGTGATAGTGCTGGCCGGCGAGCATCCGATCGGCGATCTGCATCAACTCGCCCTCGCCGTAATCCGGGAAGTCGATGTGGTGCGCGATGCGCGAACTCATGCCCGGGTTGGACTTGAAGAACGTGTCCATCCGGTCCTTGTAGCCGGCAAGGATCACGACGAGGTCGTCGCGGTGGTTCTCCATCACCTGCAGCAGGATCTCGATCGCTTCCTGGCCGTAGTCGCGCTCGTTCTCCGGGCGGTACAGGTAGTACGCCTCGTCGATGAAGAGGACACCGCCCATCGCGCGCTTCAGCACGTCCTTGGTCTTGGGCGCCGTGTGGCCGATGTACTGGCCGACGAGGTCGTCGCGCGTGACGCTGACCACGTGGCCCTTTCGGACGTAGCCCAGCCGGTGAAGGATCTGCGCCATCTTCAGCGCCACCGTCGTCTTGCCCGTGCCCGGGTTGCCGGTGAAGCACATGTGCAGCGACGGCGCGGCGGCCTCGAGGCCCAGCTGGCCGCGCGCCTTCGACACCACGAGGAACGCCGCGATGTCCTGGATGCGCTTCTTCACCGGCGCGAGCCCGACCAGGTCGCGGTCGAGCTCCTCCAGCACCTCGAGCACGTGCGTGTCGCGCAGGATGGCCTGCAGGTCGACGGTGGGTGCGGCCGCGGCGTTCATTTGGCTACCTTCTCGCGTCGCTCGAAGGATTCGAGCTTGGGGCGGCCCGGCGCTCTCATGCGGCTACCTTCTCGCGTCGCTCGAAGGAATGGAGCTTGGGGCGGCCCGGCGCTCTCATCCCGCTACTCGTAGCGCGAACCGGCCGGGCGCATCGCGGCATAGCCCTGCGTCGTGTAGCGCACCATGCGGCCCGCGGCTTCCTGCCGCTGCAGGCCGAAGCCCGGCTCTTCCTTCGGGCGATTGACGATGAACGACAGGCACATCGACTCGACGCCGCGCGTGTTGTCGAAGGCGTTGACCTTGATGTAGTGGTTCGGGAAGGCCTTGCGGCAGGCGTTCACCTCGAACAGCACGGCGGCGCCGTCCTTCACGGTGAACATGGGCAGGCCCCACATCTCCCAGTACACGTTGCGGGGGTGCGGGTCGTCGGAGTACTCGACCGACAGCGCCCAGCCACGGCCGAGGGCGTAGTCGACCTGCGCGCGGATCTCGTCATCGGTCAGGTCGGGCAGGAACGAAAAGGTGCCTTGCGTGATTCTCATGGAAGTTCTCCTGCTCAGCTGGCCGTCGCGGTGACCGCGAAGTCCGGCGTGTCGGTCGAGGTGTAGTTGAAGCTGACGTCTTTCCACGTATCGAGCGCCAGCGCCAGCGGCTTGCACCATTTGGCGGCGGCGTTGAGGACGTCCGGCCCTTCGTTGGCGATGTCGCGGCCTTCGTTGCGCGCCTTGACCATCGCTTCGAGCGCGACGCGGTTGGCGATCGCACCCGCCTGGATGCCGGCCGGGTGGCCGATCGTGCCGCCGCCGAACTGCAGCACCACGTCGTCGCCGAACAGCGTCAGCAACTGGTGCATCTGGCCGGCGTGGATGCCGCCCGAGGCCACCGGCATCACCTTGCGCAGGTCGACCCAGTCCTGGTCGAAGAACAGGCCGCGCGAGAGGTCGGTCTTCGTGTACGTGTCGCGGCAGACGTTGTAGTAGCCCTGCACGGTCATCGGGTCGCCTTCGAGCTTGCCCACCGCCGTGCCGGCGTGCAGGTGATCGACGCCAGCCAGCCGCAGCCACTTGGCGATCACGCGGAAGCTGACCCCGTGGTTCTTCTGCCGCGTGTACGTGCCGTGCCCCGCGCGGTGCATGTGCAGGATCATGTCGTTCCTGCGGCACCAGTTCGACATCGACTGGATCGCGCTCCAGCCGATCACGAGGTCGATCATCAGGATGTTCGACCCCATTTCCTTCGCGAACTCGGCGCGCTCGTACATGTCTTCCATCGTCGCGGCGGTGACGTTCAGGTAGTGGCCCTTGATCTCGCCGGTGTTCGCCTGCGACTTGTTGACGGCTTCCATGCAGAACAGGAAGCGGTCGCGCCAGTGCATGAAGGGCTGCGAGTTGATGTTCTCGTCGTCCTTCGTGAAGTCCAGCCCGCCGGTCAGCGCCTCGTAGACGACGCGGCCGTAGTTCTTGCCCGACAGGCCGAGCTTCGGCTTCATGGTCGCGCCGAGCAGCGGGCGGCCATACTTGTCGAGGCGCTCGCGCTCGACGACGATCCCGGTCGGCGGGCCCTTGAAGGTCTTCACGTACGCGGCCGGGATGCGGATGTCCTCGAGCCGCGCAGCCTTCAGCGGCTTGAAGCTGAAGACGTTGCCGATCAGGCTCGCCGTCATGTTGGCGATCGAACCCTCCTCGAACAGGATGATGTCGTAGGCTATGTAGGCGAAGTACTGCGCTTCCTTGCCGGTGCCCGCGCCGGTGCCGGGCACGACGTCGACGCGGTAGGCCTTGGCCTGGTACGACTCGTGGGCGGTCAGCAGGTCGGTCCAGACCACCGTCCAGGTGGCGGTCGACGATTCGCCGGCCACCGCGGCGGCGGCCTCGTCCGGGTCCACCCCTTCCTGCGGCGTGATCCGGAACACGCAGATCACGTCCGTGTCCTTCGGCTCGTAGTCCGGGCGCCAGTAGCCCATTTGCTTGTACTTCAGGACGCCGCCCTTGTAGCGCTCCTTGGTGTCGCGGATCATTTCATCGACCGGTTTGTTCATCGACAGATCTCCTTTTACAGCGTCCTGTTGCAGCGCACCGCGCGCGTTGGACGGCACTCTAGGGATGTGAACATATAAGGTACAGTCACTTTTTCTGACCTCTCAGTTAAGTTTTCCTTATGAAAAACGCGACGCTGCGACAGCTGCGGGTCTTTGCGGCGGCCGCCCGGCACCAGAGCTTCGGCAAGGCTGCCGAAGAGCTCCACCTGACGCCGCCCGCCGTCTCGATGCAGATCCGGGAACTGGAGCAGCACGTCGGGCTGCCGCTCTTCGACCGTTCGGGACGGCAAGTTGCGCTCACCGTGACCGGTGAGTACTTACTCGTCTACGTGCGCAAGGTGCTGGCGACCCTGAAGGACGCCGAGGACGCGATCGCCCGGTTCCGGGGACTGGAGACCGGCCGCGTCTCGATCGGCATGGTGAGCACGGCCAAGTACTTCGTGCCGCGTCTGCTTACTCAGTTTCGCCAGGAGCACCCTGCGATCGAGGTGAAGCTCGCGGTCGGCGGCAACCGCGAGCAGTTGGTCGCGCTGCTGCGCGCCAACGAGGTCGACCTCGCGATCATGGGCCGTCCGCCGCGGGAACTGGCCACTCGCGCCGAGCCGTTCGCGGTGCACCCGCACGCCGTGGTCACGGCGCCCGATCACCCGCTGCTGCGGATCGGCCACGCGCCTGCGAGCCTCCTGAACAACTACGAATTCATCATCCGCGAGACGGGTTCCGGGACACGGGCCGCGATGGAGAAGTTCTTCGCGGACCACCGGCTGCAGCCGCGCGTCGCGATGGAGATGACCAGCAACGAGACGATCAAGCAGGCGGTGATGGCCGGCATGGGCGTGAGCTTCCTGTCGCTGCACACGATCGGGCTCGAGCGCCGCGCCGGCCTGCTCTCCGTGCCGGACATCGAAGGGCTGCCGGTGCTGAAGCGCTGGTACGTCGTCAACAACCTGTCGAAGACGCTCTCGCCCGCGGCGGAGGCGTTCCGCTACTTCATCCTCGAAGAGGGCGAACGGTTCCTGGCACAGGAGTACGGCACGCCGGAGGCCGCGTACGAAGCACGCGAGCCAGGGTGAAACCCACCGCTAGCGCGGGAAGTACATCTTCTTCTTGTCGAGGTCGTAGCTCCACGGCAGGCCGGAGTTCTTCCAGCCGTTCACGTTGCGGCGGCCCTTGTCCGACATCTCGCCTTCGTAGCCGTACACGACGATGTACACCCGCTTGTAGCCGGAGTCGTTCAGCAGGTCGGCCGCCCGCGAACTGCGCTCCCCTGAACGGCACATCAGCACCACCGGGTCGTCCTTGGTCAGGCCCTTTTCCTTCAGGCGACGCTCCATCTCGGGGACGAAGTCGTTGAACGGCTCGAGCCTGTAGAAGGCGCGGCTCTCGTCCCAGTCGGTCATGAATTCCTGGAACTCCACGTACGGCACGAGCGCATCGACGCCCTCGGCCATGCCGAGGAACTGGGCTTCGGCGCGCGTGCGGACGTCGACGAACAGGACCTTGCCTTTCTGCGCCTTCAAGAACTGCTGCGCCTGCTTGGGCAGCAGGTAGTTCTGCTGCTTGGTGCGCAGTTCTTCCGGCACCTTGGAAGGCGCGATGGTCTGCGCGCCGGCGCTGGCGGCAAGCACGGCGAATACGGCGGCGATCACCAGGGCGAGGACATTTTTCACGGCGTTGCTCCGAAAGCGCGGTCCGCCATGGACCCGCGAGCCGGCCATCTTAGGGCCGGGCGCGCCGGCATCTAGGACGGGGATCACATATGGGCATTCCCGCGCGCTGCATCGGGTCGGGCCGGCGGGCGCGGATTCGGCTCCGGTATCGTCGCCGTCGATGCCCGCCCCACCCCGCTTCGCGGCGTACCTGTTGCTGACCGCCTCGATGGCGCTGGTGGGCAGCTACGTCGCGCTGTCCAAGCCGCTGGTCGCCGCGCTGCCGGTCTTCGCGCTCGCCTTCCTGCGCTTCGCGATCGGGGCCGTAGCGATGATCCCGTGGACGCCTCGCGCGCGCGGGGAAGCGCCCCTGAGCGCGAGCGAGCGCCGCTGGCTCTTCCTGATGTCGTTCTTCGGCAACTTCCTGTTCTCGATCTGCATGCTGACCGGCATCGCCATGACGACCGCCACGGCAGCCGGGGTGATCCTTGCGACCTTGCCGGCGGTCGTCGCGCTGCTGTCGCGGCTGTTCCTGCGCGAGCACCTGGCCCCGCGCACGCTGCTCGCCATCGCACTCGCCGTGGGCGGCATCGTCCTGCTGCAGTTCGCCAAGGCAACCGACCCGGTCGGAGCGCGCCAGGCGCTGCTCGGCAACCTGCTGATGTTCGGCGCGGTCGTGTGCGAGGCGAGCTACGTGATCCTCGGCAAGCGGCTCGCGGCCACGCGCACGCCGCTGCGCCTGTCGGCGCTGATCAACCTGTGGGGGCTGGCCCTGACCGCGCCGCTCGGCCTGTGGCAGCTGATTCGGGCCGACCTCGGCGCCATGACCGGGGGCCTGTGGACGCTGCTCGTCTTCTACTCGCTGGCAGCGGGCCTGTTCTCGGTGTGGATGTGGGTGTCCGGACTCAAGCACGTGCCCGCCAACCAGGCGGGGGTGTTCACGGTCGCGTTGCCGATCGCGGCCACCGCGGTCGGCGTCCTGCTGCTCGGCGAGGCCTTCACCGCGCTGCACGCGACCGCCCTCGCGCTCGCCGCCGCAGGTGTGCTATTGATTGCGACCGCGTCGCGCTCCACGCCGGTGCAGGTCATCGCAGGTCATTCGAAAACCAGAGATCAGGCAGGAAGACATCCATGACGTCGCACATTCAGCACTCCGGGCGCCGCGTCGCGCTGCAATCCGCCGCCGCGCTGGGCGTCGGCGCCCTGGCCGGCTGCGCCAGCGTCGGCGCCACCGCATCGGCGCCGAAGACGCCGTTCACCGTCGCCGACACTTACATCCCGATCGCGGGCACCGACCTCCAGTTCCCGGTCCGCCGCATCTACTGCATCGGCCGCAACTACGCGGCGCACGCGCGCGAGATGGGATCGGACCCGACGCGCGAGCCGCCGTTCTTCTTCCAGAAGCCGACCGACGCGATCCAGAACGTGGCGCCAGGCACCGTTGCCGACCATCCGTATCCGTCGCTGACGAAGAACTACCACTATGAAGTGGAGCTGGTGGCCGCCCTGTACCGCGGCGGCCGCGACATCCCCGTCGACCGGGCGCTCGACTGCGTCTATGCGTATGCGGTGGGTCTCGACATGACGCGGCGCGACCTGCAGCGCGCGATGGGCGACCAGAAGAAGCCGTGGGAGATCGGCAAGAGCTTCGACCGCTCGGCGGTGATCGGTCCTCTGCACCTCGCGGCGCAGACCAGTCACTTCACCAACGGCGGGATCTGGCTGAAGGTCAACGGCGTCACGAAGCAGAACGCCAACCTGAACCAGATGATCTGGAGCGTGGCGGAGCAGATCAGCAAGCTGTCGGAGGCCTTCGAGCTCGCGGCCGGCGACATCATCTACTCGGGCACGCCGGAAAACGTCGGCCCGGTGGTGCGCGGGGATGTGATCGAGACGCACATCGACGGCCTGCCGAACATGAGCATCCGCATCACGTAGCCGCGGCGGGCTCCTCCAGCAGCGGCTGGATCAGCTTGCGCACGTCGACGTGCGCCCCGAGGCGCGCGAGGAGCAGGTACATGCCAGCCAGCTTGCGGTGCAGGAACATCGTGTCCGGCGGCGGCGCCTTCAGCAGGCCCTGCTTGAACGCCAGGTCGAAGCCGAGCTCGCGGACCCGCGCGGGGAGGCTCGACGCAGCGAAGTCGTAGCGGCCGCGGTACTGCAGCGGTTCGCACACCAACTGGATCACGTCGACCACCGCTTCCCGCTGCGGCGGCGGCGCGTCCGCCGCGAGGTAGCCGATCGCCACGGCCTGCTCGGCGATCGTCGCGCGGTCGCGCGCCACGATCGCGCGCGTGATGCGTCGGAACCGATCGACGAAGTCGACCGTGAACTCCTGCGTCGCACCGAAGTCCAGCAGCACCAGGCGCCCGGAGTCCGGCTGGAACAGGTAGTTCGCGAAGTTCGGGTCCGTCTGCATCACGCGGAACTCGAAGAGCTCGCGGAAAGTCAGGTACTCGAGCGCCGCGCCGAGCTTGTCACGCTGTTTCTGCGGCACGTCGTCGCGCGCCATCTCCTCCAGCGGCACGCCAACGACGAAGTCCATAGCCATCACGCGCGGCGTCGTGAAGTCCCAGTGCACGCGCGGCACGAGCAGGTCAGGATCGCCGGCGACGAGCGTGGCGTACTGCTCGAGGAAACGGCCCTCGGCGATGTAGTCGGACTCCTGCTGCAGCTGGCGCTTCGCTTCCTTCGCGATGCCGTGGACGTCGATGCCCAGCGGCAGCACGTTCGCCATCCTCAGCAGCGCCGCCACGTTGTCGACATCGCTGGTGATCGACTTCGCCACACCCGGGTACTGGATCTTCAGCGCCAGGTCACGGCCGTCGCGGGTGCGCGCGCGGTGCACCTGTCCGATCGACGCCGCGGCGATCGGCTCGTCGTTGAACTCGGCAAAGCGATGCTCCCAGCCTTTGCCGTACTCGCGCCCCAGCACGCGACGCAACTGCGCGAGCGGCATCGGCGCCGCGCACGAGCGCAGCACCGAGAGCGCCTGAGCGAACTCGGGCGGCAGCACGTCCTCCCCCTGCAGCGAGATCAGCTGGCCGAGCTTCATCGCCGCGCCGCGCAGGTTCGACAGCCGTTCCGCGAGGCGCCGGGCGGCCGCCGCGGTGAAGAGCGGGCTGCCCGCGGTCGGGTCGTTCGGCCGGCCCAGGCGCCGCAGTCCCTCGATCGCGCCGCCGACCGCGAGTTCGCCGGCCGCGAATCCGATGCGGGCGAGGCGTCCGAAGCGACTCTGGGGAACGGCGGCGGGAGGCGGTTTGCGGGTCATTGTTGGTTGGAGCGTGGTTCGACTCGTCGTAAGCGAGCCGCCGAGGGCAGGAGCGCGC
>Ga0209253_10003208_pt1 | contig 14389 bp, 11 predicted proteins | sample FrelakmetBRP12BR_FD_187145 | JGI IMG/M metagenome (GOLD analysis project Ga0209253, IMG submission 187145) | Freshwater lake sediment microbial communities from the University of Notre Dame, USA, for methane emissions studies - BRP12 BR (SPAdes)... | ecosystem: Environmental > Aquatic >...
CGCATGCTCGCCGACTGCGTCGCCGCGATCCGTGAGCGCCGTCGCCGTCGAGAGCGCAGCCGGCTGCTCGAGGAGCTGCGCGCCGCCGAGGCCCGCGGCGACGCACTCGCCGCCGCTGCGGCCCAGCGCGAGCTGCACCAGAACCTGACGGAGAAGACCCGCACGTGAGGAGCGAAGCCGTGAGAATGACCCAGGCTGCGGACGAGCCGCTGCACCCGGAGAGCCTGCTGCTCGCGAGCGAGCCGCTGGCGGAGCCGATGGTCGAGCCCGAGGAGCTGTTCGACAGGCTCGACGACATGGACCCGGGCGAGGACGCCGAGGCCGGCCCGGGCGACGTGATCGGCGACGACGAGCGCGAGCTCGATGCGGCGACGGACGTCCCCGCCGCCGATCCTGTGCGCCTCTACCTGCGCCAGATGGGCCAGACCCGGCTGCTGACGCGCGAGGGCGAGGTCACCATCGCGCGGCGCATCGAGGAGGGCGAGCATGCAGTCCTGTGCGTCGCGCTCACCACGCCGGTCGGGCTGCGCCACGTCATCGGGCTCGCCGAGCGCCTCAAGGCAGGCGAGGTCCGGCTGCGCGACCTCGTACGCGACGAGACCGACGAGGACGGAGAGCCGCTCGAGGACGAAGCGCGGCAGCGCCGGCGCTTCCTCGCTCAGGTCGCACGCATCCGACGGATGGTGGCACAGCGGGACGCCCTCGCCGGAGGCCGCGGGGGTCGAGCGACGCCGACGGCCGCCGTCGAGCTCGAGCGCCTCGACCAGCGGCTGGCACGGGCGATCGTCGACCTCGGTCTCGCTCGCCGCCAGCGCGACGTCGTGGCCGGCGAGCTCTGCCGTGTCGCGGAGCGGCTCGCCCAGTTGCGCGGCCGGGTCCGCGAGCTCGAGCGCGGCTGGCCGCGCATCGCCGCGCGCCCGCTCGAGGTGTACGACGAGCTGCGCGCCGGGCGGCGCGAATGCCGTGAGCTCGAGCGGCAGGTTGCCCTCCCGGCGGCCAGCCTGAGGCAGGTGGTCGCTGCCGTCCGGGCAGCGCAGGTGCGCGCACAGGGGGCGAAGCAGGAGCTGATCGAGGCGAACCTGCGTCTCGTGGTCTCGATCGCGAAGCGCTACCTGCACCGCGGGCTGCAGTTCCTCGACCTGATCCAGGAGGGGAACGTGGGCCTCATGCGCGCGGTCGACAAGTTCGAGTACCGCCGTGGCTACAAGTTCTCGACCTACGCGACCTGGTGGATCCGCCAGGCCATCACCCGCGCCATCGCCGACCAGGCCCGCACCATCCGTATCCCCGTGCACATGGTCGAGACCATCAACAAGCTGATGCGGGTGTCGCGCAGCCTGGTGCAGGAGCTCGGCCGGGAACCGTTGCCCGAGGAGATCGCGCTGCGCATGGAGCTGACGCCGGACAAGGTCCGCCGCGTGCTCCGCGTGACGCGCGAGCCGATCTCGCTCGAGACGCCGGTCGGCGAGGACGAGGACAGCCACCTGGGCGACTTCCTCGAGGACGAGGCCGCGGTCGCGCCGATCGATGCGGTGGTGGACCGCGACCTGCGGCGCCAGACGGGCAAGGTCCTCGGCACGCTGACGCCGCGCGAGGAGCAGGTCCTGCGGCTGCGCTTCGGCATCGGCGAGCGAGCCGATCGCACGCTCGAGGAGGTGGGGGTGCGCTTCTCGGTCACCCGCGAACGCATCCGGCAGATCGAGTCGAAAGCGCTGCGCAAGCTGCGCCATCCCAGCCGGGCTCGCCTGCTCCGCGCCTTCTTCGAGGGCTGAGCGCGAATCGACTCCCTTGCAGCGAGCACCGTTCGGTGGTTCACTCCGGCAGCCGAACGGGCCCATAGCTCAGGCGGTCAGAGCTGCCGGCTCATAACCGGCTGGTCGTGTGTTCGAGTCACACTGGGCCCATTCGCGGGTCCACCGCAGCCGTGAGCCGCGCGAGGCGTCGCAAGGGAGACAATCGAGTTGGCGTCCAGACAGATCGAAACGCTCGCCGCCCTGCAGCGGCTCGACCAGAGCCTGCTCGAGAGCACGGCCATCATCGAGACGAGCGAGCGCCAGCTCGCCGAGCTCGACGACGCGGTCACGCGCAGCAGCCAGACCGCCGCGGCGTCGCGCGAGGCGCTTGCGGTCCTCGAGGCGACGCAGCGCGACCTCGAGCAGCGGCTCGCCGCGTGCGAGGCGAAGCTGAAGGACAAGCGCATGCGCATCGCTCGCATCCGCAACGACAAGGAGCTCGGGCTCGCCAGGCGCGAGATCGACCTGCTCGGCGAAGAGAAGGGCGGCATCGAAACCGAGCTGCTGTCGGTCCTCGGGCAGCTCGAGGTGGCGACGGCGAAGCGGGACGGCGTCGAGAGCGAGCTCGGCACCGCGACGAGGGAGCGCGAGGCGGCATCGGCCGAGCTGCGCGCCACGATCGAGAGGCTCGGTGCCCGCGTCGCCGAGGAGCGGACGCGGCGGGAGGCGTTGGTGGCGGCGGTCGACGACGACCTGCGCCGCCGCTACGAGATGCTCTTCTCGCGGAGAAACGGCGTGGCAGTGGTGCTGGTGCGTGGGGGCACGTGCCAGGGCTGCCAGATGCGGGTCCCGCCGCAGCTCTTCAACCAGATCCAACGCAACGAGCAGCTGATCCTCTGCCCGAGCTGCCAGCGGATGCTCTACTGGGAGCCCGAGCGCGAGGAGGCCGGCGGATAGTGCGCGCAGCGCGCACGGGATGAGGCGGGCCAGGGCGCCCGCATCGGCGCGTCGTGCGCCGGAGGAGGTCGAGCGGCCGCTCGCCGCAGGTGCGGCGGGAGGAAAGTCCGGACTCCGCAGGGCAGGGTGGCCGCCAACGGCGGCCCCGGGCGACCGGGGGAAAGTGCCACAGAAAACAGACCGCTGCGGGTCGCAAGGCCCGGAGCAAGGGTGAAAAGGCGAGGTAAGGGCTCGCCAGCCCCGCTCGTGAGGGCGGGAGCTGGGTAAACCCCACCCGGAGCAAGACCGCGCAGAGGGCGTCCGGCGGTGACGTCGGGCACGGGCGGCCCGTCCGTGACCCTCGGGTCGGTCGCATCGAGCTCGCGGGCAACCGCGGGCCCAGACGAATGGCTGCTGCTCCCGCTTCCTGGGCGGGAGGACAGGATCCGGCTTACAGACCTCCTCCGGCGGACGGCGTGCCGGCGCCCCTCAGCCGGGCCCGTCGGGTCGGGTGCCCGGGGCCCGTTGCCGGGCCCCGCGGGCACCGCAATGTACCCCGCCATTGTCGTTCAGCCGACGGCCAGAAAAGAAACGCCTTGACACCCAGCGAGGACGGAAGCTATACGGGTGGGGCGTTGTGGGGATTGGTGGTGGAGGCTGGAGCCTTATGGGTCATGGCTGGTAGATCCTCACGGGGGGCGGGATGTTCCGGGGCCACTTCGAGCACGCGATCGACGACAAAGGCCGCGTTGCCGTGCCCGTCCTCTTCCGCCAGGCGCTCGCCGGACTCCAGGACGAGCGTCTGGTCCTCACCAAGTTCCGGCTGCACAAGCGTCGCTGCCTCGACGTCTACCCGCTGTCGGCGTGGCGGCGCCTGGAGGACAGCCTGCTGGCCAGGAACCGCTTCGACCCGAAGCTGGTCCAGTTCCGCAACATCTACGTCTCAGGCGCCACGGAGTGCGCGCTCGACGGGCAGGGTCGGATTCTCGTGCCGCAACTTCTGCGAGACTACGCGGGTTTGAAGCGCGATGCCATGATTGCCGGCGACGTCGACAAGTTCCGGCTGTGGGACAAGCAGACCTGGTTCGAGGTCTTTGCCGAGGACGAGGAGCGGGTGCTGGACGACGACGAGTTCCTGCGTGGGCTGGATCTGTGACGCCGGGGCCGGGCGGAGGGAGTCGCCGGGGGACGGAAGGCTAGGAGGGGCGCTGGGGTGAGGCCGGCGGGGGGCGCTGCGATGGCACGTGGCGAGGGGCCGCCGACCACGAACGACGAGACGGACATCGGGCCGGTGGGCGGAGCCCATGAGGCGGTGCTGGCGGGCGACGTGGTGCGGGGGCTGCGCCCCCGGCCGGGTGCCCGTCTCGTCGATGCGACCCTGGGCCTCGGTGGGCACGCCGCGGCGCTGCTCGCCGACGCGCCCGGCGCGACGCTGCTCGGCATCGACCGCGACCCCCGCGCACTCGCCATCGCGGCCGAGCGGCTGGCCCCGTTTGCCGAGCGCGTGGTCCTCTGCGAGGGGAGCTTCGACATGCTCCCCGTGCTGCTCGCCGCGCAGGGGTGGACCGACGGCGCCGACGCGGTCCTGCTCGACCTCGGTGTCAGCTCGATGCAGCTCGACGACCCCGCGCGCGGCTTCAGCTTCCGCGCCGCCGGGCCGCTGGACATGCGCATGGGGCCGGGCATCCAGATCACGGCCGGGGTTGTCGTCAACGCCTGGGACGAGCGTGCGCTCGCCGACGCGATCAGGACCTTCGGCGAGGAGCCGCGCGCACGCGCCATCGCTCGCGCCATCGTACGCGCGCGGCCCGTGGCCGACACCGCCACGCTCGCGCGCGTGGTCGCCAGCGTGGCGGGCGCCGGCAAGCCCGGGATCCATCCCGCCACCCGCACCTTCCAGGCGATCCGCATCGTCGTGAACGACGAGCTGGGTGCGCTCGAGCGGCTGCTCGCCGAGGGCTGGCGGCTCCTGCGCCCCGGCGGGCGGCTGGCCGTACTCGCCTACCACTCGCTCGAGGACCGCCTGGTGAAGCGAGCCTTCCGTCGCTGGGCGGCGCGCTGCCTGTGCCCGCCCGGGCTGCCGCTCTGCACCTGCGGCTGGTGGCCGCGCGTCGCCGTGCTCACCCCGAGACCCATCGTCCCCGACGCTACCGAGATCGCCCGCAACCCCCGCGCCCGCAGCGCCAGGCTCCGCCTGGTCGAGCGCCTCGGAGATCCGCCGCGATGAACCTCGCCTTCGGCTCGCAGGCCCAGCGCCCGCCCGTGCTCACCGTGCGGCGCCCGCTGGTGCGCCCCCCCGGCGACCCGCGCCACCTGCTGCGCATGATGCGCGGCCTCTTCGTCCGCCGCACGCTCGTGCTGCTCGGGGCGCTGGTCATGCTCTGCCTCGTCCACGTCTGGCTGCAGCTGCAGACGGTGGACGTCGCCTATCAGCTGTCCGCGGCGCGCACGATGGTGCAACGCCTCGACCACGAGCAGAGCGAGCTCAAGGCCGAGCTGGCGCTCCTGCGCGACCCGGCGCGGCTCACCGAGCGCGCACAGCGCGAGCTCGGCATGGTCGAGCCGCAGGGCTGGCAGCTGGTGGACCTGGAATGAGCGCAGTGCGGGAGCGGCGCGCACGCATCCTCATGGTGGCGGCGGGCCTCGGCGCCGTGATCGTGCTGCTCGTCGCGCGCGCGGTCGACCTCGCGGTGATCCGCGGCCGCGACTTCGCCCGGCGCGCCCAGGGCCAGCACCAGCAGACGGTCGCGCTGGTCCCGCAGCGGGGTGACATCGTCGATCGCAACGGCGAGCTGCTCGCGCTCTCGCTCGACGTGCCGTCGTTGTTCGTCCGCCCCCGGGAGCTCGGGGCCGACCGGGCACGGCTGCCGGAGGTGGCCCGGGCGCTCGGGATGCCGGCCGCCCACGTGCAGGCCCTGGCCGATCGCCCGCAGAAGTTCGTGTGGCTGCGGCGCCAGGCGTTCCCGCGCGAGCACGATGCCGTCATGGCGCTCGGGCTGGCCGGCGTCGGCGCCGTGCGCGAGCCGCGGCGGGTGTACCCTCATGGCTCGCTGGCGGCGCACGTGCTGGGCTACGTCGGCACCGACGCGCAGGGCCTCGGCGGGATCGAGCAGCGGTTCGACACCCTCATCCGCGGCACGCGGCGCGCGATCTCGGTGGAACGGGACGCCATGGGTCGCGAGTTCGCGCGCGGTGGGCTGGAGGCCGAGCCGCGCGCGGGCAGCCGGGTCGAGCTGACCATCGATGCCCGCATCCAGGCAGCCGCGGAGCGCGCGCTCGCCAGCGGCGTGCAGAAGGCGCGGGCCGTGTCCGGCACCGCGGTCGTGCTCGACCCGAACAGCGGCGAGCTCCTGGCGCTCGCCAACCATCCCACGTTCAACCCCAACGATCCCGCCGACTGGAGCGCCCGCGCCAGCGGGGCACGCGTCGGCAACCGGGCGATCACGAACCCCTTCGAGCCGGGCTCGACCTTCAAGGCCTTCGTCGCCGCCGCCGCCCTCGAAGAGCGCGTCGTGCGGCCCGAGGAGCTCGTCTTCTGCGAGAATGGCGCCTGGCAGGTCGGGAAGTGGACGATCAACGACGCGCACCCGCACGGCACGCTGTCGTTCGCCGAGGTGATCCAGTTCTCGAGCAACATCGGCATCAGCAAGGTCGCCGAGCGGCTCGGCCGCGAGCGCTACGGCGAGTACCTGCGCCGCTTCGGCTTCGGGCAGCCGAGCGGGATCGAGCTGGCGGGCGAGACCTGGGGCATCATGCGCGACCCGCGGTCGTGGGCGCGCATCGACCTGGTCGTGCAGAGCTTCGGGCAGGGCATCTCGGTGACGCCGCTGCAGATGGTCGCGGCCTACGCCGCGATCGCGAACGGCGGCACCCTGCTGCGCCCGCACCTCGTGCGGCGGATCGTCGCGCCGAGCGGCGAGGTGCAGCGCGAGGCGGTGAACAAGCCGCTCCGCCGCGTCGTGGGTGCGCGCACGGCGGAGCTCACCACGGCGCTCCTGCGCCGCGTGGTGGAGGAGAAGGGCGGCACGGGCGGGCGCGCCCGGCTCGACGCCTTCCCGGTTGCGGGGAAGACGGGAACCGCGCAGAAGGTGAGCCCGAACGGTGGCGGCTACTCTTCCAAGCGGATCGGCTCGTTCATCGGCTTCGTGCCGGCCGACGCGCCGCGGGCGGTCATCCTGGTGCTGATCGACGAGCCGGCGGGCGTCGCCTACGGCGGCGTCGTGGCCGCGCCCGTGTTCCGCGAGATCGCGGCCGCGGCGATGCAGGTGCTCGGCGTACCGGCGCGCGTGCCCGCAGGGCCCGAGCCGCCGCCCGCCGTCGCCTCGGCGGCAGCGCGCCGTGATCGCGCACCGGCGACTCGCCCCGGCCGGGGTGCCGCAGCCGTGGTCGCGATCCGCGCCGTCGAGCCGGCCGCGCAGGTGACGAGCGTGCCGCCCGCCGGCGGCGCCGACCCCGACGCGACGCCGAGCTTCCTCGGCCTCTCGCTGCGCGAAGCGCTGACGCGGGCGCATGCGGAGGGCTGGGCGGTCGCGGTGCGCGGCACCGGCTGGGTCGCCGGACAGGAGCCGGCGCCCGGCGCGCCGCCGGCACAGGACCGCCGCCTGGCGCTCCAGCTCACGACCCACCGGGGCAGCGCCCACCCCTGATGCGTCTCGACGTCCTCCTCGCGGGCCACGGAATCGCGTCGATCGCGGGCGAGCGCGCGCCGGAGGTGACGGGCGTGGCGGTCGATTCCCGGCTCGTCCGTGCGGGCGACCTCTTCGTCGCGCTCGCCGGACGGACGACCGACGGCCGGCGCCACGTCGCCGACGCGGTCGCGCGCGGCGCGGTCGCCGTCGTGAGCGACGGCGAGCTCGAGCAGCCGGGCGTGCCGCTGCTACGCGTCGCCGACGCGCGGGCGCTGGTCGGTCCCCTCGCCGCCCGGCTTGCCGGCGACCCGAGCGCCGCGCTCACGGTGGCCGGCGTCACGGGCACCAACGGCAAGACCACGACGACCTGGCTGATCGAGAGCATCTGGCAGGCGGCCGGCCTGCGCACGGGTGTCATCGGTACCATCGCCTACCGCTTCGCCGGCGTGACGCGCCCGGCGCCGTTCACCACGCCCGAGGCGCCCGTGCTGCAGGGCCTGCTCGCCGAGATGCGCGGCGCGGGCGTCACGCACGTCGCGATGGAGGTGTCGTCGCACGCGCTGGCCCAGCGGCGGGCCGACGGCATCCGCTTCGACGCCGCCGCGTTCACCAACCTGACGCGCGATCATCTCGACTTCCACGGCAGCCTGGAGGCCTATGCGGCCGCGAAGGCGCGGCTGTTCGAGGATCTGCTGCCCGCGTCGGGAAAGCGGGACGCGGTTGCCGTGCTGAACGTCGACGATCCCGAGGGTGGACGGCTGGCGGCACGGCTCGGCACACGCGTGGTCACCGTCGGGCGGCGGGCGGAGGCGACCGTGCAGCTCGCGCGCGTCGACAGCACGCTCGCCGGGACCCACGGGAGGCTGCGGCTCGGCGACCGCACGGTGGAGTTCACGAGCCCGCTCGTGGGTGCGCCGCACGCGGAGAACGTTGCCGTCGCCTGTGCGACCACCTGGGCGCTCGGGGTGCCGGTCGAGCGCATCCTCGCCGGCATCGCAGACGCGCACCCGCCGCCGGGACGGGTCGAGCGCATCGCCGGCGCCGGCTTCACCGTGGTCGTCGACTACGCCCACACGCCCGATGCGCTCGAGCGGCTGCTGGCCGCGCTGCGCCCGCTGACGCCGGGGCGGCTCGTCACCGTCTTCGGCTGCGGCGGCGACCGCGATCGCGGCAAGCGGCCGATCATGGGCGAAGCCGCGGCACGCGCGAGCGACCTCGTGGTCGTCACCTCGGACAACCCGCGCACCGAGGATCCGCTGCGCATCCTCGGCGACATCGAGGCCGGCGTCCGCGCCGGCGGGCTCGGCCCGGCCGCCACCGGGGCGGCGGGGCGCGGCTATCTGGTGGAGCCGGACCGGCCCGCGGCCATCGCGCTGGCGGTGCGCCACGCGCGGCCGGGGGACCTCGTGGTCGTCGCCGGGAAAGGGCACGAGGACTACCAGATCGTGGGCACCGAGAAGCGACACCTGGACGACCGCGAGGAGGTACGCCGGGCGCTCGAGGGGCTGCGGTGAGCGCGACGCAGGAGCGCCTCGGGGCGCGCGCCGGCTTCGGGCTCGACGAGGTGCTCGCCGCGACCCGGGGCGAGCTGGTCCGCGTCGGCGCGCGGGTGCGCCTCGCCGGCGTCGCCACGGACACGCGGACGCTCGAGCCGGGCGAGCTGTTCGTCGCCATCCGCGGTGAGACGCACGACGGACACGCCTGGCTCGCGGAGGCGTCGCGCCGGGGCGCCGGCGCCGTGGTGGTCGAGCGCGGCGCCGCCGTGCCGGCCGAGCTCGCGCCGGGTTGCGCCGTGATCGCGGTGCGCGAGACCCTGGCGGCGCTGGGCGACCTGGCCGCGCTCCACCGCCGCCGCCATCCCGCGACCGTCCTCGCGGTCGCCGGCAGCAACGGCAAGACCACCACGAAGGAGATGCTCGCGGCGATCCTGCGCGAGGCGTTCGGCGCCGCCGCTGTGCTGCACACACGCGGCACGCAGAACAACCTCGTCGGCCTGCCCCTCACGCTGCTCCGCCTCGACGCCGAGCGCGTCGCCGTGGTCGAGCTCGGCATGAACCACCCGGGCGAGCTCTGGCGCCTCGCCGAGATCGCCGATCCCGACGTGGGCGTGATCACCTGCGTCGGCCCCGAGCACCTCGAAGGGGTCGGGTCGATCCGTGGCGCAGCCGAAGCCGAAGCCGAGCTGTTCCGGCGGCTACGGCCGTCGGCCACCGCCGTGGTGAACGCCGACGACCCGTGGGTGCTCTCCGCCGCCGCGGCCTTCCCGGGGCGGCAGATCCGCTTCGGCGACCGGGCCGAGGTGGCCGCGCTCGAGCTGGCCGACCTCGGCCTCGACGGCTCGGCCTTCCGGCTGCGCGTCGGCGCGGCGGAGGTGGCGGTGCGGCTGCCCATCGCCGGCCGGCACAACGTCGGCAATGCCCTCGCGGCTGCCGCCATGGCGCACGCGATCGGCGTGGGCGTCGGCCCGATCCGGGCCGCGCTCGAGGCGGTCGAGGCGCCGAGCATGCGCATGCAGATCGTCCGCCTGCGCTGCGGCGTCACCGTCCTGAACGACGCCTACAACGCCAACCCCGCCTCCATGGCGGCCGCGCTGCAGACACTCGTGGCGAGCCCCGCGGCGCGGCGCATCGCGGCGCTCGGCGAGATGCGCGAGCTCGGCGCGGCAGCCGCGGAGGCGCACGCGGAGCTCGGCCGCGTGGCCGCGGGAGCCGGCCTCGAGCGGCTCTACGTCCTCGGCCCGCTCGCCGGCCTCGTGCGCGAGGCCGCGCTCGCGGCCGGCATGCCGCCCGAGCGCGTCGTCGTCGCCGGCGGCCACGCCGAGCTCGCCGCCGCGCTGCGCGTCGAGTGCCGCGCCGGCGACCTCCTCTTGCTCAAGGGCTCACGCGGCGCCGCCATGGAAACCGTGCTGCGGCAGCTCGCCGCCGACTGAACGACCTGCGCCATGCTGTACTCCCTCGTCTACGGACTTCGCGACCACTGGGCAGTGCTCAACGTCTTCAAGTACATCACCTTCCGCGCGCTCGTGGCGGGCCTGACGGCGCTCACGCTGTCGCTGGTGCTCGGCCCCTGGCTGATCCGCCGGCTGCGCGCGCTGCAGGTCGGCCAGGCCATTCGCGAGGACGGCCCGGCGGCCCACATGACGAAGAAGGGGACGCCCACCATGGGCGGCACGCTGATCCTCTTCACCTGTCTGGGCGCCACGCTGCTGCTCGCCGACCTCGCCGAGTGGTCGGTCTGGCTCGCGGTGGCCGTGACCCTGGGCCACGGGATGATCGGCTTCCTCGACGACTACGCCAAGGTGCGCCGCAGGAACTCGAAGGGCATCCCCGGCCGGGTGCGGCTGGGCGCCGAGCTCGCCATCGGCGCCGCGGCGGCGTCGATGATCTATCTGTACTCCGAGCACGGCGGGCACCTCACCACGCCGTTCTTCAAGGATCTGCGCCCCGACCTCGGGTTGTGGTACATCCCGTTCGGCGCGCTCGTCATCGCGGGCGCCGCCAACGCCGTGAACCTGACCGACGGGCTCGACGGGCTCGCCATCGGTCCGGTGATGATCGCCGGCAGCACCTACGCGATCTTCGCCTACGTCGCCGGCAACGCACGCTTCGCCGAGTACCTGCAGGTGCCGTACGTGGCGGGGGCGGGCGAGCTGGTCGTGTTCTGCTCGGCGCTGGCGGCGGCGGGGCTCGGCTTCCTCTGGTTCAACGCCTACCCGGCGATGATGTTCATGGGCGACGTCGGGTCGCTGGCGCTCGGCGCCGCGCTCGGCGTGGTCGCGCTCGTCACCCGCCAGGAGATGGTGCTCGTGGTCGTCGGCGGCGTGTTCGTGATCGAGACGCTGTCGGTCATCGGCCAGGTCGCCTCCTACAAGCTGCGGCGCAAGCGGATCTTCCGCATGGCGCCGATCCACCACCACTTCGAGCTGCTCGGCTGGCCCGAGCCGCAGATCATCGTGCGCTTCTGGATCGTGGCCATCGTGTGCGCGCTGCTCGCGCTCTCGACCCTCAAGCTGCGGTGACGGCCGGGATGGAGCTGCCGCGCACGGCGCTGGTCATCGGCTTCCGGCGCACGGGCCAGTCGGTGGCGCGCGCGCTCGCGGCACGCGGCGTGGCGGTGCGGGCGGCGGACGCCCGCGACGCGGCGACCATCGGCGTCGAGCCGGCCGCCTGGCCCGGGGTCGCGCTGACGCTCGGCGCGGAGCCGCTCGCGCTCCTCGACGGCGTCGACTTGGTCGTGCCGAGTCCAGGCGTGCCGCGCCGGGCCCCGTTGCTCAGCGAAGCCGTGCGCCGGGGCATCGCGGTGTGGAGCGAGATCGAGCTGGCCTTCCGGCTGCTCGCGGTGCCGCTGGTCGGCATCACCGGCACCAACGGCAAGAGCACCACCACGACGCTCGTCGGCCGGGCGCTGGCCGCCGGCGGCCGCCGCACCTTCACCGGCGGCAACCTCGGCACGCCGCTGGTGGATGCGCTCGACGACCCGCCCGAGATCGCGGTGGTGGAGGTGTCGACCTTCCAGCTCGAGTGGACGGAGCGCTTCCGCCCGCGGGTGGGCGTGCTGCTGAACGTCACGCCGGACCACCTCGACCGCCACGCGAGCTTTGCCGAGTACCGCGATCTCAAGGCGAAGCTGTTCGCCGCCCAGGAGCGCGACGACGTCGCGGTGCTGAACCGCGACGATGCCGTGGTGCGGGCGATCGGCGCGGGGCTCACCGCGCGCGTCGTCTGGTTCGGCACCGCCCCCGCGCCGGCCGGCGCGGGGGCGTTCGCCGGGGACGGGGAGGTGGTGCTGCACCTGCCGGGCGCCGCCGAGGAGCGCTACACCCTCGCGCGCACCCGGCTCGCCGGACGGCACAACCTCGAGAACGTGACCGCGGCCGTCGCGGCGGCGCGGCTCGCCGGCGCGCCGCCCGCGGCGGTGCAGGAGGCGATCGACGGGGTCGAGCCGCTCGCGCACCGGCTGGCGCTGGTTGCCGAGCGGGACGGCGTGCGCTGGTTCGACGACTCGAAGGCGACGAACGTGGGCGCGGCGGTGAAGAGCCTGGAGTCGTTCGACGGCCCGGTGCTGCTCCTCGCGGGCGGCGTCGACAAGGGCGGCGACTACGCGCCGCTGGTGGACGCCGCGCGCGGCCGGGTGCGCCGGGCGCTCGTCTTCGGCGAAGCCCGCGAGTGCATCGCGAGGGCGCTCACGGGGGGCGGCGTGACGAGCGCGATCGTGCCGACGCTCGCCGACGCCGTCGCGGCGGCCGCGGCCGAGGCACGCCCCGGCGACGTGGTCCTGCTCGCGCCCGCCTGCTCCAGCTTCGACCAGTTCACCGACTACGCGGCGCGAGGCCGGGCCTTCCGCGCCGCGGTGGAGGCCCTCCAATGACCGGAGCCGAGACGCTCGACGCCGCGGTCGCCCCGCGGCCTGCCTTCCGAGGCCCGCTCGACAACCAGCGCCCCGCCATCGTTCGGACGGTCGGCGGCGATCCCTGGCTCGCCGTGGCCGTCGCGGCCCTGATCGGCCTCGGCCTGGTGATGGTCTTCAACGTCAGCTGGTTCCCGGGCGGGGAGAAGCTCGGCGATCCCCTCCACTTCGTGCGCAAGCACGTGCTCTCGGTCGGCCTCGGCCTCGGGCTCTGCCTGCTGGCGTCGCGCGTGCCCACGGCGCGCTGGCGCACGCTCGCCTATCCCGTGTTCGTCGTGGCCGTGGTCGCGCTGCTCGCGGTCCTCGTGCCCGGGATCGGCGTGCGCCGTAGCGGCGCCCAGCGCTGGCTCGCGCTCGGGCCGCTCGGCTTCCAGCCCACCGAGCTCGCGAAGCCGGCCTTCGTGCTCTTCCTGGCCGCCATGATGGTCCGCAAGGGCGAGCGGGTGCGCGAGCTCGGGTTCGGCATCCTGCCCGCCTGCCTGGTCACCGGCGTCGTGGCCGCGCTCTGCCTCGCCGAGCCCGACTTCGGCACGGCCACCCTGTGCGCGATCATGCTCGTGGTGATGCTCTTCGCCGCCGGGGCGCGCGTCTGGCACCTCGGGCTGTTCGCCGCGGCGGCGGTGCCCGCGCTGGCGGCGATCGCGGTGCTGAGCCCCTACCGCTTCCGCCGCCTGGTCTCCTTTCTCGACTGCAACGCCGATGCCCTCGGCGACGGCTTCCAGCTCTGCCAGTCGCTGATCGCCTTCGGCTCCGGCGGCGTGACCGGGGTCGGGCTCGGCCAGGGGCAGCAGAAGATGTACTACCTGCCGGCCGCCCATACCGATTTCATCTTCGCGGTGATCGGTGAGGAGCTGGGCCTGCTCGGCGCGGTCGCCGTGCTCGGACTGTTCGCGCTCGTCGCGCTGCGCGGCTTTCGTGTTGCCGCCCGCCACCCCGACGACTTCGCGGGGCTGCTCGCGTTCGGGCTGACGTCGCTGATCGTGCTGCAGGCGCTGCTCAACATCGGCGTGGCGTTGGGCGCGCTGCCGACCAAGGGCCTCACGCTGCCCTTCGTCTCGTACGGCGGCTCGGCGATGATGCTCGGGCTGGCGGAGCTTGGTGTGCTGCTCGCCGTTGCGCGCGAGGCGGGGTGAGCCGCGAGCCTCCGCGCGTGGCTCGTGCGCGGGGCGGTCGGGCCGTCACATCCCGACGCGCGGGACGAGCGGCCAGGGCCAGCCGCTCGGCGGCACGAACGGCCGCCAGCCGTCCTCGGGCTGCGCCAGCCGGTCCGCGATCGTCAGCAGCACGACCGGGTGGTACCCCATGCCGAGGTGGCTGGCCTCGACCTCGAGGCTCTCGCTGGTCGGGCCGCCCTGCTCGCGACAGCTGCGCCACGCGACCACGCCGTCCGTACGACTGTAGATCGCCGTCGACGGCACCGGGATCGGCGAGGCCAGCAGCGCGCGGAAGCCGGCCTCGTCCGGGAGCTGGCGGCGCCGGCTCACGAGGAAGCGCGGGACGTTCGAGGCGTCCACGTCGCGGAAGGGGCTCGCGAGCGTGATCACCTGCCGGACGCGGTCGGGGAAGCGCCGTGCCAGCTCGCGCGCGTAGACGCCGCCGAGGCTCCAGCCGATCAGGCTCACGCGCCGCCCGTAGCGCTCGGCCAGCGCCTCGAGCCGCTGCGCCATCCCGGCTGCGACCGTGGGG
>Ga0209253_10003209_pt1 | contig 14382 bp, 9 predicted proteins | sample FrelakmetBRP12BR_FD_187145 | JGI IMG/M metagenome (GOLD analysis project Ga0209253, IMG submission 187145) | Freshwater lake sediment microbial communities from the University of Notre Dame, USA, for methane emissions studies - BRP12 BR (SPAdes)... | ecosystem: Environmental > Aquatic >...
GGTCTTCAGGCACAAGGAAAATCTGCTGGTAGGGGCCCTGGCCGACCGATGCATTGTACCAGGTGGCCATGGCCCAGAACTTGCCGGTAGCCATCTCGATATCGGTCATCACGTAGCGGGTCCCTTGGTTATCAGCGATTGTATTGGTTGTCGCTTCAGACTGAGACATGAAGAAAGCGGCTGCTCCGTTGGGGCCTTCAACGCCTGCCTGGAAGGGATTCGCGTTCGGGATCCGTTTGGCTATATAGGTGATCATGTGGCCGTAATCCCACCACGACATGACACCATAGGCAGTATCCGGGTAGGTAAAGGTTTCCGGATTATAGATCGCAAAATAATCCACGCCCGTTTCCGGGGTATTATTATTCATCCATTCAAGGGACTCACGCCAGTCCTGGTTCATCCTGATTGCCCCGGATGAGGCGATCCGGTAATTAAGGGAGACCGAAGTAAGAGCAAAGATCAGGGCAAAGGCACAGACCAAGGCTGCAACAATAATCTTTGCATAGTTGATTTTCGTTTTGATATCCCGTTTTGGCTGCCTCGTCTCTGCCCGCTTTTCAGACCCTGTTTTCCTCTTATCACCCCTTTCTTTTTGAGTCTGCTCGTTTTCCTTCCTCTTTTCCTCATTTACGACTGGTATTTCCGATTTTTTCGGCTCTCTGACAGCGGCCCTCCGGCCCATACCCATGATATCTGTCCAGGAACTTTCCAGTGAGTACACGACACAAATGCCTCCGAGTACTGCAATATTTACTGCCAGATAATACTCATACCGGACCTGCCTGAAGGCAGCGATTATGATGAAAAACGCCCACACCAAAATAAAGATGTGCTCAGGCCTGTATTTCTTTAGGTTGTTATACAGCAGGACAAGGATTCCGCCAATTAACAGGATAATACCGAAATTGAATACCTCCCACGCTTCTGCAATCCTCCAAGGCCGGGCTTCCTGAACGGTTACTGCATAAGGATTGAAGCCGAAGAAGACTTTCATGCTCCCAATGAAGGCCATATAAAGATCGGGGACCAATAGAAAAAGTCCAATGATTCCCACAATGCCAATACCGCAAATGGCAGCGGGATAAAGGATTTTACTCTTTCCTCTCATGAACAGGGAGAGCCAATACAGGACCGCAGTGCCGATAATCAGAAACAGGTAGGAAAATGGGTGACTTATTGAATAGATATACAGGCCATATCCATCGGACTTAATCATAGCCACTGCTATTATTGATGCAATACCGAAGGCAATGGTATTGAGAAAGACAAGATATTCGCTCCTCCTGTTATGATAAAAATCGATGATGAAGAGAACAATAGTAGTAAGAGCTACAATGAATGCAAAAAGGATCATTGTTGGCATAGTGAGGAAACCAAGGACATAGGTGATTCCGGCAGCAGCCGAAAACAGAAGGGGGATCTTCCATCTCTCTTTACACTTAAAATCAACGGGATTGGCCCTCATATATGAAACTGCATAGATATATGAAATACAAAACATCGTGCTGAAGAGCACTTCTGCAATATGGTGGTCAAGGTATCCGGCAAGGGATCTGAAGAATATTTGTCCCCCGATGACGGCAATGAATGCTGCTGCACACAGTCCGGCCTTCCAGTCCCAGACTTTCCGGACAAGGATGAACACAGCCGGTACCATGAGTGATGCTAAAACAGGGGGAACCCATAACGCCACAGAAATTATTTCGTTTCTTGTGGCTGCACCAGAGAGCAGGACAAACGTAGTAGTAATCCAGGTGAACATCGGGCCCCAGGGGATGGTCTGACCGGTCGGGTAAAGGGTCATAACATCAAACCAGTTATAGGTCGGGAAATTGGTAATCATCTGCTCGATTTGCCGGAGGTTATAGAGAGGGTCGTCAGATCCAACGATATTGAGGATATCAGTGTTTCCTATATTCAGGAGGGGGAGACTGCGGATCCACAGCGTGAATATGAGGAGAAAAAGGAGGATGATTCCTGAAAAAATCACGCCTTTTCTGGTTTCCAATTTGCCGAACATATATATCATTATATGATCTGGTGTTCTTTCATATAATTCATCATATACCGTTAATTCCGCCCTGATAACTCATTATAGATTTTTACCAGATTTTTGCCCTGAATTTCCCAGTTATAATAATTTTTGGCCCATATCATCGAATTTTTTTTCATTTCGCCCAGTAAATCGGGATTGTTTGTAAGAGAATTTATTTTTATGCAAATATTTTCGGGATCATCAGGATTAAATAAAACACCGTTCTGACAGGTATTGATGACTTTTTGAATTTCAGGAATGTCACATGCCGCGATTGCGCAATTCCCCATCATATATTCAAAGATCTTGTTCGGTAATGCAAGAAAATTATTCAGTACCGTTGATTTGTACGAAATAATACCAATGTCAAAGGTATCTAATGATTGTATGAGTGAATTCATTTCAACCGGAGGCAAGAATATTACCTTTTCCTCGAGTGCATGCTTGCATACAAGAGTTTTTAATTTATTTTCGAGAATGCCATATCCCCGAAGGTAAAGTTCAGCATTCTCAAAGCATTTCGCGGCAACAATTGTCTCCTCAAGACCCCGTCCTGGGGCGAATATACCCTGATATATTATCCTGACGATGGGATTCGGCTTCTCCGGATTGCCAGATTTTTGATAAAATGGACAATTCATGATTATTTCTGGCGGATTAATATGATATCGACCGGATAACTGATCGGCTATGGACTGATTAATTGTGATAACGACATCTGTTTTTTTGATCAAGAATTTTTCGTAAATGAATAAATATTTCCGCAGGATTGGATAAGCTTCCGGTAGTTGTTCAACATACAGTTCGTGTGAATCATAAATTAAATAAGAAGAATGATGCCTCGCTAGGAGATAACCTGACAGGAGGGTATCAAGATCATGCACATGATAAATATCAGCCTTATCTTTTTTACATAAGACAAATATTTTGTAATTTAAGATTAATAATTGGAAAAAGATTCCTGATTCCAAAATAAATTTTAATAATCGATTAAAAAAGATAGGGATACGTTTCCCTCTGAGCCCCACTTCAGAATTGGTATTATTACCTTGCATTCCTCTTGCTGACATAGCTTTAATAAACTTTGATGATATCCTGTATAAAATGCCAGGAAAAATTGTATTTAAATATCTATATACCTTTATTTTTGAAATAACTTCATATTCTCTCTTAAAATTATCCACGATACAATGAACAGACACATCATATCCCGCATCTTCTGCGGTTATAGCAGATCGGCAGACCCGGGGATCCTTGGTGAATTCGTTTGTGACAATCATTTTCAGGGAGTGCCGGGGTGCCATAACCAATTATATCCTTATTTCTCTTTCTTCAGCTCATAACATCCATCAATTCCTGCGACATCGGATTCATAGAGTGGTCTTGAATACCTATCAAAGGTGAGGGAGAAGAGAAAATCGCGATGGTGCTCTGGCAGATCATAATTTTCTATTGCATCAAAACGACTGGGTAATATTTTCATTTCATGGAGTGATATTGCTGAACCCAGAAATTTTGAATAAAAACCGGCATCAGTACAGATCTGCATGAATTGTTGCTTGGTGTAATACCGTGAAATGGGGCAGTCAGGACCATCCGTACTCCTCCGAAAAGCATCTTCAAGGGTTAGATTTCCATTCTTCTTCCGGTTTAAAATGAGGATATTGTAAGCAATGTATAAATGGACCCATATACTGTGATAGTTATACTGCAAGATACGAATTTTTCCATCGGATTTCAGAATCCGATGAAATTCACGGAGGATCCGATTCTCATCGCAATCGGTCATATGGTGCAACACACCAACACAATGGATATAATCGAATGTTTCATCTTCAAAAGGCAGACATGAATCATTCTCATTGATCTGTTGAAATTCGACACATTTCGATTCATGAAATCCTAGACGTTTTTTTCCGATATTTAAGGCTAGAGGGGAAATATCCATTCCGACAATTTTCCGGGGATTTGAGTATTCGATAAAACCGACTACATCGTTTCCCGGACCGCAGCCATAATCAAGAATTACCTGATTATCAAAACCAGCGACGGGCATCAATTCATCATAAAAAAAATACTGACTACCCCTCCACCGCCTGTGAAGGAGTGATTCTTCCCGAGAGGTAAATTCCTTTCGACCGACAACAGTATGCGAAGACCAGTATTGTGCCGGGGATGTCCCCCTGAATCTCATACTTTTCTCTTTGAACTATCGTTACATGTGCTTTTCCTTTCATAAATTGTTTACGTTAATGGAGTAATATAAACAGAGAAATAACAATACACTGTAATAGTATATTAGCAGTAATAAATATGGTCAACGACGATATTCTTTTCAAGAGATATATATCCTGTTATGAACAGATTGCCAGGGATGATCTTGAGGAGGAAATCGATACAGCGAAAGATATTCGTCATGCAGAACTATTGGATTTTATTAGGGATCTGAACCACGGTTCAATTATTGATATCGGTTCAAGTCAAGGGCTTTTTCTTCAAAGAATTAATGCTGATAAAAAAATTGCTTTTGATATTTCGATGACCTACCTGAAAAAAATATCTCGGGATCTCAATCCAATTCGTGGAAATGCTGAAAAATTACCATTCAGGAATCATGTCTTTGATTCTATTATACTGTCAGACATCATGGAACATGTATTGCTGCCAGATGCGGTAATTGCCGAATGTTCCAGGATATTGAAACAGTCCGGTAACCTATATCTGGCAATTCCCTGGAAAGAAGATCTGTCTTCGTATAAGATCTATGAAGGAAAATATGAATTTACTCATCTACGGGCTTTTAATGATGAAAACATCAGGGACATGACATCGCAATATTTTATTATCGAAGAAATGAAAAGATCATCCATCGGGAGATACAAAAATTTTTTAAATAGTGAGATATTGAATTATTTTATTTATGGCGCCACACCCCTGCGATTCAATTTCTGGAGGAGACTCATTCTCGGGCCTGCACACATGATGATTAGATTAAGGAAAAAATAATTTATCCTTTTTTCAATTCCTTGATTTTCAATACATGCCCAAAGAATTTTTGTGCAATCCGGCTTTTAAGGATAATCCTAACATTTTTTTATGTTACACTCCAATCTAATTATTAAATATGCAATTCAAAAAAAAAATGATCGCACATCCCGGGAAATTTATCAAAGCTGCTTATCATCACCTCCCCTATATTTTTGGTTCTGATACTGCTCCTCCACCAGGCACGATATTCCTCGTCATTAACAGTTTCTGTAACCTGCATTGCAGGATGTGTGATGTCGGGCAGAAACAAAAAGGCACCCAATTTTTCAAAAATATGGTTAAAGATACTGATGAATGGTCTCTGGACGAACTGAAAAGTTTCATTGATGATGTGCAATCATTCAACCCAATAATCGCGATTACTTCAACAGAGCCACTCCTCCACAAGAACATTATCGCGATATGTGAATATATAAAAAGATCTGGGCTATTCCTGCAACTGACTACGAATGGATATCTCCTGGAACAAGTTTCGCGCGATTTGGTTAAGTCGAAGGTTGATGAGATTTTTATTTCTCTTGATGGACCAGAGAGGATTCATAATTACATTCGGGGGAACGACTATTCGTACCAGAAGGCTGTAGCTGGAATCAGTGCAGTTAATGATTGGAAAATGCAATTACAGATGTCAACACCACGCTGTAAAATAAACTATTCAATTTCAAATTACAACTATCATTGTCTGATTGAATTCCTCGAAAATGTGAAAGATTTGGATATTGAACATATAACCTTCTCTCATCTTAATTTTATTACTCGTGAAATGGCCCGGAAGCATAATGCCCTTCTGCAAAATATATACCGCGCGACTCCATCGAGTATCTCCTCGACCAATCTGAATGATATCGATATCGATGTTCTCTCTGCTCAAATATCAATGGCAAAAAAATATTACCAGAATATCTCTTTCGTACCTGATTTAAGGGAGAAAGAGTTATTCACATACTACAAAATGCCTGAGATTTTCTTGGATAATTATAAGCATTGTATTGTCCCGTGGCGAGCTGCGCAGGTTCTCGCAAACGGTGATTTGGCTATCTCAACCCGTTGTTACCACCTTGACCTTGGGAATGTTCATCAGTACCCATTTTTACAACTCTGGAATGGTCCTTTAATGAAAAAATTTCGAAAGGACTTGCGGAACGAACATGCATTTCCTGCCTGCAGCCGCTGTTGCGGGCTTTTTTAATGGCTGGGGACGAGGTCTTATGAAAATATCGCATACCCAGCCTGCTCAAATACCACAAAATCTGGAAGAGATAAAAAATATCATCAATGATTCGTTGCTCTGGATGAGTTCAAAAAACTTAAGCAGTTTTGACCCTTATGACCTCCAATCCACGCGAATCTTCATACATTTTGAACAAAACTCGCATAGATTCACCAGATTTTGTTTATATCCTTTTTATTTTTTGAATCTATATGCTCCACGTCTTTTAAGAATTTTTTTCGAGAAAACGAAGGCCGCCACTACTTCTGCCCTATTTGCCCATTCCTGTCTGTTATGGTATTATTATACACGGAATTCTCCCTGCCTTGATTTGGCTCTCCGGGAGCTCCATTGGCTTGATGAACATGCATCGAAAGGATATTCCGGATATTGTTGGGGGCTTCCTTTTGATTGGTATATGGGAGACATGGTTATAGCGCCAAAAGGTACCCCTTTTTCTACGATCATGATTTACATGATAGATGCATTCTCTCTTGGATACCGCATTACCGGGGACTCGAAATACCGTAACATTGTTGAGTCTTCATCTTGTTTTTTCCTTCATGATCTCCGGCAGGAGGTTATTGATCACCAGACGATTTCCCTCTCCTATTCTCCCCTTGATACTTTCAATGTAGTTAATGTTAATTCATACGCTGCTGCGTCCTTATTAAAAGCGAATGGCTTTCGGAAGAATCCTGATATTGATGAGTTTGTGTCAAAACTTATTCATTACGTCATCTCGAAGCAGAATATCGATGGAAGCTGGAATTACTGGGATCCTCAAAAAAGAGAGAACAGTATGATAGACTCACTCCATCAGTGTTATATTCTTCAAAATCTCTACCGTTGTTCTCTCTACAAGGACGATCCTTCAATTATTGAATCGATTCGAAGGGGATTTACTTTTTTTATGGAAAATTTTTATCAGGATGGAAGAATTTATAAATATTCCAAGAATTCGTATAAAAAAATGCATCCTCCTGAACTCATCGACGCAGCTGAAACAATATATACCTTAACACTCCTTTCCCCCCTGTTGGAAGTAAATAATTATTTGGAGAAGGTAGTCCGCTTTTCGCTTGATAACTTTAAAAGTGAAAATAAACCATTTTTTTTTAGTAAAATGAGAAGATTACAGTTTCTCGACATTCCGTATATGAGATGGGGTGAGGCTCAAATGGTCCATGCTCTCATCACCTACTATCTCATTAGAAATGATGCATTGACTGTCAAGGAGTATCTGATGCGATAAGAGGCATGTATGGAAAAGAAAAAAATTATTTTCCTCACAATGGGGGAATTTTTACATGATCCAAGAGTCTACAGAAATGCGATATCCTCTCGCAGACAGGGACACACTATCCAGGTCGTATCATTTACTCCAAATTCTTTTCAAGAATATTCAGCTGATGGTATTCCTGTGTTGAATATCTCGGTATATGAGAGTATTCCTCCTATTATCAGGGATGCAATTATCGCTATCAATTCAAAATATAGAATTGAATATATTTACGGTTATTCTCAAGAAAGTGAAAACAGGGAACGTATCAGAATTTTAACTCAATTTTTCACCCAGATTGCGCATTTTTTCTTTTTCATGGTTTATTCGAATGTATATTTATACATGAAAATTCGGAAAATCAAGGGGGATATCTATTACGCTAATAATTTACCAACCCTTCTTGCTGCTCTTCTCATAGCACGGCATCATCATGCAAAAACTCTCTATGATGTCCGGGAACTGTGGAGTGATATAAATGAAAAAACCCTCTCTGCATTAAGAAAAATAATGAATTGGTATGAAAAGGTGTTAATACACAGAGTTCATGCAACCATAACAGTAAACAAATCTATTGCTGATATTATTCAGAAAAGGTATAGGGTTTCCCAACCGCTGGTTGTCTATAACTGTCCGGAATTACAGGAAGGGGATATCAATCCAAAAAATGGGCATATTCGAATTATTTACCAGGGAAGATATGTAAAAAATCGAGGCCTGGAAAACACCATACTCAGTGCGAAATATCTGCATGAAGGGAAAATATATTTTCGGGGTCTTGAGGATTTCGGCGGCGGTTATAGTTACAGAAATTATCTTGAAGATATAGTTAAAAAAAATAATCTGGCTGATAAAGTCATCTTCATCAACCCGGTCGATATGAAAGATCTTGTCATATCTCTCAATGAATATGATATTGGAATCGTCCCCTATCAACCAGTTACATTAAACCACAAATACGCCACGGGTTTAAAAATATTTGAATATATGATGGCGGGTTGTGCGGTTGCAGCGTCTGACCTTCCCGAACTCAGTAAAATTGTTACCGAATGTAATAATGGTGTCCTGATGAATCCTTACAGCCCCGAGGATATTGGTATGAAACTGAATCAATTGATTGACGATAAGAATTTTTTGGAACTCTGCAAGAAAAATTCTCAAAGATGTAGCAATCTCGTTTACAACTGGGATATCCAGGCAAAAAAATTGAATGCGTTGTATGACTCCCTTTAAACGAGTTTTTTTTTATCTGGGAGTATAATTATTCTGGGAATGTGTGGAATTTCGGCAATTATCTGTCAATCCCGGGCTAGAAACCTGCTTCCCATCATTGTTCCTATGACCACCTCTATTCGTCACCGGGGTCCGGATGACGAGGGTTTTCTCCTTTATTCAGGTGAGGAGAGGGGGAGACCATTAATTTTTGGTGGTCATGATTCACCTCTTCCGCTCTATGCAACAGAATATCCTTATTCCCCTTCCAACCGCATTGACGCGCAGAGAGACCTTGAATCCCGGGTTGCTTTTGGTCACCGACGCCTTTCTATCATTGATCTGTCTCCAGCTGGGCACCAGCCAATGTGTGATTCACAGGGAAGATACTGGATCATTTACAACGGAGAAATATATAATTTTCAAGATATCAGAGATGAATTGTCGGATAGTAATTTTAAATTCTATTCTCATACCGATACCGAAGTGATACTGGCCGCGTACGCGTTATGGGGCAGAGATTGCCTTCACAGGTTTAATGGTATGTGGTCGTTTGTGATCCTTGATATAAAAAGAAATTCAATATTTGCTGCAAGGGACAGATTTGGGATTAAACCATTTTATTACTGGTTTTCACCTGAGGGTTTTTTAGCAATAGGATCAGAAATCAAACAATTTACCACGTTGCCCGGATGGTCCGCCCGGTTAAATTCGCAGCGAGCATATGATTACCTCGTGCATGGCATTGCTGATCATACCAATCAAACACTTTTTCGCGACGTCTATCAGATACGTGGAGGGGAAGCATTTGAGGTCAACCTTGATGAGATTCGTGATCCGCTTCCAGTTTATAGATGGTATAACCTTACTACTCCCCCATTTCAGGGATCGTTGGAAAGGACTGCAGAGAAATTCAGGTCCCTTCTGTATGATTCAATAAATTTGAGGCTGAGAGCGGATGTTCCCGTAGGTTCGTGCCTGTCCGGAGGACTTGACTCATCTAGTATTGTCTGTATAGCAAATACCCTCTTGCAGCAACAGAATAGTGAATCAATGCAGGAGACCTTCTCCGCATGCTCACGATTTAAGGAGTATGATGAACGCGATTATATTGAGGCTGTGGTAAATCAAACTAAAATAAAAGCCCATTACATTTATCCTGAAAATAGTGATCTTTTCAGGGAATTGGAAAATCTCGTATGGCATCAGGATGAACCATTCGGGTCAACCAGCATTTATGCGCAATGGAATGTTTTTCGAATGGCATCGGAACATAATGTAAAAGTTCTTCTGGATGGTCAGGGTGCGGATGAAATGCTTGCCGGATATCACCATTTTTTCCCAGCTCATTATGCAGGACTGTTAATGAAGCTGAAAATTTTTTCCTTTTTAGATGAGATTTCTGCTGTTAACAGAATCCACGGATATTCCATTCAAGAAGACTATAAGAAGGTGATATATAACTTATTGCCTGAATACATCAGATCCAAAGTGGGATTATTCGGAAATGATTCATTCCTCGCTCCAAGTTGGCTCAATATTAAAAAATTGGGTGTTTTTCCATCTCTTCCACCTTTCCCTGAAAAAAAATATAAGGATTTCCTGAATGATCATTGCTATCTTCAACTCACCCGAACGAGCCTTCCTTTGCTGCTTCACTGGGAAGACCGGGATTCGATGGCTTTTTCAGTTGAATCACGAGTTCCATTCCTGGATTATAGGCTTGTCGAATTCGTTGTTGGATTACCACCTGATATTAAAATTGAGAGGGGTATTACCAAAAAAGTGCTTCGTGAAAGCCTGAAATCTGTTCTTCCTGAAAAAATAGTAACAAGATATGATAAACTAGGATTTGCGACGCCAGAAGAATACTGGGTCAGGAGTGAAAATACTTCCGACTGGAAAAAAGCCCTTTCAGATGCTGTTGAGAATTCGGGAGGGATAATCAAACCGGAGGCATTGAAAAAATTTGACCGTGTTGTGAACGGAGATGAACCTTTTTCTTTTTCTATATGGCGGATGATATGTTTTAGCACGTGGATGAGAATATTTAATGTTAAGGTGGAGGAACCTCTGATGGGCAGAAATCCTTAATTTTCTCTGAATGAAGATAAGTTTGTGATATTTTTTGGAGACTTTCTCAATAACTTCATGCGGATTAGTCCGATACAAAGGCAATCGCTGATTTCTTTTGTGTCAATTATCGCTCTAACCTTTATTGGATACCTATCAACAATGTATTTTTCCCATGTTCTCGGCCCTGCGATTCTGGGATCATATTTTTTATTTTTGGCTTACTATGGCGTTTTTGATTTGATTGGCGACGGGGGATTCGGGGGAGCAGCAGTAAAAAGGATTAGTGAAGATTCAGAACCGAATCAATATTTCTCTGCTTTTATCGTATTACGATTACTTCTTTTATCGGGATTTATCTGTATATTACTGTTCTTTTCTTCTTATTTTGTAGATCTCAGGGAATCAGGTCTTTTCATGTGGTTACTTCTTGCACTTGCTATTGGCACGGTATCAAGTTTTGCAGCGAATGGATTATATGGTAGTTCCAAGGTTGGAGTAGTTCAAATCAGCACTGTCATCAATACAATAGTAAAAATTCTCATCCAGGTCATTGCTGTATATGCTGGATATGCTCTTGCAGGGCTTGTCGGAGGCTTTATTCTAGGGATAATAGCAGGTGCAATTATCAACTTTTACCATCTTCACCTCCGGTTTGTCCGTTTCTCATTTGAGCACCTCAGAAGCCTGTTCTCCTTCTCTTTTTGGATCTTCCTTGCCTCGAGTGGTTCGATGGTGTTTGCTTATGCCGACACAATCCTGATTGGCTATTTCATGTCCACTGCAGATGTCGGCATCTACCGTATTGCCTTTCAGCTGACCGGTGCAGCATCATTTACTACAGTGTCACTTCATTACGTCCTCTACCCCAGGGTGAGCAACTGGCATGCAATCGGTGAGGTTGGTAAAGCCGAATCGGCGCTCTCGCGGGCTTTTACCTATTCGCTTCTCCTGGCAATACCGGTAGTTGTCGGGGGTTTGATCCTTGGCGAACAACTCCTGTACTTCCTCTATGGTGCCGGATTCGAATCCGGAACAACCGCTCTTTTCATCCTCTTTCTGGTGCAGATAGCCAATATCTTCATGTACCTCCAGACGATGTCTCTCAATGCCTTCAATAAACCGAAAAAATCCTTTATTTCAACTGCAACAGCAGCCATCTTAAATATCGGGCTGAATATCGCCCTGATCCCGTTTTTCGGGATTGCCGGTGCTGCTTTTGCCACATTCGTCTCTATCAGCATCAATGCCATCATCTCATATGCCTACCTCTCGCGTTCAATGCACGTGCGTCTTGAACGAAAGCCGGTTCTCCATATCACTCTCGCAACTCTTCCAATGGCAGGGGTGGTCATGATATTCCGTTTCCTTATCGGTATTAGTTCTGTCCTGCTTCTTGCTGCAGCGGTTACCGTAGGGGCTTTGATATACTTCCTTGTCCTCTTCCGGATCGACAGGGGAATTAAGGAAGATCTCCGGTCAATCATCTCGGTGTTTGGTATCCCCTGGCCCGTAATAATCTGAAAAAACAGCGATACCATTAGATGGTAAAAAACCTCACTTCTGTACCAGGCAGCCGATGAATATCCTCGTCATCCCCACCACGGACTGGGTGCGGCACCCGGTACCGAACCGGCTCAATTTTATCTTCGATTCCCTGGCAGGGCGCCATAAAGTGTTCGTACTCCATTTTCCCCTGAAACAGTTCCGGGATAATCCCCCCAGGTCTACAAGCTGCACTCTTATGAAGAGCGGGCCTGTCCCGGTATCCGACCCGTCCCTCTTCTACCTCCTGAATTCCCCCTTCCATTTCCTGGCAATCCGGAAACTTGTCAGGAAAGAACAGATAGACGTCATTCTCTCTGCAAATATCCTCCCCTCATTCCTCGCAAATGGCACGGGAGTGCCGATTGTATTCGATTACCTGGACCACCTCGAAGAGTCTGCATCAGTTTATTATCCTGATTCGAAGGTGGGTCCACTGATCCAAAAAGGAGTCAGAGTCATTGCCCGGTATAATCTCAGGCATGCAAGAGCGGTCATCACCGTCACAAACGAGCTGAAAGATTACCTTGCAGGTATAGAAATCGGGAACGTTGCAGTCATCCCGAACGGTGTCGATACGACACTGCTCCGGCCTTCAGACAAGGAATCGGCAAAGAAGCGACTAGGACTTGAAGGAAAAATCGTAGTGGGATATGTCGGGTCTCTCGAATACTGGGTCGACCTCGAGACGGCAGTCGACGCCCTGCCGGAACTTCCCGGAGTCGTACTTCTCGTGGTCGGACCCGGCCTCTTCACCGATTACAGTAGGTATATTGCAGGACGGGCAAAATCCCTTGGTGTCGAGGAGCAAATAATTTTCAGCGGTGTGATCCCCTACCAGGAGATCAACCGGTATATCGCCGCGATGGACATAGGGCTGAATCCACTCAAACCTATGAAGAAGAATGAATATGCTGCGGGAGGAAAGGTCTTCAACTACCTCTCCTGTGGAAGACCGGTCCTCTCCAGCCGGATGATCTCCCTTGAACGGCTCTTGGGGAACGATCTCTTCTATTACGATGATATCAGTTCATTTGTCATTCAAACAAAACGAATCCTGGACCAGGATGAAAAAGAGGAATACTATCGTGCGATCGCCATGCGTTTCGACTGGAACTTGCTTGCCCAAACGTATGAATCAATGCTGAAGGATGCGGTATGAAGATCCTCCTCCTCGCAAATCAGCCCGAATCGACCACCCGGCTGAAATTATTCAAAAATACTCTGGAAATCTTAAACTATACTGTAGTTCTACCAGAATTTACCTCAAAAAACTGGTACACGATTTCGAGGGAGACAAAGAAATGTATCATGGGGGAAAAGCCAGATATTATCCATTTATTTAATGTTCCAGACATTATTTATCGGCATATCCCGGATCTAAGAGGAAAGTATTTTTCGAGGCTTATCTACGATTACCGATCACCTTGGGGTCTTGAGTACGAACTGATTTTTGGCCCTCCGGCCAGGATTATCGGCGAGCACTATGAGAGAAAATTAGCCCGACTGTCAGATGCAATTGTGACAGTAAACTCCCCTCTGAAGAATAAGGTCCAGGGATACTTGGATAGGGAAGACAAAAAGACAAAATCCATCACGATTATTCCGAATTATCCTACATCCGAATTTGTCCAAAAAACTAGCTTTGATGATTCGGTCTTACTTCCAGAAGATCCGTTTGTTTTATTTATTGGTCGTATTGATAAACACGAAGGCGTTCATAATTTACTGAATCTTATTAAAATAATGCCCCGGACCAGATTTGTCGTTGTTGGTGCAGGTCCTTTCTCTCGTTACTACTTTTGGAAGAATTATTCAAATGTTACCTTGACGGGGTGGCAGCCCCATCATTCCATCCCAAATTTCATACGAAGAGCACGAATGTGCATCATTCCGTTTTCCGAAACGAAGGTGACTCCATATATTACCGATAAAAGCGTCTGGAAATTGAATGAATATCTCAATATTGGCAGG
>Ga0209253_10003210_pt1 | contig 14382 bp, 13 predicted proteins | sample FrelakmetBRP12BR_FD_187145 | JGI IMG/M metagenome (GOLD analysis project Ga0209253, IMG submission 187145) | Freshwater lake sediment microbial communities from the University of Notre Dame, USA, for methane emissions studies - BRP12 BR (SPAdes)... | ecosystem: Environmental > Aquatic >...
ACATAACAAACAATACCATTGCCAACCGCTGGCAGCAGTGTGCCTACAATGCTCGCCCCTAGCCATTGCTGGCGCGATGGATTCGGGCGGCCAAGCATGCGCAACACACTATATAAAATCAGGCCTGCAACTATAAACCGCGTGGCTGCCATCATGAATGGCGGAAAACTCTCGATACCAAAACGAATGGCAAGGTAGGTCGAACCCCAAATAAAATAGGTGCAAAATAACGCGAGCGCTATTAGCAAAGTTTGGCTTTTATCACTCACGCTAAACTTGCGGGTGCGCGCGTTCGAGCTTGCTATGAAGCTTGTTCAAGCCATTCAAGTACGCTTTTGCTGAAGCAATCACAATATCCGTATCCGCACCCTGCCCATTCACAATACGCCCACCTTTAGCCAAACGTACTGTCACTTCGCCCTGCGCATCGGTGCCACTAGTGATATTGTTAACTGAATACAATTGCAACTCGGCACCGCTGTTCACCATGCTCTCAATAGCTTTAAAGCTAGCATCTACTGGCCCACCACCATCTGCTTCTGCCCGCTTTTCTACACCGTTTTCACTTAAAGTAATCACCGCATGCGGAATCTCGCCAGTTTGTGAGGCGACATGTAAATAAACGAGCTTGTAGCACTCACTGGTCTCGGATACGATTTCCTCACTCACAAGCGCTTGTAAATCTTCATCAAAAATTTCAGATTTTTTATCCGCCAAATCTTTAAAACGCGCAAAAGCTGCATTTAACGCGTCCTCAGATTCCAACTCAATACCAAGCTCTTTCAAGCGCGTTCTAAACGCGTTTCTACCCGACAATTTACCCATGGTGATTTTATTGGCGTTCCAGCCCACATCTTCAGCCCGCATGATTTCGTAAGTCTCGCGATGCTTTAACACGCCGTCTTGATGAATGCCACTCTCGTGGGCAAATGCATTTGCTCCCACGATAGCTTTATTCGGTTGTACTGGGTAGCCGGTAATTGTTGATACTAATTTGCTGGTAGGTACGATTTGCGTGGTATCAATGCGCGTGGCCAAATTGAATACATCGCCACGTGTTTTAATTGCCATCACAACTTCTTCCAAGCTTGCATTACCCGCGCGCTCACCCAAACCGTTAATGGTACATTCTACCTGACGCGCACCGCCCATCACTGCAGCCAATGAATTTGCGACTGCCATGCCCAAGTCATTATGGCAATGCGTTGACCACACCACTTTGTCGCTATTTTTTACGCGCTTAATTAAAGTTGCCATGCGCTCGCCCCAAGGTGCGGGGATTGAATAACCGACCGTATCGGGCACATTGATGGTTGTTGCACCTGCTTCAATCACCGCATTAAACACACGCACTAAAAAATCAATGTCAGAACGTACTGCGTCTTCAGCAGAAAATTCCACGTCATGTGTATATTCCAACGCCCATTTCACCGCCTGCACAGCACGCTCCACCACTTGATCTTCGGTCATGCGAAGCTTATTTTCCATGTGGATTTTACTAGTGGCAATGAAAGTATGTATGCGGCCATTTTTTTCTGGGTTTTGCATGGCTGGCGCAATCGCCTCACCGGCACGGCGGACATCATTCTCGCTGGCGCGTGCAAGTGAACATACTGTAGATTTATGTATCAAGCCTGCGATGGCGTGAATGGCATCAAAATCACCAGGACTTGCTGCGGCGAAGCCTGCCTCAATCACATTCACACCCAACTTTTCAAGCTGGCGCGCAATCCGGATTTTTTCTTCCTTGGTCATCGCTGCACCAGGGCTTTGTTCGCCGTCACGCAATGTGGTATCAAAAATTATAATTTGGTCTTGTTTCATGTTTTTTCCTAAAGCAATAGATAGATTTTACCCGCTGCGTGCTCTATTATCCACAGCAACTGTGCCGTGAGTACGCGCGAGTGCGAAAATGCTTAAATTGGGGGTAAGTTTAGTGTGCGCTGGCGCGCAGCAGACGCAGCGCGCGTAGCAAGGCAACGCTTAACGATAAGCTTGCCAAAATTGAAACTGCTTGAAATGTGAATGAATTCAACATGGATTAAGTATAGGGACTCAACAAGTAATTTTCAAGGAAAAAGCATCGATTTTATTGAACTGGTTTTTTGATTTGTGATTTTAGCCACAAAAAATAACCCGAGAGCGCATAGACCAACACCACGGTGAACAGCACTTCTGGTGGGCTGTAAGAAATCAATACAAGCATAAGCACGATGGCTAAAATCGCCACGAATGGCACACTTTCTTTTAAGTTGATATCTTTACCGCTGTAAAATTTTAAATCTGAAACCATGCTGCCAGCCGCAAAAACCGTCAATCCCCATGCCATCCATTTCATTTGAATCGCGCCAAAAAATATTTCACGACCGCTTACGCCATACTCATAAGCTACCCATACAAAGCCCGCTATCAAAGCCGCTGCAGCCGGGCTAGGTAACCCTTGAAAATAGCGTTTATCTTGGAACGCATCATCCAATTTAGTGTTAAACCGCGCCAAACGCAAAGCCGCACAGGCGCAATAAATAAATGCAGCTATCCAGCCCAATTTTCCCATCGGTTTTAGCGCCCACACATAAATAATCAGTGCCGGTGCCACACCGAAAGAAACCATGTCAGACAAGCTGTCATATTCTGCACCAAACGCGCTTGTCGTATTGGTCATGCGCGCCACGCGGCCATCCAGGCCGTCCATCACCATAGCGATAAAAATCGCTATGGCCGATTGTTCAAAATGCAAATTCATGGCCTGCACAATGGCATAAAAACCGGCAAATAATGCGGCAGAGGTAAATAAATTCGGCAGCAAGTAAATGCCTCTCGCGCGCAATCCCGCTTCGTCATCTGTACGGCGCACGCTACGTTGTTTAGGTTCTACCATGGTTTTTATATGTAATCTATTTAATAAATTAGCTTAAGTATAGCAAAAACTAAAGGATAACAAAGGCTTGTGATAATATCGCGGCTGATTATTTGAGTTAAAGTATGAAATTTACCCTACATAATACTGACGGCCTTGCCCGCCGCGGCACACTCGCTTTGGCGCACGGCAAGGTTGAAACGCCTGCATTCATGCCTGTTGGCACTTATGGCACGGTTAAAGCCATGTCCCCGAAGGAATTAACGGAGATTGATGCGCACATCATACTCGGCAACACCTTTCATCTTTGGCTAAGGCCGGGTTTGGATGTTATCGCCGCACACGGCGGTTTACATAAGTTTATGGGATGGAATGGCCCGATACTTACCGATTCCGGCGGCTTTCAGGTGTTTAGCTTGGGCGCTATGCGCAAAATCTCGGAAGAAGGCGTGAAGTTTCAAAGTCCAATCAATGGTGACACCTGCTTTTTAACGCCGGAAGAATCCATGCACATTCAAAAAGTATTGAACAGCGACATCGTGATGATTTTTGACGAATGCACACCATACCCCGCTACCCACAAGGCCGCCAGCGATTCCATGCAGCTTTCACTACGCTGGGCGAAGCGCAGCAAAGATGCACACCAAGGTAATAGCAATGCGCTTTTCGGCATCATTCAAGGCGGCATGTTTGAAGATTTGCGTGACATTTCTTTAAGTGGTTTGGTTGACATTGGCTTTGACGGCTATGCCATCGGCGGCCTATCTGTGGGGGAGCCGAAAGAAGACATGCTGCGCATTCTTGCGCACACCGCGCCAAAAATGCCGCAAAACAAACCACGTTACCTAATGGGTGTGGGTACACCGGAAGACTTAGTAGACGCTGTGTCTCAGGGCATTGATATGTTTGATTGCGTCATGCCGACACGCAACGCGCGCAACGGCTGGCTGTTTACGCAATACGGCGATATTAAAATCAAAAATGCCAGCTACAAGCAAGATTTAAAGCCATTAGACGAAGATTGCGGCTGCTATACCTGCCACAATTTCACTCGCGCCTATCTGCATCATTTGCACAAAGTCGGCGAGATTTTAGGCGCGCGCCTTAACACCATTCACAATCTGCATTATTACCAATTTTTGATGCAAGACATGCGCGGCGCGATTGAGGCTGGCAGTTTTGACGCATTCAAAACAACATTTAAAACAAAGCGAGCGCAGTTAAACACTTAAAATAGATGCCCTGAGAACCGCATGGATATTGGCTTGCAGGGCATCCATTATTCTGTGGTTTTGCACGTAAATTAAAATTTAAACACTCTGCATCTCAACAATTCCTGTGCTATTAGTTTGCCATGCTAATAAAGTAGAGTGTGTGTTAAAATTCCGCCTTGATTTAAATATTAGATTTAAGCTTTTCATTATTTAGGGAAATATTAAGCATGTTAATTAGTAACGCATTTGCCGCAACGGCCGCGCCCGGTAGCGATTTATTGAGTTTTTTACCGATTGTTTTTATTTTCGTTTTGTTCTACTTCATGCTGATTCGTCCACAAATGAAACAGGCCAAACAACAAAAAGCGATGATAGAGGCGCTGAAAGCAGGCGATGAAGTGGCTACTGTTGGCGGCGTCATCGGCAAAGTAACCAAAGTGGGCGATAATTTTGTAAGCGTAGAAATTGCCGGCAATACGGTGATCAATGTACAAAAACATGCAGTGCAGACCTTGTTACCGCCCGGTACTATTAAGTCAATTTAAGCAATTCAATCTAATTTAACCCGCATTTATGAACCGCTAAACTTATGAATCGCTACCCTAGCTGGAAATACATTCTCGTTGCCGTTGTTGTGCTGATTGGGTTGTTGTTTACCATCCCCAATTTTTATGGCGAATCGCCGGCGGTACAAGTTTCGCCAGCCAAATCGACGCTAAAAGCCAATCAGGAATTGTTAAGCAAGGTGGAAAACACCCTTAAGCTTGCCGATATTAAATTTAATGGCATATTTTTAGATGCCAGCGGTGTGAAAGTACGCTTTGAAACGCCTGAAGAGCAACTAAAAGCCAAAGATAAACTAATCGCTAATTTAGGCAAAGATTACACCATTGCCTTAAACTTGCTCTCGCAAACACCAAATTGGCTGCTGAACATCGGTGCAAAGCCAATGTACTTAGGCCTGGATTTACGTGGTGGCGTGCACTTTCTATTGCAGGTTGACATGAAAGCCGCGCTGGACAAGGCTGCCGAGAGTAGCGTCGGCGATTTCCGCACCACTTTACGCAAAGAAAAAATCAATTATTTCGGTATTAGCCGTGACGGTCAAAAAGTAGAAGTGAAATTTGAAAGTGCTGAGGAGCTAGAAAAAGCACGCAAAATTTTAGCTAAAGATTACTCTGATTTAACTTACACCAGCACTACAAACGGCAAAGAGCAGCTATTAACCGCCAGCATCGGTGAAGCAAGCAAAAAGAAAATTCAGGAATTTGCGCTCAAACAAAATCTGCAAACACTTCATAACCGGATTAACGAGCTTGGTGTCGCAGAGCCAATCGTTCAACAACAAGGTTTTGACCGCATTGTAGTGCAGCTGCCTGGCGTGCAAGATACTGCTAAAGCCAAGGAAATTTTGGGTCGCACCGCGACTCTGGAAATTCGCATGGTGGATGAAGATAAAAAAGACATTGCAACACTGCAAGCGGCAGAAAAAGGTCAGGTACCGTTTGGCGACGAAATGTATAAAGACCGTGAGGGTCGCCCTATTTTAGTCAAGAAAAACGTGGTGCTCACTGGTGACCGCATAACTGATGCCGGCCCTGGTGTGAATCAGCAAACCGGCGGTTCAGTAGTTAACGTGACGCTTGATGGTCGCGGCGCAGGCATTTTCAAAAATGTCACTCGCGATAACGTAGGCAAACGCATGGCGATTTTACTCATTGAAAAAAACAGCACTGAAGTGATTACCGCACCTGTAATTAACGAAGAAATCGGCGGCGGTCATGTGCAAATTTCCGGCATGGATAGCGCGCAAGAAGCTACCGATATTTCGCTATTATTAAGAGCAGGCGCGCTGGCGGCACCGATGGAGATTATCGAAGAGCGCACCGTCGGCCCTAGCATGGGTGCCGATAACATCAAACGCGGCGTGCATTCTACGCTGTGGGGCTTTGCCGCAATCGCCGCCATGATGATGATCTACTACATGCTGTTTGGCGGTGTATCAGTGGTAGCGCTGGCCGTAAATTTGCTATTGCTGGTTGCTTTACTTTCTATGTTGCAGGCCACGCTTACCTTGCCAGGCTTGGCCGCGATTGCGCTGGCACTTGGCATGGCAATTGACGCAAACGTGCTGATTAACGAACGTATTCGTGAAGAACTGCGCAATGGCAACACTCCACAAGCCAGCATTAGTGCGGGTTACAGTCGAGCCTGGGATACGATTTTAGACTCAAACGTTACTACTTTAATCGCAGGCTTGGCCTTGTTTATGTTCGGTACCGGGCCAATTAAAGGCTTTGCCGTGGTGCATGTACTAGGCATTTTAACTTCCATGTTCAGCGCAATTTTGGTGTCGCGTGCGATTGTGAATATGATTTACGGCTATCGTCGCAAAGTGGCTAAATTGTCTATCGGCCAAATATACAAAGCTTAATTTAGGGTAAAACGAGCAAGATTATGGAATTATTTAGAATCAAAAAAGACATCCCGTTTATGAGTTATGGCCGTATCACCACGGCTATTTCGCTCATCACCTTTGTTCTTGCGATATTTTTCTTAGCCACCAAAGGCTTAAATTACGGCGTGGATTTCACCGGCGGCACGGTGATGGAAGTGCATTACCCGCAAGCAGCTAATATAGATGGCATCCGCAAAGCGGTTGATTCTATTAATCTAAAGGATGCCACCGTACAGAACTTCGGTACCAGCAGTGACGTGTTGATCCGATTGCCTTTAAGAAAAGACATGTCAATTGCACAGCTTTCTGAAACTGTGACAAAAGCGCTAAAAGCAGCCGATGCAAGTGTGGAGGTGCGTCGCGTGGAATCTGTCGGATCGCAGGTAGGCGAAGAGCTATACTCAAATGGCGGATTAGCACTGCTACTAGTTTGCGCAGGAATTATGCTTTATCTGGCAATCCGTTTTGAGTGGCGCTTTGCAGTGGCTGCAATTATCGCCAATATGCACGACGTAGTAATTATTTTAGGCTTTTTCGCCTTCTTTCAATGGGAATTCAACCTCACTGTACTCGCCGCGGTACTGGCTGTACTAGGTTATTCAGTAAATGAGTCTGTAGTAGTGTTTGACCGAGTGCGCGAAAATTTCCGCAAAATGCGTAAAGCCAATGTGGTGCAAGTGATTGATAATGCCATTACCCGCACCATGTCACGCACTGTGATTACCCACGCCATGACGCAAACCATGGTGGGTTCAATGCTGCTATTTGGCGGCGAGGTGCTGCATAATTTTGCGTTAGCACTCACTATCGGAATTTTGTTCGGCATTTATTCTTCTGTTTTGGTCGCTTGCCCAATCGCCATGTGGCTTGGTGTAAATCGCGCTAATTTAATTGGCGATATTGAAAAGAAATCAACGGACGCAGAATTAGAAGCCACACCATGAGCGCTGATTTATTCAAACGCTTGATGGCTAAAACGGCTTGATTATTAAAGTAATTTGCAGGTAAACTTGCCTAATCATAACAACGATTTAACTCTCATTGGATAACATCCCCTTAAGCTGGCAGATAGGCATCTTATTATTACTGCTAGCCTGCACTGCTTTTTTCTCCATCTCTGAAACAAGCCTGATGTCGCTCAACCGTTATCGGATGAAGCATTTGGCCAAGCAAGGCCATCGGGGTGCAAGGCTGGCCAGCATATTATTATCTAAAACAGACAAGGTACTCGGGGTTATTTTACTAGGCAATACGCTTTGTATTGTCGCCTCATCTGCACTTGAGGTCGTCATAAGTCATCGTTTATTTGGTGAAGGTGAATACGTATTAGCACTTGGCTCCCTTGCGCTCACGTTTATCATTTTAGTATTTAGCGAGATTTCGCCCAAAGTCATCGCTGCTGCCCATGCCGAAAAACTTGGCTTTGCCTGCAGCTATTTAATATATCCTCTATTGTGGATATTTAATCCTGTTGTTTCCTTTGTCAATCTATTCGTTAAAGGCTTTGTGCGCATACTAGGCATTAAAGTGAATTTTGAGGAAACCTTGCATGCTGTTACTACAGAAGAGTTGCGCAGTATAGTAAGTGAGGCCGGGCATTATATTCCCAAGAAGAATCGCGCCATTCTGCTTAACCTGCTTGATCTTGAAAAAATCACAGTAGATGACGTGATGACTGCACATACTCAAGTAGAAGTCATTGATTTTGATGCACCGATTGAGGATATTCTGCAACGAATCTCTAATAGCCACCACACGCGCCTACCGGTGCGCGAAGGCGATAACGAAGAAATGATTGGCATCATTCATATTCGTAAAGTGATTAACCAGCTGCGTGCGCACCAGCATGATAATGATTTAACCAAAGAAGCCTTGCGTGAAATTATCGAAGATCCTTACTTCGTACCCGCCGGCACACCACTTTATACTCAAATACAACAGTTTCAGGAGAATCATGAACGTATCGCGCTGGTAGTGGATGAATATGGCGAATTTAAAGGCCTGGTCACGCTTGAGGACATTCTGGAAGAAGTGATTGGCGACTTTACCACGCAATCACCGAGCCGCATCGGCAGCTATCGCCAGGAGGCAGATGGAAGTTGGTTGGTAGACGGCGCCAGTACGCTACGCGACTTGAATAAGAAACTTAATCTTCAACTACCGCTGGATGGTCCACGCACCTTAAATGGTTTGATACTGGAACATTTCGAAGACATCCCTGAACCTAACACCAGCTTCAGAGTGGGTGAGCACACTTTAGAGATCGTGCAAACCCAGGACAGAATTGTCAAAAGCGTCAAAATATTCCCCTAATTTCAATTAAGCGGTAAAACCCCTTTTAAATTGGGCTTGAATTTTCTACAGTTTGGCTCAAAATACATATTAAGTACGGAACGACAGATGGCAAATACGAACCCTATTGGTGATGTAATTACTAAACCCAGTGCAGTTAAACCAAAACTGCCGGAAATGTTTAAAGTATTGCTATTAAATGACGATTACACTCCTATGGAGTTTGTTGTGGAAACGATTCAACGTTTTTTTAATAAAAACCGTGAACAAGCGACGCAAATTATGCTCAAAGTACACACAGAGGGTGTTGGGGTGTGTGGAGTTTACCCACAAGACATCGCAGAAACAAAAATGAATCAGGTAATGATACATGCTAAAGAAGCGCAGCATCCGTTACAGTGTGTGGCAGAGCCAGCTTAGGGCTTGCGTAAATAGAGCTGCACCAGCTTAAAGCAAGTAAATGAAAGTAAGGAATTGAAATGATTGCTCAGGAATTAGAAGTTAGCTTACATATGGCGTTTATGGACGCGCGACAAAAGCGCCATGAACTCATTACGGTTGAGCATTTGTTGCTGGCGATGATTGACAACCCTACCGCCGCCGAGGTGTTGCGCGCATGTGGCGCAAAATTTGAAGTGCTACGCACCGAGCTTAATCACTATATCGAAGAACACACACCTGTCGTAGGTGGCGAAGAAGAAGTTGATACACAGCCTACACTTGGTTTTCAACGCGTCATACAACGCGCGATGTTGCACGTGCAATCCTCTGGAAAAAAAGAAGTCACCGGTGCCAATGTTCTGGTTGCAATTTATGGCGAAAAAGATTCGCATGCGGTATTTTTCCTGCACCAACAAGGCATAACACGTCTTGATGTGGTGAATTTTATTTCCCACGGTGTGGCTAAACTTCCTGAAGGCGATGGCAAAACCGATGGTGGCGAGACCGACGTCGAGATGGAATCCGCACCCAATGGCGCACTAGAAAACTTCACCCTGAATTTAAACGCACAAGTCGCAGCGGGCAAAATCGATCCGCTGATTGGTCGCGCACCGGAACTTGAACGCGTCATTCAAACCCTATGCCGCCGCCGCAAAAATAATCCACTATTGGTCGGTGAAGCCGGCGTGGGTAAAACTGCGATTGCCGAGGGTTTGGCGAGCCGCATTGTGAGCAAAGACATTCCCGATGTGCTTGCAAACGCAACTGTTTACTCGCTCGATATGGGCGCTTTATTAGCGGGCACCAAATATCGCGGCGACTTTGAACAGCGCTTAAAAGCGGTAATGAAGCAGCTTGCCGAAAAACCAGATGCAATTTTGTTTATTGATGAAATTCACACCTTAATTGGTGCAGGTGCAGCCAGTGGCGGTACTTTGGACGCAAGCAATCTACTTAAACCTGCCCTTTCTAATGGCACACTCAAATGCATTGGCGCAACGACTTACCAAGAATATCGCGGCATTTTCGAGAAAGATCACGCGCTTTCACGCCGCTTCCAAAAAATTGACGTGGTAGAACCAAGTGTTGCAGAAACCATTGAAATATTAAAAGGCTTGAAATCTCGCTTTGAAGAACACCATAGCGTGAAATACAGTGCTGGCGCGCTTTCCACGGCGGCTGAACTTTCTGCCAAATACATTAACGACCGCCACTTGCCAGATAAAGCGATTGACGTCATTGATGAAGCAGGCGCGGCGCAACGCATTTTGCCGAAATCGAAACAGAAGAAAGTCATTGGTAATAAAGAAATTGAAGACATTATCGCCAAAATTGCGCGTATTCCGCCTAAAAATATTTCTTCTGATGACCGCAATGCGCTAAAAACGCTGGAGCGCGATTTGAAAGCCGTGGTGTTCGGCCAAGATAAAGCGATTGAAGCACTGACTTCCGCTGTAAAAATGGCACGCAGCGGCTTGGGTCAAGGCAACAAGCCTATCGGCAGCTTCCTGTTCAGCGGCCCAACTGGTGTGGGTAAAACCGAAGTTGCCAAACAGCTCGCCTACATCATGGGTATTGAATTAATCCGCTTCGACATGAGTGAATACATGGAACGACATGCTGTTTCGCGCTTAATTGGCGCGCCTCCTGGCTATGTAGGCTTTGATCAAGGTGGTTTGCTGACGGAAGCAATTACCAAACAGCCATATTGCGTCTTACTATTGGACGAAATTGAAAAAGCACATCCTGATATTTTCAATATTCTGTTGCAAGTGATGGATCATGGCACGCTCACTGATAATAATGGTCGCAAAGCAGATTTCCGTAATGTGACGATAATCATGACCACCAATGCCGGCGCAGAAGGCTTATCTAAAACCAATATGGGCTTTACCACCAGCAAACAAGCAGGTGACGAGCAAGCGGATATCAAACGACTATTCTCGCCAGAATTCCGCAACCGTTTGGATGCAATCGTGTCGTTTAGTGCACTCTCACAGGATATTATCATCCGCGTGGTAGATAAATTCTTGATGCAGCTTGAAGACCAATTACACGAGAAAAAAGTCGAAGTAACCTTTAGTGATGCGCTAAAAACCTATTTGGGTAAAAAAGGCTTCGATCCGCTCATGGGTGCTCGACCAATGGCACGCTTGATTCAGGATACAATTCGTAAAGCTTTGGCTGATGAATTACTGTTCGGCAAACTGGCCAATGGTGGCCATGTGCATGTGGATATTGATGATAAAGATCAAGTGAAACTTGTATTTGACGAGGCCAAACAGGCGCCAAAACCAGAAACGCCGAAACCGGAAGCTGAAACTGTTTAAAACCTAACTCACCCGGCAAAAGTCGGGTGTTTTGTCATGATGCTCTTAAATAATTCCGAACTCGCCCAATAATTAAGCCACGCCTGCAATTTTAAGTAAGGCGATACTTCAAACCAATCATTATCCACCGCTGCAAACTGGCGAATAAACGGGAATATTGCAATATCTGCCAAGCCGGGTTCCGCACTGAACAAATAATTGTTTTTACTAAGCAAGCTTTCTAGTTTTTGTAAAAATACCTCGCCTTGTTCACGATACTCCGCTTGCGTCTTATTGGGAAATCGTTCAGGATATTTATAACAATCTAAAGCTTGCTTAAAAATGCCATCATTTTCTAAAATCAATGCTCTGCAAGGCCCATGGATACTGCCTTCCAGGGCATGCTTTTGAAGTGCATAAAACATAATATCCAAGCTTTCTTCAATGACCTTTCCATCTGGCAACACCAGGACTGGTACGGTAGCTTTGGGTGAAACTTGCAGCATGTATGCAGGTTTTTCGTGCAATGAAATTTCGCGAATTTCGACTTCAATCTCTGCCAATTTAAGTGCCATGCGCGCCCGCATGGCATATGGGCAACGGCGATAGCTGTAAAGGATTGGAAGCACTTAACCTAGCGTTTTGCAAATCTCGTGGACGAGTTTCGGGCCTTGGTAAATCAACCCACTATAGACTTGCACCAGACTTGCGCCCGCCGCAATTTTCTCTGCGGCGTCTGCGCCACTGAAAACACCGCCAACACCGATAATCGGCAGCGCTCCCTGTAGTTTTTTTGAGAGCTGCCGAATGACCAAAGTCGATTGACTGCGCACCGGCGCACCAGATAGACCGCCTGTTTCATCTGCATGCGGCAAGCCTTTAACGGCTTCACGCGACAATGTCGTATTAGTTGCGATTACGCCATCTATCTTATGCTGCATCAGCAAATCGGCAATTTCGTAAATTTGTTCAAGCGTTAAATCTGGTGCGATTTTTAAGGTGACTGGCACGTATTTTCCATGCTGATCTGCCAGCTTTTTCTGCTCAAGCTTCAGACCTGCGAGCAAGGTCGAAAGCGCCTCTGCGGCCTGCAAATCTCGTAAGTTTTTCGTATTGGGCGATGAAATATTCACCGTGATGTAGCTGGCATGCGCGTACACCTTTTGCATACAAATTAAATAGTCATCAGCGGCTTTTTCAATCGGTGTATCGAAATTTTTGCCGATGTTAATACCCAAAACACCACGATATTTTGCTTCCTTTACATTCTTAACCAGATTTTCTACGCCCAGATTATTAAAACCAAAGCGATTAATAATTCCTTCAGCTTGCGGCACGCGGAATAATCTAGGTTTTGGGTTTCCAGGCTGTGGGCGCGGCGTAACCGTGCCCACCTCGATAAACCCAAACCCAAGCTTCGCCAACCCATCAATCACTGCGCCATTTTTGTCCAGTCCCGCGGCCAAACCAACCGCGTTAGGAAAGCTTAAGCCCATAATCTGACGAGACTCACAAATCGGCGCTTGATGATATAACCCTAACACCCCAGTTTTTTCTGCCCATTTCAGACTTTTAAGCGTGAGGTCATGCGCAAATTCCGCATCGAGTTGAAAAAGAAAAGGCTTAGCAAATTGATATAGACTCATGCCGCTATTTTACGCGAGATAGTAATTATTTGATAAACCTCTAGTTATTCAATACGCGCACAATGAATTTACTCCCGCATCCTCTGCATTTAAACAAGCGCCCATCCACTATGTTTGCAAGCGGTTGTACACCACACCATGGACACTGAACATCATCCCCCTCATTGATAATTTCTGCGTATCTATCCATTGGAAATGTATTTGTGCTGAGTAAATTGGCAGATTCTTTATTAAGATATGTTCCCAGAATAATTAGCAATAATGCACCAACTTCTAGAATCACGTTAACTCTTAAGCCCAAGACATGATGCTTGATAAATATATCGAAATGATGGAAAGAGGCAGCTCGCATTAATATAAAAACACACAACAACACAATCCCAACCCAAGTTAATTTATAGTGTCGCCAGGAATTTGCCAAATATAATCGCAAACCAATCAACACGACCACCGCGCCTAAACCCAATAAGGCGATAAATGCAATTTGTACTGGTCTTCTATGATTGTACCAGCCATGCATTTTTGATGAATCTCGCACGGTTTGTGTAAGCCAGCTTTGCAAATCTAACTGTTTATTTATGCCCAAAAACAATAAAAATAAGGCCAAATAAAACCAAAATTGGTAGTTTCCACCAAATTTTTTGGACTCTTTAGCTTTAACAATGCATCGAATTACAGCGGCCAAATATACTATAACAGTAACCCAACCAAATAAAGTTGGATCGCCGATGCCCGCATGCCAACGACCATCATCATATGCCGCCATAGCAAAGCAGCTTTGAAATAAAACAAATAAAGTTAAAACCAATTTACGCATGAGCATATTCAAGAGCTAATAATCACCAAAAACACGACAGGGACAATTAACGGAAAACTTAAGACAGCTTACCAAGCTATCAGAAAAATCGCCACATAAAAAATATCACCTATTTGCGCTATATCAATGCGACAAATTGCCACATGCGCGATAGTTCAAATGTCGTGTATTAACTTCAACAAGGAGAATGAGCATGAAAATATGGAGTGATTTACTCTCAACAGACTACGGAATGATGAGCCTGATTGTAATTGCCGCTGCTGCGGTCGGTATGGCTTGGCTTGCCATCGTTGCTATTAAAAAAATGAACAGCAAATAGTCAACTTCATTACTGTTTTACCGCTGTAC
>Ga0209253_10003211_pt1 | contig 14381 bp, 10 predicted proteins | sample FrelakmetBRP12BR_FD_187145 | JGI IMG/M metagenome (GOLD analysis project Ga0209253, IMG submission 187145) | Freshwater lake sediment microbial communities from the University of Notre Dame, USA, for methane emissions studies - BRP12 BR (SPAdes)... | ecosystem: Environmental > Aquatic >...
CACGGCCACGTACGTCCACGATCGCGACGGCAACCCGGCCGCGTGCCTTGCCGTGCTCAGGGAAATCCGGGTGGATCTCCCGAGCTCCCCCGAGACGGCTTTGGCAGGCGCCATGAAAAGCCTCCCGACCCCGCTTTTTCTTGTGAATGCCGATCTGGTGATCACCCACATGAACGAGGCGCTGGAGAAGCTAAGCGGCTATACGGGGCAAGAAGCGGTGGGCAAGATAACCTGTGCTCAGCTCCTCTCCACCAACTTCTGCGACACTGACGAGTGTCTTCTCAAACAGGCCATGGCTACCGGACGGCCCGTCTGCAGTGTGAGGCAGGTGATCCGGAACCGCCAGGGCAGGGAGATTCCCATCCACGCCACCGCTTTCCTTTTCACCGATGCCGGTGGCGCCCTTGTCGGCGGGGTTGAGGTAAACGCCACCATGACGCCCAGCCGAGAAGTGGAGAAGATGCTCGAGCTCCTCACCGAGATGAGCCAGGACGGGATCCTGATCGTGGACGAGAACGGGCGGGTGACACGGGCCAACGCCAGGATGGCCGAGATCACCGGGCGCGCCCAGGCGGAGCTCGTCGGCCTGGATGTGGGCGAGCTTCTCCCCGCTCAGCATGTAGAGAACATGAGGTACCTTGCTCTAAAGCTCGAGGAGAAAAAAGATCAGCCCCAACAGATGCGTTTTCTCTCCACGGTCCCTAGCGCCGGCGCGGGCGAACAGGAGCAGGGCGTCTTCGACACCACCATGGTTGTCTCGCGCCTGGGCGAGCGAGTCGTCACCTACCTCTACCTCCACGACATCACTGAGCGCATCGCCATCGAGGCCGAGCTGCGAAAGGCCAATAACTTTCTCACCAACATCATCCAAAGCTCGGTGGACGGGATCGTGGTGGTGGACATGAGAGGAAACGTCCTCATCTTCAACGAGGGCGCCGAGGGCATTCTGGGCTATACGGCGGAGGAGGCGAAGCGCGAGCGGCATATCATGCGGCGCATTTTCAGCCCTGAACTCGCGCGCGAGCTCATGCGGCGGATGCGGAGCCCCGAGCATGGCCCTCCCGGCAAGCTTAACCCCATTCGACTCACCTTCACCCGGAAGGACGGCCACGAGGTGCCGGTAAGTTTTTCGGCGGCGATCATCACCGAAGGGGGAGAGGAGATTGCCAGTGTGGGCATTTTTTCCGACCGCACCGAGCGGGTGCGGCTCCAGCGGGAGCTCGAGGATGCCCAGCGGCAGGTGGTTCAGGCGGAGAAGATCGCCTCCCTGGGCCGGCTTGCCGCCGGGGTGGCCCACGAGATCAACAATCCTCTGGCCGGGATCCTCATCTACGCTGAGGCCCTCCTCAAGGAGATCGAGGACCGACCCCGGTGGCGCGAGGATCTCGAGGAGATCGTCAACCAGACGTTGCGCTGCAAGCAGATCGTTACCCGCCTGCTCGAATTCAGCCGCCAGTCCCTCGGCCAGCGCGTCCTCTTCGATCTCAACGAAATCATCGGCAGATGTGTGGACCTCCTCGCCCGCCAGTCGCTGTTCCACGACGTCCAAATTGTCCTCGATCTCGAGAGAGAGCTCCCCCAGATCGTGGGTGACCCGAGTGAGCTGCAGCAGGTCTGCACCAACCTCATGATCAACGCAGCGGACGCCATGCTGGGAAAAGGCCGGCTCGCCGTCAAAACCCGATCCGCCCCCGAGACCGAGGGGGTGATCCTGGAGTTCGCGGACACCGGTTCCGGAGTCGCCCCGGAAAACAGGGAAAAGATCTTCGAACCCTTCTTTACCACCAAGCCGCCGGGGAGCGGTACCGGTCTGGGACTCTCCGTGGTCTATGGCATCATCGAGCGTCATAACGGCACCATCGAGGTGACCAGCCCTCCCGGCGGTGGCGCCACCTTTACCATCAAGCTCCCGCTTCAGGCCCCGACCGCGGAGTCCGACACGGCAGAGGCGTGAAGGGGAATCCTCCCAAGGGCCCAGCTCACACACAGGAGGCGCTCGCACCGTGCCAGCGGGTGAGACCATTCTGGTCGTGGACGACGAAAAGGTGATCAGGGACGGGTGCTCCCGTATCCTCGCTCCCGAGGGCTACCGGGTGCTCACGGCGGCCCACGGTCAGGAGGCCCTCGAGGTCATGGCCAGGGAGGCGGTCAACGTCATCCTCTGCGACCTGAAGATGCCGGTTATGGGGGCTGTGGAAGTGCTGGAGGCGGTTGGCACCCGGTACGCGGATGTTCCCGTGATCATCATCACCGGCCACGGCACGGTGGAGAGCGCAGTCGAGTGCATGAGAAAGGGGGCCTATGATTTCATCACCAAGCCCTTCCGGGCCGATCACCTCGCCATCATCGTCCAGAGGGCCCTGGAGAAGCAGGCCCTAGAGCGTCAGGCCAAGCAGTTCCAGGAAGAACGGGCACGGCACCTGTACGATCTCGCCATGGAGCAGAGCAGGATCCGGACCATCGTGAACTTCATGGCCGACGGGGTGCTGGTGACCAATCGGGACCTCGAGGTGGTCCTTCACAACCCGGCACTCGTGAGACTGCTCCAGCTCCCACCCCGCCTCGCCCAACTGGGGTCGCTCTCGCAGTATGTCAAGGAAGACAGTCTTGTTAAGGCCCTGCGGGAACTGATGGAGAAGGGAGGCGCGGGAAGGGAGATGATCTCCCAGGAGATCTCTATCGGCAACACCAACCTTCGTGCTCTTTCGGCGCCGGTCTTCGGGCCGGACCGGGATGTGCTCGGTACGGTCACCGTACTCCAAGATGTAACCCACTTCAAGGAGCGGGACGAGATGAAGTCCAACTTTGTCCGGCTCGTCTCCCACGAGCTCAGGGCGCCCCTGGCGGCGATCCAACAGCAGCACTCGGTGATCCTGGACGGCCTGGCGGGAGGCGTGACCGACAAGCAGAAGGAGCTCCTGAGCCGAGCCCGGGATAAGATCCAGGGGCTCCTGGACTTGATCAACGATCTCCTCGATGTGGCGAGGATCGAAAGCGGCCATGCGGTGCAGCAACAGGTGCCGCTCCAGCTCGAGGCCATCCTCGCGGGCACCACGAGACTCATGCGGGCCAAGGCGCAGGCACAGGGCATCGTGCTCAAGCTTCTGCTCCCTCCCGAGCTTCCCATGGTGCTCGCCGATGTTCGTGGCATGGAGGAGGTGTTCACCAATCTCATCAGCAACGCCATCAACTACTCACCCGATGGCGGCGAGGTGACGGTCTCGGCCGAGGCTCAAGGAGATTTCCTGGAGGTGAGGGTAACCGACAAGGGTATCGGGATCGGACCTGAGGAGATTCCCAAAATCTTCGAACAGTTTTATCGGGTTAAGCACCCGAAGACCAGGCACGTCATCGGGACCGGTCTCGGCCTCCCCATCGTCAAGGGGATCGTCGAGGCCCATCGGGGCTCGGTGACCGTGGAGAGTACTCCAGGAAAGGGGAGCACCTTCAAGGTGGTGCTGCCCACGCTCGCCGACATACCTGACGATTACCCCTTCCTGCCGTGAGGCGATTTTCCCGCGTGCCGGGAGATAGGGCCGTCGGGAGAGAGTCGGACGCGAGAAAGTTCCGGAGATCGTTGAGAGGGCGGGTCTCACCCCGAGACCACAGGTGAAGGAGGTGTTGAAAAACTCGTGACCTGACCTCAAATCGCACCAGAGAGGTGCTGCGGCATCCCCCGAGTCAGGGTGATCTGCTCGGCAAAGCCACCCCAGGGCGTGGTCCCGTCATTCCTCTTCCCTGAGGGTCATAAGGGTTTTTCGAGAACCTGTTCGGGGTGGGAGAAGCACCGCCGTGGGTGGGTGAGACCGGCTCCGGAGTCGGGCGTGCCGAGCCTGCCGCCGGGGTTCTGCGGGCGATGTCCCGGCCTGGGCGGCTTTCAGGTTGCAGACGGGGTGGATTTTGGTGTAGTAGCCTGCCATGTTCGCTTCAACAAGGAGGGAGAGGTGATGGCGAGAAGGTATGTATTGATCGTCGATGATGACCCGGATCTCGTGGAAACCGTGGCCATGATGCTGGAGAGCAAGGGCTACGAGGTGGGGAAGGCTTACGATGGGGTCGAGGGCGAAGAGTCCATCAAGAAGCGCCGCCCCGATCTCCTGGTCCTGGATGTGATGATGCCCCGGAAGCATGGGTACAAGCTCTGCGCCGAGTTGAAAGGGAACAAGGCGACCAGGGATATCCCCATTATCCTGCTCACCGCAGTGGGCGATGCGGTGCCGACCACCACCTACACCCATGCTGACGGCAAGGCGACCGAGGCGGACGAGTACATTCCCAAGCCAGTGGATGCCAAGACCCTGGTCCAGGCGGTGGACAGTTTCTTCACGTGAGAGACTTCGCTGTGGCAGGTATCCCGACCTGTCGACAGGTGAAGGATATGACCAAGATCAAGCTTGGGGGCCTTAAACTCTGGGAGGCAGGCGCCCAGGTGGTCCTATCGTCTGCCTGCGAGGAGCAAAGGCTCGCGGTGAACGTGTCCGGTCCCCTGGCGGCTGAGAAGATCAACATCTCCCTCTTTAGCCACCTGGCCGGTGACAGAGGATCGGAAGGTGGTACCGCCCTCTGCGTCACCAGGGCCCTCGGTGCTTCCTGCTCATCCCTCGTGAAGGTGAGCCAGGGAGAACTGGAGAGTCTCCGCCTGCAGACGGACGTGAGCATCCTCTCCATCTTTCCCCATGACCAGCGCCTCGATGTCTTCGGCAGACTGCTGACTGCCATGGTGGAGGATGGCGTCGAGGTGCGAGGTCTCGCCACCTCTCCCTCGGCAATCGCAGCGGTGGTGTCCGATCCGACCGTTGACCGGGGCATCGACACGATCTTCCGTTGCTTCGAGTTTCCAAGCTACGCCACCGCCGCCGACTGGCGGGCCGGATGGCGGCGGTCCGATCAACGGGGAGGGGAGATCATCGCCTCCTACGAGGAGAGGCTCATCAAGATTTACGGCGTCGTCGAGGAGCCCGATCTCGATCTCTGGATGCTCCCCCTCACCTTCCCCGATCTTGCCAACCTGGGTACCGCCATGAACGAGTTCGGCCGCTTCGGCCTGAAGCTGCCGTTTCTGGTGGCCCTGCCTGCACCGGGGGAGAAGCTCCTTTGCGCCCTCTGTATAGCGAGCATTGCCGCCGACGAGGTTGAACGAGTCCTCACCATTCATCTACCCGGCAGCACCTTCCGCCGCCGGAGTCCGGTGGCGGCCCTCTTCCTCCACGGTCCTCACTTCGGCGACCGATACGGGATTGCCCATGCCCTGATTCAGACCCTGGAGCGATTAGATACCAAGATCCTGGCCTTGAGCTGCGCAATCTCTTCCATTTCGGCGGTCATCAGCGCGGAAGACCTCTCCGCGGCGACGGGAGCCATCGAAAACGCCTTCAGCATCCCGAGGGCGAGAGGCTAGCGAGGGGCATGATCCTGGTTACAGCCAGCTAGGTTGATTCCATCGAGGTGGTTGGACGGCTCTGAGTGGGGATACGGATCGACCCTCAGGCATCGTTGCGCTCATTCGTACCGAAGTGCCTCAATGGGGTCGAGGCCGGCGGCCCTTCTCGCCGGGTAGAAGCCGAAGAAGACGCCGACCCCGGCGGAAAAGAGGAAGGCGACCGCGATAGCCTCCGAGGAGATGAGGGTCGGCCACGAGAAAAGTCGGGAGACCGCGGCGGCCACACCGACGCCGATGACCATGCCCGCAATCCCGCCGACTATGGTGATGGTCACGGCCTCAGTGAGAAACTGGAGGAGGATGTCGCGCTGCTTGGCGCCGATGGCCATCCGGATGCCGATCTCTCGGGTTCTCTCGGTCACCGAGACCAGCATGATGTTCATGATCCCGATTCCTCCGACGATAAGGGAAATGGAGGCGACCGCCCCAAGCAGGGTGGACCAGTTCATGTTGCCGTAGACCACCTGGGCGGTGCCGCGCACGGTCGGCGCTACCAGGGCCACCGCGGGGCACTCGTTGCCGATGGCCCGCACATCGTCGTACGTGAGGGTCGGCACCGACCCGGCGCCGGCGCGAAGACCGCCGCTTGTGGTTGTTCCCGGGATGATCAGGATGAGGTTGCTGCCGATGCTCGCGATCTGCTCGGCGACGAGCTGATTGGCCCCGGAGCCGATGGCGATCATGACGATGACTGAAGCGATCCCGATGATGATGCCGAGCATGGTGAGGGAGGAGCGAAGCTTGTTCACCCTGAGTGCCCGTAGCGCCACCTTCAGGGAGAGGAACACCTCGATCATCTCTCCTCCTCCCGATTCCCCTCGTCGGGGGCGGCTTGGCGGATATCCTTCACGATCCGTCCGTCCCGAAAGGTCAAGCTACGCTCGGCATGGGCAGCCACGTCAGGGTCGTGGGTGACGACGATGACCGTTCGCCCCTCGCCATGGAGTTGCCGGAGAATCCCCATGATCTCTTCGCTCGCGCGGGAATCGAGATTTCCCGTTGGCTCGTCGGCCAGAATCAAAGCGGGGTCGTTCACCAGGGCCCGGGCGATAGCCACGCGCTGTTGCTGGCCGCCGGAGAGCTGATTGTTGTAGTGGCCCACCCGGTCGGCAAGGCCGACCAGGGCGAGGGCGGCGAGGGCCTTCTGGCGGCGAATAGAGGAGGAAACCCTTTGGTAGATGAGCGGAAGCTCCACGTTCTCCAGGGCGGTCGTTCGGGGCAGGAGGTTGAACACCTGGAAGACGAAGCCGATCTTCCTGTTCCGAATGTCGGCGAGATCATTACGGGAGAGAGTCTCCACTCTCGTCCCTTCCAGAAGGTATTCGCCGCTCGAGGGTGTATCCAGGCAGCCCAGGATGTGCAGGCAGGTGGATTTCCCGCTTCCTGAGGGCCCCATGATGGCGAGGAACTCACCGCGGTCAATCTGAACGGATACCCCCTTGAGGGCCTCCACTCGCTCCCCGCCCATGGGATACACCTTCGTGACCTCTGCGAGGCGGACCACCGTGTCCATCTAGAACCTCAGGCGCATGCTCGGCGGCACCTCCGTCGACTTCTTCTTGGCGAGGAGTTGCTCGATGATCACCTCTTGGCTTTCCTTGAGGTCCCCCTCCGCCACTTCAACCATGGTGCCGTCGCTTATCCCGGTCTTGATCGGCAGAGGGACAGGGTTGTTGTCTTTCCCCAGGATGAAGACTTCCCTCCCTCCCGGCCGACCTTTCTTCTGTACCTCGGCCATGGCGTTCCGGGGAGTCTGCTCGCCCGCTGCCTTCGGCCTGAATCGAAGCACCGCCGTGGGTATCTTCAGGGCGTCGTCTTTTCTCGCCACCTCGACGGAGACGTTCGCGGTCATGCCCGGCTTGAGCTTGAGGTCCTTGTTGTCCACCCCGACCACCACAATGTAGGTCACCACGTTTTGCACGATGGTGGGAGCATTTCTGACCTGGGTCACCGTGCCCTGGAACTGGAGTTCCGGATAGGAATCCACTGTGAAGGTGGCAACTTGCCCCTCCCTCACCTTGCTGATGTCCGCCTCGTCCACACTGGTTTCGATCTGCATCTTGCTCAGGTCCTGGGCGATGGTAAAGAGAGTGGGTGTCTGAAAGGACGCAGCCACGGTCTGCCCGACGTCAACGTTTCGCGAAATGACGATCCCGTCTACCGGGGAACGGATGGTAGTGTACTCGAGATTGGTGCGGGCCCGGAGGTAGTCGCCATGGTTCTGCGCCACCGCCCCTTCGGCGGCGGCGAGCGCGGCGACGGCGGTATCGTAGGCGGTCTGGGCCGCGTCCACATCGCTCTGGGAAATGTAATCTCCCTTAACGAGCGCCAGTTTTCTATCGAGTGTTCGCTTGGCATCCGCTACGGTCACCCTGGCCTTCTCCAGGTTAGCCTTCGCTGCCAGGTAGTTCCCCCACGACTGCTCCACCTGGGCCTGGAACAGGGCCGGGTCAATCTGGGCGATGATCTGCCCCTTCTTCACCGGCGAATTGAAGTCTACGAAGATCTCCTTGATGGTGCCGGAGACCTGGGTGCCCACCTGGACGGTGACGACCGCACCGAGGTTCCCTGTGGCGGAGACCGTGGAGACAATCGAGCCACGCTCCACCCGCGCGGTCTTGTACGTGGCGGCAGGGGCCTTGCCCGAGGCAACAAAGAAATAGATGCCAGCCACGAGGACGAGTGCGCCGAGAGATAGAACGATGATTCGTTTTTTCATACTGGTAGTCCGTGACCGAGTGCCGAAACCCGCCCGTATTGTACCCTAAACCGCGCCTCAAAGTTTTGAGAATTTCAGAGAGAACGGGAGCCGCAAAGGGAAAGACGGTTCGCTCCAGGTTGGGTGTGTGGCCCTTGGCGGCGAACCCCCTTCAACCGGTTGTCGTCGGGAAGCTAGACTCGGTGGAGCCGTCGTCCAAGGATGGCGGGAGCAGGGGAGTCCGCGGTCGGACGAAAAGGATCGGCCCCAACAAACGCTTCCCATCTGGTTGTTCCCGGACCACCGTTTTCCCCCCGGTGAGATCCCCCCACCGGTATTTCTGCCGTCAGGCAGGGTTACTAGGCCCGTCCGGTAGGCCCATCGAAATCTCTTTCTTTTGGCCAACCGTGATGGTTCCCGCTCATTGGGGCCATTTTTAAAATACCACAGCCTTATGTGGGATGCAAGAAAATTTTTCACGAACAACAAAAAGCCCCCCACTCCGGGAAAGGAGGAAAGTGGGAGTGGGGGGCACGACGGCGAGGTTCTCTTGGGACAGGACCCGAGGAGGAATATTGAGGACCCTATCCCGCCATAAGAATAAACCCAGCATCATTCTGGAGGGAAGCGACTGGGACAAAAAACCCACCCCCAGATCGATCCCGGGAGTGGGTTGAGCAAATGGCAGAGGCCTTACTCAATAGGTACCCGGTGGCCGCGCAGCGTATCCTCGAAGGGAACCTGGATGGTCAGGAGACCGGATTCAAATCTTGCCTGCGCCTTGTCACCCCTCACCCTGTGGGCGAGCATGAAGCAGGTCTCGTACCTGAATTCGTCGGCCTCCGCTTTCACGCAGAACCCCTCCTTGCCCATCTCGAGTTCCACGCTCTCCTTGGGCGCGCCGGCGAGATTCACAGCGATGCGCAGGCCGCGATCCTCGTCGTTGTGACTCACAGTTACGGCGGGTGCGATTACCCGTTTTTCTTCGGTTGCCATGGTGCGGAACCTCCTTGCTCTCGGGACTGGTCAATGACGGGAAGGTAATCTCTGCCTGTGAGGAAATCAAGGGAGTGGCGACGCCGGTGGTTGATCACCTTTCAAAAGTCCGGTATGAAGAGCAGAAACAGGACCCATTGTTGGACGAGCTGCGTTGGAACCGTCCGTAACCGCTCGCATAACTCACTCTCACGGGAGAGAGGCATAGGACGGCCATGAAGACCGCCATCATCGGACCCGGAGCCCTCGGTTGTCTGTTCGGGGCTTACCTCACAGAGGGAGGCCTGGATGTGACCCTCGTCGACCACCGACCCGAGCGGGCGAGGAATTTGGAGGCTGCGGGAGTCTTGGCGCAGGGCGTGAGGGGCGATCATCATGTTCGGGTCAAGGTGACGGCGGATACTGGCTCCCTCGGGCCGGTGGATCTGGTCATCGTCTGCGTCAAGGCCTATCACACCGAAGAAGCTCTTCGTTGCCACGGCTCTCTTGTGGGAAAAAGCACCACCCTTTGGTCTATCCAAAACGGGCTCGGCAACGTGGAAGCCATGGCAAGGGTGATTCCGCCTAGTCGCATCGTTGGCGGCAGTACCACCATGGGGGCGAACTTGCTGGGGTTGGGGCGAGTCCATCACGCCGGGGAAGGAGACACCTTCATCGGCGAGCTGGACGGTAGCCTGTCCCCAAGGGCTGAACTGATCGCCAAGGCCGTCAGTGGCGCCGGGATTCGAGTGCAGATCAGTCCGGATATTCAGCGTCTCATCTGGAGAAAGGTGCTGGTTAACGTGGCGATCAACGCACTCACCGCTATCCTCAGGGTGCGAAACGGCGTGCTCGTGGAGCACGAATCGACCATCCGGGTCATGGAAGAGGCCGTTCGAGAAGCGGTGAGAGCGGCCGCGACTCGGGGCATTTGCTTCGCAGAGGACGAGGCTCTAGCCCAGGCAAAGGAAGTGGCCCGGCGGACGGCGGGGAATCGGTCCAGCATGTTGGCGGATATTCTTGCGGGCCGCCGCACAGAGATCGACTATATCAACGGCGCCATCGCCACCATGGAGCCGGCGCCGGTCAATCGTGTGCTCGCGGACCTGGTCCGAGCACTTGAGGCCAGCAGTGCATCCCGCCTGGATGCATCAGCCTAAAAGAGCGTCTTCATCGTCTCTCCACTTGTTGCGGCCGCCACCAGAGAATGGGGCGGACCGGAAAGGAGTGAGTCCATGGAGCAGAAGAAGGTAAGCTTGACGACCTTGAAGGAGATGAAGCAGCAAGGTGTGCCCATCACCATGGTGACGGCGTACGATTACCCCACCGCTCGCCTGGTTGACGAGTCAGGGATCGACACGGTGCTGGTCGGCGACAGCGCCGGAAACGTGGTCCTGGGCTACCCTGACACCATCCCGGTGACAGTGGATGAGTTGCTGCACCACACAAGAGCGGTGCGGCGCGGCCTGCGCCGGGCTCTTCTCATCGGGGACATGCCCTTCATGTCCTACAACGTCTCGGTCGAGCAGGCCATCGTCAACGCCGGGCGCTTTCTCAAGGAGGCCGGTGCCGAGGCGGTGAAAGTTGAAGGCGGCGGCTGGGTGGCGAAGACCGTTGCCGCCATGGTAGAGGCGGGCATCCCGGCAGTGGGGCACCTGGGGCTGACTCCCCAGACGGCGAGCATGCTGGGAGGCTACCGGGTGCAGGGGCGGACAGCAGAGTCGGCGCGGAAGATTGTTGAAGACGCCCTGGCACTTCAGCAGGCGGGGGCGTTCCTGCTCGTGCTCGAATGCGTGCCGGATCGGCTGGGGGAGCTGATCTCGAAGAGGCTCGAGATCCCCGTCATCGGTATCGGGGCCGGCCCCAACACCGACGGCCAGGTCTTGGTATTTCACGACCTCGTGGGCATTCAGAGCGGGTTCGCCCCGAAATTCGTGAAGCGCTATGCCAAGGTGGGCGAGGAGATCCGCTCAGCCGTCACCAGGTACTGCCAGGAGGTGAAAGATCGCACCTTCCCCGCCGACGAGCACTGTTTCAGGATCCCGGACGAGGAATTCGACGCACTGTGCAGGTCTCTGGATACGTAGGGACGAGAACACCAGGTTCCCTGCCCCTGCACTACCCAGATCGCCCCGTAATGCCACGAGTTCTCCCCGGCGATAAGTTGAGGTACGTTGGTGGGAATCGCTCGGCGTGAGCATTGAGGCCGATAAAAAAGAGAACCCCGAGCGCTGGTCTCGGGGTTCTTTTCTTTCTCTTGGCGGAAGTGCATGGGAATCGAACCCACCCGAGACGGCCTTCCCCGCCTCGCACCGGATTTGAAGTCCGGGAGCCCCACCAGTGAGCTTGGCACTTCCAGATGATATATAACAAATGATACGCGAGACTGTCGAGGGGTTTTTGGCCCCGGCTTGGCACCGGCGCGGCAGTTGTCCGTCGCCGGTTGCAGAGTCAACTTACACGTACCCGATTTCTCAGGTCGGTATGGCCGGCCCGCCGAACGCCAGCGGGGTTGTGATCGCGGCCGGGCCTACTCCACCAAAGTACATCGCTGAGGCTACGGGGCGACTAACTCTCACCACCGCGCATTGTGCCTTCGCAGAAGCTTAAGGCTACGAAGGGTCGAGAGGCACCTCCCACAGCCCTTGCCCGCGTCACCGCTGTAGGGCGGCCCTTCGCCGTCTTGCACCTCTGGCGGTAATGGCTCAACGGCCTACGGATAACTTTTATGAAACTTCATGCCGGCAAGGTCTTTTCAGTCTTGTGAAGGACCTTCATACGCGGCGCATGTCCACGACGCAAGGCCAAAGTTTCTTGTTCGATCAAACTTGCCGCGACAGCGGCAAGCGGCTAGGCTGACCTGAAACATTGAGCTTTAGCGCCCCGTCCTTTATGATGATCTCCGGTCTTGGATAGAGTCCAGGTTTACGAGTGGTGAGGGAGTATGCACGATCGAGCGACAGGATCGGGGCTTCAGATCGGCGGGGTCAACCTGGAACAGGGGTTGATCCTGGCGCCCATGGCCGGGATCACCGATCTGAGCTTCCGCCTCATTGCCAGGAGATTCGGCGCCGATCTCGTCACCTCCGAGATGGTGAGCGCCGAGGGGGTGCTCAGGGGAAACGCGAGCACCCGGGCGCTACTCCATACTCAACCGGAAGAGAGACCTCTCGCCGTCCAACTTTTCGGTGGCGAGCAGCGCGCGATCGCGGAGGCTGCGAGGATCGTTGCCGATCAGGGTGTGGATATCATCGATCTCAACATGGGCTGTGCCGTACCAAAGGTGATCCGCCAGGGAGCCGGAGCCGCCTTGCTCCTCGATCCGGACCGCGTGGGCGGGATGGTCGCCGCCGTGCGTCAGGCGGTGACAGCGCCGGTGACGGTTAAGATCCGCTCCGGCTGGAGCCGGGAGCAGATTAACGCCCCGGAGGTTGCGCGCCGTGCGGAAGGGGCGGGGGCAGATGCGGTGACAGTTCATCCCCGCACCGCCAGGCAGGGGTTTTCCGGAGCCGCGGACTGGGACGTCATCGCCAGGGTCAAGGCCGCGGTTTCCATTCCGGTCATCGGGAACGGCGATGTGCGGCGACCGGAGCAGGTGGAGAAGCTCCGGCATCTCACCGGCTGTGACGGGGTCATGATCGGCCGTGCCGCCATGGGCAACCCCTGGATCTTTCGGGAGGCGAAACACCTGGCGACAGGGGGGATATCACGGCGACCCTCCCCGGGAGAGCGGTTCGAGGTGATGCTCGAGCACGTGCGTCTGTTCCAGGCACGCCCGGCGAGCCGCTCTCTTCTTACCGGGGCGCGATCCCTGCTCATCTGGTACAGCCGTGGGCTTCCAGGGAGCAGTCGGTTACGGGCAGCGCTGGCCGGTTGCGGGACGTTGACAGGCATGCTCGAGATCTCCAGGATTTTTTTTGCTACCCTGGGTGAGTTCGGGCCCGAGGCGGAACGCGAGGACGCTGATGAGAGTTAAGGTGGCGAAGACTGCCGGGTTCTGCATGGGGGTGAGGCGAGCCATGGATCTCGCCCTGGCCGCCGCTCGGGAGCGCCAGCCGGAGGAGGTCATCCACACCTATGGTCCCCTTATCCACAACAACCAGGTCCTCCGCATGCTCGAGGAGAGGGGCGTCCTCTGTCTGAAGCGTTTGGACGACACGCAAGGCGGTCGCCTGCTAATCCGGGCCCATGGCATCCCGCCCCACGAGCTCAAAGCCATCAAGTCCAAGGGATTTGAGGTGATCAACGCCACCTGCCCGAAGGTGGCGAGGGTGCAGGGGATCATCAAGAAACACGCCTTGGACGGCTACCACGTGGTGATCGTCGGCGACGAGAGCCATGCCGAGGTCGTCGGTCTCCAGGGCTTCGCCAACGGTCGTGCCCACGTGCTAAGCACACCCGCGGAGGTGGACCGCCTTCCGGAAATGGACAAGGTGCTCATCGTGGCGCAGACCACCCAGGATGAGCAGGCGTTTCTGGAGGTAGTCGACCGATTGAGGCAGCGCTTTCCGCAGGCCCAGGTGCACAACACCATCTGCGACTCCACCCACAGGCGGCAGGAGGAGGTGCGTGCCCTCTGCCGCGAGGTGGAGGCCATGGTGGTTGTGGGTGGGAAGGAGAGCGCGAACACGAGGCGGCTCGCCGAGATCGCGGTTGCGACCGGCATTCCCACCTTTCACATCGAGACCGAAGAGGAACTGGACCGGGAGCAGCTGGGGAGCTTCAGCCTCGTCGGGGTAACCGCCGGGGCTTCCACCCCGAACTGGCTCATCAGGCGCGTGATTCAGGAGCTGGAAACCATCCACACCCGGGGTTTCTCCCCTATGCTCCCGCGCCTCAGGCGATTAGTGCGCTTCCTGCTGCAGAGCAGTCTCTACGTAGGCTGCGGCGCCGGATCCCTCTGCTACGCGGTGGGGGTGCTCCGAGGAGCCCGGGCCCGGGGGGTAGATGTGGTGGTGACCCTTCTCTACGTCTTCGCGATGCACGTGCTCAACCGGTATGCGGACAAGGCGGCGTACTACAATGACCCCTCCCGGGCGGCCTTCTATGAGAGGTACCGAAAGCCCTTCTTCGTCGCCGGTATCGCTGCGACAGTCCTCGCGCTTCTCCTGGCCGCCCTCCAGGGAATGGCGGCCCTCCTCGCCCTTCTCGCCATGACCGCCCTCGGGCTCCTCTACAGTGTGCGCCTCCTCCCGGAGCGATGGCTCGCGGTTGTTCGGGTCGGGAAGATAAAAGACATCCCGGCATCCAAGACCATTTTCGTGGCGG
>Ga0209253_10003212_pt1 | contig 14378 bp, 9 predicted proteins | sample FrelakmetBRP12BR_FD_187145 | JGI IMG/M metagenome (GOLD analysis project Ga0209253, IMG submission 187145) | Freshwater lake sediment microbial communities from the University of Notre Dame, USA, for methane emissions studies - BRP12 BR (SPAdes)... | ecosystem: Environmental > Aquatic >...
CTATCGCAGATGCTCGGTGCAAGCCCCGCCCGCCAGGCATTCCTCGACCGGCCCAAGCACCTGATGCAGCACGAGGACTGCGCCCGCTGCCCGCACCTCTCGCTGTGCCACGGCGGCTGTCCCGTCCGCACGTTCGCCGCGACGGGGACGATCCTCGCGAAGGACCCCTACTGCGAAGTCTACAAGGCGCTCTTCGCGCGCTGTCGCGAGCTCGCGGCCGAGGCGGTGCAGCGCCGGCCGCCGCGCGCAAGGGCCCGGCCGGTATAGACGGCCCCCAACGGGGTCATGCGTTCGCGTCAGGGACCGGCCGCAGGCGCGGCCTGAGCGACCGCCCTTGTGGCCCAAGGCCTTGGACGGCGTGGTAGAGCGGCGTGCGCTCGGGGCGGCGCCGGCGGTAGACGGCGCAGCGCCCCAGTCCCTTGCTCGCGCGCGCGGTCCATGGCACAGTGGCATCCGGCGCGTAGGGGCTGGACACAACTGTACGCATGTATAGACACGCGAAGGTCAAAGAGTGACAAAGCACCGTGGCCGCCGCGCGTTCAACGGCCTGCCCGCTCCCTTCGCTTATGCTCCCGTGTTGGCCGTTCCCCTCCGGCGATCGCGGCCGAGCGGCATTTCTGGCATCTCGGGCATCTCGCGTACTATTGACAGCCCGAATCCCAACGTACATCATGCCTATACATCACCAGCAGCGCCTATGGTTCGAACCCAGATCTACCTCACCGAGCGGGAGCAGGCTGCCCTGCGCACCCTCTCCCGGCGCACCGGCCGCAGCCAGAGCGAGCTGATTCGCGACGCTGTCGACCGGCTGATCGAGCAGGCGCTGCCGGCCGACCGCGCCCTGGCGATGGAGGCCGCGGCCGGACTCTGGCGCGACTGGCAGGGCCGGCCGGATTTCGCCGCGCTGCGCAAGGAAGCCGATCGCATGGCGCCGCGCAAGCGCTGATGGCCGGGCCACTGCTGATCGATACGGATGTACTGATCGACTACCTGCGGGGGCAGGACGAGGCCGTCGCCTTCCTCAAGAGAACCAGGAGAACGCTGCGAGTCTCGGCCGCCACGCTGGCGGAGCTGTTCGTCGGTGTTCGCGAGGGGGCCGAGCGGGAGGTTCTGGATCGCTTTCTCGGTCTGCTGGAGGTCGTCGACATCACGCAGGACATCGCCCGGCAGGCCGGACTATGGCGCCGGGACTTCGGTCGCAGCCACGGCACGGGCCTCGTCGACGCCCTGATCGCCGCAAGCGCCGAGGCGAGTGGCAGCGAGCTCGCGACCCTCAACGACAAGCACTACCCGATGCTGAAATCTGTCCTGGTCCCGTACCGGAAGGTCTCGCGGGACTGACGAGGAAGATCAAGACCCGGAGCGGCCGGATCAAGCCGGCTCCAGGGGAGTCACCCGCTCGTCGAGACTCTGCGCGGCACACTCGAGCGCCTGGCGGACGCCTTCCGGTTCGAGCCCCGGATAACCGGCAAACAGTTCTTGGCGTTTTGGGCAGAGCGCCACGGCCTCGACTACCCGCGACATTCGTACCGGATAGCCTTCGTTCATGAAGGGATTCCGAATTCTCCCGTTTACAGACTGCGCGAATTTGGCATAAGCCTTGAGGACGACCGCACGCGGCAGGACAAGAAACAGCGCCTCGAGGGCGCTATAGCCCCTCGCTTGCGAACGAATCAACAGCGCGCGTAACCTGCGCCCTCTAACGGCAAGAAAACGAAGCATCATGCTGTGAGCGTAAAGCGGATCTGCGCTGCTTGCGCATCTCTGGCTGCGGGGCGAGCGGCGGGTAACGCAACGGAGCCCGTGCCCGTCAGACGGACTCTGGGCTCGAGACCGGCCGCGGCGGCCAGACCTTGCGCACCAGGCTCACGACGGCGAGCGCAACGGCGCCTGCGACCATCCCGGCGACGGCGTCGGCGAGCAGCGAGGCGATCCACTCGAACGCTCCGCCGATCCCCGTGGACGCCGCGATACGCTCCTTCACGGACTCGATCCAGTGATGCAGCGCGGGAACGCCGTGCGTGAGAATGCCGCCTCCGACGAGAAACATCGCCGCCGTGCCGGCGATCGACAGCGTCTTCATCAGGTACGGCGCGATCTTCAGGATCGCCCGGCCGACGCCGCGCTGCAGTCCCCCGAACGCACCCTCACCTTCGCGCCTGCTTAAATAGAGCCCGGCGTCGTCCAGCTTCACGATTCCGGCGACCAGGCCGTACACGCCCACCGTCATGATGATCGCGATCCCGATCAGGACCGACACCTGCGTGAGGAACGGAGCCGCGGCGACCGTACCGAGCGCGATCACGATGATCTCGGCGGACAGGATGAAATCGGTGCGCACGGCGCCCTTGATCTTCCTCTTCTCGACCGCGACGAGGTCGATGCCCCGATCCGCTACTGCGTGCACGAGCTTCTCGTGCTCGGCGGCATTCTCGGCCTTGGAGTGCAGGAACTTGTGCGCGAGCTTCTCGAAGCCTTCGTAGCAGAGAAAGAGTCCGCCGGCCATCAGGAGCGGCGTGACGGCCCACGGCGCTAAAGCGCTGATCGCCAGCGCCGCGGGGACCAGGATCGCCTTGTTGATCGCCGAGCCCTTCGCGACGGCCCAGACCACGGGCAGCTCCCGGTCGGCCTTGACGCCGGCGACCTGCTGCGCGTTCAACGCGAGGTCGTCGCCGAGCACGCCCGCGGTCTTCTTCGTGGCGACCTTCGTCAGCGTGGCGACGTCATCGAGGATGCTGGCGATGTCGTCGAGGAGGGCGAGCAGGCTCGATCCGGCCATGGGGTATCCCTGATCTTCCGAACGCGAATGGTAGCCGGAGCAGAGCGGCGCGCGTTGCGTTCTAGGCATGTTCTAGGCATGTACGATCACCTCGACCGAGTGTTCGCGGTGATCGTCCACAAGGGGAATCGCCCTGTCATGTCGCTGGAGGCCATCGACCGTCACGCTCATCTCGGCGCTCGTTCCACCGTCGCCGGCGCGCGTTTGCGAGACGACGATGTGATAAACGGTCTCCCGATACCGGTAGTGAATCTTGAATGCCTGCCAGTCCGCGGGCAGGCAGGGAGCGAGATACAGCTTGTCCGCCGCGAGCCTCAGGCCCAGCAGCGATTCCACGACAAGCCGGTACATCCAGCCGGCCGAGCCGGTGTACCAACTCCACCCACCGCGGCCGATGTGCGGCGTGAGCGCATAGACGTCGGCCGCGACGACGTAGGGTTCCACTTCGTAGGTGGCGATTCCCTCCGCTGACAGGGCATGGTTCACGGGGTTGATCATGGTCAGCAACTCCCAGGCGCGCTCGCGCTCGCCCAGTGCGGCAAACGCCATCGCCGCCCAGATCGCCCCATGGGTGTACTGCCCGCCGTTCTCCCTCACGCCCGGCACGTACCCTCGGATGTAGCCGGGATCCAGGTTCGACTTGTCGAAGGGCGGGTCGAGAAGTTGAATGAGCGCGTAGTCGCGGCGCACGAGCCGGTCGTCGACCGATTTCATGGCCACGCGCGAACGCGCGAGATTGCCAACCCCGGCGCCCGCCCCGGACAGCACCGACCAGCTTTGCGAGATCGAATCGATCCGGCATTCCGCGTTGCCCGCCGAACCGAGCGGTGTGCCATCGTCGAAGTACGCGCGGCGGTACCACGCGCCATCCCATCCGTGCTGCTCGATGCTCTGGCGCAGCCGAACCCCCTCCCCGAGGCAAAGTTCGGCGAAGGCTGCGTCGCCACGCATACGCGCCACGTCGGTGAACTGCCGGAGCACTTCGCACAGGAAGAAGCCCAGCCACACGCTCTCGCCCTTGCCGCCCATCCCCACCAGATTCATGCCGTCGTTCCAGTCGCCGGAACCGATCAGCGGCAGGCCGTGCGCGCCGAATTGCAGTCCGCGCCGGATGGCTCGCACGCAGTGCTGGTATAGGCTGGCCACGTCGACGGACCGGCCGGGCAGATCGTAGTAGGAATCATCTTCCGGGTTGACCGGGCGGCCTTCCAGGAAGGGCACGGGTTCATCCAGCACCCCGGTGTCCCCGGTGCTCGTCACATAGCGGCACACCGCCAACGGCAGCCAGAGATAGTCGTCCGAACAATGCGTGCGCACGCCCCGGCCCGAGGGCGGATGCCACCAGTGCTGGACATCTCCCTCCTGAAACTGACGGCTCGCGCACAGGAGCAGGTGCTCGCGCACCAGCCTGGGCTCGGCGTGGATGAGCGCCATCACGTCCTGCAACTGGTCGCGGAAGCCGAAGGCGCCGCCCGATTGGTAGTAGCCGCTGCGTGCCCAGACGCGACACGCCAGGGTCTGGTACACCAGCCAGCCGTTGGTCAGCACATTGACCGACGGGTCGGGTGTTTCCACCTGGACGGCGCCGAGCGTGTGATTCCAGTGCTGCCACACCGCTTCGAGCGCGCCGCGCGCGGCCAACGATCCGCGGAAGCGCTGCACGAGCTTGCCGGCGTCATCGGCGTTGCGCCCGACGCCGAGCCGGAAGACGATGTCTCGCTCCTCCCCGTCGGCCAGTTCGAAACTCACCTGGATCGCGGCGCAGGGATCCAGGGCGGCTCCCACCTTGCCGGACAGGCGTGACCGATTCAGGGCGGCCGGATTTCGCAGGGTGCCATTGCGTCCGAGGAATTCCGTGCGGTCGCCGCTCACCTTGCGCGTCGGGTCATCGACGTCGAAGAAGGCAACCCGATCGGCGAACTCCGTGTTGTACGGGTTTCGCGCGAAGAGCGCGCCGCTCTGGGGGTTGATTTCGGTGGTCACATGCATGGCCGATTTCGCACGAAGATCCCCCAGCACCCACTCGACGTAGCCCGTCGCGGAGAGCCTGCGCGGCCGGCCCGATTCGTTTCGCACTTTCAACACCGAGAACTTGACGGCGGCGTCGATGGCCACGTAAACCCAAAGTTCCGAGCAAATGCCTCCCGACCGGGTCTCGAAGACGCTGTAGCCGAATCCGTGCCGGATGACGTAGCGCAGCGATGCGTGGGCGGGCAACGGCGTGGGGGACCAGACGTGGCCGGTCTCTTCGTCGCGGAGGTAGGCGGCTTCTCCGCTCGAATCGGTTACCGGGTCGTTGTGCCAGGGCGTGAGGCGGAATTCGTGCGCGTTCTCGCTCCAGGTGTAGGCGACGCCGTTCTCCGAGATGACCGTCCCGAAGTACGGATTCGCCAGGACGTTCACCCAAGGCGCTGGCGTCACTTGACCGGGCGCGAGAGCAATGACGTATTCGCGCCCGTCGGCGGTGAATCCTCCCAGCCCGTTGAACAGGATCAGATCCCGACGCGGCGGCTCGTCCGCCGGAAGGGCCTCGGGTCGATGGGTTCTGCTCGGCGTGAACCGCGGCGCGCGCGGTTCCAGTAGGCCACGATGATCGAGCTGTTCCGCGAGCGTTCCCCGGCTGTCCGTGATGACGGCGCGCGCGACTGACTGAAGCAGAATTCGGTCCTCGCCGGATATCTGGTCCGCAGGTCGCACGAAGATGCCGCCCGGCCGGTCGATCACACTCGCCTCGATGCCCGAGGCGATCAGTCCCATGATCTGTTCCTGCAATCGTTGCCGGTAACCGGCGTGATCTTCGTTCCAGATCACCAGGTCCACCGCCAGCCCCTTCAGGCGCCAGTAGGCATGGGCCTGCACGAGTTGGCGCACGAGATCGATATTGGCCGCGTCCCCGATCTGCAGCAGCACGATCGGCAGATCGCCGGAGATGGCGTAACCCCACAGCCCGGACTGCCCGCGACGATTCTTGATGAGAACGGCTGCGTCGGCGCGCAGGGAGGCATTGGCGTAGATGACGGAGCTGGCGAGACGCGCATGAAGTTGCGAGTCGGCCTCGCTGGCATTGAGCTGCCGCAGCACCACCTGGCTGTGGGTCCACGTCAGGTCGAAGACGCGGTCCGCGAGATGCCGATCCTGGTATTTCCCGACCAGGCTCACGGCCAAGTCGCGGGTCTCGGTGATGCCCGACACGATATCGATCGTGGCCGACTGTTCCGGATCGAGAGCGAGCGAACAGCGGATAGCGACAATCGGATCCAAGACCGAGCCCTCGGTGCCCGAGAGCACCGTTGAGTCGCTCATCGCCAGGGGAGCGGCGACGCTTCTTGCGCGGCCGATGAACCGCCGGCGATCCGTTTCGTAGGACACCTCGCCGATGTCCGCACCGTGCACCGCCATCAGGTGAAGCATCCAGGGCGCCCGCTCGCCGAGGGAGCGGGGCCGGCGGGTGCACAGGATCGCGCGCCGCTCCCGCAGGATCTCGGTCTGCACGAAAAGATTGCTGAAGGCCGGATGAAGCGCGTCCGCATCCGGCGGTGCGATCACCACTTCGGCGTAGCTCGTGACGTCGATCTCCCGGCGCCGTCGCGATCGATTGGTGATGCGGACCCGGCGCAGCTCGATGTCATCTTCCGGCGATACGACGATCTCGGTGTGCGTCTCGAAATCGCCATCGCCGGCGCCGACAGAATCGCGGCGGCGAAACTCAGCTCGCCCCTCGGAGAAGATCGCCTCGAAGTGATCCGGCCGTTCGAGCGTCGGCTGATAGCCGGTCGACCAGAACGTTCCGCTCGCCACCTCGCGGATGTAACAGAACGTGCCCCAGTTGTCGCAGGTGCCGTCTTCGCGCCAGCGCGTGACGGCGAGGTCCTTCCAGCGGCTGTAGCCGCCTCCCGCGTTGGTGACCATCACGTGGTAGCGGCCGTTCGACAACAACTGCACCTCCGGCATCGGCGTGTCGGGACTGCTGAACACCCGAATCGGCGTCTCCGCGGCGACCGACGTCGAGCGCACGTCGGAGAGTTGAGCCGTGTGCGAAAACAATGCCGTGGCCTTGGGAATCTTCTCCTGGAGCAGCAGCATGATTGCCTGGAACAGCCGGTCCGACTCGAACCGCCGCTGCATCGGACGCTCCAGGAGCAGGTAGGCCAGAGCGAGCAGGCTCATACCCTGGTGATGTGCCATGAAGGCCCGCACTACCGCGCGCGATTGCCCGCGTCGCTGCCGAGCAGGCGTGTAGTCGATCGCTTCGAACAAGCCGAACTTGCCCGTAAACCCCTCGGCCGCGAGTCGCTGCAGATTCAGGCATGCCTCCTCGGGCGCCACCATCAGCGCGAGCGCCGAGGCATAGGGCGCAATGACCAGATCCTCGGCCAGTCCGCGCTTGAGTCCCAGGCCCGGCACGCCGAAGGCGCGGTACTGGTAATTGAGATGCACGTCGACCGTGTTGTAGCCGGATTCCGAGATGCCCCAGGGCACGCCGCGCTGGGTCCCATACTCGATCTGTCTGGCCACCGCCGCCTTGCAGGTCTGGTCGAGCAGCGTGTTGTCGTAGGTCGGCATCACCAGGAGCGGCATCAGGTACTCGAACATCGAACCGCTCCACGACAGGAGAACCGGTTCTCCGCCGGTGCTGGTGAGCAGGCGCCCCAGGGCGAACCAGCTCTCCTGCGGCAGTTGCCCCTGCGCAATGGCCACGAAACTGCACAATCGCGCTTCGGAGGCCAGCAGGTCGTAGTAACTCGAGTCCGACCGGCGCTCACCCACGTTGTAACCGATGGTCAGCAAATGACGCGCCTTGTCGAACAGGAAGTCATACTCCATGCGCGCGAGTTCGCCCGATTGCAGTGCCAGGCGTTCGATGGCCGCCAACCGGTTTCTGGCACGGGCGCTCCCGTCCGTGATGTGCCGCCGCCGTTCGTCGAGCCAGTCGCGCTGCGCGGGCGTCGTCCCCGCGTCGAGCCGACATCGGATGCTTGGGCACACCTCCGTGTCCAGCCTCGCCAGTTGGCGCAGGGTCGGGATTGCGGCGATGTCGGCAAACTCCTCCAGCCCGCTCGGTGCCGCCGGGAGCGATAGCCACGGGGCGAGGAACGTCAGCTCGTCCAGCGCCTCGCGGCATTGCCGGGCGAGCGCCTGTGCCCACCCGATTGTTTCGCTTTCGGGCGCGCTGTCGTCCCTGACATCGACGCTGCCCGCGACCTGCGTGACGAGCTCGGCGGCGCTGCTCGTCAGCCGTACGAGGCAGGACCGTGCCGCCGCGAGGGTGCTTGGGGGGGCAGCGGACGCGGACTCCAGTTCGTCCCGAAACGCCGCCGCTTGGCCCGCAGCGGCTCCGTCCGCGGCATCCACGAGAATGCTGAGCGTGTCGCTCAAGCCATCGAACAGCCGCGCCCCCACTATCCTGTCATCGGCAAGCGCGAGCAGACCCGGACGCAAGGTCAGCAGATGGCCGGCGAGGTTTCCGCTGTCCACCGTCGAGATGTACACGGGTGGCAGCGGCTGCAGCGTCTGCGTGTCGTACCAGTTGTAGAAGTGCCCCCGGTGCCGTTCGAGCCCGTCCATCGTGCGCAGGGTGTTCGCCGTGCGCTCGACGAGGAGTCCGGCCGGGATGTAGCCGAAGTCGTACGCGGACAGATTCGCCAGCAGCGCCAGCCCCATGTTGGTCGGCGACGTGCGATGCGCGACCGCGGCAGCGCGATACTCCTGAAAGTTGTCGGGCGGCAGCCAATGATCTTCCGCGCCGACCAGGTTGTCGAAGAACGCCCAGGTCCGACGCGAAAGCGCACGCAGGAAGAGCGTCTGCTCGACCGTCAGGGTCGCCTTGCGGCGAGCGAGCGGTCGGCTGATCCACCATGCGATGGCCGGTGAGGCAAGCCACAGGAGCAGTATCGGCGCCGCCGCAGTCAACGCCCCGGGGTTCGCTGCCGCCAGATAGATCGCCGCCGCAGAGGCGATAGCGGGGGCGACCCACATCGACCGGAAAGAGACGGCGAGGTCGCTGCGGCTGCGCTTGGCCGCCTCGCGATCCGCCTCGCTCGAGGGATTCCATTCGAGCAGTCGTCTGCGTGTGACCAGCATCCGCCAGGCCGTGCGCGCGATGGCGTCCAGACTGAAGAACGCCTCGTACGGGAGACAGGCGAGCTCGAACGCGAACTGCATGAGCTGGCGGGAAGCCGAGCGTGCCGTGCCCGCCAGGTGCTGCCTCAGCAGCACGTCGCCCGGCTTGCGGAAGAGTTCGAGGATCAGGGCGCACAAGGCGGGAACCAGCATGATGCCGATCACCGACACGGTCCACAACCACGCCGGCGACAGGAGCGCCCATCCCGAGAGCAACAGCAGGGTCAGCGCCGCGGGGACGAGGCTGCGCCGAAGATTGTCGATGAGCTTCCATCGCGACAACTCCGAGAGCGGATTCGCCTGACGGCGCGCGCGCTCCCCGGCGCGGGTGCCACCGCGTTTGCCAAATGCGCGCGGCAGCAGCCACCCCGCGAGCTGCCAATCGCCGCGAATCCAGCGACGGCGACGGCTCACGTCGGCGCGGTAGCGGGCCGGGTAGTCCTCGTACAACTGCACATCGCTCAACAGCGCCGAGCGTGCGTAGCACCCCTCCAGAAGATCGTGGCTGAGCACGCGATTCTCGGGGAAGCGCCCGCCAAGCGCTTGCTCGAACGCATCGACGTCGTAGATCCCCTTGCCGATGAACGAGCCTTCGCCGAACACGTCCTGGTAGACATCCGAGACGGCACGCGTGTACGGGTCGATGCCCGGCTCCCCGCTGTACAGTCGCGCAAAGCGCGAGCGGTTCGTCCCCGGCAGACTGACCGCCACGCGGGGTTGCAGGATGCCGTAGCCCTCGACGACACGCTGCTTCGCTTCGTCGTACCGGGGGCGATTCAGCGGATGCGCCATGGCGCCGACAAATTGCCGCGCCGCATCGCGCGGGAGCTGCGTATCCGTGTCCAGGGTGATGACGTACTTCACGTTGGACAGGACCGCAGTGTCACCGACGACGAGCGAGAAGCCACCCCCCGGGGCACCACGGTCGCCGCCGCGCAGCAGCGAGTTCAAGGCCGCAAGCTTGCCGCGCTTGCGCTCATAACCCATCCAGATCCGTTCCTGCGGGTTCCATCGCCGCGGGCGATGGAAGAGAAAGAAAATATCGTCCTTGGTTCGGCCCCTGCCACCGCCGTATTTCTCGTTCAGCTCGTCTATCCTCGTATGGGCCAGCCGCACCAGGGGCTCGTCCTCGGGGAGCGATTCCTGGTGCGCGTCCAGAAGGTCGGTCAATAAGCCGAAGTGCAGGCGTTCATCGCCATTGGCCAGAAACCTGACTTCCAGCGCCTCGACCAGATCCTCGACGTTCTGCGCGCTCGTGAGCATGGTCGGGACCACCACCAGAGTGCGCGATTGCGGCGGGATTCCTTCGGAGAAGTCCATTCTGGGCAGCGGATGCGGCGTCACGAGCAGGGTTGCCAGCCAGTTCACCAGGGCCACTGCCAACTGACTGGCGGCCAGCAGCGAGAGGAGGCCGATCGGCCCCAGCGCCCAGTCGGGCACCCCGCCGGCATGCGCCTCCGCCAACAGGCTCCCGGTGAGGGTCGCCGTGATCAGCGTGATCGCGCCGAGATACAGGACCAAGGGGAGCTTGCCCGCCGTTCTCCGCAAGGCCTCGACGCCGGAAAGGCGAACTTCCGCAGCCTGCTCGAGCTGGCGCACCCCCTTGTCGATCAGGTAGAAGCCGACGTGCCCTGTACGATCGCCGGCGTCGAGTTCTCCGGCGGCGCGTGCCAGCCCGATCGCCTCGCTTGCCACCTCGCCCTCGGATAGACGGCTCTGCTTCGCCATCCTCTCCGTTGCATGGCGGTAGCGATCGCGGGTGGCAAAATCCATCCTGCCATAGACGCCGCTCGGGTCCGCGAGCAGTGTCTGTTCGACGATGCTCATGGTCTCGACGAACTCGCGCCAGTCCATCGCGCCCAGAACCCGCAGGCTGCCAATGCTGTTGCTGATGGAGACCTGATCGGCGGCCTGCTGCTGGTTCTCCGACTGTACCAACTGCTCGATCGTCAGGCCCGATTCAGAGAGTCGCTGCTCGATCCAGGTCAACGGCAAGGCCAAGGCGGGTCCCCGCCCCTGCAGCCGGCGCGCGAGTTCCGCGACGAACGCGCTGACCATCGGGGGATTCGAGCGCGCCATGTCCGCGATCACGAGAATCAGACTCTTCGGATCCCTCTCGGCGGTCTCCGTCATCTGGTCTGCCCAGGACTCGGCCAAGCTTCTCTCGGTCCAGCCGGCGGCGATCCGCACGCCGACGCGCCGGAGATTCTCGATGACTGCCAGCCGCAGCATGATCGGGATCGCCCACAACTCGCCAAGCTTGAGGGCCGTGACGGTCTGGTAGGCCGCCACGAAGCGGCTGAGACTTTTCGTGTCCACGCGACCGTCGCCATGCGCGACGGTCTCCAGCGCGATGTCATACACGCGCGGACGCCCGGCCGAAGGCCCGTGCGCCAGGCGCGGAAGTTCCCGGCTGTACCCTTTTGGCAGGTGCCTCTTGGCCGTGCGGATCTGCTCTTCGATGAGATAGAAGTTGTCGAGGAGCCATTCCCCGGCCGGCGTGATGCGGCGCTTCGCCTCGCCTGCGGTCGTCAACAGGTTGCACACTCCGACCAGGACGCTTTCGTTCGCTGCCAGCCGCGCCAGAAGCTGGTCCGGTGCGCGCCCAGAAGCCAGCTTGTGCGACGCCGCGAGAGCCTTGCCATGCTGCTCCATCTGATCGGCGCTGAACAACTCCGATCGCAGCGGCGGCTCTTCGTCCGGGTGAACTCGTGGGAACCCGCTGCCGCGAAGGCGCGTCCGCCACTGGAGCAACTGCCCGATGATGTTCGTGCCGGCGTTCAATTCAGGGAGCCCTTTCCAGAAAACGGAACCGCAACGCACCACATCCCATGCGGGGACGGGCCGCCCAGTCTGCCACCAACGCAGCCACCGGCTGGAGTCGCTCCAGAATTACCGAGCCAGCACGGGCGAGTGGATACAAGCCCGAGCTCATGCCCCGACAGCTACGAGGCGAGCCGGCTCTACGCGAATCGGCCGCTCCCGATCTTCTTCCTGACGATCTCCGGGCACGCGAACCGCAGGCCGTACTTCTCCGCCAGCTCGTCGGCGCGCGCCACGAACTTCGCGATGCCCTCGGAATCGATGAACTGCAGCGCGCCGCCGGTCCACGCCGGGAAGCCGATGCCGAAGATCGAGCCGATGTTCGCGTCGTGGAGGGAAGTGAGCACGCCTTCTTCGAGGCAGCGCGCCGTTTCGATCGCCTGGCGATAGAGCAGGCGATCCTTCAACGCCTGCATGTCCCACGCGCCGCCGGGCTTCTCGAACTGTCGGAGGCCCGACCAGAGGTGCTTCGGTGTGTCGGCGGGGTAATCATAGAAGCCACCGCCCTCCGCGCGGCCCGGCCGGTTGAGTTCCTTCACCATGCGGAAGACGAGGTCCTCGCCCGGCTGAGTCGGAGCGCACCTTCTGCGCGGCGATGTTCACCGTCTCCAGGCCCGAGGCGCAAAAGCGATTGATCTGCATGCCTGGCGCGCGGAAGTCCCAGCCCGCGGCGAGCGCAGCGCTCCTGGCGATGCAGCCGCCTTGATCGCCGATCGGCGTGACGCAACCCATCACCACGTCGTCGACCTGCGAGGTGTCGAGCGAATGCCGGGTCGAGAGCTCGCCGAGCAGGTCGGCGAGCAGCCGCACGGGCTTCCCCTCGTGCAGGCGTCCGTCGCGCTTGCCCTTGCCGCGCGGCGTGCGCAAGGCGTCGAAGATCATGGCTTCGGCCACGGTGAGTCCTCCGCTTGAACGTGGGCGAGAAAGTGCGGCGGATATGCGAGCGTCTGCATCTGACGGCGCCCCATCCGCCGCACCGTGAGCCGTGCGCTCATCGTCACGGGTCGATTTGACGAATGATAGGGCAGCTCTACCGCGAGCGCGGGGACATGGAAAGCCGCATCAAGGCGTGGATGAGTTTGCTCGCCGAGCGGGTGGGTGCGCCGAGAACCGGAGCGGCGGCCGGCGAGCTGCCCAGACATGAACCGCCATCGGCGGCCGGGCCCGATGTCGATTTAGGATCGGGCCATTCGACGATCAAGCGGCACGCCCACGACTGCGCGACGCCCGCTTGTCTCGCCGAGTTGTCGCTCGGGGTTTCATAGCGTCGGCGCGAAGCGGAGCCGCGCCGACCGTATGCGGGTCGTCAGCAGTGAAACGGGTCGTGTACCGCCCTCTGCGCTGCCCGACTGGGGAGCAGGACGTACTCATCCACGGCTCTCTGGAGGAGGAGTGTTGGCAGAATCTCCTCAAGGTCGCTGACGGCCGCACCAACAAGACGCTGGCGTGGTTGGTGAGCCGCGCGGCGACCACCTGCCGCCCCAGGAGCAAGCAGGGGCTCTGAAACGGTCTCAGGCGCGCGCCGTGGGCGCCGGCTCCCCAAGCCCGAAGAACTGGACTCGCCTAGTTTCGGTGCCAGAGGGCGAAGTTGATGGCGTCAATGCTGAAGCCGCGGACGGCCAGAACGGTTTGGCGCCGACGAGGGTCGGGCTGCGACTCCTCGAGCCTGCGAAGAAGGCCCCACAGTTTCTCGGAGTCGCGCCGCTCCGCGTCGAGCGTTCTCCAGGAGGCCTTCATCGTGGGATCGACTTGCGCGCCCAGACCCAGATCGGCTGTCGCGGCGGGTTTCGGCTCGATCGGAGTGTGCCCCGCCTGGGGGCTCTGCGCGTCGAGGCGCGCGACGCAGAGCACGAGCGCCGCATCGCGCGCGACGGCAGCGCGGGCTAATGCGTGGCGCCGGCCGCGTCCAGCGCGGCGACGCAGCCGAGGAACTTGTCGCCCTGTGTGGCATGCGCCGGCGCAAGCGGGCAAACCAGGGCTTCCAATTCGATCCAATGACGTTCGATCAGTTCCAGCCGGCCGATCGTGCGGATGGGCCGCTTCGCCCGCGCGACGAAGGCAAGGAGCGCCGCGGAGTCCCGCATGACGGGATCGGTCGCGTCCGTGTGCCAGATCCAGCCCTTCTTGAACCCGAACAAGCGGATGTATTCCTCGCCGGCGAGGCGGAGTTCGAACCCGCCGTCGATGGCGGCGGCGACGTAGAGATGGGCGGCGATCGGACCGAAATCGGCGATGTCGAAATCATCGAGCGTCGGTTGTCCGAGCGCGGCCCGCGCCTGCCACCAGTCGAATATCTGGCGCAAGGGCGGCATCGTGAGGTTGTCGGCTCTTGCCATGGCGATTTCGCGCCCAGCAAGCCCTGGGAAGTCCGGTATGGGCGGGTTGGAGTCGAAGACCATCTCATCTTTCCGATTTGCGGGACGTCGCTGCGCTGGTCCAATCTATCACCCGCTATCCTGAAACAGAGAATCACAAAAAAAACCGCGCTGCCTCGGCGAGGCGCGCGGTGCAGTGTGGCGGTTGCAAACCAAAACTCGAATCCGGATCGCGCCGGCCGGGGTTCACCCGGAGCCGCGCAATCCGCCTTGAAAGCAGGCGGCGCCGCGCGCCGGGGGATGGGGTGGCGCGCGGCAGCCTGCCCTTCACACCGCGCCAT
>Ga0209253_10003214_pt1 | contig 14371 bp, 13 predicted proteins | sample FrelakmetBRP12BR_FD_187145 | JGI IMG/M metagenome (GOLD analysis project Ga0209253, IMG submission 187145) | Freshwater lake sediment microbial communities from the University of Notre Dame, USA, for methane emissions studies - BRP12 BR (SPAdes)... | ecosystem: Environmental > Aquatic >...
TCGGATTGAGCTGCCGCATTCCCGCCGGCTTTGCCGATTGTTGTGAAGACTTCACAGAGGCCATCTTCGTCTTCATTGATGGTGATATAGAGATAGCCTTCGCCGGTCTTGATCCGCTCCGTGACTCCGACAGTGGTCTGCGGCCGCTGGCGCGGGCCTTTCCGGTGTTTCTCCTCATGTTTTGCTGCCGCCTGTCCGGCGTTCTGTTTCTTGGCGAATTCCTCGGTCTGGAGGATGCCTTCGCGGCTTCCCTCGCGGTAGACCGTGATCCCCTTCAAGCCGGCCTTGTAGGCCGTCATGTAGATGTCGGCAACCGTGTCAATGCTGACGTCTTCCGGAAGATTCACCGTTGAAGAAATGCTGCTGTCGACGTACTTCTGGATCACGCCCTGCATTTTGACCCGGAAATAGGGGTCGATCTGATGAGCGGTTACCACATAGTCCGGAAGTTTTTCGTCGTCGCCGAACATCTTCTTGACGAGCGGGTGGTACACCTTATACTCGGAGAACGTGTCGCCGTCGTGATTCTTGACCCGCCGCCTGTAGCTTGTGCAGAAAATCGGTTCGATGCCGGAGCTGGTCTGTGCGACGATAGAGCCGGTGCCGACAGGGGGCATGGTCAGGACGGTGCTGTTCCGGATGCCGTCGCGCTTGATCGCGTCCTGAATGTCCTGCGGCAAGCCCTTGACGAAGTTGCTCTTTGAGAAGCCCTCCCACTGGAAGAGGGGGAACGCCCCTTTTTCCTTTGCGAGCGCGATCGAAGTGCGGTACGACTCGTCGCGGATCACGCGCATCATTTTCTCGGTTTCATCGAGTGCGGCCTGTGAATCGTAGCGGATTTTCATCATGACGAGCGCATCGGCGAGGCCGGTGATGCCCAGCCCGATGCGCCGGTCGGATGCCACGGCGCGCTTGATCTTGTCGAGCGCGTGGTTCTCCATATTGTAGTCGATCACATTGTCCATGAACCGCGTTGCGATCCGGGTGACCTCCGCCAGCTCCTCGTAATTGAAGCGCCCTTCGTCGTTGACGAATTTGCACAGGTTGATGTTCCCCAGGTTGCAGGCGGTGTAGGATGCGAGGGGCTGTTCGCCGCACGGATTCGTGCTCGTGAGCGGGTTTGCGTACTCCACGTTGTGGTAGTCCTTCATCGTATCCCAGAAGATGATTCCGGGCTCGGCCGACGCATGAGCATTCTTGATAATTTTGTACCACAGCTCCTTCGCCCGTACCTTCCGGAACACCTTGTCGTTCCAGCGGAGTTCGAAATCTGTGTCGTTGATGACTGCGTTCATGAAATCGTGCGTGATCAGGACGCTGATGTTGGCGTGCTGCACCTTGATGCGGCGAGGGTCGTTCTTGATATTGATGAAGCGCTCGATATCAGGATGGTCAACGCGCATGGTCAGCATCAAGGCACCGCGGCGGCCCGCCTGCGACACCGTGTTGGTGCTTTCGCTGAAGAGGTTCATGAATGCCGTCGCGCCGGGGGAGTGGTCGATCGTGGCGTTGACAGCCGCGCCCTCGGGGCGGAGCACTGACAGGTCAGTTCCGACGCCGCCGCCGGTCCTGTAGACCATGGCAGATTCGGACAGGCAGCGGTAGATGCCTTCAAGGCTGTCATGCTCGATCGGAATGACGTAGCAGTTGGAGAGGGTCGGCCTGCGACGGGCGTCCTCACGACCGGCGCCGTGCATCACCCGGCCGCCGGGGACGAACTTGAAATCGAACAGGAGCTCAAGGAACTTGTTGTACCAGTACTCCTTGTCGTTCTCCACCGAAGCCAGCGCTTTGGCGATTCTGTTCCACATGTGCATCGGTCCCTGCTCGTTGGGAGCAAGGTACTTGGCGCGTACCACGTCGGCAGCCAGGTCGTTGTCGCCGTAGTAGTCCCGGCAGTCCAGCGCCAGGTCCATGATGGTTTCACTCATGGTGCCCGTTGCGCCTTCGCGGCCGGCGCCGCGTGTCGCCACAGCAGGTGGAGTCTCTTTCTGGGCCATTTCTTTTGATTCCTTACGTAACTGATGAAATGATCTGTGAAATCTGTGTTCAAGAAGCAAATGCCCTCACACAGCCCTGGCGTTTGAATCACCGGGGCCGTTCATGCAGGGCTCGAGATTCTCTTTTAGAGAGGCTGCTGGTCAGCGTTAGAACAGGAGTCCCAGCAGTGGGCAGGAATAACCTCCGCGGTGTCAACAGCTTTGCGGAGTCAACTCTTTCTGTTGTCGAACCAATCAAAAGTGCCGGCGGAAAATATACAATGTTGACGGAGAGAAGTCAAGTTAATATTTTTCCAAGAGACTTTTCCATCGATTCTTCAATCACTTAGCGACGGAATATTTTTTCTTGCGCAGCGCCGATCATGAAGAAGAGCTTGTCATGAGAACCACATGTCTGCGGACTCACGGGACTGTGCGACTGGAACCGGGGGTTTTCGGTTGTCTCTCCCGGGTTCTTCAGGAGATTTGCGCGAGCGCGTGCGGGCTTGCTTTTCACTCCCCCCTCATGTATTTTCATGGTAGCCGGACTTTCTCTCCCAACCCTCGAGCGTCCCATCAGTTAGGAACCCCGCCATGGCAGTAGTTGTGGAGTTTGCGACGATCCCCGAGATGTTCCAGCGCCTCACGGCGAAGTACGCTGGTGAAACACGTCCCGTTCTGATGCACAAGACCGACGGGAAGTATGCCGGGATCTCCTATCCCCGGCTGGCCGAGCTTGTACGCCAATTTGCCGCCGGCCTGGCATCGCTGGGGCTGAAACAGGGTGAACGCGCGGCGATCATCGCAGAAAACCGACCGGAATGGGTTATCGCTGATCAGGCGATTGCCGTTCTCGGTGCCATTTCCGTTCCCGTTTATCCGACGATGACCGCAAAGCAAAACGAGTATATCTTCAATGACGCCGGGGTCAGGACAGTAATTGTCTCAAACCAATTTCAGCTGAATAAAGTCCTCCGCGTTCGGGCTGACGTCCCATCTCTTGAGACGATCATCATTATGAGTGAAAAAGGGGGGCCTTTTGACGGAGGCGCGCTGGGATTCTCCGCGGTCCTGGAGGCCGGGACACAGTTTCTGAGAGAGTATCCCGATCACCTGAATGCATCGCGGATGACCGTCAAGCCGGAAGACCTTCTCACGCTGATCTATACCTCCGGGACGACCGGAAATCCCAAGGGTGTGATGCTCACGCATCGTAACCTCTGCAGCAACGTGATCAGCTCCGCCCAGGTCATTGATATCGGGCCTCAGGACACCATGCTTTCGTTCCTCCCTCTCAGCCACACGTTCGAAAGAATGGCGGGATACTATACAGCGCTGGCATGCGGCGCCACGATCGCCTACGCCGAGAGCGTCGAATCCGTACGTGACAACATGCTCGAAGTCCGCCCCACGATTGTCACAACCGTCCCGCGGCTGTTTGAGCGGATCCACAGCCGCGTCATCAAGCAGGTGGACAGCGGTTCGCCGACGAAAAAGAAGATCTTTGCCTGGGCCCTCGGTGTGGGGAAGGAGTATGCCAGCACCGTCCGTGCGGGGAAGCCGCCTTCGCCGATTCTCTCAGCGAAACACGCCCTCGCCTCCCGGCTCGTATTCAGGAAGCTGCAGGAGCGAACCGGCGGGAGAATGAGGTTTTTCGTCTCCGGGGGAGCGGCGCTTGCCCGGGAATTCGGGGAGTTCTTTGAGGCCGTGGGCCTCAAAATCATTGAGGGATATGGACTTACGGAGTCCTCCCCGGTGATCTCCGCGAACCGTCTCCACCAATACAAGTGGGGGAGCGTAGGATTTCCGATCCCTGGCGTGGAGGTAACGATAGCCGAGGACGGTGAAATCCTGGCGCGCGGCCCGAATATCATGCGCGGGTACTGGAACAACCCGGAGGCCACGGCCGAGGTGTTGGACAAGGAGGGGTGGCTCCACACCGGAGACATAGGCCATCTCGACGCCGAAGGCTTTCTCACCATTACCGACCGGAAGAAGCACCTTTTTGTCAGTTCCGGAGGGAAGAACATTGCACCCCAGCCCATCGAGAACCTCTTCCTCTCCAGCAAGTTCATCGAACAATTCATGCTCATCGGCGACCGCAGGATGTTTCTGACCGCCCTGATCGTTCCCGACTTCGACGCGCTGAAGGAATTCGCCGATGCAAACCACATCTCATATTCGGACAACGTCGAATTGACCAGCCACCCGCAGATCAACAAGCTGATCGAAGGGGACATCAACGCCATCCAGAAAGACCTTGCCAACTACGAGCGTGTCCGCAAGTTCACGCTCCTGGACCGCCAGTTTACTATTGAGGACGGCGAACTGACGCCCACCCAGAAAATGCGAAGGAAGGCGATTGAGGAGAGGTACAAGCACCTCATCGAGAGCATGTACGAGGCGGTTCGCTGATTCTCATCACCCGCGCGGGTCAGGGACCTTTCGTTGACATTCTCCCCGTTTTTCGTTAATTTTCCAAGAATTCCCACGTAACTCTGGACTCTCGGCTGATGTTAGGAAAGATACCATGATCGAACAATATGCCCCCATCGGCATCATGATCTTTTTCGGGGTGGTGGCCGGGATCGTCTTCACGAATATCAACAAGTGGATCGGCCCGAAGCGCCCCTCGGAAGAAAAGCTTTCGACGTATGAGAGCGGCATGGAGCCGGTGAAGACGGCCCGTGAGCGGTTTTCGGTGAAGTTCTATATGGTTGCGATGCTGTTCATTATTTTCGACATCGAGATTGTCTTCATGTATCCCTGGGCCGTGATGTTTCGGCAGCTGGGACTGTTCGGGTTTGTGGAAATGATGGTGTTCATCGCCGTGCTGTTGGTCGGGTTTCTTTACATCCTGAAGAAGGGAGCTTTGCGGTGGCAATAGAGAGTCTGCAGCGGGACGGTTTTCTGACGACCCGTCTCGACGAGGTCATCAACTGGGCGCGGAAGAACTCGCTCTGGCCCATGCCGATGGGGATTTCCTGCTGTGCGATCGAAATGATGGCGACAGCGTCGCCACGGTTCGACATCTCGCGGTTCGGGTCCGAGGTGATGCGATTCACTCCCCGGCAGTGCGATGTGATGATCGTGGCCGGGACTGTGACCTACAAGATGTCGAAGGTGGTCCGGAAGATTTACGACCAGATGCCGGACCCGAAATGGGTGATCTCGATGGGTGCCTGTGCCTCATCCGGCGGCATGTTTCGCTCGTACTCCGTTGTCCAGGGGATTGACCAGTTCATCCCCGTGGATGTCTTTGTGGCCGGGTGCCCGCCTCGTCCCGAGGCGCTGTTGCACGGGCTGATGGAGTTGCAGAACAAGATTGAAAAGGAGCGGACCATCGGATCTCTGGTCAGAAAAGAGCCGGTTTGGATTCCCGAGATGCCGGTGGCCGGAAAGGCGGGACAGCCGGCATGACGAACAGCGAGGTGATCGCGAAGCTCAAGACGAGGTTCGGCGACACCGTCCTTGCCACGGAGGAGTTTCGCGGGGACCTTACCGTCACGGTGAAGAAGGAGGAAATCGTCCGCGTGGCGGAATTCGTGAAGACGGAACCCGATCTGGCCTTTGACCTGATTATCGACGCACTGGGGGTTGACATGTACCGTCCCGAGGGGCGCTTCGAAGTTGTGTACATTATCTATTCCCTGAACCACAAGCGTTACGTGCGCCTCAAGGTCCGGGTCGACGAAGAAAATCCTGTTGTGCCCACCGTGACCGGTGTCTGGCCCGGCGCGAACTGGCACGAACGCGAGACTTTTGATATGTTCGGCATCAGATTCTCGGGTCACCCCGATCTCCGCCGCATGTACATGCCCGAGGAGTTTGAACACCATCCGCTCCGGAAGGACTTCCCCCTGATGGGCATCCCCGATTCCCTTCCTCTGCCCCGACGATAGCCCTTATGCCAGTGCGCACGCCTGAAGAAACCAAGAAGAGCCAGATCCTCGCCGCGCTCGAAGACCAGGATACCACGGTAGTCGTTGACGACGCGCTGGAAAACGAGATGGTGCTCAACATGGGTCCGCAGCATCCGGCAACCCATGGTGTCCTGCGGCTCCTGGTCCGCCTGGACGGCGAGACCGTCGTGGCGGTTGTCCCCGAACTCGGCTACCTGCACCGCGGTTATGAGAAGATCGCGGAGAATGCAACGTACCACGAATTCATCCCGCATACGGACCGGCTCGACTATCTCTCGCCCCTCTCGAACAATGTCGCCTACGTGCTCGCGGTGGAAAAACTTGCGGGCATCGAGGCGCCGCGCCGCGCGCAATACATCCGTGTCCTCGTCTGCGAGATGGCCCGTGTCGCCTCTCATCTCGTGGCGGTCGGAAGCATGGCCATGGATGTCGGCGCCCTGACCGTTCTCCTCTGGACCTTTCGCGAGCGGGAGAAGTTGCTGGACATCTACGATGTCCTGTGTGGCGCCCGCTTCACCACGAGCTACACCAGAATTGGCGGGCTGCAGCAGGACTGGACCGCGCAATGCACCGGCATGTTGAACCAGTTCCTCGAAGAATTCAAGCAGGACCTGGCCGAGGTGGAAGCCCTCCTGCAGACCAACCGGATCTTTGTCGATCGGTGCGAAGGCGTCGGGTATCTTTCTCAGGCCAACTGCATCGCGATGGGCCTGACGGGACCGCTTCTCCGCGCGGCGGGCGTACCGCGCGACCTGCGACGGGACAACCCGTATCTTATCTACCCCGAACTGGATTTTGCAGTCATCACCGCGACGGAAAGTGATGCGCTCGCCCGGTTCTACGTCCGGATTGCCGAGATGAAGGAGAGCGCGAAGATCCTCCGCCAGGCGCTGGACAGGCTCCCGGAAGGGCCGTACAACGCGTTCGAGCCCAAAAAGGTCCCGGCAAACAAGGAACGGACCTACACGAAGATGGAAGAGCTGATCCACGACTTCATGCTGGTCAACCTTGGCATCGATCCTCCGGTCGGTGAATCGTACGGCGCGGTCGAGTCGTCCAAGGGCGAACTGGGGTTCTACATCGTGAGCGATGGAACCGGCCAACCGTGGCGGCTCAAAATCCGTTCCCCCTCGATGACCAACCTTCAGGCTCTCCCGATGATGCTGAAGGGTGGCATGATCTCGGATATCGTTGCCATCATCGGCAGCCTGGACCCGGTTATGGGGGAGGCGGACAAATAGGCGCGCAAAGGAGCATTATGATGTCGGAAACAAGTCGGCAGCGCATTGAAGAGCTGAAAAAGCGCTACCAGCAGCCGCAGAGCGTTGTTCTGGAAGCCCTCTGGATGTGGCAGGAGGAACATGGATGGGTGTCTGAAGAGGGAATGAGGGAGATCGCCGGCCTGCTGGGGGTGCCTGCCCACCACGTCTATGGCGTTGTCTCCTTCTATACCATGTTCAACCGGAAGCCGGTTGGAAAACATAAGATCGAGGTTTGCACGAATGTCTCGTGCATGCTGCGCAGCAGTGACCGGATCCTGAACCACATCCGGGAGCGGCTGCATATCGGCGTGGGCGAGACGACGCCGGACAAGAAGTTCACCTTGGTCGAGGCCGAATGCCTCGGATCCTGCGGCACGGCGCCGATGATGCAGGTCGGGGACGAGTATTACGAAAATCTTGACGAAGCCAAGGTCGACAAGATCCTGAACGAGCTGAAGTGACCATGGAACCCCTGATTCTTCCGAGCATCACTGACTATCATACGATCGACATCTACGAGGCGCACGGCGGGTATGCCATGCTCCGCAAAGCGGTCGGCATGAAGCCCGAGGAAGTCACCGACGAAGTCAAGAAGTCCGGCCTCCGGGGCCGCGGCGGCGCCTGTTTCCCGACCGGCTTGAAATGGACGTTCATGCCGAAGCAGACGGAAAAGCCGAAGTACCTGTGTGTGAACGGGGATGAGAGCGAGCCCGGGACGTTCAAAGACCGTCAGATTTTCGAGTGCAATCCCCACCTGATGATTGAAGGAGCGATCATCGCCGCGTATGCCATGGGGGTCAAGACCGTCTATCTGTACGTCCGCGGCGAGTACAACAAGTGGATCAGGATGGTTCAGAAGGCGGTGGACAGCGCCTATGCGAAAGGATACATCGGCCAGAACATCCTCGGCTCGGGGTTCAGCACGGACTTTTTCATCCATCGAGGTGCGGGTGCGTACATCTGCGGCGAAGAATCATCGTTGATGAACTCGGTGGAAGGGGAGCGTGGGTACCCTCGCGTGAAACCGCCGTTCCCGGCGCAGAACGGACTTTGGGGCTGCCCGACGACGATCAACAACGTGGAGACGATCGCCAATGTCCCGCTCATTCTCAAGATGGGCTGGGAGGCCTACGCGAAGATCGGCGCACCGAAGCATCCGGGTCCCATCCTCGTCGGCGTGAGCGGACATGTGAACAGACCGGGCGTCTACGAGATGCCGACAGGCGTTCTTCTGACAGAGATCATCGACAAATACGCTGGCGGGGTTCCGGGCAACAAGAAGATCAAGGCGGTGATCCCGGGTGGTTCTTCTACCATGATTCTCCGTGGGGAGAATCTCACGGGGGTGACGATGGATGCGGACGGCCTGAAAGCCGCCGGGTCCAGCGTCGGAACGGCGGGGATGATCGTGATGGACGAGGATACGGATCTGATCAGGGTGATCACCCGGATTACCGCGTTCTACCATCATGAGTCGTGCGGCCAGTGCACACCGTGCCGTGAAGGGACGGGCTGGATGCACAAGATCCTGAAGCGTTTCGAGAGTTCCGAGGCGACGCAGGCCGACATCGATCTCCTCCTCGACGTTGCGAACAATATCGAGGGGAACACGATCTGTGCTCTCGGCGACGCCGCAGCGTGGCCCGTGCAGAGCATGATCAAACAGTTCCGGGAGGAGTTCGAACGGCGGGTGCTCGATGCGAGGGCTCCCGTGGCGGCTGCCGCCGGCGGATGATGGGTTCATCAAGGCTACCGGCGCAACACGGAGCCCTGCCCCCGGCAGGGTTTTTTGATTCTCACCTCTCGATCGGGTATATTCCTCTTACTCATGCACGGAGCACTTTTTGACGGACGACGTGAAAATCGAAATCACCCGGGTCGGTGACGGTGTCGCTGACGTCCCGCTGCCTGCATATGCAACTGAACATGCGGCGGGGATGGATGTCTGTGCCGCGGTAGAAGGGGAATTCATCCTCAAGGCGGGTGCCACGGCGCTTGTTCCGACGGGATTCGCCATTGCGCTGCCGGTCGGGTTCGAAGCGCAGATCAGGCCCCGCAGCGGACTGGCAATCAAGCACCGGATCGGCGTCATGAATTCTCCGGGGACGATTGATGCGGACTACCGCGGCGAAGTCAAGATCATTCTCACCAACTTCGGGCCGGAGGATTTTGTCATCCGGAGGGGCGAGAGGATCGCGCAGATGGTGATCGCCCGGCACGCCCGGGCGGAATGGACGGAGCGTTCGTCGCTGCCCGATACCCAGCGGGGTGCCGGAGGGTTCGGGCATACAGGCCGGTAACTGGAAGGTTCATTCTTATGGCTCAACGCTCTGCGGAAGCATCCCGGCGCTCTGGCCGGAAGAAGCCCTGGCAGGGAACAGTTGCGGAAACAGGATTCCCGGACCGGCCCCGCGGCACCGGCGAGACCATGGTGCTCATCGCCGGGATCCTCCTCCTGGCCGCTCTCGGCTACAGCGTCGGCCCCATCCTTTCGCCGTTCGTCCTCCTGGCGGCCCTGGTGTTCCTTCTGTATCCGTGGCGCACGGCCCCGGTTCCGCGCAGGCTTCTCTGGGTGGGGGTCATCCTCTTCACGCTCTGGTTTCTCCACTCCATCCTTGCGATTCTCGGGCCGTTCCTTATCGCGTTCCTGCTTGCCTATCTCATCAACCCTCTCGCTTCCGCTCTCGAACGGAGGAGGATGCCGCGATGGCTCTCTTCGCTTCTTTCGATTCTTGTCCTGCTCGGCATCGGTGTGGTGGCCGCACTCTTTATCCTCCCGCCGGCCATCCGCCAGTTTGAAGCGCTCATCGGGGCTCTCCGGCTGATCGTTGATAAGTTCGTCGGTCTGCTCAATTCGGGTGCGGTCTTCGAGGTCCTTGCGCGCTACGGGATTCCTGCTGACAAGGCACAGGAAGTCCTGAATACTCAGCTCACGCCGAAGCTCGAGGGGTTTCTGAAAACGCTGTTCGAAGCCGCATTCGGATTTGTGACTGGTCTTTCCTCGCTCATGCTGAACCTGATCAATATTGTTATCGTCCCGTTCCTGGTCTTCTACCTGCTGAAAGATTTTCCGGTGATCATCAACCGCTTCGGGATGCTGGTTCCGAAGGAGAACCGCGATCGGTTCATCGATCTGGGACGTAAGGTCGACGCCGTCCTCGGAAGCTACTTCCGGGGGGCCTTCATGGTCGCCCTCATTCAGGGCACGATTGCGGGCGTCGTTCTCTGGATCATCGGCGTGGACTATGCGCTCGTCCTCGGCATCATGACGGGCGTCCTCAACTTCGTCCCGTATCTCGGTCTCCTGGTCAGCCTGGTTGTCTCGTCGATTGTTGCGTCGTTCAGCGGTGAACCAGTCGGCTTGAAAGTCCTCGGGGTTGTGATACTCTACCTCTCGCAGAAGCTGCTGGAGGCGACGGTTTTCGGTCCAAAGATCATCGGGGGTCAGGTCGGTCTGCATCCGGTTCTCCTTATTCTCTGCCTGTTGGTCTTCGGGTATTTCATGGGATTCGTCGGACTCCTTATCGCGGTTCCCGCCACGGCCCTGATCATCGAATTCGTCAGGGGATGGGACGCGGGTCGCAAGCGCCATACGCCATCAGGATGAGGTCTCCCATGACCGGGACGTTGTTTCTGGTTGCAACGCCCATCGGGAACTATGATGATATCACGATCCGGGCACTGACCGTACTCAGGACCGTGGACGTCGTGGTCTACGAGGAACGAAGGGAGGGGGAACGTCTCATGCGTCACTTCGGGATCCAAAAACCGGTGGAGTCGCTCAACGAACACAACGAGGCGGCGGCGACTCACGTCATCTTGCAGCTGCTCACATCAGGAAAATCCGTGGCCCTTGTGTCGGACTGTGGTACACCGGTCTTTTCCGACCCCGGCCAGATGCTGGTCCGGAGGGCTATCGACCAGAACCTCAGAATTGTGCCGATTCCAGGGGCTTCCTCGCTGATGCCGGCTCTCACGGTATCGGGATTTTCTATCGATCAATTCTTGTTCTATGGATGGCTCTCCCCCAAGAAGGAACGGCGGCGATCAGAGCTCCGGCAGCTGTTCCAGGAACGTCGCACCATTGTTCTGATGGACACACCATACCGGCTCGTTCCGCTGCTTGCTGATCTGGGGGAGGCGTTCGGCGATTCCAGGAGGGTCTGTATCGCCTTCGATCTGACCATGCCCAACGAGCAGATCTTCCATGGCACTGCCGCCCAGCTGCAACGGAAGTTTTCCGGCAAGACCGTGAAAGGGGAGTTTGTGATTGTCATCGAAGGCCGACCGAGAGACAAACGCGATGAATGAGAAGAAGCAGATGGACGACCGGGAAGCGGGCGCCGAACGGCGCTTTGCGGAAGAGCTGCTGACGATCCGTCGCGAGCGATCGACGGTCCTTCCGGTGAAAGCAGAAGTCGCCAGGTTTGGTGACACGCTCATGCGCATCCTTTTCCCTCATTTCTCAGACGAGGTGTACTACTCGGCGGGCGAGCTGGAGGGAGAACTGAGGCTTCTGAAGAGGGATCTCTGCAAGGTCCTTTCTCCACTCGAAGCCGCGATGCCGAGGTCGATCGATGAAACCGCCTTACGCTTCTTCGAGGCAATGCCCTCGATTCACGGGCAACTCTGGCTTGACGCGCAGGCGATCTACGCCGGCGATCCAGCATCGGAGAGCGTAGATGAAGTCATTTCCGCATACCCGGGTTTTTTCGCGATTGCGATCTACCGGATTTCTCACGTTTTCTATTGTCTGAAGGTCCCGATATTTCCGCGGATCCTCGCAGAAATGGCTCACCAGCGCACCGGCATCGATATCCACCCCGGCGCCACGATCGGCAAATCGTTTTTTATCGACCACGGGACCGGGATCGTCATCGGTGAGACGACGGTCATTGGCGAAGGAGTGAAGCTCTACCAGGGCGTAACCCTCGGGGCGCTGAGTGTCAGCAAAACGCTGTCGGCGTCGAAGCGTCATCCGACGATCGAGGACAACGTGGTGATCTATTCCAATGCGACGATTCTGGGCGGAGAGACGGTCATCGGGCACGACAGCGTGATCGGCGGAAACGTCTGGCTCACCGAAGGCGTCCCGCCCTATTCCATTGTCTATCACAAGAGTGAGATCAAGGTCCGCGCGAAGATGGATGCGGACGTAAGCGACTTTGTCATATAAACCTGGAGGGAACCGTGAGGGCGAAAAACATACTCGAAACCGTCGGGAACACGCCGCATGTGCGCGTCAATCGTCTGTTCGGTGATCGATGTGAAGTCTGGATGAAGTTGGAACGCGCCAATCCGGGCGGGAGCATCAAAGACCGCATCGGGCTCGCCATGATTGAAGACGCTGAGCGAAAAGGATTGCTGACGAAGGAAAGCGTGGTCATCGAACCGACGTCCGGCAACACAGGAGTCGGGCTTGCCATGGTGTGCGCGGTGAAAGGGTACCGGCTGATCCTGGTCATGCCGGAGTCCATGTCCGTCGAGCGCCGAAGACTCATGTTGGCCTACGGGGCCACATTCGAGCTCACGCCCCGTGAGCTTGGCATGAAGGGGGCCATCCAGAAAGCGATCGAGATGGTCAGCCAGATAGCGAACGCGTGGATGCCGATGCAGTTTGAGAACGAGGCCAACACAGAGGTCCATCGCCGGTTCACGGCAGAGGAGATCCTCCGCGATTTTCCGGAGGGGTTGGATTACTTGATTACCGGTGTCGGCACAGGCGGGCACATTACCGGATGCGCGGAGATTTTGAAAAACAAGTTCCCCGCGCTGAACGTCATTGCCGTCGAGCCTGCGCTCTCCGCCGTGATTGGTGGCGGGGCGCCGGGACCTCATCCGATTCAGGGCATTGGGGCCGGATTCATCCCCAAAATTCTCCGCAAAGAGCTCCTCGACGGCGTTCTCTCCGTCTCAAAAGAGGAAGCGTTCATGTACGCAACTCGATGCGCGAGGGAGGAGGGGATCTTCGTCGGGATCTCCTCAGGCGCGTCACTGGCGGCGGTCGCAAAGAAGATCCCGGAGGCCCGACCCGGCGCAAGGATTCTGACGTTCTGCTACGATACGGGTGAGCGTTACCTTTCGATTGAAGGGCTCTTCAGTTGATCGTGGATTCTCCTTGGCTGTATCCTCTCCTTTTTGTGACAGGACTCGCCGCCGGCTGGATCGACTCGATCGCAGGCGGCGGCGGGTTGATCACGATTCCTGTCCTCCTTGCGCTGGGCCTCCCGCCCCAGGTGGTCCTGGGAACCAACAAGTTTCAGGCGAGCTTCGGCAGCTTCACCGCTGCAGCGTACTACGTCAAGGAAGGCGTCGTCTCTCTTGCTGATGCGCGGCTTGGCATCGCCCTGACCCTGATCGGCGCCTGTCTCGGCACCTGGGCTGTGCAGCAGATCGATCCTGGCTTCCTGAATGTCCTGATACCGGTTCTCCTCCTGGCCATTGCCCTCTATATGCTCCTGGCTCGGCCGGCAGGTGATGGAGAGCGTCATCCTCGCATCGGCCGGTTCTGGTTCTACGGAGTTTTCGGTCTCCTGCTGGGTTTCTACGACGGTTTCTTCGGGCCGGGCGTTGGCTCCTTCTGGGCGGTAGCGTTCATCGCGGGCCTGGGGTTCAGTCTGACGAAGGCCACCGGATACACGAAAGTGATGAACTTCACGAGCAACATCGTTTCGTGTGTCCTCTTCCTCGCCGGAGGCTTCGTGCTGGTTGTTCCGGCGCTTGTCATGGCGGCGGGGCAGATCATCGGCGCGAGGATCGGGTCGGGTCTGGTGGTGAGAAAAGGGACAACGCTGATCCGTCCCATCTTCATAGCCGTGGTGATCCTCACAACGCTGAAACTCCTCTACAATCGTTTTGCATGACCTGGACAAAGCGCGTGCGCATGGCGTTCCTCGGCCTTATCGGACTGGCGGTCGTCGTAATCGTCGTTCTCTTCTTCACTCAGAGAAGTCTCATCTACTTCCCGCGCCGTTACAGCAGCGACGAAATGGCGGTGGCGCGTACGCATCTCGTTCTGATCCACTACAAGACACCTGAGGGAAAGCAGACGGCGTTCTTTCTTCCGCAGCGGCGAACGTCGGCATCTCTCCCGTCGAGTCTCTGGATAATCTTCGGCGGCAACGGTTCACTGGCACTCGACTGGCTGGATTTTGCGGGGGGATACCCGGATGACGGGTCGGCATTTCTTCTGATGGATTATCCCGGG
>Ga0209253_10003215_pt1 | contig 14371 bp, 13 predicted proteins | sample FrelakmetBRP12BR_FD_187145 | JGI IMG/M metagenome (GOLD analysis project Ga0209253, IMG submission 187145) | Freshwater lake sediment microbial communities from the University of Notre Dame, USA, for methane emissions studies - BRP12 BR (SPAdes)... | ecosystem: Environmental > Aquatic >...
AATAAGCACGAATGACTCGACGGATGGGGAAGAAACCAAAAGGGATAAAACGGTTGGATGGAAGAAAGCGCTTACATCGGCTTTTCACAAGGGGGCTGAAGTGTCCCGCCTTGTCAAGAGATGGGTTCTCTCATAACTTGATGAACGAGGTTGAGCCTCTCGACGAACAAGAGCAGAGGAGATGAAGGCAATGAGAAAACAGACCATTCTTGTGGTGGATGACGACCAGTCGATCTTGATGATTCTGTCGGATTATCTCACTCAGGTTGGTTACGAGGTGCTCACCGCAAACGATGTTTCATCCTGCCTGGAAATCTTCAGCGCCCGATCAAAAGACATAGACCTTGCCATGCTCGACATCAAAATCGGGCGGGAGAGCGGCTTTGACCTGGCCGACATCCTGGAGGACAAGTTCAGATTTCATCGCTACATCTTCCTCACCGCCTTTTTCTGGGAGGAGAAGACCCTTGAGCAGCTGCTCCAGAGAGGCAAGCCCTACTTCGAAAAGCCGCTCAAGTTTGAGAAAGAGCTTTTACCTTTTTTTAAACAGTATTTCGGCGACGAGCAGAGATCATCTTAAAGGGGAGAAAGTAGAACAGCATGGGACTCATGAGGAGAAGAACTTACATCGTCGACAAGAAACTGCAGTACAGGCTGCTGGGATACAACGCGATTTGCTTCTTCATCACCGTCACTGCTCTCAGCCTGGCCCTTTTCACTCCTCTGATCTTTGAGATCTCGGATCCCACGCTCTCACCGCGCCGGCATCTCGCTCGAAAGTGATGTTGGAAAAGGGACGGCTTTTGTCATTTGTTTTCCTGGAACCTCTTAACGTTTAGAGTTCAAGCTTCTGTTTCCTCTTGACCCGCTCCTTCGCACCAAAATATATTCCCATCCATCTCTGAAAGGGGGCTGACACGGTGTCCAGGGCCTGGATTGTTTTCATTCTCGCATCCGCCAATTTCTTCCTTTCCCAGTTTTACCGTTCAACCAATGCGGTCATTGCGCCCCAACTCATCATGGATTTATCCCTGGATACCGAGGATCTGGGACTCCTTTCCGCTGCATTCTTTTACGCCTTTGGTTTGGCGCAAATCCCCATCACGGTCTTTCTTGACCGGATAGGCGCCAGACGCATGATCGCCGGCTTTTCTCTCGTAGGAATTCTGGGAGCCTTTGTGTTTTCCTGGTCTGAGTCTCTGGGCATGGGTATTCTGGGCCGTGTGCTCCTGGGGATCGGCATGGCCTGCAACCTCATGGGCACCTTGAAACTCCTGACTCTCTGGTTCGACCCCCTCCGATTTGCAACGCTCTCGGGGATCGTTTTCTCCATCGGGACGCTGGGCAATATGGCGGCCACGAGTCCTTTAGTCGTTTTAGTTGACTGGATGGGATGGCGGGAAGCTTTCAGAGTCATTGCGGGCTTGAGTCTCGTGCTCGTCTTGCTTTTTTATATCCTGGTCAGAGACAGGCCAGAAATATCGGCCCAGAAGGGGAGCCCTGCCCGCTCACCTCAGAGTCTTTCTCGTCCCATGGATGATCTGCGGCTGCTGCTGAAAAACAAGGACTACTGGATCATTTCCTATGGGACCTTTGTAAGATACGGGATATTCGCAGCTTTTCAAACCCTCTGGGCAGGCCCCTTTCTCATGGAAGGAATAGGCCTTTCTGCAATCACCGCAGGCAACCTCATTTTTCTTCTCAATGTGGGGCTGATCCTGTCCGGTCCGATATGGGGAGCTGTTTCCGACAGGGTTTTCAGGACAAGAAAGTGGCTTGTGTGCTGGGATCTCGGAGTCCTCTCTCTCTTGCTTGTGTTGACCGCTTTCACAGGACCCCGTACAGGCTTGATACTCCTCTTGGCCTTGTTTTTCAGCTTTGGCCTTTTTCAGCCGGGCACCTTGATGTATGTGCAGATGAAGGAGATCATGCCCCTCAGGATGGCAGGGACTGCAATGACAGGGGTCAATTTTTTCACCATGGTGGGGGCGGCTTTTTTTCTGCAGGCCCTTGGCGGCCTCATGCACTCCTTATACCCTGAAGCGTCCCGCAGCCTTCCCGCTTTTCATACCGCATTTCTTATGTGTGCGGCCTTCATGGCCAGCGTGTCGGTCCTCTATGTTCTCACTAAGGACACAAGAGGCCAGGAGAGGTAGTTGAAGTAAAGCCTGGTTCAGCCGACTCTGAACAGATTGACTAAGGTGATGAACCCTGTTAGGAACTGGCCCTGAGGGCGATTTCCCTTGATGGGAGGATAGAAGGGAGGGTGCACACTGCAGGAGCCGAGAAAAGGAGCGCAATTCCTATGAACAAATATCCGGAGATTGCTGACAAGCTCATGAATCTGAAGGAGGCCGTAAGTCGTTTTGTCAGGAACGGTTGCCAGCTTTCCATTGGAGGATTCACGGTGGCCAGAAACCCCATGGCCGCGGTCTATGAAATCGTCCGGCAGGGAATCAGGGATATCCATCTGGTGTGTCACTCCAATGGCCAGGGGCTTGATGTGCTTATTGGCGCGGGGTGTGTGAAACGAGTGGAGATCGCTTATGGCGGAAACGGCCGGTATGCGCCCACCTGCTTCCGGTTCAGAAAGGCGGTGGAAGAGGGCCGGATTGAGTTTGAAGACTACTCCAACTATCAGATGAGCCTTCGATTCCTTGCAGGGTCCCTGAGCATCCCTTTTATTGCCACGAAATCCGGACTTGGTTCGGACCTTCTCCGCGTCCAAGGGTTTTCAGAAGAGATAAGAAAACAGAGAAAAGTGGCGAGAAAGAAATTCGAGATCATTCAGAATCCTTTTGCCGAGGAAGAGGAGCGGGTGGTGCTCCTGCCCGCTCTCACGCCGGATGTGGCCATCGTCCACGCGCAGTATGTTGGAGAAGACGGGACCGTGAGGGTTAAGGGACTGACCTTTGCGGATGTGGAGCAGGCCAAATCGGCCGACGTGGTGATCGTGACGTGCGAGGAAATTGTCCCCCGCTCCTTTGTCCGTCTTGACCCTGATCAGAACACTCTGCCGGCTTTCTTTGTGGATGCCATTGTGAAGGTCCCTTATGGGGCTCATCCCACGGCATGTTACGGGTTCTACGATTATGATCCAAGACACCTTAATCTTTACAAGAAGGTGGCGAAGGATGACGGCTCATTCAAGGAGTATCTCGATGAGTGGGTGTACGGCGTCCCCACCCATGAGAAATATCTGAATCGCGTGGGAGCGAGTGCCCTCCTTAACATTAGAGCGAATCCTGTGGTCGGCTATGCGCAAGGCCTGGACCGGAAGTGAAGCTCCCTGCGAAGGCGAGTGAAAAAGGAGATTCCTGATGTCGACCTATTCCGCCAATGAGATGATGGCCCTTGCTGCAGGGCGGTTCATCAAAAACGGAGATATCGTGTTCGCAGGAACCGGTGTCGCCGTGCTTGCGGCAACCGCGGCAAAGCGGATTTACGCGCCGAAGGCCGTCGTGTTTTTCGAGACAGGGGGAATCGACCCGATTCTGGAGGAAATCCCCATGGCGGTTGCCGATTCGAGAGTCATGTACGGCACGTGCCTGAACTCCGGCCTCATCGAAGCGTTTTCGATTGTCGGGCACCGGAAGCTTCACACAGTCGCCTTTCTTGGAGCGGCCCAGATCGACCGATACGGGAACCTGAATACCACTTGCCTTGGGGAATACCACAGGCCGAAAATCCGCTTCTCCGGGAGTGGTGGTGCCTGCGATGTGGCTTCTTTTGCATCGGGTGTGATCACCTTCATGCAACACGAAAAGAGACGTTTTGTCGAGCAGCTGGACTACCTGACCAGCGTGGGATGGTATAAGGGGGGAGAGTCGCGCAAGAAACTCGGGCTGAGCCGGGGAGGGGCCACCGCAGTGGTGACAAATCTCGGGGTGATGAAATTCGATGAAAGCACCAGAGAGATGGTTCTTGCCCAGTACTATCCGGGGATTCCTGTGAATAAGATCGTGGAGAACACCGGCTTCCCCATCGACGTGTCCGGGGCTGTGGAGGCGACACCCCCTTCTGCAGAAGAGTTGAGAATGCTGAGGGAAGAGGTGGATCCTCAGAAGCTCATTCTGTAGCGAGAGATGTTCAACTCGACATTTCGTCTTAGATGGATTCCGCCTGTGGCGGGATTTTTTTGCGAAATTGGAGTATCTAAATCCGAAGCACGAAATTCGAAATTCGAAACAATATCCAATTACCAAAATTCAAATGACTCAAACCAGAGAAGTCCTGTGCCTCACTGCGATGACTTTGTCTTGGTCATTGGAGCATTGGAATTTTGGATTTGTTTCGGATTTCGATATTCGAATTTACTTGGTCAAACCGTACGCCTTGCACCGTGTACCCTGAGCCGTGAGTTCTATTCCAGTCCCATCTTCCCCGGGTTAAGGATGTTGTGGGGGTCGATAAGTCTCTTGAGGGATCGCATCAGCTCCATGGCCGCTGCATCATGTTCAAGAGCCATGAAAGGCGCTTTGGCCAGGCCAATGCCGTGCTCACCGGTCAGGGTCCCTCCCAGGCTGCATGAGAGCTTGAAGATTTCCTCCGCAACGTCTCTCACTTTTTGACGTTGGTCGGGGTCGGCCCGATCGTACATGATCCTGGGATGGATGTTCCCGTCACCGGCATGGCCGAAAATCACAAAGGGAAGGTCGTGCTTCTGCACGATGCTTGAAATTCCAGTCAGAAGATCCGGCAGCCTGGATATGGGAATGGCCACGTCCTCTGAAATATTGTTGGTTCGAAGCTTCGCCGCTGCGCTGCCTACGGATTTGCGGAGCTTCCACAGTTCCTCCGCCTCTGCTGCGGAGGCGGCTTCCTGAACCTCTGTGACGCGGTTCTTCCGGAAAACCTCCAGGATCCGGCTCATTTGAAAATCGGTCTCCTCCGGAGTATATCCGTCCGTTTCCGTCAGGATGATCGCCGCGGCGTCCGGCAGAGGAAAGCTCGCAATCTCTCTCAGAACTCGAATGGAATTGGCGTCCATAATTTCGAGCACGCTGGGAATGATGCCGGAGTGCATAATGTCGCTCACCGCCTGACCTGCGTCACGAAGGCTTGAAAACATTCCAAGGGCGGTCTTGTGATTGAGAGGTTTGGGGCTGATCTTCAAGATGATCTCCGTGATAATCCCCAGAGTCCCTTCAGAGCCCACAAAAAGGCGGGTCAAGTCGTAGCCGGAGGAGGATTTCATGCACGCGGTGCCGGTGCGCATGATCTGACCGTCCGGCAGCACCACCTCGAGGCCCAGCACGTAATCCCGGGTGACTCCGTACTTCGCTCCCCGGATACCGCCCGCATTGGTGGCCACGTTCCCTCCCAGGGTGCAGGCTTTGCCGCTCGCAGGGTCAGGGGGAAAAAAGAAGCCGTGAGGGGCAAGGGCGTTTTCCAGATCAGCATAAACCACACCCGGCTGGACAACCACGGAGCGGTCGGCGATTCGAATGGCGACGATTTTGTTCATTCTGCAAAGATCGAGAACTAGGCCGCCGCGAATGGGCACAGCGCCGCCTGCAAGACCGGTTCCGGCACCCCTGGGAATGACCGGAAAGCGGTTTTCATGGGCGAGCCGCAGAATCTTCGAAACCTGCCCGGCAAAGACCGGCCAGACAGCCGCCTCGGGCCGGTGGTCATGATCAGAGGCATCATAGGAATAAGAAACCAGGTCGATAAGGTGGTCGCTGTAGTGATCCGGCCCCACGATCTCTTTGAGGGCTGACTTAATCCTGTCTTCCATTCTTTTGATCTCCCACAATGGGCAAAGTCAACAGGGCGTGGGGAACAACGAGGACATCCAGATCCTTTTGCCCCACTTTTTCTTTTGCAATCGCAAAAGCCTGATCCATGGTGGCCGCGGGAATCATCTTCAACTGCCGCACGATCTCGGGAGTCTCGGATCCCACCACGATCACGTGGGTCTTCTCCAGGACTTTGGCCATCACAAAGGCGCGCTGCGCACCCGGTGGATACCCGGTTTTGCGAAGCTCGGCCAGCAAAGTGGGCATGTCCGAGGCGTCTCTCATGGTTTGCAGGAAGCGTTGCTCGCCCAGCCCTTGTCCCGCACCTTCCGGAGTCGGTGCGGGTAGGATGAAGACCCCTCCGTCTCTTACCGCCGGCGTGGGAGCGAAGAAGAGATAGCTCACGGCGCGGGTGGCCTGATAGAGGTTGAGATCTTTTGGATGGCCCACCCCTGCGACGGCGACGTCGACCTGGCGAGGAATCGGCACCTCATACACCTGTCTTGCCGAGCTCACGAGCTCTCTGAAAGTGGGTTCAGGGTCACCGGCGAGGACGGCGACCGGTCGGGACTCGTCATCCTGAACCACATTGATGATGAAGCGAAGCCTGGCACGGCGGGCGACCTCTTTGACGGCGTTCTGAAAAGGGTTTCCCTCGATCTTGCCTAGCCGTGTGCCGGGGTGGTCCACCATCTTCGGGCCGTGGGTGTAGGCAATCAGCGGTTCACCGCCTGCGCCGATGGCCAGAGTCTTGCCGCCTCCTGAGTACCCCGCGTATTGATGAGGCTCCACGATTCCCGTTGCCACAAGGAGATCCGATTCGTAAGCCCTTCGATTGATGGTGAAAGGAACCCCCTCTTTACCCACCCCCAGGTCCACGAGGGCCTGGGCATTCATGGGTTCGTGATCCACAACAAGGTAATCTTTCACGATCTCTTTTCCAAGCTTGGCAGTTTTTTCCTCAAAGGTGCTGGGCCGGTGCATTCCAACGCCGCAGAGGAGAGCGATGTTCTCTCGCTTCACACCGGCAGAATGGAGTTCACCCAAAAGCGCGGAGACCAGCGCGTCGTCCGGGCAAGCGCGGGTGATATCGGTAAACACAATGCAGACGGAGCGGGCGGATCGGGCCAGCTCTCTGAGGGGGGCGGAGTGAAGCGGATGGGCAAGGGCACTGGAAATAGCGCTCTCCAGCTTTGGGAGCACAGCAACCTGCCTGGAGGTGACAAGGGTGCCGCTCATGCCGGAAGGAAGCTCAAATTCGATTTCCTTTTTGCCATAGGGCACACGAAATGAGTGTCGCTTGATCAAGATGACGGCTCCCAGCCCACGCTTCTCTTGCTTTCGGAAACCAGGCTCAGTCCAACCTGGAACTGGCCTCTGAAGTTTCCCCGCTTGATTTCCGTGGCGTGTCGTATTTCAAAATCCATGGGGACGGTGGCTTCAGGGGAGTTATAGGCCATGCCCATCTTGGCGCCTGGTCGGAGGTGCAGGAGGATTTCCTTTTCGCTCTGAGCAACGAGGATTCCCAGTCCCCCCGGGGAGACATCGATGAGTTGGCAGCGATACGTCCGACCGGAAAGGCTGAACTCCAGAAAGGTGTTGGTGGTGTAAGGCTCTACATAAGCTCTGTCCAGATTCCGCCTGTCTTTCAGCATATGGCTTACCGGTCCGTTCCACCCTGATTTTGCCTATTATATCTCAACTTCGATCAAAGGAAAAGCGGGTTCGGCATGGTACTCTTTTTGAGCACGCATTAGAGTCTTAGATAATGACTTCTCTGTAATTAGCGTAAGAGTTGAAAATCCGAAATCCGAAGCACGAAATCCGAAACAAATTCAAAACACAAATGTTCCAATGTTCAAAACAGAAACCCAGAGGCTCACGGTTTTGGTCATTTGAATTTTGATCATCGAGTATTGTTTCGTATTTCGGATTTCGTGCTTCGGATTTAAGAACGTTCAATTCTTAAGACTAAGCCAAGTGCCTCTGACCTGGCCCAGAGGAACAGGTCTTTCAAGCAATAAATTTCGTTGTGAGGCGCATGGATTTGTGCTAAAAAATAAGGTTGCTAATTTTCGCAAGTGCCATTTTGGGGGTCATGATGATGTCTGAAGAGAAGTTAGATAACGCGGAAAAACCAGGTGAAAGCTTTGCTGAACTCTTTGAGAGTTATAATGTCCACAAGACGGAAAGGGTTCAGATCGGTGAGAGAATCCGGGGCAAGATCATTTCCATCGGCAAAGACATGATTTATGTGGACACGGGGACCAAGATCGACGGGGTGGTTGAGAAGAACGAACTCGCAGATGAGAACGGATTGGTGCCTTACAAAGAAGGAGATGAACTTGAGCTTTATGTGGTGTCCTATGACGGGAGTGAGATCAGGCTCTCAAAAGCCGTAACCGGCGCGGGAAGCCTGAACATGCTCAGGGACGCTTTCGAGAACTCCATTTCCGTGGAAGGCAAGGTGAAGGGCCAGATCAAGGGAGGGTATCAGGTAGAGATCGCTCAGCAAAGGGCTTTTTGCCCGATCAGCCAGGTGGATGTGAGGCCTGCGGACAGCCCGGATCAGCACGTGGGGAAATCCTACCTTTTCCTGATCACCCAGTTCGAAGAGGGCGGCAGAAATATTGTCGTGTCCAGGCGTGAACTTCTCAAGCGGGATCAGGAAAAAGCGATCAGCAAGTTCATGAAGGGCTTGATCGTTGGAGCGGAGCTGGATGGAAAGGTAACGAGGGTTATGCCTTACGGGGCTTTTGTAGAGATTTTCCCGGGGCTGGAAGGGCTTGTCCATGTTTCGGAAGTGAGCTGGTCAAGAGTAGAAAAACCCGGTGAGGTCCTTCACAACGGTGAATTCATTAGAGTGAAGGTTCTTGCCATTGAGAAAGGGGAAAAACGGAATAGCGTGAAAATATCGCTTTCCATGAAGCGGATAACCGGAGATCCCTGGGAGCAAGTGGAAGGAAAGTTTCAGGTCGGGGAAAAACTGAAGGGTAAGGTGTTGAGATGTGCGGCCTTTGGCGCCTTCGTGGAAATCGCACCCGGGATCGAAGGCCTGGTTCATGTGAGCGAGATGAGCTACACTAAGCGAGTTCTCAAACCCGAGGAGGTCGTTCAGGTCGGGGAGAGTGTCGCAGTGGTCGTCAAGGAGATCGATATCTCCAGGAGAAGGGTCTCTCTGAGCATCAAGGATGCCGAGGGAGATCCTTGGCTGGATGTCTCTGAGAAATACCAGGTTGGACTGTCTGTCAGCGGAATGATCGAGAGAAAGGAGAAGTTTGGATATTTCATCTCCATTGAGCCTGGTGTGACAGGGCTTCTTCCTATTTCAAAGATCAAGAATTCCCACAAACCCGGAGAAATTGAGAAGCTGAAACCGGGCGACACGATCACGGTCTTGATCGAGGAGGTTCATCCTAGCGAGCGAAAGATCACTCTGAGCCCTGGGGATTCCAAGGAAGAAGAGGGGTGGAAAGATTTCGCCGGAAGCGGACAAAAGAAGGCGAGCGTCTTCGGCGAAAAGCTTCAACAGGCACTCCAGAAGAACAAGGATAAATCCTGATCATAAGGTTCAAAACAAAAACCCGGCGGCTCACGGTTTTGGTCATTTGAATTTGGATCATTGGATATTGCCCTTCGACGTGGCTCAGGGTGGTGAGTCCCTCGACTCTGCTCGGGACCCTGAGCCTGTCGAAGGGCTGGTCGAACCATTTCGGATTTAGTGCTTCGGATTTTCGACTTCCCAGCAAATAGCAGAGAGGTCGCGGGCTAGGAAGGCTAGGTCGTTGTTTAGAGAGAGATGAAGGAGCATCCAAGTATGCGCGTGCTTTCAGGCATCCAACCCTCCGGGGAGCTTCATATCGGCAATTACTTCGGCATGATGAAGCCCATGATCGAGTACCAGGAGAGCTCTGAACTCTATTGCTTCATCGTCAACTATCACGCCATGACCTCCGTCTCCGATGGTCCAAAGCTGGCATGGGGGACCACTCAGGTTGCCCTGGACTTTATCGCTCTCGGGATGGACCCTGAAAAAGCGATCTTCTGGGTTCAATCCGATGTCCCTGAAGTGACGGAGCTGACCTGGATACTGAACAATGTGACCCCCGTGGGGCTCCTGATGAGGAGCCACTCCTATAAGGATAAAATCGCCCAGGGGATCGCTCCCAACCACGGGCTTCTGTCTTATCCCGTGCTCATGGCTGCGGACATCCTGCTCTATCAGGGCGAGCGGGTCCCGGTGGGGAAGGACCAGCAGCAGCATCTGGAAATCACTCGGGACATTGCTATCCGATTCAACGCCACCTATGGGGAGACCTTTGTGGTGCCGGAAGCGGAGATCAATCCGAACATTCCTCTGGTGGTTGGAATCGACGGTCGCAAGATGAGCAAATCCTATGACAACACCATTGAGATCTTTTGCGAGGAAAAAGAGCTCAAAAGCAAAATCGCACGAATCGTCACGGACGCCACTCCCGTAGAGGCTCCGAAGGATCCCGCGAAGTGCAATGTTTTTATCAATCTATCCCTTTTCCTGAACGACAAGGAGAAGGCGGACCTGGCGGCTCGCTACCGCAAGGGGGGGGTCAAATACAGCGACGTCAAGAAAGACCTCTTCTCACGAATGTGGGAGTCTTTTCGCCCTGCTCGCGAGAAGCGAAAGCAGCTCGAAAAAGACATCGGTCAGATCCGCGACATTCTCAAAGCGGGTGCTGAAAAAGCCCGCGCCAAGGCTGCGCCTAACCTGGATTTGGTGCGTAAGAGGGTCGGGCTCGTCTATTAAGCTTTTTTCCCTCGGCAGCAGAGGATGGGTGTGTAGGTGAAGCGCCGAGGATCATGAAAGAAGGAATGAAACTCTGAATAAAACCCTTCAAAGCCGTCTTCGAATTCCTTGAAAGGATACCCGGAACGTTTGGCGGCGATTTCCACCTTCTTGGTCCAATTGAACAGGTCGTTGTGTTTGATCGGGCCATAGATGAGATGATGGGCGGATAGGCTGACACGGATTTCGCTAAAACCGAGGTCGTACAAGAAAGAATATAACTTACGCCCAACGTAAGGATCAAAGTCACCCCGTTGCTCAAGGTGATGCATCAGCCCTTTCAACGTCTCCTCCAGTCTGGGTGAAAGGCCGAAGTGGCTCAGGCAATTGTAATCCAGGTCGATAAGGCAGAGGATCCCTCCCGGCTTGAGGGCGGAAGAGACGTTTCTCACAATCTCAAATCCTGAAGACCGATGATGTTCAAGGACAAAGCGGATCCAGATGAAATCAAACTCTCCATAGGGCTCAAGCGATTGGCGGATATCGCCGACGGCAAAATCCAGCCCAGAGGCCTGGTAATGATTCTTTGCGTGGTCAATTCTTATCGGTGAAATGTCGATCCCGAGCGTGGATCCTCCGGGCTGAACCAGTCTGTTCAAGTAATAGCTCGTTTTCCCCGGACCACACCCCAAATCCCCCACCCTCTGTCCAGCCTGGACCCCGGCCCATCGGGCTTGTTTTTGAATGGTTCGGGGATCTGTTTTGAGGTCCAGCCGGATCGACTCTTCTTCGCTTTCCATGAGATACCGGTGTTGCGCCATGTTCTCTGCTCTCCTGCAGAATCCGTCGCGGTGCTTGGTCGATGCCTCAGGGAAGAAGGCGACGACCTGCTGAAGAAGTCCTTGTACACGACTCAAATGAGCTTTTTCAGATAACGGTCTTCTCCCATTTGGGTAAAGAAGTTCTCGTCAGGCACATGAAGCGCGGTTTGGGCAAAACGGAAGACCTTTTCAAAATCGAATCGCAGGCCCATCTGTTCATAGTACTGGGCGAAAAGGCGTTTGGGCCGGTATTTTCTGTAATGACACTTGGTGGATAAAAGCGGGATCCCTTCATCAGAAATCACGCGCATGATCTCCTGGTCGTTGTAGTAGATCAGGGGCTTGAAGATGGAGAACCCATCTTTCAATTTCAACAAAGGATAAAAACGCTGGGCGGTTTCGTAGAAACGTTCTTCCGTTGATTTGTGGCGGACAGGGGAGGAAGCATCGGCGCTTGCATACACAGCGCCTAGCGTGTGCTCGATGGTGGCGCTGACGAGGTCCCAGAGAGAGTAGCTCATGACAATGACCAGGGAGTTCATGTCGATGGGAAGCTTTCTCATGTAATCCATGAGATCCTTTTTCTTGGCCGTGTTGCAGATGAGGCACGGGCTCACCCCTTCGGCCAGGGCTGAGGCAAGTCGCTCATCGGATTCCTGGATTTCGTGCCAGTTGATCTCAACCCCCCGGCTCTTCCAGTAACGATCCAGTGCATCCCGGTCGCTGGAAGAATAGACATGATGAGGATAAATCCCGGCGTGGGTTTCAAAGGAGAATCGAAATTCGTCTGCGGCTTTTTGAATGAAATGCAAAACAAGCGATGAATCTTTCCCGCCGGAAAAGAACATCATCAACCTTTTGCCAGGAAGGGATTCGAGAATCTGTCGGTGACGGTTTTTCCATTCCTGGTAGTTCAGACTGCTGCTCATTGATAGTCCTCCCCGCGAATTGTGGATGGATTTAATTGTACCACATTGTGGCTGGATGAAGGCCGGATCATCGTTCGAATTATAGGGAATACTTCCGAGATGTCAACGACAAATGCGTCGCGAACAGGGTCCCGCTCCCTGACAGCAAGATGAACAAAGGGCAACGGGCTGTTGCCCAAATCGTTTTATAGTGCCTTGCACCTGGGCGTAAGGCGCGCCGCCGTGGATGGCGGTCCCCCGCAGAGCAGCAGCACCGTCTCTTTTCACTAATAAATCATGCAAATTCGTCTGAAAAGCTGTATTTTGTTGGCTTGGAAAATGGAGAAAAACAGGAAAATGCCGACAAAGAAAGAAATCTCTGAACCTCGGGATTTTGGGGATTTAGAAAGCGTCCTGGAAAGAGTCAGAGACAACGAAGAAATCGCCAGGACGTTCTTCGAAATCGAGGTCAGCATTCTTTCGATCCTGGACTTCCAGGGTTTGTTCGAGCGTCTCCTGAGCGAGATCAGGGATAAGTTCGGAATCCCCTGTGTCTGGATCTCGTTGATAGACAAGAGCGGGATTTCCGACCTCATTCAAACCTTGGCCTCTTCCAAAGACCTCAAGGAAAGATTGAACATTATTGACCGGAAGACGTTCCTGAGGCTTATCGACAACAGGACTACGCCCCTGCTTCTGAACGGAGATCTCCACCCCTTTCATCCCATGCTCCCCAAAGGACAACTGAACTTCATCCGGTCCCTTGCCGTTTCACCGATCACCCTCGACGGCGAAATCATCGGCAGCCTGAATCAGGCGGATTTGTCGCCGTTGCGCTACCGTCCGGGCATGGACACGCAGTTACTCGATCAACTCGCCGTCAAGGTCTCCATTTGTCTTTCCAATGTCATTGCCCATGAACGGCTCAAGTGGCTGGCTGTTCGGGATCCCCTTACCGGCCTGCTGAACCGGCGGATCATGGAGACGGTGCTGAATCGGGAGTTCAAAAGGGCGAAGCGCTACAGAAGTCCTCTGTCCCTGGCATTTCTTGACCTGGACTATTTTAAAATCGTCAACGACCGTCACGGCCACGAATGCGGGGATGCCTTGCTCAAGTATGTGGCCGGTCAGTTGGTAGGGATCACCCGCGACAGTGATGTGGTCGCCCGTTACGGCGGAGACGAATTCGTCATCATCCTGCCGGGAACGCCTAGCCAGGAGGCTTGCAAGCTTCTCCAACGCCTTCAACAGCATTTCCGGGATAAGCCGATGCGCTACGAGGGGAGGGTTATTCCGGTTTCCATCAGCTTCGGCGTTGCATCCATGACCGACCAGGAGGTCGCGGACCCGGAATCTCTATTGAGGATAGCGGATACCATGCTTTACCACATCAAGAAAAAAAAGAAAACGGGAAGCGCTTGAAGGCCGATCCAGCGGACAATCGAATCCTTGAATGCGCACTCGAAAGCAGGGCTGCCTGCATCGTGACAGGAGATAGGCATCTCCTGGAACTCGGCCAGTTTGAAGGGATATCCATTCTTGACGTAGCCGCATTTCTTGCGAGGCAGTGACTGCGTGCGGCGTCCATTCCCCGTTAAGCTTCAGTAACTTTATCGGTTATTGTCGGTTCGACTCTTGATGTACTTTCGGTACTCCTTCAGCAGGACATAGGCGTACTCTTTGCGGGCGCGATCCGTGGAGGGGATATAGTTCTTTTTTGCTTCCAACTTATCGATGATCTCTTTGACGGTCTCCTCATTCGGCTGTCTGCCTTCAGAGTAAAGGTCGGCCAGTATCTCGTCCAAACCATTAACACGAATCTCTATATCATCAAGAAAGCTCAGCATGCGCCAACTAACTGGTGGCGGTTCGTCATCAGCTCATGTTGTTCAGCCTTTCTCTTCAAATTGTGACATCCTACACCTCCTCAATTGTTTCTTGGCTGCCCCGGTCCGGGAGGCAAGCTGTGCGCATTCCCCGACAGCCTCTATCATCAGTATACCGAACATTCGACCAGATAGCCAACTACCATGGCGAGATACGACGGCAAGGGGCCTCCTCTCCACGCCGTCACCATGCCAGGAACTAAACTATACTGCCTCATCCCTGGCGCCTTCCTGATAACAAGATACTTGAATC